>JAEEGL014596539.1_pt1 | contig 13422 bp, 13 predicted proteins | sample 9134231 | NCBI WGS metagenome assembly JAEEGL01 (sample SAMN16246548, study PRJNA631951) | gut metagenome | biome: gut microbiome; feature: rumen; material: fiber-attached | host: Bos | place: Iran: Karaj | collected 2018-10 | reverse complement strand
CCAGGTGCATCTCATAGATGTTCATGGGCTGGCGGCAGGGTTCTTTTTCTTTCCGGGCTTCCATCCACGCGCTGTCGTTCCAGCGGTACTCCGACAGGTTCCGCAGTTTGCTGCCGTTGCTGGGCCGCAGCTCCATCTCAAAGCCGTAGGGATCGGCCCGCATATGCCATTCCCCGTCGGCGCAGAGGATGGCGTATTTATAGGTGCGCAGCAGCTCCGCGGCTTCGGGCGTGCCGTACTTCCCCGGATCCCGTTCAGGCCGGAACAGCGCGTCCGGCAGCCGCAGCTCCCAGATACCGTCGTACTGCTTTTCCATCGGAAAGGCTTCCCTGTCCCAGCCGCAGAACTCACCCACAAGTGAAACACGCTGGGCATTGGGCGCCCAGACGGAGAAATGCCATTTCAGTTCCCCGTTCTCCTCCACGGGGTGCGCGCCCAGAAAATCATACGCGTCCGCGCAGTTCCCCGCGTGAAAGCTTTCGCGCCGCTGTCCGTCCGGCGGATTGTACCACATACAGCCAGTCCCCCTTTTTTTCATTTTTCCTGTAGAATGATTATATCATAAATATCAGAAATAAAAATACAATTCTCGCCGCCCGCGTCAGCCCTGCCGGCGGATCCAGTCCTTCAGGGCTTCATTGGTCCCGTTTTCCAGGATGTATTCTGTCACATCCCGCTTTGTCATGATCCGCTCCGCTGTCTGCCGGTCCAGGCTGTCCAGGAAAGAGACGGCATCCGTCTGTGAACGGGCCCGGATCTCCTTCAGCAGCGCCGTATCCTTCAGTTTCCTGGCAGCCTCGCCTTTCGGGTATCCCTGCCCGAACGGTTCCGAGAACAGCTTCCTGAGCGTCCGTTCCATGTTGTCCTGTCCGCTCCATGTGTATTCCTCCCCCAGCGGAAGGGACACAGCGTTCCCGTTATTGATCTGCGCGAAGAGATACGCGTCCATGGGCGTCGGCGCGTATCCGCACAGAACCCCGGGAAAGCTGTTGCACGCCAGCATCATGCCCTGGCCGGAGGAGCAGCCGGTCACGATAAAATCCACCGCCCCGCCGGCCAGCAGCATCCCGGCCAGCAGGGAGATCTCCACATAGCTGTACCGTTCGCTCTCCCCGGCCCGGCAGCCGAAGTTGGTCACTTCCGAATCCGCGGCGTATTCCCGTACCGCGCGGAAGACCATCTCGTTTTTATCCGCCTGTGAGCTTGCCTGGATCACGCCGATTCTCATGCGTCCCTGTCCTCCCGGTATTACTCAACCGTCCATTCCGTCCATTCAATATGGTTGTATTTCATCACATCGTCAGCGGCCTTCATGCCCAGCTTCTCGTAGAACGGCACCGCGTTCTCGTTGGCAATCAGGTATACGGCGATATCCTTTTCGCCGCCGGCCAGCCCGTGGGCCGTTTTCATCAGCCGCGTGGCAATGCCCTGCCGCTCATAATCCCGGTCCACGCCCAGGTCCGTCACATACAGCCAGTAGCAGAAGTCCGTCAGCCCGAAGAGGGCGCCCACCAGAAGCCCCTCATCGTTCCGGGCGGTCAGGCTGAGCGAGACGTTTTTCACCAGCTTCGGAATCCGCTCGGCAAACCGTTCCTTCGGGTACTGGGAACCCAGGTCCGTTCTCTTCAGAAAATCAATATATTCCTCCGCGGAAACGCGTTCCTCGCGGATTGTGATATTTTTCCTTTCCATATATCTCCCGCCGTCAGCCAATATTGTGGATCCTGCCTTTATCATACCACCGATCCCCTGCCGGATGCCAGCCCCAGGGGAAAGCCGGGCGGAATCCTGCCGGTTATTTCTTTTGACCTGCCCGGGCGGACGGGATATAATAACGGCGCCGGTTCTCACTTCAGTTGATTTTTTCTCATCAAATCCGCCATGGAGAACAGGCGCCCGGCGTTCTACACTTTCCGTATCAAAACACAGAACGGAGGATGTACAATGACACTGGCCATCGGTGAAAACCTGAAACAGCTGCGGCTCCGGAAAGGCCTGACGCAGGAACAGCTTGCGGAAATATTCAATGTGTCCCCGCAGGCGGTCAGCCGCTGGGAAAACGGCACGACCCACCCGGATATCACCCTGCTCCCGGGCCTGGCGATATTCTATGGCGTAAGCGTCGATGACCTGATCGGGATGGAATCCATCCGGAAAGCCGACGCCCTGGGAAAGATCCATGCCGACGCCCAGTCCCTTGTCAGGGAAGGCCGCTTTGAGGAGGCGGCCGCGCTGCTGCGCGGCGGCCTGCGGGTCTGGCCCGGCAACAGCGGGCTGCAGGCGGAGCTGGCCGTCACGCTGGCGCACCGGACCGATACACCCGAAGCCCTGGAGGAAGCCGTCCGGGCATCGGAGCGGGTGCTGGGCAACCCGGCCGCCGGCGCGAAGGCGCGCGGCACCGTTTCCGCGAATCTCGTGTTCCTGTACCGGAAAGCCGGGCAGGCGGAAAAAGCCGCCGCCCTTGTCCGGACGCTTCCCCACTTCCGGGAAAGCCGGGAATTCCTTGAACCGGAGGTGCTGGACGGCGGTGAATACAGCGCGGCCCTGGCGGCACTGATCCGGAACGTCCTTGCCTTCCTGTGCGCCAGGACGGAAAACATTCCTTCCGGGACGCCCGGAAATGTTCCGGATTATATCCAAACCGGCTTTGAGCCCGATCCGGATGCTGACACCGGCCGGATGCTGGAAAAGATCAGGGCCTTTATGGAAAAAGAGGATGTAAAACAGCTTTGACACAGGAAAATCAACCCATGTAAAGCACATTTGACAGACAGGAAACCGTGGTTTCGGTACGATAAATCCGCAGGGAGGGCACTGAAATGGAACTTGGAAAGCGGCTGAAGGAATACCGGGCCCGGCTGGGCATGACACAGGATGATCTTGCCGAAAGGCTGTACGTCTCCAGGCAGACCGTGTCCAGCTGGGAGAATGACAAAAGCTATCCGGATATCCACAGCCTGCTGATGCTCAGTGACCTTTTCAGTGTCTCCCTTGACACATTAGTTAAAGGAGATATCGAAACCATGAAAGAAACAATCAACCGGGAAAGCATCCGCATTTTCAAACGGTATAACCGCCTTTTCGCGATCCTGCTGCTCGTATGCATCGTATCCCTGATTCCGCTGTACCGGTGGGCGGGGATTCCCGGGATTATCCTCTGGGTCCCGCTGTTCGCGGTCACCCTGTACTGCGGCTGGCGGCTGGAGAAACTCAAGAAGGACAACGACATCCATACCTACCGGGAAATTGTCGCCTTTACCAGCGGTGAAAAGCTGGACGAGATTGAAAAAGCCCGGGAACAGGGAAAACGGCACTACCAGCAGTTCGCTTTCATGGCTGGCAGCGCCGCAGTCGGGTTCTTTATTGCCTGGGTGATTTCGCTGGTTATCCGGCTGTTTTAATCAGCCCCAGGGAACGTATACATAACGCATATACCGGATCTCGCCCTGTTCGTTCAGTTCGATCTGCGTGGTGATAAACCAGAAATCAGGGCTGGCGGTTTCCCGCTGTTCATCCGTCAGGTCACAGCTGAACACCAGCTCGTGCCCGTCGTATTCGTCCCGGCCGAGGTAGGCGTCAATATACCACCGGTACAGGTCCGTAACGGGAACCAGCTTCATTTCAGCCTCAGTCACGCTGTTGATCATGTCCGCGCGGAAATCAGCCGAAAGCCGGTAGGTAGTCTCCGAGCCCGCCGCCTTCTCTGAGGTGTCGTACTCCTCTCCCGTCACATACCGTTCATAGTAACCGCTGACAGCCGTAACCCTGTGGTCTTCCCCGAAGTGCAGTTTCTCAACCGTAAACCAGTTGTACTGCCTGCCGTCGGCTGACATATAAACGGCGAACCGGTTTTTCGCCGCGGCGACGCTTTCCGTGGGAATGAACCCGCGGACCGGCTGCGGTTCCTTTGCCTCAACATACACGTAGCTGCCCATCGTTCCCAGCAGCGTGACGGGCGTACCCTCCTCCAGCCGGCAGATTTCCTTTCCGGAAAAGATCGGGTCATCTGTCACAGACACGGTATCCGCCGTACAGGCGGTCTCCGTCAGCAGGTCCAGGCTGTCCGCCCGGGCGGATTTGGGAAGGGCTTTTTCGCTGATGTACCCGATCCGGCAGTGGGTGCTGTCGATGGCGTACTGGATCATAATCCAGCCGTTTTCGCGCCCGAACACCTGGATCCAGTCATTGGTGGACACAACCGCCTTTCCGCCGGCGCCGCGGACATAGTTTTCACCGGGGCCGGAGTATACGGGATACTTTTTGCCCCCGGTGAACCGGATGCTTTCCGCGGACAGGGTGCCTGCCGGAATGACCGGCGCAACCGTGTATTTCCTCCCGGCCTGGGCCAGGGTGGCGGGAATGACGGACAGGTTCACATAGCGCAGATCCGTCTGGATTGTCCCGTGCACGCGGCCCTGTTTCCGGTCATAGTCAGCGCCGCCGTAATAGGTGATGCTGTTTTCCGTCATGCGGACTTTCATTTCCCGCATGCGGTCATAATACTCCGTCAGGCACCAGCGGGAGGAATCCCGGCACACATATTCGGCATATTTCACCCAGTATTCCATGGAATCATTTTCCTGGGCGATGGTCACGGTTTTTTTGTCCTCCGCGCGCACATACGTCCGCCCGGTCCCCTGCGGAATGGCGGACGCTGTTTTGAACTGATAAACCCATTTATTGTTCTTCTGCCTGAAAACATACAGCAGGCAGGATCCCTTGCTGTTCTGCATCACCACGAAAGCAAAGCCGGAACACTCCGCGCAGCTTGTCGCGGTATAGCCGGACAGCTTTTCCTTTGTCAGCGCCGTCCGGATCTGGTCCGGAATCTCAACGCCCGCGTCTGTCCGCCAGCTGTCCGCGTACGCCGCTGCCGCGGCGGCCAGAAGCATCACCGCCAGAAGTACTGCCGCCAGAATCCTTTTCATTGATATGCCCCCGTTTATTTCAATTCTTTTTCCGAACAAATCCGGACGCGCGGTATGCGCTCCATCCATAAAGACGCGGCGGCAGTCCTGTTTCTTCCCCGGATTCCGGAAAACATGCCCGCCGGCGCCGGCACAAGCCTGGAAGTATGCGGAAAACCCGCGCGCCGGTACGGCGCGCGGGCATACGCGTTTACTCCACAGGGAAGCAGGCTTCCGTGACGAATTCATCCGGATTCTGTGTCTGCGCGGGGCCGACGTGGTAGATGTTGAACATCGGTCCGTTCATCCTGTATCCGTTGGAACTGATCCAGGAAGTTACTGCCGCGTAGGCATCGCCCATCTGGTCATAGCTTCCCTTCACGACGCAGCTGGCTACTTTGACCGCCGGCAGCGTCAGGAATTTCACATGCTCCGTATCCGCGTGCTTCCCCTTCACCGCCATCGAAACCATGATCTCGACGTTTTCTTCCTTATACTCATCGTCAAGGAATGCCGCCGCCGCGTAGCAGGGATCCGCGGGAACCAGGGGCTCTTTGCATTCCGCCATCATCCCCCAGGCCATGCCCTCATCCTCATATTTCGGGATGATCATGTGAACCGTCGCCGCGTACCTCTCCGGAATGGTCTTTACCGTAACATCAAAACCCATATTCTGCTCCTTTCTCAGCCGCTTGCGGGCTGTGTCCAGAAGCGTCAGCCTGTACTCCGTCTCCTTCGCCTGGTCCGCCAGTTCCTTCTCCCGGGCGGCCAGGAAGGCATCCAGCTTTTCCCTGTCGTCATAGATCTCCAGGATCCGGACGATATCCGCCAGGGCAAAGCCCATATCCTTCAGGGCTGTGATTCTTCCCATGGTGAACAGCTGGTCCTCCCGGTAATACCGGTACCCGGTGAAGGTGTCGATTTCGGCCGGTTTCAGCAGTCCGAGATCGTCGTAGTGGCGGAGCATCCTGATGCTTACTCTGGACAGTTTTGAAAAATCTCCGATTTTCAGCATTTTACTTTCCCTCCATGGACGGTTTTCCTGAGCTCGCCGCTACTGTAATCCCTCACACAGTGTGAGAGTCAATACCTTTTTTTCCGTACGCTGTCCCGGAACATAACCGGATGCCCTGCGGCAGTCCGGCCCGGATATATCATACCATAAATTTCCCAAAATGAAGCGTACCGTACTCCCGGATGGACAACCGCTGCGTCATCTGTTAGAATAAGCCCATCAAACCATCGGCTGACAGATTTTTTATATAACCGGACTGAATAAATACCTTGTGGAGGAACGCGCATGAAGAAACGAATCATGCTGATCTGCCTTCTTCTGCTGTCCGGCCTCGTACTGGCTTCGTGCAGCAGTTCATCTGTCGATACGGATGAAAACGCGGCGCTTGTGCTGGGAAGCGAACTCGCCCGTTTCCTTGATATGGAGGCCCGTGAAAACCAGGCTGCCATTCCGGAAGAGCCCTGGATCCTCCTGCGCAAAAACAGCAAAGAGGAATGGCGGGTAATCGGCTGCTCCCTGGAAAAGCTGACTCCTGAAACACTTCCCGATATCCGGACCGTTGTCCGCTGTGACAATCTGTATATCTATGAACAATACAGTCTGTCAGGCAGCTCAGCGGGCTCCGGCAGTTCCGAATATGTACACCTGTATTTCTTCGATGTCCCGAGCGGCGGCTGCCGCGGCATGGTCTGTATTGAACCTGCGGCGCTTCCGCGAAGCGCGTCCTCTGTTCCGCACTATGAGATGAATGACGGAACGGTGCTGCGTACCATCGAAAACCGTTTCAGGCTGGGCATCGCCGCAGCGGATATGCCGGAAGACATGCAGATATCAGGAACCACCCTGGTGAAGTATGAAAACAAAAGGTTTTCCAAAGATGTGTCAGAATTTTACAGAGCCCCCAAAGACCGGTATGAAAAACCTTTCTGTGTTCCCCGGAGTATAACAGAAATCGGACAGTCCGCATTCCGGAAAACATCTTTTCCGCAGTATATCCTGGGTGAAAATGTAACGCTGATTGATAAATATGCCTTCGAAGACTGTAAAAACATGACCGGAGTGGATCTTCCGCATGTACGGGAAGTGGGGAATTACGCGTTCCACGGATGCGAAAAGCTGGAAAAGGTCAGTACAGGCGACAGCCTGACAGCAGTAGGATACGGTGCCTTTCAGAATTGCACCGCTCTCAGGGAAATCGATCTGTCCCATGTACAGGAACTGGGAGATTTGTCTTTCTCAGGCTGTACCAGTCTGGAGAAAGTCCTCCTGTCTGACAGCAGCCGGATCATCGAAAATATACACGGCGCTTTTTTCAATTGTCCGGCGCTTCGGGAGGTAACCGTTCCGCAGGACAATCCGGCGATCATGTCCCGGAACGGTGTTGTTTACAGCAAGGACGGGCATACCCTGCTGTTCTTCCCGGGCAGTGCTGAAACAACCCTTCCGGAAGCCCTGGAAGGCGTTGATACACTGGGCAGGGAAGTGTTTGAATCCATGCAGGTAAATCTGGAGCTCACAGAGGGAAAACTGGTACTCGACTCACTGAAGGCAATCGGCATCAATGCGTTTTATCATACTGAAGGTATCAGGGAGCTTGTCCTGGGCGGAGAGGTCAGCAAAATAGAAAGGGCATTTCAAAAATGCACCGACCTGGAACGCGCTGTAATCACCGCTCCGCTGAAAACACTGGGCGAATCCTGTTTCAACGGCTGTGATAACCTGAGGGAGATTATCCTGCCCGACACACTCGAAAAAATTGATTTTTGCCTGGCTCATTGTCCTTTGCTGAAAGAGATCCGCATACCGCCGTCAGTAACAGAAATTGCGCCGGATATGTTTGCAGCATCATCAGCCGGAATACTCCTGATTGTTACACCCGGCAGCTACGCCGAACAATACGCGGTTGAGAATAATCTGGAATACCGTCCTGAATAAGCCCGCAGGGCATCCCGCCGGTGTCCGGGAAGGCAGCGCTGCCGCCGCGGTACTCATCGGGATATCATCCGGATGTGCAGCCGGCCCTTTGGCCGGATCATAAAAAACAACAGGAAGGAACCTGTGATGGAAATATCCGAATACGGCAGCAAAAGCGCCCCCGTTATCCTGCTCCAGCCGGTGGATGAGCATGACCTTGCCTTCATCGAAAACGAGGTCTCCCTGATCCGGGAGCGCGTTTCCGCGGACTTCCGGCTTATCGCGTTCAAAGTTCCGGACTGGAACAATGACCTGTCCCCCTGGCCGGCCCCGGCCGTCTTCGGCAGGGAGGGCTTCAGCGGCGGGGCGGAGAATACCCTGAAGGAAATCCTGCGGTATTGTGAAGGCATGGCCGGTACTTATTATATCGGCGGCTATTCCCTGGCCGGGCTTTTCGCCCTCTGGGCCGCGTACCGGACGGACCTGTTCCGGGGCGTGGCCGCCGCGTCCCCGTCCGTATGGTTCCCGGGTTTCCCGGAATTCATGCGGGAGCACCGGATACAGGCAGGCCGGGTTTACCTCAGCCTCGGGGACCGGGAGGAAAAGACGCGGAATCCCGTCATGGCAAAGGTCGGGGAAAATATCCGCGCGGCCTGTGACATCCTGGAAAAGCAGGGTGTCGGCTGCGAACTTGAATGGAATGAAGGAAACCACTTCCGGGACGCGGACCTGCGGACCGCGAAGGCATTCTCCCGGATCATGAACCGGCAGCCCTGAACCGGGCCGCCGGTTTCCTTTCCGGCGCGCAGCAAGCCCGTGTCCGCCCGTATCTTTCCTGTTTTTCTCCCGGGACCATTGTGGTTTCCGCGGACAGCGCATATAATGTGGGCATTCAATTGCGGAAGAAACGGGGAAATAACATGGAACAGAAGGCCAATGACCGGAAGTCCGTCCTGATGAATGTCGCCTCCATGCTGATCTTCGGGACCATCGGGATTTTCCGGAAATACATTCCTGTTCCCTCCGGATTCCTGGCCTTTGCGCGCGGAATCCTCGGAGGGCTGTTTATCTTTGCCTTTCTCCGCCTTGTAAAACGGAAACCCGCGGAAAAACTGCCGGCCGGCGCCCTGCCGCGGCTGATTGTTTCCGGGGCGCTGATGGGCATCAACTGGATGCTGCTCTTTGAAGCCTACAACCGCACAACGGTTGCCGTCGCCACCCTGTGCTACTATATGCAGCCCACCATCGTCATGCTCCTGTCGCCGTTCATTTTCCGGGAAAAGCTGACCGGGAGAAAGGCCGCCTGCGCCGCGGCCGCGGTCATCGGCATGGTGCTGGTATCCGGCGTGACGGAGAGCGGCGGCGCCGGCGGGGATTTCAGCGGCATCGCGCTGGGGCTCGGCGCCGCGCTGTTCTATTCTTCCGTGGTTATCATGAACAAAAAGATCCGCGGTGTTGACGCCTGGATGAAAACCATGATCCAGCTGACGGCCGCCGGGCTGGTCATGGTGCCCTACCTGCTGCTGACCGGCGGGTTCAGCACGGAAGGCTTCACCCCGGCCTCGGCCGCGCTGCTGGCCGTTGTCGGGCTGGTGCATACGGGCATCGCCTATGTGCTGTATTTCGGCAGCATGGACGGGCTCCGGGTGCAGTCCGTCGCCCTGCTGAGCTATATCGATCCGGTATCCGCGCTGCTGTTCTCCGCGCTGCTGCTCCGGGAGCCCCTGGGCCTGCCGGGCATCATCGGGGCCGTCATGATCATCGGCTCCGCCATTGTCAGCGAGCTGCGGAGAACGGATGTCCCGTCCGGGCCTGACATACAGGAATAATGGATAAAGGAGCCGGCATATGCTTTTCACACTGTTTCTGACCTTCGCGAAAATCGGGCTGTTCACCTTCGGCGGCGGCTATGCCATGCTGTCCATGATTGAGCACGTCTGCGTTTCACAGAAGCAATGGATCACCCACGATGACCTGGTTAACGTGACCGTGATCGCGGAATCCACCCCCGGGCCGATCGCCATCAACTGCGCCACCTTTGTCGGTTACCGGCAGAAGGGATTTGCCGGCGCCGTTGCCGCCACCCTGGGCGTGATTCTGCCGTCCTTTGTCATCATTTACCTGATCTCCCTGTTCCTGGACCGGTTCCTGGAGATCGCCTGGGTAGCCAGCGCCTTCAGGGGCATCCGGGTTGCCGTCGGTATCCTGATCGTGGACGTGGCCGTCCGCATGCTCCGGAAAATGCCGAAGGAACCCCTGCGCATCGCCGTCCTGGTTTCCGCCTGCGTAATCATGCTGCTGGCCGGTTTCCTTTCATGGAAGGTCTCGACCATCGTGCTGCTTCTGGCCGCCGCGCTGGTAAGCCTGGCCGCTTTCCTGTGCCGGCGCGCGTTTTCCGGGAAAGGCGGTGAGGCACAGTGATTTACCTGGACCTGCTCATCGGTTTCCTGAAAGTCGGATGCTTCTCCTTCGGCGGCGCCTACGCGGCCATCCCGCTGATCCGGGATGTGGTGCTTTCCTACGGCTGGCTGACGGAGGAGGCGCTGACCGATATGATCGCGGTCAGTGAAAGCACGCCCGGGCCCATCATGGTCAACCTGGCCACCTATATCGGCAGCAGCCAGGCAGGGCTTGCCGGCGCTTTCCTGGCCACGCTGGCGGTGGTGCTTCCCGCCTTTGTGATCATCCTGCTGATCACGGCAGTAATGAAATCCGTGCTGAAGAGCCCGTATGTCCAGGCTGTCATGCGCGGGCTGACCGCCTGCGTCATCGGCGTGATCCTGGCCGTCGGCTGCCGGATGCTGTACCAGAACGGCGTCAGCCCCCTGTTTCAGCAGGACGCGGATCCCCGCCCGCTGATCCTGGCGGTGCTCCTGTCGGCAGTCTGGTTCGGTACCCGGTCAAGGCCGAAGCTGAAAAAGCGTATGACCCCCATCACCCTGATCCTGGTGTCCGCCGTTTTCGGGATTGTGGTCTACAGCATATAAAAAGAGGACGGGAATCATTCCCGTCCTCTTCTGCTTTCCGGCTTTATGATTCATTCACCAGTTTCCCGGTCATATGGTCAATCGTCAGTTCCAGGCACTGCACCCGGGACAGCGCGCCGGCCAGCTCTTTCCGGATATATTCCTCGTCATCCGTGAATTTCCGGCACAGGTTTTCGCAGATCTCCGCCGCCTTTTCCTCATCGGTTACCAGGCTGATCCGCCCGAAAACCACAACGCTGTTCACATTCAGCGCCCATTCGCCCTCCCGGCGGTATCCGGCGTCATATACGCAGTAGCTGACCCGGCTGTCCTTTGTGACCGCGTCGATCTTATGGCCGGCTTTCGCGCCGTGGAAGTACAGCTTCCCGTCCTCCGGGCTGTACCAGTGGTTCATGGGGATCCCGTACGGATAACCGTTCTCCCCGGTCATGGACAGTACGCCGCGTTTTTCCTCCCGCAGGATCCGGATGCATTCCTCCCGGCTGGTCTGCTGCTTAAACCGCCGCATCGGACGGAAAGCCCCGCCGGCTGTCACAGCTGATTTCTCATAGGCCAGCCTGGGCGCGTCGTCCTGCTCCACATAAATCGTTCCGCAGTGCACAAAGCCCAGTTTACTGACAAAATTCTGCATGACCGTATTATCCCCGTGGGTATCAATCCGGAGATGCCCGCACCGTTCATAGGCCCAGTTCACGCAGAATGTTCCGGTTCCCTTTTCGCTGCCGTCGGAGGCGATCCGGTGTATCGCGCCGTACGGGCTGTCATCCAGCCAGGCGCCCTCCGTAATCTTCCGGTAAGCCGGTTCAATATCCGGGCCGAAGGCAAAGAAAAATGTGCCAGTCACCTTTCCCGCGTCATTCTCGCAGACATAGCTGCTGCCTTCCGCGATATCCTTCCGGAGCAGTTCCTCCGGCGGCCATTGGTTCGGTCCCCACTGGTCCGGATTGCCGTGCTGTGCCATAAACTTCCTGGCAAAGGCATAGATTTCCATCATTACGGGCAGGTCCTGCAGGGTGGATTTCCTGATTTTCATGGCAGTTTTCCTTTCGCCGCGCTTTTTCATCCGTTCTGTCCGGCGTTTTCCGGCCGGCTTCACCGCGGGCAATTATACCAGAGAACCGGACCGTTTCCAACCGCTTTCCGTTTCCTTCCGTCGGCTGTCCGTCCGGCGGGATAACACACGGGCAGGGGATCTGTTCCCCTGCCCGTTCCGTTCAGCCGCTTATGCCTGGCCGCATGAATGCCCTCCGCATCCATGGTTTCCGCACTCATGGCCTTCCCCGTGGTGGTCATGGTGGTCGCAGCGCGCGTTGGGATCATACTCCAGGTTTCCCTCCGCCAGTGCCTTTGCCGCGGCATCCGCGCTTCCGGCAACACCGGCATACAGCCGGATCCCCGCTTCCGCCAGCGCCATCTGCGCACCGCCGCCGATTCCGCCGCAGACCAGAACGTCCGCATCAGCTGCCTGCAGGAACCCTGCCAGCGCGCCGTGGCCGCTGCCGTTTGTATCCACAACCTGTTCCCGGACAATCGTCCCGTTTTCCACGTCGTACAGCTTGAACTGTCCGGTATGTCCGAAATGCTGGAATATTTCCCCCTGTTCATACGGTATCGCGATTCTCATCATCTGGCTTCCTTTCTTCATCACATGTTCCGGAGGCGGGACCGGCATAAACTCGCAGCATCCGCCGGCAATCTGCAGCCGTTTTCCCTGAACCAGCGCCACGGCAATCTTGCGCCTTGCACTTTCATAGATTGCGGTCACCGTCGTCCGCGCGATGTTCATCCGGGCCGCGCAGTCCGCCTGGTTCAGCCCTTCCGCGTCCATCAGGCGCAGCGTCTCATACTCGTCCAGCGTCAGCCGGACCGTTTCGGCATCCGGCGCGTCGTCCGGTGAAAAGCTGCGGAATGCGGGCATCTGTTCAATCCGTCTGCATCTGACAGGCCTCGGCATGCTGATCCCCTCCCTGCCGATTATATAGCACCGTTTCTGACATATGTCAATAACAAACGTTGCAAATCTATCGGTGAGTTTTTTGTATACATTCTTTGGCATATTGTCTCATTTTGATGCTGTATTGTACAATGCATCTGCTGTATAAACAGGGCATGATCCGTTCCGCCCGGATTATCCCGCTCATTCGGAGGCGCCCATGGAAAAGAATTACCGGAAAACCCTTCAGGCCTGCTATCTGGCCTTTATCACCCAGGCGATCTGCGCGAACTTCGCCCCGCTGCTGTTCCTGAAGTTCCATTCGGATTACGCCGTCTCCCTGGGGCAGGTCGCGCTGATTCCCACGGCGTTCTTCCTGACCCAGCTGCTGGTGGACGTATTCTGCGCCCGGTTCGTGGATTCCATCGGCTACCGGCGCAGCATCGTGGCCTCCGAGATCGCCTCCGGCCTGGGCCTGGCCGGCCTGGCGTTCATCCCGGACCTGTTTTCCGATCCGTTCATCGGCATCATGGTCTGCGTCGTGATTTACGCCGTCGGCAGCGGACTGATCGAGGTGCTGGCCAGCCCCATTGTGGAAGCCTGCCCCTTTGAGCACAAGGACGCGGTCATGAGCCTGCTGCACTCCTTCTACTGCTGGGGCTGCGT
>JAEEGL013789873.1_pt1 | contig 13422 bp, 12 predicted proteins | sample 9134231 | NCBI WGS metagenome assembly JAEEGL01 (sample SAMN16246548, study PRJNA631951) | gut metagenome | biome: gut microbiome; feature: rumen; material: fiber-attached | host: Bos | place: Iran: Karaj | collected 2018-10 | reverse complement strand
CTGCCGCTTCATGAATTCGCCTATGAAATAGTATGGGGGCACGGCTCCGCGAAGAACATACTGCGGCGGGAGAATGACATAGAAAGAACTGTAAGGCGAATAGAGCACTTTCTCACGCTTAAGTCGTGACAAAGCGTTCAAAAGCACCTGATGCGCAACACCTGGAAAGGCATAACGCACCTCTTCAAGAGAAAACATAGTCTTGCCTCTGATTTCTCTCTCCCTTACCCAGTTCCTGACAGTTACCGCATCCATGACATGATAATAATCCAATTTTGGTTAGTTTTGCTCCAAATCTACGATAATATGTTATCACATTCATTCATAAAGCGCAATAGCAAATTTAGGGCGCGCAGATAGTCAATTGAAGTCCGAAGGTCTTCGGGAGGGCCGCGCTTTGTCGCGGCAGCAAGGCGCACCAAAGGCAGTCAAGTATCACCGATCAGTGCCGCAGCGCAGAAACAGGGCACACGATGATGTCATCCACCTTGCGGCGGTAGGCGGCCACTTGTCGAAATGGTACTAAGACATTTTCTCTGCCAGCCTTCAAAAAATGGTTGCGCAAGAAGTCTGAAATATGCCATACTAATTGCTGACAATTTGTTTCGCTTTCTGCATAGCAGTCGTTGATTTCGAATCCTTGGAAAGTTTCGTTGAACGACACGATGCAAGACAAGCGCGCGCTAGCGCGCCTCTTTTCGTGTTTTCAACAAAGGCCATTCCAAGGAGCCTGAAATCAGGACACAGAAGAGGCCGCTTCTTTTTTTTGTCAGATTTGCGGACTTTTCTTCGTATATGTACATGAAAGGGAAATAGTGCCCTCAACTTACCCTCACCCACCAAGGAGAACACGAACATGAGCAAGCAAGAAGCCATCCGCAATGCCGCCAGCGCCGTCAAGGCACACGGCCTTACCCTTCCCGGCAATCTCGAAAAGGAAATCGCCGGATTGGAGAACCCGCAGTACCGCGTCGCCGTCGTCGGCGAATTCCATGTCGGCAAATCGACCCTGATCAACCGCGTCTTCCTCGGCGACGAACTCCTTGCCGAGGGTGAAGGACGTCCAACGACAGCCGTTGCGGTAGACAACGAATTCGGCCTCGATTCGAAGATGGAAGTCTATGACTGGGCGGACGGCACCCAGACGAAGGAGACGCTCGTGAAGACGGTGCCGAATCCCACCAAAGATGATGTTCACGACGCAACGGTGTCCAGCGCAATGGAGACGCGCACCGAACTTGCGAAGAAGCGCGCCCGCGTCCGTATCGCCGGGCCGAACGAAGCGCTTCGCGGCTTTACCGTGATCGACACTCCCGGACTCGACGACCCGAACCAAGAACTTCTTCTCGACACGACCTGGCGCATCATTCCCGGCGCGGACTTGGCGCTTCTGGTCGTCCCTGCGCGGATGCTCGGCGACCGGCCCATGAACCTCCTTCGCAAGGAGATCATGGGAACGAGCGGCATCTCCCGCCTGATGGTCCTTGTCTCGTGCAAACCGTCAGACGATTTCGACGCCGACCAGCGCAAGGACGTGCTCGACACCATCAAGGCCCAGCTCGCCAGCATCGGCCGTGAAAACATCCCCGTCGAGATGTATTGTTTCGATTCAGCGGTCGAGGACATCATGTCCGACGTTAAGGAAATCCGGATGACCCTCCGGAACTTCCTCACGGAAAACGCCATGCCGGGCCGCGAGGAAAAGGTGGAGAACCTTGTCCGGATTGAACTTGAAAAAGACCTCGCCGCAATCGCCGCAAAACTCGCGACGGCCGGCAAGTCCGAGGCCGATCGCGCCGCGCTCGCCGCGAAGGTCGAAGACAAGGTCGCCCGCTTCAAGGAAAAGGCCGAACGGGCGTTCGAGCGGTTCCAGGACGAAGTGAAGGCTTTAAACGACAACACGATGCACGATGTCGATCTCGCCGTCGAATCGGTCTTCGGCAAGTTCTACGCCGAACTTGCCGAGAAGGAAACCGTCGACGCGATGCGAAAGGTTCTCGACAGGGCGCAGACCACGATCAAGGCGGATCTCCAGGATAAGATTATCATCATCGGCTTGAAACTCAAGTCCGACATCAACCGTCTTGTCGGTCAGTACGGCAAGGAAATGGAGGATGCTGAGTGCGGCTGGAACCTTTTACTTGAAGACGAGCTCAACATCAAGACGGGCGTCGTTGCAAAAATACCTCCCATCGCATACGACATCCTAAACACCATCGTACTCAACCTCATCCTTCCCGGCGGAATCTTCATCGCCCTCATGGCCCATATTCTCGGCAAACCGATCATGAATCCAACGACCTGGGGTGCGAAGAAACTGATTCTTGCACAGGTCAAGTCCGGCCTGGAGGAGGCCAAACCAGAAGTCCGCACCCAGATTATGCAGCAGGTCGACAAGGCAATCCAGAAAATCTTTGCGGATGTCAAGGCCGCGATGGAATCTTCCAACAAGGCCCAGGTCGAGGCCATCCGCGCCGCCCTCGCGGCCGAACCAGCCGGTTCCGGCGACCGCGCCGCCCTCGAAAGCGCCAAGGCCGACCTCGAAGCCGCCCTCGCCGCGCTGTAGCAAACAGGAGGTGCGGCTTCCAGCCGCGCCATGCATCTTTGGCGCGGCAAGATTCCGCACCTCCACCAGCAACTAACAACTAGCCACTAACAACTAAACCACCATGAGCACCATCTCCACCCAACTCGATTCCATCCTTGCCACCCGCGCCTCGCGTCTGCGGACGCTTGACGCCGACATAGCCGGCTGGCAAGCTCGCGCGGACGAAGTTTTGCGCACACTTGCGGCCGTCGAAGCGGCGGAGCGCGTCAATCCCGACCTCGCCGGAGCGTCCGCGACCCTCCGCACCGTCGGGGAGACCCTACGTCGCGTTCTCGAAGACGGTGCCAAGGTCCGTGCCCGTTTCGCGCGCGATACGCTCTGCATCGGCATCGGCGGCGCTGCTCGGATGGGCAAGAGCACCTTCCTCCAGTCCGTCACCGGCCTCGAGGAAGCGCAGATTCCGACCTCAGACAAGTATTTCACGACGGCCGTCCGCAGCCAAATCGAGAACAGCGCTAACGAGAACACGGCCATCGCCGATTTCCATTCCGAGGAATCGTTTCTGCGCGAGGTGATCGCCCCGATGTGCGGCGCGATCCGGATTGCCGCCCCGACGAACCTCCCGGCGTTCCGGACCGCCCGGTTCGAACTGCCAGACGGCGTCACGCACACGCAGGAAGCCGACGACGTCCTGCAGCGCCTGACGGACGCCCAGTCGCACCTCTCCGACTACGAGCGTTACCTCACGGGCGAGCGCGGCAGACGCATTCCTCTCGGCGAATTGCGCCCCTTCGTCGCCTATCCGGACGGCGGCATCGTCAAGGCCGGGCCCTACCTCGCCGTCGCGAATCTCGTCATCCGCGTCCCGTTCCCCTCCACGGACGTGTCCCGCCTCCGCGTCGTCGATCTTCCCGGACTCGGCGAGGCAGGACGCGATCTTGCGAAGGTCCAGACGGCTGGGATGGCCGACGTCTGCGACGTGACCCTGCTCGTCAAGCGCCCGACCGACGCCAACGTCCAGTGGACGACCGTGGACACGAACGCCCTCGACGCGATGAGCGAGGCGGTCCCCCTTCTCGATGACCAGACGAAATACACCGCCATCCTCGCTAACGTCGGCGGCTGCGACGAGGAGCGAGCCCGGCTCTGCGTCGAAGCCATCGGAGCCGCGCTCAAGCGACCCTTCGAAATCATCCCGTGCGATGCCCGCAACCGCAAGGCCGTCGTGGACGAGACGATGCCGAAAATCCTCGATTTCCTCGCCCGGAACCTTCCCGCCATCGACGCCGCGATTCTCGCCCGCCTCGGCAAGAGCGCCGATGCGGCGATCGCGGCCGCGAAGCGCGACATCGAGGCCGTCGCTTCCCGCGTCCGCGCAATCGCGCCCGCAGGACAAGGGTTTCTTGCATTCGCGAAATCTCTGACGGATGCCGTGGCCGGCGTCCTCGTCGAGCAGGAACGCGCCGCCAAGGAGAAGTCCTTTGGAAACGACAAGGAGTGGGATGACGAGGTGACACGCATCCACGATGCCGTTGTCAAATGGGTCAAGGATGGCTGCGGTTACGAGTCTCGCGAAGCCCTCCTGGAGGAAATCCGCAAGGAGATCATGCGCAAGAACGCGCAACCGGCCGACGTCATCAACGAATGCCGCGTGAAGTTCCGCAACGAATGGGAGGCGATGGACTTGCATCTTTCATCGCGCATCGCCGCCCTCCTCGCCGGTGTGATGGAAGCCCTGCGCGGCGTAATGCACGACTTCGTGCCGACAAGGACGGCCACCGACCTTGCCGCCGTCCGCGCCCAGATCATCGCCTTCGCCGAGCGAATCGATGCCCGCACGACCGATCTCGGCGACGACGAGGCGCTCCGGGAACTCTCGCGTCCTCTGCGCCGCATCGCGGAGTTCGACCTCCAGTTCCGGTTCCACCTCGAACCGATGCTTCACGCGACGACGCATCTTCTCGTCGCCAACGAACTTCCTCTCGTCAAGGGATATGAGGACGCCGCGAAGTTCCACGAAGCGCTCGAAAAGAAGTTGCTCGAAGCCGCCGATGCCTACTCCTCTGGGATGCGCAAGAGCGGAACGGGCAACTCCGCCGCGCTGGAGCGCAAGAAGAAACTCTTCGAAAAGGCGATTCCCGACACCTCGGTCCGCGCCGATGTGATCGCCCTTCTCGAACAGTCGATGGGCTCCGCCCAGAGCTTCTGTCCGAACCGCATCTTCGCGGCCGTGGTCGAGACCTTTGCCGATGCCTTCATCCGTTCGAAGAACTCCGCCAAGGCATTCCAAATCCTTGCCCGCGAGTGGCGCGACGAACTTACGCCCGCCCCAGACGAGAAAACCCGACTCACCAATGCCGCAGCAGGAGCGCTCACCGCGCTCGTCAAGGCGTTCTAATTCAAAACGCCCCGTCCGCCAGCTTCGGCGGGCGGGGCAATTATGCCATCTTCAAACCTTTCGTTTTCTCCATGAACGACAACGTCCCTTCCGAAATCATCGCCAGCATCCAAGCCAAATACGATTGGATGAAGCAACTCGGCTATGCTATTGGCGATCCGGCAGAACCTGGAATCTACCGAACTCTCGATGGCGGCTGGCAATGCAACTATGGCAACTGGAGCGCCATCGTGATTCGTCCCGGCGAAACCGAACCGCATGAGATACACGGTGCCATCGGACGGCGCTGGTACCGGGAGTGGGGCGCTTTCGACATCTCCGGCAAACGCGGTTCGCTTGGACATCCTCTTTCCGACGAAGAGGTCTATGACGGCGACGGCGACCCGAACGACCGCATTTCGCATTTCGAGAACGGCGACATCATTTGGACGGCAAAGACGGACGAAACGCGCATAGTCAATATCAAGGACCGGGCTAGGTGGTATGAATTTCGACGCAATGAACTGTTAAATCTCTTAAATGAGGCGTCTGATCTTGACGTCCCTGAAAAATACGCCGACGAACTCCGCCAGACGGTGCGGAAATGCCAGGAGAACGCCTTTGAAATCGCCCTCGTCGGCGAGTTCCAAGGCGGCAAATCCACTACATTCGACGCCCTCTGCGACGGACGCGACATCTCACCTCGCGGGCTGAAAAACGGCGGCATCAAGACAAGTGCCGCCGTCATATCCGCACAGAACATCGCAGGTGACGAGACGAAGGACGGCCTTTCCGAATGGGCCGAGGTCAGTTTCAAATCGCCGGAGGAAATCGCACTTGGACTTTCCACCATTCTGCGGGCGCCGCTAATGGATTCGCCGGAATTGCGTTCCCTGAACAACCATCTCTCTGACGAGGAATATGAGAACGCCATCGTCCTTGATGACAGTTTCCCGAAACTGGTCGATTTGCACAATCCGGAATGCGTGGAACTCTTGAAGAGAACGGCGGGTGCCATTTGGAAACGATGGAAATCGGACAGGGCAAACGCATTGACCACGGATCAGTTTGACCAGCTTTGTGTTGCGACCCTTCAACTGCGCTTTTTCGGAGTGGAGGAATACCAACAGCTGTTGAGCAAGACAACGCTTCCCGTCGACCAATTCCAGAAACTTGTCGCATTCCCCAGAGACTGGGAGAAGCGACGGCTCAACGCCGAGACGGCGCAGTTCACCTTTAACGAGATCGCCTTCGTCTTCGTCAAATCCGTTCTTGTCAGGATTCATTCCGAAAACCTCGGCAGCCTTGGCTGTCGTATTACGGATTGTCCGGGCCTTTTTGCCAACGCCTTTGACACAAGCGTGGCGGAAAGCGCAATACGCCATGCCGATGCGGCCTGGTACCTGATTGACGGCCAGCGGCAACTGGGAGCTGAGGACAAGAAAGCCATCCGTAAGATTGCCGACTGGGGGCTGGACGGCAAAATTCAGGCTACGGCCAACATCCGGACGGATTGGGATGTCAAATCAACGGAAATTCTGGATGCGACAAAAAGCATACTTGACAGCATGGGGATGAAATTTGAAGTCATTCCCTACAATGCCCGATTGGCCTTTCTTGCGGTCCAGGGCGAACTGATGCTGAAGCACCCCGACAGGTTAAGCGAACTGGACAAGGCCAACATGGCCATTGACGCAAGGGTTAAGTCCGAGGATCCTCCATGCTCCTCCATGTGGGTGAAAATGGTAAAACGCATTGGCTTATTCATTGGGTTGGAGGACGTGGAAAACATCACGGAAATGGATGAGCCGTCAGTCAAGCGCGCCCGTAGCGCAAGCTGTCTGGACAATATAATCTCCCGGCTAAACAACGACATCATACCGCTAAAGGCCGAAAGCATTCTTGTCAACAGGGGGAGTAAGCGCGCCGCCGCGGCGCTTGCCGCCTACGAGGGAATCTTGCTCGCTACGGAAAAGGCCGCTGCTGATGACGAGGAAAAGTGGAATGCCGCAGTGAGCAATGCGAAACAACAATTGGCCGATTTCGTCGCTGCGGCACGGAAGACTGTTGATCAGGCGATGTCTGACGATGCCTTGAATACGAAGGCACATATTCTGGCAGAAGACATCCTCGGTCTGACAGCGGATGATCAGTACATGAAGAACCTCGCGCTCCGCATCGCCGAAAAGTATCTTGATTGTTGCCACAGGCTGCTACTCCTCGTCAATTCCGACAAGAGGCGGGATCATCTCTCTCGGGAATTGGCCCCTCAGTTCTCAGAGGAGCTTAAGAATGCCATGAGTCGTGGTCTTGTGAAATGGAAAGCAGGAAAAGGTCTCCGCAGTTTGAAGAAATACGTTGAAGGGGTCTGCGGCGACATCCACGAACTATGGACCGAACGGCAAATCGATGCTGTGGAATTGCTAAAGGGATTTTCACCTCCGTCTGTTTCGGAGGAAAGCCTGGACAATCTTTGCGACAACCTTTCGACGACAATGTTTAGACGGGCGCAATTGCTGGACACTCTTCGAAATGCGCAAAATCTCTGGACGTATGCCCTGCGCGAAATTGCCGGTATGTTGATAAAGTTTATCGGGGAGATAATCGCCACCATTGGCGGAGGAGGGAATTCGATGGGGAGTACGGTTGATGCGAAGCGTGTAGAACTAAAAGGGAAACTCGCGGATGCAATCAAACCTCTCGTCGAAGGATATGTCAACGACATCCGTTTTAGAAATGGCATCATCGAGCCGCTGGAAAAACAACTTCGGGTGGAACTTGACGAAATTCGCGGTAACCTCGCTGCACAGTTGAACGGTCTTGAAACAGACTTCTCTCTTCAGCGTGTAAAACCAAATGAGGACAAGTTCCGCCAATCCGTTGAACACCGCATGCAACTTGCCCAGAAAAACCGGGAAATCAGAATCGGCACCATCGAGCCACTGCGCAAGCGAATCGAGGCGTTTGCGCAGACCGTCAAGGCGGAGCTGGCTGGATGAGCGAAGTCTTGACCATCTCCATTGTCGGCGGATTCCAACGAGGAAAATCTTCGCTGGTAAATGCCCTTCTTGGTCGCAATGATGCCGAAATGGGGCGGGGACTTCCCACCACGCATGAGAACAGCCTGTATTCGCTGTCGCCAGCCGTTTCCATCATCGACACGCCGGGATTCAACGCGACTGGCGAGGATGACGGCACGGCGGCATCCGCCATCGACAAGTCGGACGTTGTGGTCTATGTCCACGAGAGCAATCAGCTGGGCCAAAAATACGACGAGGTATTCAATCGGGCGCTCGCAGCAAGGAAGAAAATGGTCTTCCTCCTGAACTGCCTGAACTTCGAGAAATGGTCGCCGGACGAAAACGACGACATTGTTTCTACGATTGAAGCGGAGCTGGAGACAAAACGATTGAAGCCGATCACGATTCCATTGAATGGTCGAATCGTTACGCCCATCAACATCCTCTGGGCGCGATTTGGACTCGGTTTGATAGATTCCGATTCCCAAGAAGACGCAAGGGACATCCCAAAGATCCGAACATACGCGGAAGAATATCTCGACATTTCCGCCTCAGGAGACGCTCTTCGCGCCGAGATGCTCGCCCGTAGCGGATTCCTCCCTATCCGTGACTTCCTAAAGAACCTTCCCCTTGAACTGCTCAAACACGCAGCCGCGCACCCTGAGCAGGAAATTGACCGAATTGTTAATCGCTTTGCTGAAGAGTTCAGAAGACGGTGGAGCGCCGCATAGGAGAATCGCAATGGCAAAACACACTTTTCTCACGGAGTTGGAGCTCACAAAAAGGCTTGGCGTCGTTACGGATGTCGAATATGACGACGAAACAGTTGATATTCCGACAAAAGGCGAGATTCGCGAAATTGCCAAGGCGGCATTTTCCATCGAAATGAAAAAGATTGGCAAGATTGCCGAGATAGCCACGGAAAAGGCCAAGGCCGCCACGACGGATGCACTAGGCGCGCGAGAGATGGTTGAAAAGTTCCTTGAAACGGCGCGAGAGACCTTTCGCGACGTGATTGCGGAATTGCTTGCGCCGCACTACCGATATCTTGAAGAGCAACTCGGCATCAAGCCACCTGAACCCGAGAGTGTAACCGAGAAAACCTCATCCAAACCGAGAGGGCGTTCCACCTCGGCAAGTAACACTTTGAAAAACACCTCTGGCAGAAAACCTCCCTTGGTGGGAGCTAACGATGCGGACGAAGTCAAAAGCGACACTCAAGGGCGTCGTAAGCTTTCCGTCGCGGGGAAAAAAGTGTCTGCGAGGGCAAAGGAGAAGGCTAATCCCGCGAAGAAAAAGGCCAAAAACACTCCCCCGAAACGCAAAGGAGCAAAGCCATGCCCAAAAAAGTGATGACTCTTCAGGGGCCTGCTGATGTTCCAACCTGGCGCGAGCTGTTTGAGCAGATTGGCTACATCAACCAGAACAAGCAAGAACTGTGGAAGGTCGTTAATCAACTCAAACGCGACCCTGCTGCCGATATTTTCGCCGAATTCCGTGCTTTACGCGATGCGGCGTTTACAGCATACAGGCAGCTCAATGGCCCACTCCCAGAAGGAGAATGGACGGCCTGGAAGTGCATTGAAGTCGCCGGCAAACGCCTAGATGCATTGGACAAACGCCTTGATGCGCTTCCAGACACTATGCGCGAGACAGTCTGTAACGCCGTCCGTAGCGCGCTTGAACCACTTGTCGCACCGGCCATCGCGAATATCGGTGCAATTCTTGATGACAACCGCAACCTTCGCGAAGAACTCGCTTCGCTTCATGCAGAGGTCCAGGAACTGAAATCAAGGCTCTCGAACTAATCAACCTCTAACCATCAATCAACGAGGAGACAACCATGCCCATAGATTACAAACAGTTCATCCACCCCGAGGACCGCGACGCGCTGAACAAGCTTCAGGCGATTCCCGGACTCGACGCGCTCATGAAGAAGTTCATGCAGGCCGTCACGGAAGACATGATGCACGGCATCAACATGGCGTCGAAAATCAAACTCGGCCCCACGCAGCTCCCGGAGCTTCACGCCATTCTGAAAGAAACATGCGAAACGCTCCAGATTCCGGAACCGGAAATGTTCCTTGAAATGGACCCGATGCCAAATGCCTATACTTACGGCGACACCAAGCCGTTCGTAGTGGTAAACTCCGGCATCATCGACTTGCTCACCAAGGAAGAGCTGAAGGCTGTCATCGCGCACGAATGCGGGCACATCCTTTGCCGACACGTCCTCTACCATTCTCTAGCGAGTCTGCTTGTTTCAGCTGGTGGCGGAGTTGGCAGTCTTTTTGGTTTCGGCATCATTTCCGAGCCGCTGCAATGGGCGCTCATGTACTGGGTGCGGCGCAGCGAGTTCTCGGCGGACCGCGTGGCCGCCTACGTGACAAACGACGCGGATGTCGTTGCCCGAACGATGATGCGCCTTGCTGGCGGCGGAACGCGCATCACCGACCGCGTGGATATGGATCAATTCGTCCGCCAGGCGGCTGATTACCAGAAGTTCATGAAGGACTCCGACAAAAGCAAATTCCTTCAGAACTGGATGATCAAGGATGCCTCGCACCCCTATCCCGCCGTCCGCGCTGCGGAGGTAAAGAAGTGGTTCGCAGGTCGCCGTCCCGCACTTCCGCTTGGCGGGACGATTGGAAGTGCTAAACTGAACTGGTAGGGTACAAATAATGACAAAAGATGATTCAATCGGCCTCGTTCTCTCCGGCGGAGGGGCGAAGGGTGCCTTTCAGGCGGGCGTCTGGAAGGCTATGTGCGAACTTGGCCTCGCGGAGCGGGTGCGGGTGATTTCCGGCACCTCCATTGGCGCCCTAAACGCTGCAGCGTTTGCAACAGTCCCGAATCCGGAATCAACGTGCGACTTTTGGCGAAACCATGTTGAGGATGTGGCCACGCCAAATCTTAGGAATCTCACGTTTGACTCTTTGATTGATGCTGCGGCAAATGTACTTGCGGGCAAGGCGTTCCCATTCCGTGGCTTGTTGGACAGGTCGGCGTTGGAAATGCTGCTTCGAAACTTGCTGCCGGCAAAATGGCCGGAGGGTTCACCGTCGGTCATTGTTTCATCTCTCCGATTTTCTGGTGGCATGATGGAGGAGTTCAATAAGTCTTCCTACGAACTTCGCCGATTCTGGATTGACGAGGAAAAAGACCCAGAACGGCGGCTTGCGAAACTGATGGCCTCTGCGGCGATTCCGTGGGGGTTCGACCCTGTGGAGATTGACGGCGAGAGCCATGTTGATGGCGGCTGGGATGACAAGGGCGGCGAGAACGTTCCGGTGTCACCAATATTGGAAAACCGCCCGGATATTAAGACCATCGTTGTCGTCCGTTGCAACAGCGAGGAAGTCGAACCTGAACCACTTTGCGCGGGTGTCACAAATGGAATACGTCTAGTTGAAGTTCGGCCTATCAGAACCTTGAAAGGTCCATTTGGCGACATGTCAGGCTTCGTTCCCAATTCCAGTTTTATTCGTACTCTCCCCGTTTTGGGAAGTCTTGCCAAAGACATGGAAGTGATTGACAGGCAACTGCGCATATGGTCGGGCACATTCGCATTTGAGAGCGAATGCGCCAAACGCTTCATTCGTCAAGGCTACAATGACGGCCTCGCAGCATTGCGGAAACTGAAACCAAGGGAAAAGTTGAAATGGTGATATCGCTTCAGTCTTTTATGGAGAAACAACCATGGCCACAACCAAGACAAGAACCAAGACCACTAAGAAGCCCGCGACAAAGGCGCGAAAGAAAACCAAGACCGTGATCTGCCCGCATTGCGGGGAGAAATTGCTGGTTTCAGAAAACGGCCGCTACTCGTGCGAAAACTGCGAAGGGCTATTTGATGTGGACTGGTTTGAAGTGCCAGCCGTATCGCAACATCCAAGCAAGCGGAAGAAGGATTACGATGCTTGCGGCTGGGCTACTACGAAATGGCTGCTTCTGTCTTTCGGGGCGCTGGATGTCTCCGACAAGACGCTACGAAAGGAATTGAACACCGATGCAAAAGTTGGAATTCGCGCTTGGTGGAACAAGTCTATTGCCCCAATTATACTCTCAAAACTAGGCAAGGATTGGGAGATTGACAAAGGAACTCTTCCATTGGCCATTATTTCCGCACTTTCCAGACGTGGCATTACCGTTAAGAATCCAGTCCGGTTCGAGAAATTCAGCGAATATACGAAGTATCTAAACGACACATTCAAGGCTGGTGGACGTGCTGCCATTCTGGCTTGGCGGACAAGCGATTGGTGCGCCCACTGGATGGGCGTGGAGCGCCGCAACGGCAGAATCCGTGTGATGGATCCATGGAAAGGCCGATACATGACATTCCGCGAAGCCACCGCGCCAAAAGTCTGGGACAACTTCCTCGTCTTCGGCTTCGTGAGAAGGTGACACCCCCGCAATCGTGAAGAAGTGGAAGGCCGTGGCGGGATTCTTACCGCTCCGTCCAACGCGCTCGCCGAATCCCACTAACCGCACCAACCACCAAGGAACGAAAACCCAAAAAGGAACCAACCATGAAGACAACCACACGCATTCCATTCTTCTCCCTCGCCTATAGTGTCGCGGCGGTGCTTGCGCTTTTCGCACTAGTGGCTTTGCATGGCGAGCAAGCCAGGGAGGTCGTAAGAGCATGGGTCACGGCCCAGCCCCTCGGCATCCGCATCGCAGTCAGACTGGCATTGTTGCCCGCAATCGCTTGCATGATCGACATCTTGGGACGCCTTGGTGCCTCCCTGGCGTTTGACCATGACAGATCCGCTTCCCCTCGTAAGCCGGCCATTCTCCGCATCGTCATCATCGCAGTCCACATCGTCGCCATACCATTGGTCGTGGCGCTCGCCCCAAGGGCATTCCTTTATGCTGAGGCATGGAATGTGGCGCTCATTACAGCCACACTGTTTGTGCCGCTGGCCATTGCCATCGCCGACCTCCGCAAGGCGGCGACGGATGAGACAATTTCATAGTCTGCGGCTTCGTGAGGGAACAGCGGAAGGCCGTGGCGGAAATCGTTCACCGTGTCGCGACGGCGACACGGTGAACGCACCGATAAATCGGCGCTTCGGCGAACGGGCCCGCTGCCGATGAACCGGCGCTTCGCAAACGCGTTTTTGATAAAATGGTTGCATGAATCATGATGTAAAGAATACCGACGGTGGGCAGAACAGCCGATTCATCGGCGTGTGTGAAACACTGCCCGGATATCGCCGCTGGGCCAGCCATGACTATGCTGGGTGGGGCTATTACATGATTACCTTCTCGACCGAGCCGCGGCGGAAAATCCAATGAATTTTGAATACACTTCGTTTGCCAAGCACGAGGCCATACGTGGCAAGAAAATTCTCGCCTGCTGCATGATTGGATTCGTGCGGGCGTGATTCCTGCCTACTACCCCGTGGTTGAAAAACAACTTGCATATCTCATCTTTTTATCGTATCATCTTATCATCACTTTGAGGAGATGAT
>JAEEGL012134897.1_pt1 | contig 13422 bp, 11 predicted proteins | sample 9134231 | NCBI WGS metagenome assembly JAEEGL01 (sample SAMN16246548, study PRJNA631951) | gut metagenome | biome: gut microbiome; feature: rumen; material: fiber-attached | host: Bos | place: Iran: Karaj | collected 2018-10 | reverse complement strand
ATTCTTGTTTTTTGTAATTAACTCATAAGCTGCAAATAATCCGGCTGGACCTGCTCCAACTATTATAACATCATACATATATTACCTCACCAAGTAATTGTAACATAAATAAAAACTCTAAACAATACATTGTTTAAAGTTTTACTTTTTAATTACTGCAAGTTGTTCCTTTCCATATATTAGGCTCATATACTACACCAAAGAATAACATTTCATTGGTATTTTTCTCTCGTATTAAATAAATAAATGGCTTGTTAAAGGTAATGTTAATTATTTCAATTTCTCTTTTTATTGGCAGAGCACCAGTTGCTTTAGATATTCCAAAATATGTAACTGCCGCAGCTTTAGTACCTTTTTCCATTAATTCAATATGGGTTTTATGAATAGCATCAGATACGTATAATCCAACTATATCAGGATCTTTTGCTTGCATTCTTTTTATGTCTGCCATATTTTCAAATTCTGCTCCGTTTTTATCACCATAGTACTTTGCAGGAATAAAAGCTTTTGTTATACCCATTTTGTTTAATAAATGAATAAAGAGATTTTTATCATCATCCTTTTTTATTTCTGAATCATATGTAAATCTTGGTAAAGATAAATTTACTTTTTGTTCTTTTTCATCATTTACTATTGGTTTTTTAATTAAATTATTTAAATTATTTAAATCTTTTTCAAGAGAATTATTAATATAATTATCTAGATTATCTTTTGGTAATAAGCCAATGAATTCAAGTTCAATATCACTACCCTCATATTTTTTATAGGGTAATACAATTCCTTCAACATTATCTTCTTTAATGTAATTATAGCCTGGTGAATGCATCATTTCAACATTCATTTTACTACCATCTACCTTAGTAAATTCATCCCCACGTGTACTATCACATGAAAACTCATTTTGCCACTCTACATCAATAGCAAGAGCATTAGCAATACCTAAAACAAAATCATCATCCATTTTTTCAATTATGTTTGTAATCATTCCTTTGGTTTTTTTATTAACCCACTCATTTATTTTATCAGGTATAACAAATTCATCTAGTATCATATCAGCATTATAATTATTATTTAAATTATTTTTGTAACTAGTCAATATTTCATTTTCCCATTTATCTTTAATAAATATAGCATTAGCAACTCCTACTTTATCCTTAATAGTTACGTCATTAATTTTTCTTGTTCCAATTACATTATCTATTTCAGTTTTAGTATCCCCACTTGCCCCATCTCTTAACATATTAAGCGCTATTTCAATTGAATATGGGCTTATTAAATAATTTTTATTTTTAGTTGCCATCGCATGATTATTTAAGATAACATTATAATTAAAATTATCGCTTTTCTTTTCAGGTGGTAAGATAACTGGATCATCAACTGGCTTATCAATAGGATCATTCTGAATTGTATTAGGTTTTTCGGCATTTAATTTGTTATACATCAAATAACTACATACTCCAATAATACTTACTGATAAAACAATTATAATTACTTTTAATACATTTTTCATATTTTTCTCTCCTTTAAATATCCAATAATTTTATCATGATCATTTGCTAATTCATTTTTTATTATTTTATTTTCTAATTCACGGTATATATCACCAATAAATGGTCCAGCTTCCTTATTTAATACTTCACATATATCTATAGCCTTAATATTAATCTCTTCTCTTTTCTTTATTGGTAAGCTTTCATATTTTTCTAAAATATCTTTTTTACTTAAACCTTTATTAATTCCAGCGATTAAATTAACATATAATCCATATTCATATAAAACAGAATTATCTAAATTATTCATATCATATACAATATTTATTTTTTCAATTAATTCTTTTTCATTGGATGAAAACTTGTATTTTGAAGGATTAATCATTGCCCATATTCCCATGATATCACTATAGTCTTTAACTCTATTAATATTATCAAGTTCCAATGCTTCTTCCAAATGATATTTTTGTATTAATTCAATACCTTCTTTTGCTTTATTACTACCAAATATCTTATCTAATTCATTTTTCTTACGATCATAAGAAAGTTTTCTTAATAATTCCTTATTATTTTCAATCGCTGCAATAATTTCATCACTTAACGCAAAATTAAGATAACTTGCAAAACGAATAGCACGTAGTATTCTTAATGCATCACGTGAAAAAGATGTATTACTATCACCAATTGTTTTTAATATATGATGATCCAGATCTTCTTTACCATTTAATAAATCAATTAATTTGCCATCTTTATCAATACATAATGTATTAATAGTAAAATCTCGACGCAATAAATCTGTTTTTAAATCATTAACATAATGAATATTACTAGGATGACGATTATCATAATAATTACCTTCTTCCCTAAAGGTAGTAATGTCAAAACAAACATTTTCATATATTATACGAACAGATCCATAACTACTAGATGACATTACAAGATTAGGAAATATATTTTTTAATTCCATCGGTGTAGCATTTGTTGTAATATCAATATCATTTGTTTCAATACCTAATAATTCATCACGAACAAATCCTCCAACAATATAAGCACAATAACCATAATCATATATTCTATTTAAAATTTCAAGTCCTAATTCTTTCATTATATCAACTCTCAATTTAATGATAATAAAATGCTATAATGAAGTCAAGTATTTTTATAAAAAAATAAAAAGATGATAAACATCTTTTTATTAACTAGTAATTAACTCTGTTTTTAAGAGCAGTTCCAGCTTTGAAAACAACTGCTTTTCTTGCAGGAATCTTAATAGTTTCACCAGTTCTTGGATTACGAGCACTTCTTGCATCTCTTTTTGAAGTTGCAAATGTTCCGAATCCAACTAGTGGTACTCTATCTCCTTTTTCAAGTGCTTCTGCAATAACTTCAAAAGTTACATCTAATGTGCGTCCAGCTTCAGCCTTTGTAACATTTGCCTTTTTTGCAATAGCATCAACTAATTCAACTTTTTTCATTTTGTCCTCCTTTAAAAGTTAAATACTTCTAAGCAATCTATGCTTACGTATACAAGATAGCATATATTTTACATAAAAATCAACTACTTTAACGTATTTTTTACTATATTTGTCAATATTGGTCAAATTTTTGCTTATTAAAAGTTTACTTTTTAATAATTTTTTGATAAACTTTTATCATATGAAGAGGTGAATATGGATATTTTAATTATATTTATTGTACTATTGATTGTTGCCTTAGTTTTTAAGAAAACAAGTAATGTTATAATCTTTTTTGGTTTAATTGATGTTTTCTTGCGTATACTTGATTATATTGGCAATAATACTATCCAAGAAGTAAATAATGTTATCAATAAAATATTTCCTGATTCTATACCAGCGATTATTCGTGCTTATTCATCAGGTACCCTAGAGAGTATATTAATGTGGGTATATATTTTATTAATGATTCTATTTGTTTACTATGTATTTAGAATGCTTTTACATCGATTATAAAAAGGAGTGATTGATTAATCACTTCTTTTATTATATTTAATTAATTTATATATTTCCATAACTATTAAAATAATGGATGACGCTATCAATAAAATAAATAAATGCGATACTGGTATAGATGATACTTTTAAAAATTTACTTAATATTGGTACTTCCATAACAATCATTTGTAAAAATATCGAACCAATAATTGTTATTAATAATAATGGATTACTTCTAATAGGGATTAAAAAAGCTGATAATCTTTCACTACGACAATTAAAGACATGAATATTCTGTAAAAAGACCATTAAAACCATAATATATCCTCTGGCAAGTGATGTTTCCATCTGTAGTTTATTAATTAAAATATACCATATACCAAAGACAATTAAGCCTATAAATAAGCCACTAAAACATACTTCTGATAATAATTCTTTGTTAAAGATATTTTCGTTGGGATCAATAGGCTTTCTTTTCATAATCCCATCTTCTGCTTTTTCAAAAGAAAGTGATAAATCTTGAAGACCATCCGTTACTAAATTAAGCCATAATAATTGAATAGCAACAAGTGGCATTGGTAAATTAAAGACTATTGATAGTAAGAAAAATAATACTTCAGCAAAGCCACAGGAAAGTAAGAAAAAACATACCTTACGAATATTACTATAAGCAACCCTTCCAAGTTCAATACCATTAACAATTGATTTAAAACTATCATCAATAATAATCATACTAGAAGTCTCTTTCGCTGTATCAGTACCACTACCCATACTAATACCGATATTAGCACTACGTAATGCTAATGCATCATTTACCCCATCACCTGTTACGGCTACAAACTCGCCATTTCTTTTAAGAGAATTAACTATTCTTAATTTATCATTTGGTGTTACTCTGGCAAACACTTTTTTATTCTGAATATATTTATCAAGTTCATGATCAGATAGTTTTTCCAATTGTAATCCCGTAACTACTTCATCAATATTATTTGTTAAATTAAGTTCTTTGGCAATAGCAAAAGCAGTAAGAGGATGATCACCAGTAATCATCAATACTTTAATTCCTGCTTCCATACATTTACTAATTGATGCCGCAACATCACTTCGAATTGGATCGATAAAACCTATCATTCCTAAAAAAGTAAGCTTTGGAATATCTTTAGCATCATAATTATCTTTTAAAATAAATTTATCAATTTTAGCTGAAGCAATGGTTATTACTCGATAACCTTCTTGTGATAATTCTTCATTTTGATCATATAACATTTCATTATTAATTTTCTTTTCGACATTATTGATGTTCATCTTATTACAAAAGGAAGAAACAACTTCATAAGAACCCTTTACTGTGCAATAATATTCACCCTGATATCGATAGAAAACTGCTGAATACTTATTTTCTGATTCATAAGGAATTCTTTTAATTATTTCATAATCATCAAGATAAATATTTTCTTTTTCTCCCAAAACATAGAATGCAATATCAATAGAATCCCCCATATATTCATCTTTCTTGGTCTTTTTTGCTTCATTATTTAATAAACCATGTAAAACAATTTTATCTACTAAATTTTTGTTTTCTAAATCAAGTTTTTCTATTTCACCATTATTATTATAGCCTACTCCTGATACAGTATATTTCTTATTATTAGGTAAAAGAATTATTTTAGCGGTTTGTTCATTAACTGTTAAAGTTCCTGTTTTATCTGTAGCGATAACTGTACAACTTCCCAACGATTCAACGTAATTAAGTTTTTTTACAATAACCTTTTTCTTGACCATCATATTAGAAGTAATAGTAAGGGCCATGGTAAGGGCCAAAGGAAGACCCTCAGGCATTGCTGAAACAGAAAGCGCAATAACCGACATAAATATTTCAGTTATAGAAAAATCTTTTTTAATTAAAACAATTAATATAATAATTGCAATAACTATAATCATCAAAGTAATCTGATATGATAATTTATTAATACGAATAGTAAGAGGAGATTTCTCTTCTTTTATTTTAGATACTGTATCCGCTATCTGACCTATTTCTGTATTAATTCCGGTTTTAACAACTACTGCTAAACAGCGTCCAGTAACTGTTGAACACCCAGCATATAACATATTATTTCTTTCAACTAAAGGGGTATTCTTATCTAATTTCTTATTGCTTTTATAAACATTAACACTCTCCCCCGTTAATATTGCTTCATTTACTTGCAAATTCGTACAATCAATTATGCGCATATCGCATGTTATCTTATCTCCTGATTCTAAAAAAACAATATCCCCAGGAACTAATAATTCACTATCAACAATGACAGTTTGATGATTGCGAACAACTTTAACCTCATTTTTAATTAAATTCTCAAGGCTATCAGCATTCTTATTCGCTTGATATTCTTCAAATGTTCCTAATATTAAGTCTAAAATAACAATAATAAAAACAACTAATGCGTCTACATATTCACCAATAATAATAGAAAAAATAATAGTTACAATTAGTAAAAGAACAATAGGATCTAAAAAACCCTTAAAAAATATCTTTAAGACACTATCCTTCTTCTTGCGAGGGAGAATATTTTTTCCATATCTAATGGTTCTTTTTTCTACTTCATCATCACTAAGACCACTATCTGAATCAACATTTAATTCATCAAGTACTTTTTCAATATCTTTATTATAACAATTATCCATATATCACCATATAAAAAATATAACAATAATTCATATAAAAGTCAATTTAAAACCTCAATTAAATTCAATATCGTAATCTGTGGACTAATCAAAGATTTCATTATTTTTAATGAGAAAATGATTTTGGTGAAAGAAAATGAATAGTGAAATAACTACTAGATTACGAATGATTCGTGAAAAAAATGATTTAAGCCAAAGAAAGGTTGCCCAAAAACTTCATATTAGTAAATCATATTATAATTATTTTGAAACTGGCGAAAGAATTATTACTGTTATATATCTAAATTCTTTTTGTAATCAATTTCATACTACCTTTGACTATGTTTTAGGTTTAAGTGACTATAATGTTGTTACTAAAAAGAAATATGAAATAAAAAAAGAAATTGTTAGTATAAGAATTAAGCAAATTAGAAAGATGCATAAATTATCACAAAAGGATCTAGCGAAATTAATTAATACTTCCCAATCAACTATTAGTGCTTATGAAAATGGTAAATCATTAATATTAATGGCATTTCTCATTGAAATCGCTATAAAATTAAATGTTAGTGCTGATTATATTGTTGGTCGTAGTAATACTTCTAAAATATATATTAAAGATAAGAATTAATTGACGTAAGTATTAAAAATCTTTATAATGAAAGTATGAAGATAATTGTTAATAAGCAAAAGTTTAATTTAGAAGTAGCTGATTCATTTAAAAAAAGATTATTCGGCTTAATGGGCAAAAAAAATATTTCTATAGGTCTATTCTTCCCAAAAACTAAAGCAATTCATACTTTTTTTATGAAAGATAATATTGACATCATTATGATTAATAAAAACAATGAAGTTGTTTACTATAAACCATGTCTACCAAAAAATAAAATTATAATAAAAAAAGAAGCCTATCATACAATAGAGCTTCCAAAAAATTCCATAACAAATTTGAAAATTGGTGATAAACTAACGATATGTTAGTTTATTTTTTTATAAGATGTTTAGGGACATCAGCTTCATAAATATTTACATGTTCCAAAAACATTCTTAATTTTTCTTGATTCGACATTACCCTTTCTACTTCTTTAAAACCAGTTACCAGTTGCATAAAATCAAGGAAATTTGGTGTTTCAATATGTGACATAGAAAAACCATATGTTAAACGGAAATAATCCTCTAAACTTCGTATTTCTCTTATGCTTAATTCATAATTATTATTATGTAAAGAAAGAGAAAATAAATTAGTTGTACTATGAATATCTGTATGTTCTTTAAATCCCTCTTCTTGACCAATTGCAAATATTTCGCTAATTAAACGACCGTTTTTTTCAATTAGTAAACTATTATGTGGATTAGTATCAAGAAGTACTTGAATATCACCACTAGCATCTGATTGACAAATAAACATGTAAGACACTTTATCATCCTTTTCATAAACAACATTAATGGCAAAATCATCAGAACTATTATCGACAAAATATATATCTATAATCTTAAAATCTTTGCCTAAAGCTTCAACTAGTGGTCTTAATATTTTTTGCATCAATATATATCTTTTACGCAACAATTTAAGCAAATCAAGAGCACTTATGATACTTGTTGAATTATGTTTTTCTTCTTTATCAACAAGTCTTAAAATGTTTTTTTCTAAACTATTATTTATAAACATTTTAATCCCCCCTATTAACTATTCTTTGTTTACTACCCTTTTATCGCTATAAACAGTTAATAATTTTATCATATTTTCATTAAAATGTCAAATTTTGTAAAGAAAAGAAGAAGCTATTTAGCCTCTTCTTGTGCTCTTACTTCACGGATTACTGTTACCTTAATTGTTCCTGGATATTGCATTTCATCTTCAATTTTCTCCTTAATATCACGGGCAATCTTAAAGCTTTCTAAATCATCTACTTCTTCTGGTTTTACAATAACACGTAACTCACGCCCTGCTTGAACTGCAAAGGTTTTATCAACGCCTTTAATATCAGAAGCAATTTTTTCTAATTGTTCTAATCGCTTAATATAATTTTCAAGAGAATCATTACGAGCTCCTGGACGAGACGCAGAAAGCGCATCAGCAATAGCAACAATAACACTAATTACGCTTGTTGCTGCCGTATCACCATGATGAGATGCAATGGCATTAATAACTGTCTCATTTTCATGATATTTTTTAGCTAAATCAACACCAATTTCAACATGACTGCCTTCCACTTCATGATCAATTGCTTTTCCAATATCATGTAATAATCCAGCACGCTTAGCAAGGGCGACATTTTCCCCTAATTCACCAGCGATAACACCAGATAAATGTCCTACTTCAATTGAATGTACTAAAGCATTTTGTCCATAACTTGTTCTAAAATGTAATTTACCAATTATTTCAACAAGTTCTGGTTCAACTTTCGTTATACCTAGTTCAAATAATGCATTATTTCCATACTCAATAATTTTGGAAGTAATATCTTTGGCAGTTTTATCATACAACTCTTCAATTTTTGTTGGATGAATACGACCATCTTTAATAAGAGTTTCCAATGTTACTCTAGCGATTTCTCTCCTTAATGGGTCAAAACTTGAAATAACTACTGCTTCAGGAGTATCATCAATAATTAAATCAACACCCGTTATAGCTTCAATTGTTCGTATATTTCTTCCTTCACGGCCAATTATTCTTCCTTTCATTTCCTCATTTGGAAGATTAACTACTGTTACCGTATCTTGGTTTGCAACATCACTAGCATATTTTTGCATTGAACTAACTAATAATTCTCTTGCTTTCTTGTCACATTCCATTTTAGCTTCCGCTTCACGATCTTTAATATAAGCGGTAATTTCTTTTGACATGGCTTCTTTTACTTTTTCCATGACTTTTTCTTGAGCTTCTTCACGAGATATACCAGATATTTCGTTTAAAACCCTAATTTGTTCTTGTTTGATTTCTTCCACTTTGGCGCGTTCTTCTTGAATACTTGCCTGCTTACTAATAATTTTAGACTCTCTTTCATCAAGGGATTCTTCACGTTTTTGAAATAACAAATCACGCTTATCAATATTTTCTTCTCTTTGTGATAAACGATTTTCAGCATCCTTTATTTCTTGCTTACGCTCTTTTATCTCCTTATCAGCATCCATCTTCATACGATGAATTTCTTCTTTGGTTTCTAAGATAGAATCTCTTTTGTTTTTTTCAGCTTCCTTTTTCGCTGATTCAATAATCTTATCAGCAGCACTTTTGGCACGACTTCCTTTTAAACGGTTAAAAATAGCCATAATAACTATGCCAACAACTATTCCGATAGCGGCGAACAAAATGGAAAGTACTGTTTTATCCATTTCCTCTCCTTCTAGTATATTTCTAAATAATTAGCCATCCCCGAATACTAACGGTTCAATACTACGTTTAATTTATTAAAAAACAATATTTAAAACATAACATCTAACTTAATTTTAAGATTTTATTTCGTTTATGTCAATTCTTTTTCCACGAATATTGACGAACTAGACACTTTATTTTTTTATTTTTGATTTTTAGTAGAAAATTTTTAAGATATATAGTATAATTTAACGTAGGTGGTGTTGTGAATTATCCTAATGGTATAAAAAAAGAAAAAACTGTTTTAAAAAATAAACAAGATATCGTTTACAAAAATCGTGGTATGAATTTGGAAAATGATATTAATGCTACCAATCAATATTATCGTGAAAATAAAAAGGCTTTTATTTATAAAAAACCAACACCTATTAAATTAGTTAAAGTTGATTATAAAAAAAGGAGAATTAATGAAGCATACTTTGATATGCCATCAACTACTGATTATAATGGTATCTATCATGAGAAATATATTGATTTTGAAGCGAAAGAAACTGTTAGTTTAAGGGGTTTCCCCTTAGTAAATATTCATAAACATCAAATAGAACATATTAGAAATATTTATGAAGCTCACGGAATATGTTTTTTAATTGTTCGCTTTACTAAATTAAATAAAACTTACCTATTGATGGCTAAAGATTTTATTACATATTTAGATAATAATAAAAAATCGTTTATTCCTATAGAATATTTTAAAGAAAAAGGATATCTTATAAAAGATAAATACTTACCAAGAGTCGATTACTTGGAAATACTTAGTGATGTGGAGGACGTATGAAAAAAGAAAAAGATGTAAAAAAAGACAAAAAAGAAAAACCTGTGGAACATAAAAAGACCAAAAGGGTTTTGAGATTTAATCCCATTAGTTTGATAATTGTCCTATTAATTATAGGAGTATCAACGGCTTTATGTTACCATTTCTATGGTGTTATTGAAGCTAGTATAGTTGGTGGTGGACTTTTATTAGTCTTCTTAATAGGATATTTACTTGATAGACCTAAAACCAAAACTAAAAAAAGAAAAGTCTTTAAGATTATTTTATCAATTATATTAGCATTGATAATTCTTGCTCTTTTAGCAGGATGTGGATTTATTTTCTATGTTGTTAAAAATGCTCCTGATTTTAAAGAAGAATTATTGCGTGAAAAAGAATCAACTATTTTCTATGATAGTGAAGGAAATGAATATGCTAAGGTTGGTAATGAGTTACGTGAAAACATTGAATATGATCAATTATCAGAAGTATTCATTGATGCCTTAATCGCGGCTGAGGATTCAAGATTCTTCCAACATAATGGATTTGACTTGATGCGTTTCGTTAAGGCTGCTGTAGGACAAGCTTTAGGACAAGATTCCGGTGGTGGATCAACACTTACAATGCAATTATCTAAAAATACTTTTACAAGTAGTGAAGCTCATGGATTTGAAGGTATTGTAAGAAAGTTTACAGATATCTATATTTCCATTTTCCAGATTGAAAGAAATTATACTAAAGAACAAATTATTGAATTCTATGCTAATAATCACCCTCTTGGAGGAATAATCTTTGGAGTTCAGGAAGCTAGTAAATACTTCTTTAATAAAGATGCTAAAGATTTAAATTTATCTGAAGCCGCTATTATCGCAGGAATGTATCAAGCACCAAGTTCATATAATCCATTCTTACATCCACAAGCAGCTACAAAAAGACGTAATACCGTTTTGTATCAAATGGAAAGACATGGTTATATCACTAATGAAGAAAGACGCCTTGCCCAATCTATTCCAATTGAAAGTCTTTTAACTGATGAAGATGTTTCAACAAATGAATATCAAGCATATATAGATTTAGTATGTCAAGAAATAAAAGATAAATTAGGAGTTGATCCTTACTCTACACCAATGCTTATCTATACAAATATGATTAGAAAAAAACAAGATGGTATCAATGAAATAATGAATTTACCAACTAAAAAATGGAAAGGTAATTTCGTATGGCGTGATGATGATGCTCAAGCTGGTATTGCTGTTCTTAATACGAATAGTGGTAAAATTGAAGCTATTGGAGCTGGACGAAATAGAAATGGCGCTAAAAGTTATAGTTATGCAACATTTACCCCTGATACATTAAGACAAATTGGTTCAACTGCTAAACCACTTTTCGATTATGGACCAGGTATGGAATATAATAACTGGTCAACATATACATTATTTGATGATAGTCGAGGCTATACTTATTCCAATGGTAAACCTATTAATAACTGGGATGGTCGCTTCTTGGGAGTTATGACTTTACGTTCTGCTTTATCTGGTTCACGAAATGTACCAGCATTAAGGGCTTTCCAACAAGTTGATAATAAAAAGATTATTGATTTTGTTACATCCGTTGGTATTACACCAGAAATAACTAATGGTTATATTCATGAAGCCCATGCTATTGGTGCCTTTACAGGTAGTAGTCCACTTACAATGGCTGGTGCATATCAAATATTTAGTAATGGTGGATATTATTATGAACCTTATTCTGTTAATAAAGTAATATTTAGAGATGATGTTGATAAGACACCTATTGAATATTCATCACCAAAAGTTAAGATAATAAGCGATTCAACTGCTTATATGATAACTGATGTCTTAAAGGATGTTGTTAATGAATCATCGCTTATTAAATCAGGTTTATATAAAGACTATTTCGCTGTAAAAACAGGTACAACTAATGTTGATTCGGATACAATTAGAAAACAAGGACTTCCTTCTGATATAGTCCGTGACTATTGGATTCTTGGTTATTCATATAATACTTGCATTGGTATTTGGCTTGGTTACGACAAATTAAATAAATCGCACTATTTAAGCTTTAACCGTGATGGCGGATTGCGTTATGCCCTATTTAATCTTGTTGCTAAATTCTCATTTAGTCATGATAGTAAAGACTTCAAGCGACCAAGTAGTGTTGTTACTTCCAAGGTAGAAATGGGAACTAATCCACCAAAATTACCAAGTTCTGGTACGCCAGCAAATATGATTAAAACTGAATTATTTAAGCGAGGTACTGAACCGACACAAGTATCAACAAAATATCTCTCGGTTACCGCTCCCGCAAATATAAGCGCAAGTTACCAAAATAATCGCGTTACACTAACTTGGACAAGTGTTCCTGATCCTGATTATGTTGAGGATAAAACTTTTGGTTACTACGTATATTTCAACGGTGAAAAATTAACGTTTACGCAAAATACAAGTTATATTATTAATAGTCCATCTGATCCATATGGTACATATTCTGTTCGAGCAGGATACAAAGATACTGATGATAGTCTTAGCGCTGCAACATCAACGACTTTGAAAAAGGCAACTTACTCATTAACAATTAGATCACAGGCAACTTCAACATATTACGTTGGTGAAGCAATTGATAGTTCACTATACAATGGCTCAGTAGTTAAACTTACTAGTGACGGAACAGATATTACTTCAATGGCAACAATTTCAACAAGAATTACTGATAGTAATGGTAATGTTGTATCATCAATCAATAACACTTCACCAAACACTTATACCATTACATATCGTGTTTCATATGATGATTATGTAAATACTTGTTCAAATAAAATTGTTATCAAAGAAAAAGAGGTCCAACCTCCAATTGAAGATGAACTACAAAATGATAATAATAATAATAATAATCAAGATGAAAGCAATGATTAGCTTTCATCTTTTTTTATTGATAAATTATCATAAAAAAAAAGAACTTTTTTCAAGTTCTTTTATCTTCTAATGGTGCCGACTGAGGGATTTGAACCCCCGACCTACGCGTTACGAGTGCGTTGCACTACCACTGTGCTAAGTCGGCATAAGAGAATGCTTATTTTAAAGCATCCTTTCTTGAGAAGTTTAGTCTTCCCTTTTTATCAGTTCCAATTGCTTTAACTAGGATTTCATCACCTAATTTAACAACATCTTCGGTT
>JAEEGL010138368.1_pt1 | contig 13422 bp, 11 predicted proteins | sample 9134231 | NCBI WGS metagenome assembly JAEEGL01 (sample SAMN16246548, study PRJNA631951) | gut metagenome | biome: gut microbiome; feature: rumen; material: fiber-attached | host: Bos | place: Iran: Karaj | collected 2018-10 | reverse complement strand
CCTCTTCTCTGAAGCTCCGCAGCCGCAGCATGCACGTCCCGGCGGGAGAAAACTATGAAGGCAGTTCCCCGCCTGGCCGAATAAGGGAAATGTATAGGGCTGTTCTCCTCGTAGACCAGCGGTACAAAACGCTGATGCCTTACTATCTCCCAGCTGTCGCCGCAGGACTTTATAATGTTCACCACAGCCCTTTCCGCCTCAGGCGCAAGGCATACGTGGACTATCTTGGCCTGCACGCCAAGCAGAGCCATGGTCCAGGCGCTTCCTCTCTGCGGGTCCGCTATCATCTGCGCCTCGTCTATGACTGCAATGTCGTATTCCTTTGTGAAGTCGAGCATTTCTATGGTGGAACTCTGGACCCTGGCATTGGGGACCTGTATCTCCTCCTCCCCTGTCTTAAGGGAACACCAGCATTCTGCCATATTCAGCTCCTCGAACTTTTCAAAAGCAAGCAGCCTGAGAGGAGCAAGGTATATCCCCGAGCCAGCGCTCTTAAGGGCTTCTATGGCATCGTAGCTCTTCCCGCTGTTCGTAGGTCCTATGTGGAGCACAAACTTGCGGAACATGGCCCTTGCCAGAGGAAAGAGCTCCGGATAGGTCTTGGGAATCATGTCCAGAAGCCCGTTTTTGACCCTGCTTTCCCGGTCTCTTTGCAGCATCCGGTCCTGCAGCATGGGCCCGTACAGAGGATTCTGAAAGAAGAGTTCCTCTATGCGCTCCCTGTTGTAGAGTTTTACCACATCCTTGATGGCTTTTTCAGCTATGCTTCCGGCCTCTTCGTTTATCCTTGCCTGTATTCGCTGTTCGAGGCCCAGTCCGTATTTGTGATCAAGACCTCTGCTGATACCCAGTATCTCAGCCAGTTTCTGCGGCGCGCCGCCCTTGAACAGGCGCTTTACATAGTCCTTTGGCCTTTTCTTCTTAAATACCAGCTTTCGCGCCCTTTCCATAAACAGGCAGCCGGTGCGGGGCCATATATATGAATCCATATATGACTCAATATTTGCGGAATTGACTGGCCAGGAACCCCAGCGGGTCTCGTTTCTTTCAAGGAAATAGCTGTCCAGCGTCTCCATCATGCACTGACGGATATAGCTGCTCTCCTGCTGCATTGGACTGCGGAAATCTATGCTGCGGAGAAGATCCCTGCAGCTGTTTCTGATTCTTTTTTTAAGTTCCTTTTCTGCTTCGGCATCAGCCTCCGTAGGATCCAGCGCAGCAAGCTCTTCCTCAGCGTTTTCGATTTCTGTGATTATGTTTTTTATAGTTTCGTTCATTATGTTCTGAGCGGGTCCATTCGTTTTTCTAAAATTATATCTGTCCTGCCGCTTTCTATCAATCCCGTACAGGCATAAAAAAGCTTCCCCTTTTCCGAGGAAGCTTATCTTCAGCAATTCGGGCCGATCTTCAGTCAGTCCCTTATTCAAGCCATTTTTTCATGGAGACTTCTATATCCTGAAGTCCCGGAGGAACATCCTCCGCAATATCCCAGAAGGTCCCGAGCTTTTCGCAGATCTCCTGTGCCTTTTTGAAATCCTCGCAGTAACCTAACGCGTTGGCGGGATTCCCTCAGCAGCTGCTCGATATTATGAAAACCATGACTTTCTCCGCCTTAAGCTATTCGTCTGTGGCTACGCCGGTGATCTCGTCCTTCCTTGCGCAGAAGCTGCAGAGTCTGGAGCGGCCGGCAGCTATCGCTTCAGCAACTGTACCATAAGTAAGAGTGTCGCTCTGGTTCAGAGAACCGCAGTCGCTGTGAGTGTGATAGACCTTGCCGAAGGGAGCCCAGTAAACAGTCTCATCGCCAAGGGTCTGTACCGCAGCCTCTTTCATTTCCGCGGAAACAGGGTTGTAGTCGTAGCTGCCTGCGCCTGCCAGAAGCATGGCTACAACGGCAACCGCGCAGAGTATGCCCTTGGTCTTCTTGTCCAGATCCTTGTTGAGAAGCAGCAGGATGAGGAAAGGCACGAAGCAAACAACTGTGACCAGAACGCCCATGTTGTTCCACAGCCAGAACTTGAGCTTGTTCTTCTCGGATGCGGGATTGATGTGATTGGCCTTCTTCCAGAAGGAAGCGCCGACGATGATCAGGATCAGGTCCAGCACCAGCATGATGATTATCTGCCACATGGAGGGAAGGAACTTCAGATTGAACTTGCCTACAAGTATCAGATATGCGCCTACTTCACAGAGCAGAGCAAAGATCCAGCAGATGATGGCTCCGATGCGGAGCGGAGCGCTGTCACCTACGGGCTTGGACTGCTTCATATTCTTTTCAACTTCTTTTGCCGCGGTCTTGGTCTTATCGTCTGCGGCAACAAACTTTTTTTCTTTCTTTTCTGCCATTTCAGGCCTCCTTACAGGATAAAAAATGATTACAGCTAATAGTATCATTTCAGGAGTCCGAATGCAAGAAAAAAGAACGGCCCCAAAGGGAGCCGTCCTGCTGCTGGCCGGAGCTGCTTCTGACAGGAAGCAGCCAAATTTTTCTGTATCCGGGGCCGTAATTCCCTCCGGCAGGCCTTATCTGTCAGGTATAAGCCTTGCCTTCTGCAGGGCGATGACAATAAGCGGGATAAGGATTATGTGAAGAATGATGCCGGGGATGGCGTTGGTTATAGCCCCCGCAATAAACATGGCATAGGTGAAGGCGGCACCGCTGACTCCTGCGATGGCATATCTTGCGATACCCCAGACTACGCGTCCGATTATCATGGCAACGATGAGACTCACGTAGACAAAGGCCGGCTTTTTGGGGAGCAGCCTGTAAAGAAGCCCGCTGATGAGGCCGTAGGTGAATAGCTCAAAGGCCATGGCAAGGCCTGTGGGCATGGCCGGCATGCCAAAAAGCATATAGCGAAGCAACGGGGAGATAAAGCCCACGGCAGCGCCCCAGGAGGGACCGCAGATAAAGCCGCAGAGGAGCACGGGAATGTGCATGGGGCTCAGCATGCTGCCTATTTCCGGGATCTGCCCCGTAAAGAATGGGAGCACCATGCCAAGGGCAAGGCAGATGCCTGCGTAGCTCATTTTCAGTATGCGACCGGAACTTCCTGTCATAGGATTGCCTTTCTATTGATTAACATAAACATATATTCCGTCAGGATCGCTGCCGGAGGACTCCTTCAGGAGAGTCCTCAGAGCATCGTCCGCATCCACATCCGTGAACTGGGAGGGATACATGGCCTTTGCGATATATACAGCAGCCGCCATACGGCCGTAGTCGCTTCGAAGCAGACTGTCCGACAGTGCGATGACAAGCCCCGTCTTTCCGGCTTCCACATCTCTCCAGCCAGGCCTCTGGAGCATAGCCTCAACAGCAGCCCTTGCAGAGGCGCTGCTGCTAATGCCTGAGCCCAAGACTGAGCTGTCAACGATCTTTATGAAGGCGCCGGGGTTCTTCCTTGCAAGCCAGTCGTCGCTAATGGTAAGGTCGTCCTCAAGAAGCTTTGCGGACACGTCATAGGCCCCTGCCTGAAGTATCAGCCTGTGACCCGGCGAGTTCTTGAATACGGTAACATAGTCCTCCTCGCTCTCCATGTAGACATCCAGCCTCTTGCATTCGAAAAGGTCTCCAAGCCTTGAATCCAGCAGCGCATTGTAATACTGCAGCATGTTTTCAGCCTCCGGGGCGTCATCCGAAGCCGTAAGCTGTTCTGCGCTCTCTGCGGTTTCAACGACGGTGACGGTCTTATCCGCCTCCCCTTCTGTTTCAACTGCCGCAAGGCTTCCCTCTTCCCCTGTGGGCACCGGGGTCTCTGGGGCAGGAGTCTGCTCCTCCGCCTGCTCAGAAGCCTCTTCAGGCTCTTCAGGGGGCTCCGGCGCAGCAATCAGAGTCTCCGCATCCTTTGAAACCTCACCGGAGGCATCGGAGGAGAATTCCTTCCTTTCGGCCTCCGGATCCTCCTTTGAGGGCAGCTCCCTGTTTTCCTCCACAGGAGGCTTTTCCTCCTGCTTTTCTTCAGGCTCCTCCTGGGGAGTTTCTTCTGCGGGAGGCTCTTCCGGATCCTCCTCTTCCTTTTCCACGGGCTCCTCCTTTGGAGGATCCTCCGCAGCAGCGGTAATCTCCTGGGAGCCTTCTACGGTCTGTACCTCCCTGTTTTCCGCCAGATATTCATCTGAAGGGACTCTGGCCCGTATGCCGCAGCCGGAGAGAAGAAGGCATATTATTAAGCTGAGTGCTATCGTTCTTTTCATGATGCTCTGCCTCAGAGTGAATTGCTTATGGAGTCCCCGGATACCAGGCAGTCTATGAAGCGCAGCCTGAAGCGCTTTCTGCGGTCCGAGGCCATGTAGAGGCAGCGCTCTGCCTCGTCTGAAAGGCTCTTAAGGAAGCTCTTTTCCTCCGGATCCAGCTCGTGAACGCTGTAGCTTGCCTCCTGCCAGTCCTTAAGAGCTCTTTGGAACTTGACTGAGAAGCCTTCCCCGAATATAGTGCCGCCCTCCGCCAGTTCCTTTTCCAGCTCCGAATAGTTGGAATTTCCTGTTGAGAGCCCTGCTGCAGCTGCAATATCTGCAATATGCTTAAACAGTGCCCTTACAGCTCTGCGGCTGTCGGGGGAGCTGAAATCAGCTCTGTAGGCCGAGGCCCTGCGCTGGGCTCTTACTATCAAAAATATTATACCAAAGGGCAGGATTATCAGCAATACTGAAAGGAGAGTCATGTAGAAGATGCGGAAGTAGTCTGTCTGCTTCGGTCTTGATATCTCCTGCTCGTACTGGGTGTTTTTATTGAACTCGTCGGGCCTTGAGCTGCTGTCCGTGCCGCTGGCCTCCGCCTCGTTCAAGCGGCTCTCCTTATGGGTCAGATTCTCCTCCTCCGGAAGCTCCTGAGGCTCTGCCTCCATCACCGCAAAGCTCTGGGAGAGCCTGTCCCGGACGTCCTCGGATCTGGCTTCAAGAGCAGCATCCACGCCCCCTGCAAAAAGCTGCAGGCCAAGGCATATGGCAAGGTAGGCTGCGACGCTCCCTGCCCTGGCCAGGGTCCCGAGGCGAAGCTCAGAGCCCAGAAGAAGGCTCAAAAGCAGCATCAGGCCAAAGCCATAGCAGTATATGGGCTCAGGGCTCAGGCCGAAAAAGCTGCAGAAGGCGGCAACAAGCCCAAGGGCAGAGACAGGAAGAAGAAAGCGCAGGTTCGGCATCGAAAGAAGATACATGAGTGCCCCCGAAGCTGCGGAAAGCACTGCCCTGAAGGCCATAAGCGCAGCAGCAGAAGCCCCCGCCCCTTCAGCCCTAAGCTTTATGTAGACGTAGCGGTTGACAGCCTCGCTGGCGGAAAAGACCTTCTCCGCGTAAAGGGCGAAGCCGTATCTGAGCTGTCCTGCAGCAAAGCAGAAAGCAAGTGCCGCAGCCATCATCAGCAGCCCGGCTGACAGCGCCCCTTTTCTCCCCTGCAGCCTCTCTGCCGCGAAAAGCAGAACAAAGGCCAGGGCAGAAGGCAGGACCTCGGCCAGCCCAAAGAAAATCCCTGTCATATTGCACAGCAAAATAAGGAGGGCAAGAGAAAGTCCAAGGCTGCTCAGCCTCTTAAGCATAAGATCTCTGTTCAGTTTTTCGTCTGAAAGAAAGCTTTTCATCTGAAATGGTTCCGTCTAAAAATCTATTCTTGCCAGATCCTCTTTAAAGCTCTCCGGCCTGAAGGGCAAAAGATGTACCCCTCCGGGAGCCTCAGGATAGCTGCCTGCAGCAGGAAAGGCTGCTGTAAGCCTTCCTCCGAGGCCGATTCCCCCTTCCGTATCCGGAAGAGAGCTGCAGATCAGGAGTCCGTGAGCAAAGCTGCTTCCGAAGGCCAGGCTTCCAAGGCCCACTTCCCTCTCAGGAGCAGCTCCGAAGAATTCGTTCATTGCAGCTCCCAGGTCCTGCTCGGACTCCACGCTGAACAGCCTGGGCTGAAGTTCCTCCCTGTGCTTCCAGCAGAGGCTGTGGTCCTGCTCAGAAAGCATCATGGATCTTGAGACTGAAAAGAAAAGCTCGGTCATTTCGTCCGGGAAGGCGCTGCCCGCAAGGTCCAGCACTATTACTGCCCTGCTGGATACGGGCATGCCAAGCTCTCTGAGCATGGTCTTTCCTGTCTTTTCCGAAAGCTTCCAGTGTATCTGGCGTATGGGATCTCCCGGCTGGTATTCCCTTATGCCGAAGGTCTCGCTGGGGTCGTTTCCAGGTCGGTTTGCGGAGAAGGATCCGCCGTCTCCCGAGCTTTCGGTATCCTCCACCAGGTTTATGAAGGGCATGGACAGCTGAGGAGAAGAAAAAAGAGAGGTCTCAGCTTCTGCTAAAAGCTTTTTTCTGCATATCCCGAAAGCATCTCTTCCCCAGAGCTCAGCCTTGAGCTTTACCATGCCGCAGTGCTTAAGTTCTATGGATGCAGAAGCCCTGCCATCTCCGGAAAACACAGGGCTTAAGCTCTCACCATCCCCCGTAAGCAGGTATTCCGTATAAAGCAAAAGCTCCGTGCCAAGAAGGCGCAAAGCCGGATTTTCGTAGGTGATATTAACGGAAACAGCAGCAGAGTTCCCCCTTTCTGCCCTTTCCGGGCCCTCAAAGGAAAGTCTGGCCCTGTCGCTCTTTATCAGGAGAGGAAGCATCAGAAGCAGCGGCATTAAAACCGAGGCTGCAAGTATCAGCCTTGTACCGCTGTTGTTTTCGAAAAAGTAAAGGGCTGCAGCGGCAATGAGCCAGAGCAGCCATAAAAGCTTCCCCTTCATTTAGGATCATGCCCTCCTGTCGGGCACAGTTACAGTCTTCAGAATATCGTCAAGCACCGACAGAGCATCATCTCCAGCCAGTCTGGCCTTCTGAGTGAGAATGAGCCTGTGGGAGCAGACATCGGCAAACTCAGCCTGAACGTCCTCGGGGATAACGTAATCCCTGCCCTCAAGATAGGCTCTGGCCTTGGACATGCGGTCCAGATAGATGGCGCCTCTTGGGCTGATGCCAATCTCGGTCTTTTCGTGGGTCCTGGATGCCAGGGTAAGATCCGTGATGTACTCAAGTATGCTGTCTGCGGTGTGCACCGCTGCGGTCTCAGCCTGCATGCGCAGCACGTCCTCAAGGCTCAGCACCTGGGAAACGCTTTCAAGAGGCTCCGCATTCTGGCGCTTTCTGAGCATCTCGATCTGTGCTTCCTTTCCGGGATAGCCTATGGAAAGCCTTACGAGGAAACGGTCCATCTGGGCGTAGGGAAGCATCTGGGTCCCTGCGGTGCCCACGTTGTTCTGAGTGGCAATTACTATAAAGGGTCTGCTCAGAGGATAGCTGTTTCCGTCCACCGTCACCTGGCCCTCCTCCATGGCCTCAAGAAGGGCTGACTGAGTCTTGCTGGAGGTCCTGTTTATCTCGTCTCCCAAAAGCAGGTTGGTGCCGCTTAAGACTCCCGGTCTGTACTCAAAGATTCCGTTTTCCCTGTCATACACCGAAAAGCCCACGATGTCCGAGGGGAGCACATCCGGGGTAAACTGTATGCGCCTGTAGCTAAGCCCCATGGTCCTGCCAAGGGCTATGGCCAGGGTGGTCTTGCCTACACCGGGCACATCGTCCAGCAGTATGTGGCCGTCAGCCAGTATGGACATCAGTATCTTTTCTATAACGCTTCTCTTGCCGGAGATGACCTTTTCTATCTCCGCGCAGATGGCCGATAATTCTTCTCTCATTAATACTTTTCCTTAAAAACAGGGGGCAGTATGCCCTGCCCCCTGAAACATAAACCGGGTCTTACCTTGCAAAATATCTGAAGAGCATGGTTACGATCTCGCTTCTGGGGCTGTCAGCTCTGGGATCGATCTTGCCGTCGGCAATATCGAAAAGTCCGTCCATGACAGCATAGCTGATGGGTTCAAGAGCGTATTCGGAGATCTGATCCACATCCTCAGCCTCGAGCTTGAAGGAATAGAGACCTTCAAATCCGCCGCCCTGCAGCTTGATATATCTGTACAGGAAGGTCATAGCCATTTCTCTGTTGATGGTCAGCTCAGGTCTGAAGGTGGTGGCGGTGGTTCCCTGGGTGATACCGTTGGATACTGCCCAGAGCACTGCGTCATAGTAGTAAGCGCCTTCTGCCACGTCCTCGAAGGGGTTCTCACCCTCTGCCTTGGGGCTTCCTGCGGCTCTCCAGAGGAAGGTCACAGCCTGGGCTCTGGTAAGAGTCTTCTCGGGGGAGAACTTTGTGGCGGAGGTGCCCTCGGTGATGCCGTTTACAACAGCCCACTCCGCTGCGGGAGCCAGCTTTGCGTCAACATCAGTGAAGGGGTTTCCGCAGATGGTGATGCGGCCCTCGCCGTTGACAGATGCATAGGCTCTGCCCACAACATTCTCCAGCTCCTCATCGATGTACATCCATACAACGTCTCTAACGACGCCGGTGCTGATGGTGCTCTTTTCGTTGGCTGCAGCAGCCTCCTTGAAGATGTAGCTGGAGTCCATGCCGTTGAAGTTTGCGTTGCTGGTGATGACTGCATAAATGTCGGTCTCGCTGAAGGGCTTGCCGTTGACCTCATTGATGGTGACCCTGCCAAGGCTTGCAGCCCTGAACCAGCTCTTGCCGTAGGCTTCACCTGCATCGTAGGGCTTGCTGATATCGACGGTGTACTTAAGACCGGATACCTGCATGAAGGCATTGGTGCTGTCTGCAGTGCTGTCTCTGAAGGGGATGCCCTGGGAAGCAGCTTCAAGAGCCTCAACCAGCTGGGCGCCTGTCATGTAGACCACGGCCACCTTGTTGGGATAAGGCAGGACCTTTGCAAGCTCTGCAGCGCCGAACTTGCCTGCAGGGATGTCCTCCTTGAGGTTTCCTGCGTTCCAGAGGGCTACGATATGGTCTGCATCGACATCGATCTTGTCGTTGCCGGCCTTGATGTCGTCTTCATCGAAGTCTGCAGCCATCTTGCCGGAAACTGCGTACCAGCGCAGAGCGTCTGTCCACAGATCGCCGAGATTGGTCTCAGATTTCTTTGCAGCGCCATTTGCGCCCTTGAGGGTGTATTCGCTGTAGGCTTCTAGAGTGTCATCCAGCTCGATAACATTGCCATGAGCATCGGTGAAGGTGGATGCAAAAGCAGCATGCGCCATACCGAGCACCAGGCAGAGAACGAGCAGGAGGGATGCGAATTTTCTTAGTGATTTCATAAGTGATCCTCCAATAAACAGATCTTTTCAAAAAATAAGAAAAGAATCAACTGTTCCTTCTGGAATAGTCGATATCTTCTGATACCGAAAAAGAAATATCTGATAAAGGCTTCTGCCTGAAAGACCGGCTGCATGCCGGCCTGTTAACTTTAAAAATATTTTATAATAACTAGGCTTTGATGTCAATCAAAACGCCAGGCTTACAGCGGCATCTAAACTGTTTCAGAAGGCTGACCTGTGATCTTTCTGATCTTTTCTACCGCATCCAAAAGCAGGTCGGAAGTCTTTTCCTCTCCGACCCCGGCTACCAGTGTGGCGCAGCGGGTCATGGGTATCAGGACACGTACCGCATCGCTCTGTCCGACTGCTTTGGCCATTTTCGGGGTCACTTCTCCCATCAGCGCATCTGCTATTACAATGCCTATGGGGCCGACGATGATATCTGCATGACGGCATCCAACGATAACGGAGTTTTCACCGGTGGAAGCATTATCGGGATTCTCCTTCAGCATGTTGCCTGTAGCAAGTGCATTGGTGCCCACAGCGTGTATTATCTCAAAGGGACAAGCAGCCTTTAACGCTTTTATAAGCTGGCGCCCTATGCTGCCGCCCTGTCCGTCTATAACTAAAATATTCATTCTCTGCCCTCTCTAAATTGGTTAAGCTTATTTTTCGAAAAAACAATAACATATTCCGCCTCCGATTTCCACAGTCAATGAGAAGAAAAAGACCGCACTGAGTTCAGCACGGCCTTAATCTGGAGATAGTTATTAAGTTAATGGCAATTATTCTGCTCAGATCCTAAAGCATGAAAGGGATCCGAGACTTTTACTGCAGCCCTTTAGTTAGCTGCGGCTAACTATATTAAAACACATGCATTCCATTATGTCAAGCACATTTATATAATTTATTATTTCACCCATTCTTCATTGATTTTTTTATACTTCGGTCCTATTATAAACTTGTGTATAGCACATTTTCTGCATCGCTTTTATCCACTTTAAGGAGAAAACAAATGAAGAAATTCCGCATCATTTCGCTTCTGCTTGTATTTGTTCTGCTGCTGTCGGCCTGCGGCAAGAAGACCGGTGATGAACCATCAGTTTCAGATCCGGGGAACACTGCTCAGCAGCCATCAGGACAGCAGGATAACACCGGTAAAGATATCAATATAGTAAGGCCATCCGGCCAGACCGTTACAGGCAAAACCGATAATAACAATACCAGCACACAGACCCCGGATCCTACAGGCGCAGACGATAAAGAATATGATATCTGGACCTGGTACAACAAGCTGGAAGGCACCTGGCTCGTCAGCGAAGGCGAGATCGAGGGTTACCGCTACGATGCAGAGGAAGCCGGCGTCTATGCTCTTGTGGAGTTCTACACCGGCCACACCGCTCACTACATAGAAAGATCCACAGAGACCGATTCTGTGGATGAGTATTTTTACGGCCTTGAAGTAGAAGAAGGCCAGCTTTACGGCAGCGGAGATCCCTTCCATGTAGTAATGGACAACAGCTCAACACCGGTCGTAAAGACCGTAAGCATAGAAGACGGCAAGCTTGTCATGGATATGGAGTACAAGGGCGGCTTCGGCGGCGGCACACTCTTCTTCACAAAAGTCGAGTCCCGCTTGCTGGCAAGAGTAACCGAAATGGAAGCCCAGAGCTACAATACCAATCCCGATGGCAGCTTCACTTTCGATCCGGGCTGGTACAATGTGGTGGACAGCCATACCCTTCTCCCCCAGAACCCGGGAGATCAGCTTTACTGGCATCTTATAACCGCCGAAGAAGACGGAGTCGAAGTCTGGCTGGAAGCCTTCTATGCAGGGACCGACTATTTCAGCATGATACTCAGACAGCAGGATATGTTCGTTCCCTCCAAAACCGAATACCACATTGTTCTGAACCGGGGCGAGACCCTTGCGGTCAGAGTTTCAAAGCCGGAGCTTCCGGAATACAGAGTCTGCGTAAGCAAAGGAGAGCTCTGGGGCTCCTATGAATTCGAAAAGCTAAACAAGTTCACCGAGCCCACTTTCTCCGATTCCAACGATCCCGGCAATCTTGTATACTACGCCGGCCAGATGGGCATGGTATTCCCAATTACAGGCCACAGCAAGGAGCTTGAGCGCAACACCTCCCGCACCGGCAATAATGCAAATACCACCCGTTTCCTTGAGGGCAAATGGGTGCTCTATGACGATAACAACTACATCCGCGCAGTTCTTTTTGCAGACCACAATGGCCAGATGCAGCTGATTACAAGCGATTCGACCTACAGCTTCAGCTACTACATCGACAGACTCTTCGCAACCGAAGCGGATCCTGCAGATCTGATCTGTCTCTATGCTGAAAGCCTGCCCAACGCTCAAGCGTCCCACTTCCAGCTGCCCGGCGGCATAGGAGATTACTATTTCGAGGTGTATAACACGGACAACGAGGAGATACTGTTCCTTACCCAGGCCAACAACGGCGATGCCGTCCTTCCCCTGCTTCTGGGCGACGATTTTGAGCCGACCTATGCGTTCCACCGCTTCGAAGGGACCTCGGCTGACATAAAAAAACCGGCTAGTCAGAAGATCACCGCAAGAGTCGTTAAGTACGATCTTGATAACTGGAAGCTGTGGCTGCAGCCCTGCATGGTCATCGACAAATGGGAGGATGGCAGCGACCTCTGGGCAAGAAATTCCGAGCCCTGCTATGCCTGCGAACCCGCAGATGCTGATGTTCTGAACACTATCTTTTACAACAGCAGCAACTATACTTACCCGATGCTGCTGACTGATGTGGAGATAAACGCCGCAGGACAGATCACGAAAATGACTAACTGAAGACTATACAGCATATAAAAAGCAAAAACCCCGGAGGATATGTCCTCCGGGGTTTTCATACTGCTGGCTGATTGTTTCAGGACTTATGAAAGATCGTTTCGGCACTTATTCCAGGGCTTCGTCCATCTTTCCTGCATTTTTGGCATGCTCAACCCAGATCTTGAGGCCCTGAATAGAACGGTCTATGGTGTTGAGCTTTTCAAGTATCTCGTCGAAATCCCTGCGCTCGAAGTCATTCACTCTGCCGTCCACGGCGATCGAAATAAGCCTGTCCTTTTCCGCGGACAGCTGATTGATGCCGTTAAGTATCTCGAGCGCCACCTGGGGAAAATCCTTAAGGCTCGCCTCAGGCACGTACTTCATGCCTATGGGGCACTCGTGAGTGCAGTAGTAGTTGCAGAGCTCCGGGTTTTTGTAGCCCTGCTCCATGGCCAGCACCTCGTCCGGATGCGGGAGAGCCTTTTCACTTTCAATCTTTTCTATGCGCTCGGGACTCATGAACTCAAGCAGCTCGCTGGCCGCTTCACGGCTGAGTTCCAATGCCTCTCTGCTGGTCTGGTATATGTTTTTATTTTCTTTTACAGATCTCTTACCCATTTTTATATTCCTCCGGTAAACTGCCACTAATTATACACGATACTGCAGGGATTTTGTAGAGCAATTATTTTGCTTCTGCAGTGCAAATATGAGGTCTTATTTTGCTCCGCCAGTCATGGCGCCGCCCTGCCCCCGGGTTTATGATTATAGCAACAAAAGGGACAACGCCTCGGAAGCTTGGGCGGGCAGTATTTCTGGGTAAACCATAAGCAATGCTAACTTGCTACGCAAGTGTCGAAAGAGCAAGCTCTTTCGAAGCATTGCAAAAAAAGGGGGCTGCCCGCCCGGGGAAGACCGGGGCGCGTATTGGGAAAGGAGACCGCCATGACTACCATCATCATTATCGCAGCAGCAGTAATTGCCGCCATCATTTTTATTGTCGCAAACGGCTATGTAAAAGCCCCGCCCGACAGGGCCTACATCATCTCGGGACTCAAGAAGAACCCGAAGATCCTCATCGGCCGCGCAGGCATCAAGTTCCCCTTCCTGGAGAGAAAAGATGCTCTGGTGCTGAAGCAGATAAGCATCGACATCAAGACCAACGGCTATGTGCCCACCCTGGACTTTATAGGCGTCGACATAGACGCAGTGGCCAAGGTAAGGCTCAAGACCGACCCGGAAGGCATAAAGATCGCCATGAAGAACTTCCTGAACATGGGAGAGCAGGCCATTGCCGAAGCCCTCACCGATTCTCTTCAGGGCAACATGAGAGAGATCATCGGCACCGTAAAGCTGAAGGAGCTCAACACCGACCGCAAGAAGTTCGGAGACGAGGTCCAGGAGAAGGCTCAGACCGACATGAATGCTCTGGGCGTTGAGATCATCTCCTGCAACATCCAGAAGATCGAGGACGAAAAGGGCCTGATCGT
>JAEEGL014218244.1_pt1 | contig 13423 bp, 6 predicted proteins | sample 9134231 | NCBI WGS metagenome assembly JAEEGL01 (sample SAMN16246548, study PRJNA631951) | gut metagenome | biome: gut microbiome; feature: rumen; material: fiber-attached | host: Bos | place: Iran: Karaj | collected 2018-10 | reverse complement strand
TCACGGCGCAGGCACGGTGCGATCGGTGGTTGAAGAAAATGCGGATGTTTACAGCTTTCTGATGTACGTGCTGGAATGAGTTACGGAACGGACTGCTGAATTATTATTTTTGTGTGGGGGCATCGCCCCCCACGGCGCTATTTGCAAGCAAATACGCGCCTCCCCCCTTTGCGGGGACACCCCGCAACGCCCCAATCCCGGTATAACTCAGAACTTCCCTAAAGCACATTCATATCCCTGGGTGATGTTTACAAATTGCAAGCATCTTCTTCTTCGATTAATCTTGATCAGCGGCGATCAATTCATCGCAATTTCTTCAGTTGCCCTTTAAGATTCGCGTTCGTGTTGTTTTATTGGGTTTAAACCATAGATATGTTTTTTGTCCCGGTTTTAGGGGAAGGCGGCCATGAATCAGAACGATTTTTTTGCTCAGAGTGAATCGGATGCGTTGAGGGATTTTGAAGATTCCTGCCGGCAGACGCGGGATGGCAGCTGGGATTGGGTGGTACTGACGGCAGCCAATGCCCATCAGGCTGAGACCTACCGGATACAGCTCGAGAAGCGGCGTCAGGAGCACAGGCTGCCTTTGAATACGCAGTTCCTGGTGGTGCCGGATTTTGAAGACAAACGCGTGGGGTCCGGCGGCGCGACGCTGAATGTGCTGCGTGAACTGGCGCAAAAGCAGCGGCCGTCGCAGATCTTCGAACAGCGCATTCTCGTGATTCATTCGGGAGGGGATAGCAAGCGGATTCCACAGTATTCTGCATGCGGGAAACTGTTTGCGCCCGTTCCGAGACAGGTGCTTGGGGGATATGTTTCGACGCTGTTCGATGAATTGCTGATGAGCGCGATCAATATTCCGAGCAGAACCGGGCACGGTATGCTGATTTTGCCCAGCGATACCAAGCTGTTGTTTAATGCGGTTCAGATCGATTTGCTTTCGTGCGATGCGGCCGGCCTTTCGATGAAAGCTCCGGTGGCCGTCGGCCAGGAACACGGCGTATTTGTGCAGGGAGACAATTCGTTTGACCATCGCAACCGCAATGTTTCGTTGTTTTTGCACAAGCAGCCGGAGGCTTTTTTGCGGCAGTACGGGGCAGTGGATATATCGAATCAGGTCGATATCGATACGGGCTGCATCTGGCTCGGAAAACGCGTGGTAAAGGCCCTGTTCGATCTGATATCCGGGCGGGACGGGATAGATGAAGACCGCTTCAGAATGTTTGTCAATCCTAAGGTCTGTCTGAATTTTTATGCAGATATGGTCTATCCGCTCGCCGAAAACAGTTCGTGGGAAGAATTTGCCAAAGAAGCTCCCGAGAACGGCTTTTCGCGTGAATTGGAGCAGTGCAGGCGGATCCTTTGGGAAACGCTGCATCCCTTCAGGCTGTCGCTGGTCAAGCTGGTTCCGGCTCAATATATCCATTTTGGCATGACGCACGAAATGTATGATTTGTACGTCAATGATATCGATTCCTATCAATATCTTCGCTGGCAGCGGCGAATGAATACCAATGCCGAATCTGGAACGGTTCTGAATAGTATTTTTGTCAATAACCGCATGGCTGGGGAACAGGCATATATCGAAAATTGCCGCATAAATGATTGTACTTTGGGCGAAGGCGTGATCCTTTCGCATGTCGATATCCAGGGGGAGTGCATACCGCCGTCTGTGGTTCTGCACGGACTGAAACTGACTTCCGGCAGGTATGTGTGCCGCATCTATGGCCGGAATGACAATCCAAAGAGTTCGAAGGAATCGTCATTTTTAAAGGGAACACTCTCGAAACTGATAGCCATGACGGGCGTCCGCGAGGATGAAATCTGGGGCAGTTCATCGGCGTCGCTGTGGTATGCGCGAATCTATCCGATTTGTGATTCAATGTCGGATGCTGTTCGCGCTGCGCTGAATTTGTATGATATTCTGGCAGGAACCGCTTCTGCAGAAACCATTGAGATCTGGAAAAAAGCTCAAAAAACGAGCCTCGCCGAAAGTTTTCTGAGTGCGGATATCGAGGCCATCCTGAATCGTCAGGATGAGATTCAGACCGAGGTTCATATCAAGCGGTTTATGGATGACCTCAGAGCCGGGCGCGATATGCATGAATGTATCGATGTGCTGGGACAGAATGTCCGGGATAAAGTCAAGTGTCTGAATCGCATCGTGGATGCGGCGAAATCAGAACAGTTTCCGAACAATATGCGGCTGTTTCTTGCGGCATCCAGGTTCTGTCAGCAGCATCCGGCTCTGCCGGGGGCTTTGTCGCCGCAGCTGTACGAAGATGATGCCTACGAATGTATTAAACAGTGCGTGATCGAAGAGACATACGCGAGATTTGGCATTCGTCCAGCAGATATCATTCACTTTGTACAGGACGAAGTGACGACGGAATTGCCGGTTCGCGTGAATTTTTGCGGCAGTCCTTCGGATGCGGCACCCTATTGCCTGGAACACGGCGGCACGATGATCGACGGCACGCTTCTGCTCAGGGGCAAAAAGCCGATTCGTGTAACTGTGCGCCGACTTGCGGAAAATTGCATTCGTCTGGGCAGCCTGGATCAGGATCGCAATGATGATTACTACGATATCGAGGATATTCGCCGGTGCGGCGATCCCGGGGATCCCCATGCGCTGCATAAGGCAGTACTCGTTGCATGCGGCCTCGTGCCTCTGGCAGACGACGGCATGACGATGCTTGCGCTGTGCGAAAAAATTGGCGGCGGTCTGGAGCTTCTGACGGCCGTGGATGTGCCGAAAGGATCGGGACTCGGAACGAGCAGTATTCTGGCCGCTGCGGCACTTCAGGCCGTACATCGGGCTCTCGGTATCGATGCTTCGGACGAGATGATCTACGCACAGGTATTTCTCGTCGAACAGCTCATGAATACGGGCGGCGGCTGGCAGGATCAGGTGGGCGGCCTGACGCCCGGCATTAAGTATTTCTCCGCACGCGCCGGCCGCTATCAGAAAATGGAAATCGAAAAACTCGCCCTTTCTGACGATACTTTCAACGAGCTCAATGACAGGTTCTGCCTGATCTTTTCGGGACAAAGACGCCTGGCCAGGAATGTATTGCGGGAAGAAATGAATCAATGTATCTGCAACGATAAAAATGCACTCGAAACGGTTCTGAAGATTCAGGAATATTGTGCTGTGATGCGGTTTTATTTGCTTCGCGGCGATATTACGGCTTTTGCCCGTTATATTACAAAACAGTTTGAACTTGTGAAAACCCTCGATAAAGGCGCATCCAATACCTATATTGAATATATATTTGAATCGTGCCGTGATTTGCTGGATGGCTGGTCGATATGCGGCGCCGGCGGCGGCGGATTTCTGCAGGTCATTCTTAAAAAGGGCGTGGACAGGCAGATGCTCGCCAGACGCATTCACGAGACTTTCATTGACTGCGGCGTCGATGTCTGGGATTGTACGCTGATATAAGGTGTGAACGATGGATAATCCTATATATATATTTGGCCGTGAAGTCTTTGAACAGGAAATCGCGACACTTAAAAACATATCGGATGCTCTGGACGAAACATTTGATGCGATCGTCCACGAGATACTCAGGTGTACGGGAAAACTCATTCTCGTCGGCATGGGAAAGAGCGGTCATATTGCGCGCAAAATGGCTGCGACATTTTCTTCATTGGGAACATGCGCGATTGCCCTGAGCCCGGCCGAATGCATGCATGGGGATCTGGGAATGATCCAGGCGTCGGATCTCGTTATTTTGCTTTCATTTTCGGGCGAGAGCGAGGAAGTGATAAAGATTATACCGGGGATTCATCATATTGGGGCGCGCATGATAGGGATGACGGGGAATCGCAACTCGACACTTGCGCGTTCGGTCCAGATTGCTCAGTGCTTTTCGGATATTCAGGAAGTGGGGCCGCTGGGACTCGCACCGACATCGAGTTCGACGGCGTTTCTGGTCTATGGTGATGCGCTTGCAGTTGTCGCAGCCCGTCTGAAAGGATTTGACCGCGATGATTTCAGCCGCTTCCATCCTGCGGGATCGCTGGGCAAGATGCTGACGACGCGAACGATCGACCTGATGCATCCCATTTCTATCGAATGCTGTCTGCACGAGACGGATTCGGTGCAGAATGCGATTCTGACCATGCTGGACACCGATACGGATCTCCTGCCCATTATCAATGCAGACGGATGTCTGATGGGGATTCTGACCAACGGTGATCTGAAGAAAATGATGCTCGATTCGGGCGGTTCTTCGCAGCCCATCGCGGGCTGGATTCATCGTTATCCGTATTTTATAGATGTATCGACGATGGCTGTCGATGCGCTGCGCCTGATGGTTGAAAATCATGTACATGCGATTCCGGTTGTGAGAAACGATTCTCCTGTCGGCATCATACATCAGTCTGATATTCTCAAATATGGTATTGTTTATACACCTTCACAGAAATCATGATGAATAAATCCAAATACAGATTACTGGCACTGGATCTGGATGGCACGCTGACCAACCATCAGAAACAGGTTTCGGATATAAATAAATTATATATACGTCGTGCGCAGGAGGCGGGCGTCGATATTATTCTTGCTTCGGGCCGTCCCGTGATTGGGATTGAGAATGTGGCGCGTGCCCTCGATTTATATCATACCGGCGGTTATATTCTGGCGTACAACGGCGGTCAGATCATTGACTGCAAAACCGGAAAGTCACTGGTTGAGCGATTTATTCCGATGTCATATTATCATGATATATGTGACGTGATTCATCATTTTCGTGCATTTCCTCTGACTTATAATGATGTCGGCGTGATCTGTGAAAATGATGAAGATATGTATGTGAAAAAAGAGGGCTACAACAATTCTGTGCCGGTCATCAAGGTTCCGAGCCTCGAAGCCGAAGTCAGGAAGCCGGTGGTCAAATTCATGGTCGTCGGCGAACCGTCGGAACTTGCAAAAGCCAAAATTCATCTGGAGCAGCGATTTAAGGGCTTGCTGAATATATTCTTTTCGGAGCCGTATTTTATGGAAGTTACACCGCCCGGAATCGAGAAGGCATCTGCGCTTGCGGAACTCATAAAGATTCTGAATGTTCCGAGGGAAGCTCTGATGGCTTGCGGCGATGGGCTGAATGATATTCCAATGCTCGAGTATGCGGGATTTTCGGTGGCGATGGACAATGCATATGAAGAGACCAAAAAGGTCGCGGATTATATCGCACCGTCAAATGAATCGGATGGTGTTGCAGAAGCAATAGAGCGGTTTATATTAATATAATAATATATATGAACTGGTCTATCGTTTATCGCTTTTAGAAAAAACAGCATGAACACTGGATTGGCTTATCAGCGGGGAATGCAAAAGCTGCTAATCATATCATATCAGTCCCATATCATATCAGTCCGTACCGCAATGGGTCTACATGTGGCATAATGTAGGTATAATATTCTTGCAGGTAACCAAGGGTTACCTGCTGTCCCTTCCCGCCCGCCGACTCGCCGTCCAACCCAAAATACGCACGGTCCTGGCACACTGCCCCCTTTCCGACGCTAACCGTCGTAAAAAAAGCATCCCGATGTGCCTGGCATGTACGGCACTTCAGCGATCACGTCCTGCGTCCAGGATGCGTCGACGCTGCAAACCGGCCCTCGGTCGTCCGTACATTATGTCGGGCGGAACTGTCAGACAAATCCGGATGAATACATACTGCACCTCCAAACGGGAAGGAGCATTCCTTCACACTCATGATGCCATTCAGGAGGAATTGTTGCAGTTTGATGTACGATTTTTTTGCCGCATCTTATTTCGATGGAGCAGATTGTGCGAAATTCTGTAAGCCTGATTTATATATTGTGGTGCGCGGCCTATGCGCAGTGCGCGCATACGGCCTGCGCCGGCGGCTATTTGCACGATTGGTGCAAATACGCCGCCGAATGGCTGTTTATTAATTGGTCTGACAGTTACTGAGCATGACTTCGTCAGTATTGTTATTTGTATTGCATTCGACGGTCGTTTGTCCGCCATTGCCGTCATCGTTTGTCACCATACGGATGAGGGTATTTTCGGGAACATCCTCGATATTGCACGAAACAGCGAGGCAGTTGCCGAGGGGCACGTTGGCACTCGTGTATGCTGTACAGAATTTTTGCCCGAGCGTGCCGTCAGAATTGACTTGATAGAATGATGCAGGCAGCTGGGAAGCGACAGCCTTGGTACCGCGGTTGCAGACGACGCCATGCAGAGTGACGGTATTGGTGGCCATGGTATGGGTACACAGGCTGTTTTTGTCGAGTTTGCCGGTGATATCCGGAGCCGTATTCTTTCCGCGTGCGCCCTGGACATTTTGTCTGAAGTTGTTCAGGAACGGGGATGTGCTCAGGAAGTTTTGAATCCAGCTGGAGGTCTTGGGAACGGTCATATCGTCGTTGATATTGGTAATCGAGTACGCATGCTGGTTCCATAATGGTCTTGAGCTGGTCCAGCGATCGAGGCGGTCGCGCATGACGCGGACGCCTGTGACGCGGTCTGCGTTGTTGCGGATGGCGCGGCAAACATTGCCGCCGGCTTCATCACCAGCCAACGGTGCGACGCAATTGTATTCATTCAATATGTTGCCATCCATATCGGTTCGCGAATTGCACTCAGCGCCGCCAGATGTCGAGCAGCGGCAAAGACCGTTGACACAATTCTTGGACTTGCAGTCGTCGTTGGTTGCACAGCGCAGCCCGCGATGGATGGGATCCGGAGATGCACAGGTCATTTTGTTGTTGGAACCGACGACGATCTCGGCGGATTCGTCGTTATCGACGTCGGCAATGACCGGATATTCATGCCATGTGCCACTGGATCGGAATGCGGAGAACAGAACGTCGCCGGTTTTGCCGTCATAGACGCGCGTGTAGCATTCATCGGCATAAACGGCTTCCATTGCGCCGTCGCCGTCGAAGTCGAACAGCGAGGACCCCGTCGATGCCGAACTGGCATCCTGAGATGTTTTCTCCCAAAGGATATATTCCTTAAAACATCCTTTGGGCAGATTGCCTCCAGAATCTTTTTTACAGCGCGGATCGAGTACACGGTACATATCGCCGAAAGCGGTAGCGATCTCGGGCAGACCATCGCCATCAAAATCACCGACAGTGCAGGGACCTCCTCCTGGGGCCTTTGCCGTTGAACCTATGTAATAGTTGGGGAATGTGATATCGAGCAGTTTCTCGCCCTGAAGTGTGCTGAGTTCAATTTTGGAGCTACCGCAACCAACGGTTTCTGCAACACCATCAAAATGTTCAAAATCAAAAGAACCATCGGGCTTGCGTGTTCCGAAATCTGCAAAAGCCGGATGAATACCTGTGGCGACTGCCTTTGTATAAACCGCTGACCATGTATTTGTCTCGGAGCTCCAGCGATAGACGTTGCTCGTGCCAATAATCTCAATATTACCGTCGTTATCCAGATCGCCGAGTGTCGGTGTATAGGAGAGTTCTGAGATGGTCTGGCCTTCGTTGAGGCGCTTGCAGTCGGCATCGAAGACTTCACCGCCAAAGCCGATGAGTTCGGGTTTCCCGTCATCGTTAATATCGTGAATCGCAGGACCGCCCCAGTTCAGTGTAGAGGCGGAGTGCTTGGTTGTGTTGCATTTTGTCTCGTATTTTTTGGTTTCATTGTTCCACTGGAATACGACGAGGCCACCGCCGGCAGTGGCTCCGCTGGGCTGAGCACTGCCTCGGCTTGCAACGATTTCAACGGTTCCATTTCCGTCAAGATCTGCCATTGCGAGGTTGGAGCCGCCGATCACACGGTTGTTGTTGTCGAAAATACTTTCGTGCAGCGCGCAGGTTTCGGCGTTGATGATACGAATGACGCCATAATAGTCGATCGATGAACCCTGGCCGGATGGCGCACCGCCATCGGAGTTGTTGTAGGTCGTAAATATGATTTCGTTGGCCTGTCCGGAAACGTGCGGCGTATCCATGACCAGCGGGGTCATCAGTACATTTGCGTGATTCGGATATTGGTTGGTATCCGTCGTATGCGTCCACTCACACTGGATGGCTGCTTCAAAGAGTCCGGGGACAGTTTTGTATTGGCAAGACTCGTTAATCGGCGGTCTCGGCCCCATGCCGTATGGGATGCACACATTCTTGGTTTCGCATGTATCTTCTGTACAGCAGTAGGTATCGGCTACGCACTCTTCGTCTGATGTGCATCCTTTCTTGGTGATGCAGGTTCCATCGACACATACCTGTGTTGCAGGGCAAAGCGTGATTTCATCACATGACTGCGTGAATGAAGTGATTTTGCATTTACCGTCCAAACACATCAGGTTGTCGTATTTGCATTCGGCGAAAATTTCCGGGCCGCAAGCCTCTCCGAGCGAGACTTCTTTGACACAAATCCCATTCGAGCATGCCAGACTGTTCTTGCACGGGTTGTCGTTTTCTTCACATTTTTCGCCTAATTGTGCGGGTTTTCGGCAAAAACCGGATTTTGCGCATACCAGTTCTGATTTGCACAGATTGGCGGTTTTGTCGCATGCATCGCCTTCTGAACCATAGTGAATGCATGTTCCATCTTCGCAGGTGCTGTCTTCGCACCAGACTTTTTCACCGCAGGCGTCTCCGGCATGTGCGATGGTTTTGCAAGCCTCCTGATCGCACTTCATACCGCTCCCGCAATCATCATCGGAGCTGCATTTGTTTTCGGGAGTTTCGGATTCATCGACACAAATATTGTCTTTACAGGTGAGATTGGTATCGCACTGAATGGTTTCGTCACAGGCTTCGCCTTTTTTCGCCACTGAAGGCTGTTCCTTGGGGACACACACGTTCTTGACGGTACATTCATCTTCAGTGCAGCAGCGGGTAGCCGAATCGGTGCAGTCTTCATCGGAGCTGCATCCTGGGATGCATGAGCCACCTGAACATATTTGTCCCTCGGGACAAACGGTTGCTTCATCGCAGGTTCCATCCGTTGAAACGGGTTTGCATTTACCTTCCGAGCACAGCTGACCATCGGGGCAGCTGCCCGTTTCGTCGCAGGATTGTTCCGAGGACGTTGCTGTACATTTACCTTCAGTGCACACCAGATTGTCGTTTTCATTGCATTCAGTGAAGATCTCTGAACCGCAATTTTCACCTTCGGCGGCTATCTGGATGCAGACCGAATCTTTGCAGATGTAGCTGCTGTCGCACAGATTTTCGGAATCGTCACAGGATTTGCCCAGTTGTGCAGGCTTTTGGCATTTACCGGATGCCGTACATATCAGATCTGCTTCACACAGATTGGCGTTATTGTCGCATGCATCTCCCTCAGCACCATGGATGCGGCATATGCCTTCTTCGCAGCTGCTGCCTTCGCAGTAGGCCGTTTCATCGCATGCATCGCCTGTGTGGGCGATTTTTTTGCAAACACCCTGATCGCATTTCATATCCTCGCCGCAGGATTCATCGGAAGTGCATTTATTGTCTTCAGGGCCTGGCTGCGGATTTGGAGATTCAGAATTATCGACACAGACGTTGTCTTTGCATGTAAGGTTGTCGGCGCATTGGATATTATCGCCGCATGTTTCGCCTTTTTGAGCTTTGGCCGGGGTTTCGGAGACAGGTGGATTTCCTTGCTGAGTAGGTTGTTCCGGTTCGTATGGTGCTGTTTTGGCAGCATCTTCGCTGCATGCTGTGAACGTAAACAGTAATGCTGCAATCGATATCCAGGTTTTATGGTTAAACATTTTTATCTCCTTATTTCCCCATTAAAAACAAACACTTCAATATTATAGCAGATATTGTTTGTTTGCCTATATCCCTTTGTCAGCCAGACGGCAGACGATTATCCTTTGAGGGATGAAACTGCGCAGAATCTGCAAAAATGCCTGGGTGTGTTTTGGGGAATGTCTGACTAATTGACTTTGCAGCCATTGAGTAAAATCTCATCGGTGTTGTTGTCGGGGTTGCATTCGACGGTGGTATGACCGCCTTTTCCATCATCGTTCGTAACCATGCGAATGCGGATATTGCCGGGAACTTCGGTGATTTCACACGAAACCTCGAGGCATTTTCCGATGGGAACATTGGCACTGGTGTAAGCCGTACAGAATTTTTCTCCGAGATTTCCATCTTTGTCTACCGCATAGAATGAGGCTGGCAGTTTGGAACCAACGGCTTTGGTACCGCGATTACAGACCACACCATGCAGGGTGATTCCGGAACCGGATTTGATACACAGATTGTCTTTGTCGAGCTTGCCTGTAATGTCCGGAGCGGTATTTTTTCCGCGTTCTCCCTGAACATTTTGTCTGAAGTTATTCAGAGTTGGCTTGGTGCTCAGGAAATTCTGAACCCAGCTGGCAGTTTTGGGAATTGTCATGTCATCGTTGACATTGGTAATGGAATACGCATGCTGATTCCATATTGATCTGGAACTTGTCCAGCGATCGAGGCGATCCCGCATGACGCGGACGCCCGTGACGCGAGTTTCGTTAGCTCGGATGGCCCGGCATACGTTTCCTCCGGTTTCGTCGCCGGGCAATGGAGCGACGCACTTATACTCATTCAAAATATTGCCCTTCATATCGGTTCGGGAGTTACATTGATCGCCGCCTTCGCCGGTACACCTGCAAAGCTCGCCGACACATTTCTTTGACTTGCAGTCGTCATCCTTTTTGCAGCGCAGTCCCCTGTGAATGGGATCCGGAGAGGCACACACCATGCTGTTGTTCGAACCGACGACGATTTCGGCGGATTCATCATTATCTACGTCAGCAATGACCGGATATTCGTGCCAGGTAGCACTGGAACGGAATGCCGAAAACAGGACGTCGCCGGTCTTACCGTCATAAACGCGCGTGTAGCATTCATCGGCATAAACGGCTTCCATTGCGCCATCGCCATCAAAATCGAACAGTGATGAGCCCGTGGATGCAGAGCTGGCATCCTGTGAATATTTTTCCCAGAGGACACTTTCCCGGGCACATCCTTTGGGAAGTGCACCATTGGAATCCTTTGTGCATTTGGGGTCAAACACGCGGTATTGATCGCCGAATGCAGTCGCAATTTCAGGCAGCTTGTCACCATTGAAATCACCGATAGTGCATGGGCCTCCGCCGCTTACGCCTTCCACGCGCATCAGCTTTTTGCCGCTCAGTGTGCTCAGTTCTACGACGTTGCTTCCGCATCCCACAGTTTCTGCGATGCCATCGAAGTGTTCAAAGTCGAAAGTTCCATCTTCCTTTGGCGTACCAAAATCCGCGAATGCCTGATGGATACCGGTTTCGCGGACGTTGGAATAAGCTGTATCCCACTTATTGGCTTCGTTGTTCCAGCGATAAATGTTGGTTGTACCGATTATCTCGACTTTTCCGTCACCGTCCAGATCACCAAGCGTCGGCGTATAATACAGTTCAGAGATTGTCTGACCGGGGTTAAGCCGCACGCAATCCTTTGCCCGGAATACTTCTCCGCCATAACCTATGATTTCAGCGATGCCATCATTGTTGATATCATGAAGGGCCGAACCGCCCCAGTTGAGATTGCCGGAATGATCCTTCGTATTGCACAGGACTTTGTAGTGTTTGGCGCTGTCATCCCATGTAAAGACGACCAGACCTCCGCCCGCAGCAGCACCTTCAGGCTGTGCAATGCCGCGGCTGGCAATAATTTCCGGGTTTCCGTCACCGGTTACATCTGCCATTGCAAGATTGGATCCGCCAATGACCCGGTTCTTGTCGTCAAAGATACTTTCGTGCAGCGCGCAGGTTTCGGCATTGATAATGCGGATGACGCCATTGCAGTCGAGCGATGAACCCTTTCCGGAGGGCTCACCGCCGTCGCTGCAGTTATAGGTCGTAAATATGATTTCATTGGCCTGGCCGGAATCATGAGGCGTATTCATGACCAGCGGTGTCATTAAAACATTCTGGTGATCGGGATAGGCTTTTGCATCACTGGTCCACTCGCACTGGATCGCAGCTTCAAAGAGTCCGCTAACTGTTTCGTATTCGCATTTGTCATTTACTTCCGGGCGCGGTCCTTTGCCATAGGGGATGCATGTATTCTTAAGTTTACATCCGTCTTCTGTGCAGCAGTAGGTATCTGCGTCGCAGTCTTTGTCTTCCTTGCATTCTGATTTGTCGAGGCATTCCCCTTCGAAGCAAAGCTGATCATCCGGACAAATGTTCATTTCGTTACATGATGCACCGGACGTAATGGTTCTGCATTTGCCCTCTGAACACACCGGATTGTCGTATCCGCTGCATTCTGCATGAATTTCCGGGCCACAGTCTTCTCCGTAGCCAACTTTATTAATACAAACCAAATCATTGGAGCAAACATAGCTGCCATCGCACACGAGATCATAATCGTCACATTTTTCGCCCAATTGTGCGGGTTTTCGGCAAAAACCGGCTTTGGAACACTGCAGCCCTGGATCACATAATTTGGCAGTTTCGTCACATTCCTCGCCTTCCGGGCCATAGCGTCGGCATTTTCCTTCTTCGCAGCTGCTGTCTTCACAAAGGACTTTTTCATCGCATGTATCGCCGGCATGCGCGACTGTTTTGCACGTTCCGGCGTCGCATTTCATATCCTTGCCGCACGATTCATCGGAATCGCATTTTCCATCTTCTGGTTCAGGATCTTTTTCTTCAGGTTTAGATTCAGATTCTTTGGCGCAGATATTATCTTTGCATACAAGCCCGTCATCGCATTGAATGTCCTTGCCGCATTTTTCGCCGACTTTGGCTTTTGAAGGCTTTTCGGGGGCAGGTTTGGTTTCCTGTTCCGGCGTTTCATTTGTTCCGGATGATATGGTTTTAACAGATGATTCTTCGGAGCATGAAGAAAATACAAGCAATGCTGCTGCAATGAATAACCAGGATTTATGGTGAAGCATCTTTCCTCCTCAAAGAAAAAGTCCGTTTCCAGTATAGCAAATAATAATACGATTACTATGAGAATGAACGTGTGACCGTCCGATTTCATCTTTGCGATTATTGCGGGTAAATGAAATGTTATTTGTCAGATTCAGGGAATCTCTGATTAAGTTTCTTTGGTGAGGTGGGCAACGCCCCCCACGGCGCTATTTGCAAGCAAATACGCGCCTCCCCCCTATGCGGGGGGGAGATAGCCCCCCGCAACGCCCCCCCAATAATCGAAATCCAAACAACTCGCCTCAGTTCGCAAAGGGCCATTCACTTCGCCCTCCCGCGCCTGTCGGCGCTCCGGCTCGTGTCTGGCCGTTGCTCACTGGGCTCTGCGACTCGCACCGTTGTTCGAACACCGAATCCAAACGATCCGCCTCAGTTCGCAAAGGGCCATTATTTACTAACCAATAACACCTAACAACTTCCTGTTATTGCAATGATTCCGAATAGCCATGATTGGTATTCATCACAATCACTGCGCCGCCATGGACGGCGGCGAGAGGCGAGGGAGGCATGTCCAGGGATGG
>JAEEGL013376528.1_pt1 | contig 13423 bp, 26 predicted proteins | sample 9134231 | NCBI WGS metagenome assembly JAEEGL01 (sample SAMN16246548, study PRJNA631951) | gut metagenome | biome: gut microbiome; feature: rumen; material: fiber-attached | host: Bos | place: Iran: Karaj | collected 2018-10 | reverse complement strand
TTATTCCATTGATGAAATCAATTATTCGTTGTTTGTCAGTCATCTTTTGACTCCTCCCATTCGAGTAACCCTATTGATACATGGCAATTAGAGCTATTGATGAAGGTCGGTTTCCCACCAATTTCTTTTGGAAAAACACGAGGAATATCTTTTCTGTTTTCTAGCTCTTCAATCAGTTTTTCGTGGTATGTTTTGTTGTCTTTTGAACCGCACATGATTGTTTAATCTCCCATTCGCGACGTCCGTACTCTTCAAGAAGCCATAATGCGTCCTCTGCGGTACCTTTTGTAGTGAATACTAATGGCTCATCATAATCTTTTGCTCGTTTAATATCCGATCTTAAATACTCGATGGTTCTTTCATACTTAGGTGATGATTCGAGATCAACTCCGTCAAATATATCTACTGTCCGAGCATTATTAATCATTTCCATTATCAGCTCTCGTGAATCAAGACGATCCCGACCAACATGTTCCATAAGTTCATCTGCATCAATCAATCGCATTTTAATTCTCCTTTTTATAATTTATTGCTTATGAGCATAATTGTGCAAAAGAGATTTCATAACTTGGAATGCCTCATCCCAGCCCTCTTTTCTTTTGCCAGTTTTGCATCCATGTTTATCTGCATTTTGTTTCTGAGCGTTAGACAGCATATCCTGAATTTCCTGGTATTCAGTTTTAGCGTCATGAAAGCCTTTTACATAACCACTGTTATATGCTTTTTCATTTTCATACACTATATCTTCCAGTTGTTGATCTGTTAGTTCCGGTTCTTCATTTTCAAACCAATGCCTTTCGGTAAGACCCATTCCAACTTCACGCTCCTTTAGTGACTCATGTTTCTTTGGTAACATAGATGATAGAATCACCATTTGTAAGCCATAAGCGAATCCCCATTGGTACATATGGAATATTGTCTTTAACCTTGACAATATCATCGATATATATATCAGATGCAGGTCGCCAATCCGATACGCTTACGGTTCCGCTTGACAATTTTTGTTTAACTTGTTTATACAATTCGCCGTTTGTCATAGTTCGTTATTCTCCCTATTTAGTTCGCTCCTTTAGTGACTTAATCCGGGTCATCTGGAATTACATCAATATATTCTCTATATAGTTTGCGGTTATCTGCTTTCAGACGTTCAATCTCTTCCTGTTGGGATTTCAGCAAAACAACGGCATCCATTGCGAAAGCCGGTACGGCATCAACTCCGGTCAACGTTTCCCAATTCTTTTCGTCCAGAAGTCTTGAAATAACCTTGCTCACATCAGCCATCCCCCTCACCGCCCTCAATCTGCCATTCAATTGACTGTTCTACACATTTATCACAATCAGTCATTTCCTCGCATTTCTCATCTCTATTAGCAAAACTGCAATTTGTGAAATCTCTGATAGCAGCAATAAGAATGCTCTTTTCATGCTTCGTGCAACGTATCCTCATTTGCTAACCTCCTATCCATTCCACTCGACCACTGCATGATACAGATGTTCATGCCATGCTGTTGTTCTTCCGCACTTTGGGCATTTCATCCGGTGCTTTGGTTTCGCATAATAACGGTTATCCATTGTCGGATCGCTTTTTTCATGAATATATTTTCCCGTATATCCACATGAACAAGCCATTACTTTTATTGTTTCTGTTGCCATCTCAAGTTTTGCAACTCTGCTCATTCGCTAATCTCCTATATTTTCTCAAAAATGGTTATCATGAATCTTTTGCCATTTTCTTAATTCAAGCAAATAACTTACGATAGTAGAAAGAAGATCGAACACCCATCGATGCACAAGTATAGTTCCGTCAACGGGTTGCAGTTTCTCAAGTTCTACACTCATCCGTCCTTCAAGGTAGTGCAATTTGTTGGCGTTTTCTATTTTCTTACTGGCATATTCATCGTCATTAAGCATTCTCATTCGCTAATCTCCTAGTCCATGTTACTCTTTTAATGGATACATTCTCTGTGGTTTATCTGTGTCTAAAATCGTCATTCCCTTTGGCAACTTCTTTTCTAGCTCGTCAATCTCTGTTGGGTTTTGACTGGTATAAGTGATTGTAACCGTAAGGCTATACCCTCCTGCCGACGATGGAGTGTTACGTCTGTAAGATTGGAAAACTTTCATTTCCGTCGCCTTCCTTTCGGTTACTCCTGACTTTCTTCGCTTTCAATAAGCCATTTTAAATATACTTGCGCTTTTTCCAAATCCTCAATTCCATTTTTGTGTTTATGGCGGCTTACATACTTAAGCACATTTCCCATGCAAAACCCTTGAAACATTTCAGGAGTCATTTTGTCACGAATATAATTAATAACTTCGATGCTCCCAAATGTATAGTGATTGGGGCTATTCACATTATCCTGTTGATTCATAAGTTCATTCATAATTATGTCCCTCTTAATTTAAATTCCAACGTTTTTAATTTGTTTTATTCTTTGTCTCAAGAATTAAACTGGATTTACAATATTCACAATTGATTTGGCCATATCGAGCAGGAGCACCACAATTCTTGCAGTTTGTTCGAGTTAAAGACTGCTCATCTGGTTCTTTAAAAATCGCATATGGAATGCCATTAGCATATAAAATAGTAGCCATATTATCACCATCAGCATATATCTTATTAAAACAATTTTTGAACTTCTTTAAGAAGTATTTCTTCTTTTTCTTTATGCAACAAAATATCTCTTTTCATAATAATAAGCAGCATTCCTTTTTTAGGACCGATGCCTTTTACTTTGAAAAAGTCCTCGTTCGTAGCCTGTTTTAGCCATGCTATCCACTTACGAGGATCAAAAGTTCTATTTTGATTATTAAAAGCAAAAAATCTAGTCTGGTATAAAATTCCCCGGCAGGATGCATCTTCTCGACTCAAATACCCAGCAATGATGTCGTGATACATGACGTCCAGTCGGTCACATAATTTCGAAAAAGAGGAAATACCAGTCAATGATGTTTCATGTTTCTTTTTTTCTTTCGACACTATCTGGTGAATGCGTCCTCGTGTCAGATGATAGAGATCGGCTATCGCTTGCAATGTCATCTTTTCTATCCGATACAGGTAGTAAATTTCTTCGTCTCGGAACTGGTTTTTTGGCATTTTCTTCAATCTCCTTTTCATCATGACGTTCGTTACTTAAAAAAGCAGAAAGGGTTGGAAATCGCTCCCAACCCTCGCCAGTTATTTTGTTTTTCATAATGCTGCCTCCGTGATCAGATCTTATAAATCCGATACCCAAGTCTTTGCCAATCCATATCGCGAATGACATCGTCAAGTTTATCGCGATATCTTTTAGTCATGTCGTCGATGTTTTCTTGAAGTTTACGACGATACTGATCTTTAATTGCATTAAGATCTGAATCCATACGATCGATCATCATAGATGTAATTCTCTTTTGAACATCGTGAACGATATCATCGCGGCTGATTCGATCGACTTCTTCTACAAGTTTTCGATCGACATCGCTTATGACTTTATCTCTTTGAGAACGTATTTCTTCTCGAACATCATGCTCGACTTCATTCATAATATCTGTACGAATGATTCTCACAGCAGATTCAACAGCCTTTGAGACATCGCGCTCAACAGCAACTTTAATTGCTTTATTCACAATATCTTCTCGAATCTCGACTTCTGTTTTTTCAGCCAATTCTTTTGCTGCCGCTTCGATTTTGTTATTAGCTTTATGAATATCTGCACTGTTGTCATCGAGTTTCTTGTCAATTTTGCGAACTTTTACATGGACTATGCCAAGCGCAGATGCTGCAAGTATAAGAGCTGCTCCGCCAAGAAAAATGCCAAATTTACTATCCATTTTGTTTTTCACCTTTCTTTAAACAATTTTGTAAATATCTTTGTATTTGTTCTTTACGGCTTCAACCTGCTCGATAAATAGTATAGTTGTTGCAAATCCTCCGATCGCCCCTCCGCTATTCAAAATATCATAGTTTTGGACAAAGCTTTCACCGTACTCCATTTTGCAAAGATCTCGAAGACTTATTTTTCTTTTGAATAACTTTTCGAGAAACATTATCTTCCTCCGTATTTTCATCTCTAATTTTTACATGATGGGTTTTCATCCACTTATTCCAATCAATTGGCATTTCAATACGCATAATTTCACGCTCCAAAAATAAAATGAAGAAGTTGTTCAGCATTTAACTTCTTCATTATTTAGTATTCACTCTTGTTTGTTGTTTTCGGAATTACCACTTTTTACAGGCTGAAATACTCCTTCCACCGCCTTCACAATCCTATCCATTCCAAGATAGAATATAATTCCGGCTGCAATTAAAATCCAACCTTCTACTTTCATATTAATGTCTCCTTTCCGAATAAACAGTTACTTCGTTCCCATTAATCAGCATGTTTAAAACGCGTAAAAAGTAAAAGACCACGTTCGTGATCTTTTACCTCCGGCCTTAATACTCCCAGGCCAGACAAAAACCTTTTCTTTTAATTTGTGTGTTTTTATCTAATTTCATAAATTTGCATATGCTGGATTGATCCCAGCCAAGTGCTCTCGCTGCCAACTTTTGAGTCGGCCATCTGTCAAGTATGTTGTCATACTCATTCAGCTTAAGAACATGAGCTCTTTTGTGTTTCCACATAAGATCTTTATCGTTCTTATTTGTTGTTTTAGCCATCGACTTTGTTTCAGTCTTCTTGCTATTGGTTTCATAAACCATTTTTGTTACCTTCACCGGTACTGCTTTTGCAGTTTCTTCCGTTGTCGGTTTCTGAGCAAAGCTGCCCATTTTTAGCATGTCAATTGCCTGTTCGATCGCATACACGTCGTCTTTTGCAACTGTCAGGTGCGCTAATTCTTCATCAAGCTCTTTTTTAGCTTTGTCGAATGCCTCCTGAAGGATCTTCACCCTGGATTCATATAGGAGTACTACTCCTTTATGATTTTCCAAATTCGTTTCCATCTCTTCCAAGACTTTACGCATTTCCATAGTTAGAATCTCCCTTCATTTTTGCGTTGTTACGCTGTACTCTGTTCGCCGCGATTACCACGCGGATAAAGAACTTCATACTTTTGATGAACTTTTTCATCTTTTTCTCGCTCCTTTCAAGCGTTCGCTTCTGCGGTTTTTCTAAACCGCTTGATTTGGTTCCGAATATCCCAGAACCACTCTTCAATACCGTTCAAATTCTTGTCCAGTTTTTCCATAGTATCTTCATAGAAGGATTCCATAATATCTACATCGATCATTTTCAGAATCGCTTTTGTTGTTTCTTTGTCTGCCTGAATGATAAATCCATAGTGCTCGCCAAATGCATCTGCTCCACCGCAGGTACAGTTCATTTTCCCAGAATACGTAATCATTTCTGAATATCCAGCTTTTACCATCTTCTGGTATTCGGAAATAAACTTTGCTTCTTGGTTGTCAACTGTTCCGTTGTTATCCATCCATCTGTAATAAGCATACGTTAGTATCCTTTTCATTGCTCAAAATCTCCTTTCAAATTTAGCAATCTGTTATGATCTCAGACATACGTCTTCCTTCATTAATATCCATGTTTATCCCGCGAAATTAGGATTATTTAACTTCTATTTTGAAAAAAAATAACCCCATGTTTTTAACACGGGGTTAAATCCGATCAGACGAATGTGCCATACCATATTACGATTTTGTTCATTCCATAAGGTACAGTCATAATTTCGGCTTTCATCGGCTGCAGAAATGGATTATGCTTCCTTTCTTTTCGGATCCGCCTATTTATTCTTTTTTTCCATACATAGGCATCTCTATCGTCAAGGAAATCTCCTTTCTGTTGCACAAAGTGCGTCCATTTTACCTTTTTCCCAGTCAGTTTTTCGATTAGTGTCATGATCAACACCGTCCTTTCTATTATAGACCATGTTGATCATGCGAGTTTATGAAAACAAACTGGCCAAAGAATCGGAAACTGTCCGTTCAAGCACATAATAATGGAAACGGCCTTTTCCACTATTGCGCCATTGTCCGAATCCACGAAGACGTCCGTACTCGAGCGCTTCCAAAATAGCTTTTTCATGAGAATCTGAAAGTAGTTTAATGCTGAAATCGATGTAACTTCCAGCAGAAATCGTCTCACTTGAAGCAAGAGCAACTCGTTCGCCCTGAGGGGTATTTGCTCGCAAAGGACGCTGGCAAATGCCAATCTCACCATTGACATTAATCGGAATTTGTCTCGGCTCAACAAATATCAGGCCATCGATTTCCTGTTTGTAATTCTTGATTTCAGAGCAAGCGCTCTTAGGAATCTTGCGGATAAACTTGAACGCGTCTTTGAAATATCCTTTCATCTGATAATCCCAGAAGATAGGATTGTTGTTTGCATCGCGGCTGAAAACAGTCATACCCTTCTCGAACACTTCTTCGCTTCCGATTGCTGCAACTTCTTCTTCGAGTTTCTTTGCATCCGGAGCTTTGCTGGCAATATATTCCTGATGAATATCCGGATTTGCGCTTGCGGTTCCAAGAACTTCCTCATCAAATGTAACTCTGACTTTTAAGGTAATCATAATTTTTGCTCCTTTTTTACATTTTTAAATACCAAATGTTTCATGAATGTCTTGCATGATACACCGGTATTCTTCATCCGATATACAATGAAGAACATCATGCATATACTTAACGTTTAGTATTAATAGAGTGACTGTTTTATCGCAACCTCGAGAAACAACAAAATATCTTTCTTTGTCATTGATGAACATTGCATCTATGCCTCGCTTTACCATGCTTTGCATATCCCTCGCATTGTGGGGCTTTGCTTCTCCATCGCAACACCAGTCTACGATTCGCCAAGCCATTCCGATACGTCGCTTTGCTTTGCTTTACCACTGCATTTCTTTGCGCTACCGTGCCATTCTTTCGCCAAGCTTTCCCAGCTACACAGTACTCCGCTCCTCTTTGCCTTTGCATCACGATCTGAGCCTTTCCATTACATCGCCTTGCCAATCAATGCTTTTCCGCGATCCGCCTTTCCGTTGCATCACCCTTCTGAGCTAATCCTCTGCTTCGCTATGTGACGATTTGCTATTCCGTTGCATGGCTGATCGCAACCCCGGCTTGCATTTCCATAGCAAAAAATAAATAGAAAAAGGGCGATCCCGTTTCCAGGACCGCCCAGGGTGAGGAGGTGTATATTAAGGTTGCATTAGTCTGAGCATCTTTTCAATGTCCCAGCTATGTACAACCTCAACATTGGGATTATCCAGCAATACCTTCGGATCGGGTTCTTTGTCGGATATAATGACGTCAGCATTCTTTGGATCAGAAGTGACCTCATTCGCTGCGTAGGTGTACAGCGTTCCAACATTGAATGCGTCCGTAATCGTAAAATAACGAAGCAGGAAATTCATATCAGATGTTCCAGCCACACGAACTCGATTATTTTCGGCAAGGTTAAGCCATATCATTTCTCTCGTATAGAGATCAATGGCAAACAAATGCGCGTATGTAGATTCAGCATTGATCTTGAATGATGTCTGAACTGTCTTGGGGTCGAAGATCGGTTCATAGTTCATAGGTGCAGTTCTCTCACCTTTCCAGCGGGGAACGTTTTGACTGCCACGAACCATAAAACCAGCTCGGCATTCACAATCATGAAAATCGATTCCGCTGTAAACATTGTTGCAGAAAACAATGTACTGGAAATCCGAATGATTTTCACGGAACAAATCGATATCAATGTCGAAGTATTCGCTTCCGCCATTGTATCCACTCGTCTGATCTCCGCTGTATGTAATATCCATACCCTGTCGATTATACATATTACGCCAGCTGAATTCCTCGCGATTGCCGTTTTTGCTGATTGCGAAACAGCTCAGATCAACGTCATTGACTTTCTCCCAATACGTAAAAGCACGAACAAATTTTCCATCAGGAATTTTAATTCTGCTTCCTGTCGGAAGAACGCCAAAACCAGATTCGCCATTTGCCATATCGATCGGTACTGCCATTTTGAACATATTCGAATCGATATACACCCGGTTTACTCTTCCTCGAAGAGACTTCTTCAGAACTGTATTAATGCTGTCCAAAGCAGCCATCGTTTTAGAAAACGACACAATGGACTTTCTTTTAGACACTTCTTCCGAAGTCTCTCTATGCACACGCAGTTTGTTATTGCGAGAGAATACAAAAGACCGAGGCATAAACCAGTCTTTAGGATTATTCATCCGTTCGCGATATTTCAGCATAAGCTGAATCAGAACAACCGGATTAAACTTTTTGCCCTGCTCATTTTCACGAGAAAGACTTTCGAGAATACTTTTAACTTCTGCTTCGTCATAACAACGGCTGAGAAGATAATCCAGATGACGAATTACTTCGGATGGCCCTTTACGGAGCAAAAGCGTTTCTGCGGCAGCAGGGATATCATTACGTTTGATCAATGCTTCAACATCACTGTAAACGGAATGATTTTCATTGTTGCGAATATCGGAAACGAAAAGCTTCATCGTCTCGTAATTACTGTGGTAATGAATATGATGGAACAGGCCGCACCAAATCTTTCTTTTTTCAAAGCATTCCACGTAATCACAGTAAAGTTTCTTGGAATTGAGATCCAGTCCGGCAATGCAGTTGATCACATTCGTGATGAACTTTCGGTCCTGATTTTTGAGATTCAGCTTTTTGAGGTCATCACTTTTATAGCTCACATGCTGAATATAAGCCAGAAGCTTAATAACATCAGAAAGCTTAAGATACTTGCAGAAGCGCATATCTTTTGTTCCATACAGGAAATGGATGACGGTATCCTTACAGGGCATCCACTCAGGAAGAATATGCCCTCCGAAATCTGTCCAGCCTTCAGTCAGGATGCTGCTCTGATATCCATTCAATGGACGATTAGATGCCAGCAGATCCTGCATAGCCTTTTTCAAAGCACTCTCAGCTTCGTCTTCAGGCAAAATGATGAAGTCTTTAGCCGGAACATTCTCATTATAAGCTGTATGCTCATAAGCGGAAATATCAGGACGCTCGACGGCTCCTTCGACCACCGAATGACCAGGGTCATCGAACCAACCACATCCATACGTCTGAGTATAATGCAGAAGCTGATCGTACAACAGCTGATTAGGAGTCAGTTCCCGAACAGTAGATGGAAAACCGCGATAAAACGGTGCAGGAATATCAACACCTAGTTCAGAAGAAGCAATTTCGATCATATCACGATTTGCCAGCTCAGGATGCTTACTGATACGAATTCCGAATTTCTGCCCCAAAGTGATCAGAACCGGGAAGAAATTATACCCTTCAATCGGGTCATCATTAACCAGGATGTGCTTGCTGAACAGAAAACGCTTATACAGATCCTTCATTTTAATTATCTCCTTTCAAGATAACGAAATTGGTGAACTATTTATAAACAGCTTGTTCTAAAAGAAGTAAGTCCACCTAGCGGAATAAAGAGAAAACGAATTGTATTGCTAAAAATAAAAGCACTATTTTGAAGTAAGCAATACTAGCTGTTTTTGGGAGGGGTTGGAGCGTATTGAATAAACTGTTAATGTGATCCCAAATCATATTGTAGAAGTAAGTTTATCTAGCTGCTCCAAATTGGAACGAGAGATACACAAATAAATCTCTTTATTATCGCGAGTAATAAATCATATTTATCCGTGTATCTCTGATTGGGAAAATATTGCAGAGCTAATAGTCTATGTTTATGTCTTTTGTAGAAGTAAGCTCTGCTAGCTTGTAGTTCACGGGCTTAGTATTGAATTGCTCCATATATTCGGCCAATCATTACAATTTTGTTCTGTATGAAGTAAGCAAGTATTTTGGGGAGTTGTTATTATTGTAAAACTTAAACCAAAGGGTATTAGCCTTCCTATAAGAAGTAAGTTTTACTAGCTTTTGCCAAATATATGTCTAGCTGCCCGTGATCTTATACAATGAGGTGCATAACCTCAGCGACGCTGCTTAATTATTCCCCCTTTTTATCTTTTCAATAATATCTGCCGCTTCAAGTGCAGTGTCACACGTTTTATAGAATTCGCCATCTACATATAATTCATAATGGCCGTCTTTTTGCTTAATCTCAAACTTCATCAATTTGTACCTCTGCCTGAATCGCTGCATCGGCCTCTTCGTCCGTAACCGGTTCTTTGGCGGCCATTGCCTCATTCAGCGCCTTTTCAGCTTCCATTTTGATTGCTGTATCGAGCATCATCCTAGCGACTTCTTTGGGATTGCCTTCGACCCATTCCCAGGTTTTTGTATCGCGATTAAACTTTTCACCGTATACGCAATGATACCGATGATCTTCGCCGAAATAGCCAACCATATTTCCCCAAATGGGTTTAGAGGCCATTCCTTCGCTTTCACGCTTTCTACACCAGGGAAGATCAGGAGTGTTGCACTGAATGTAACGTTCCTCATGACAGCGCTTAATGGATGCACGCCAATTCCAATTGCAGGCAACGCGCAAGCTATTAACAGGCTTACCATAATAATTCAGCTGGCTTTCAGTTCCCTTAGGAATCAGACAGGCAGATCCCCAAATTTTCATTGCGGATCCAACAATCTGATGAGTTTCCTTGAGTTCATTGGCAACTGCCAGAAAGAATGCATTGCATTTTCTGAGCTGCTCACGGCGTTCCTCGAGAGATTCACCGGCCTTACTGACTTTGGGCTCTTTATGCTCTTCCTCGGGCTCTTCATGAGCTACTCCGTTGGCGAGAACATGAAGCATGCTCTGAACATCCGGATTGTCTATTTTCTCAATAGAGATTCCGATCTTCATAAGCGCTACATCGCTGTCGGTCGTGATCTTAATTCCACGACGACGAGCATTGATAACCAGCTTCTTAAGTGCAGCTACCTTCTCTTCATCATCAAGATCAAACTGAAGGGTAAAATATCCAGGAAAAGTAATACCATTCGGATTCCCGACGAAATACCCTTCCTGGAGATACCAGTTAACCTCTTCCCAATTGTTAACGCCAACAAAAACTTCTGCCATTTTGAATTCCTCCGTTCATTTATTTAAGCTTTTACAGGCTGAAAAAAAAGAAGAGATCAAGTCATACTCGATCTCTCTACCTCATACATGTGCGTGTTTTATACGCGTGCTTATTTATTCCAATTCTCAAACCGTAAACTTTCAGTAAGACATTCAATCACTTCTGTCGAATAGCCCGCGGTTTTGAGCAATGAGTATAAAGCGTTCCACGTATCAATATAGTCTTTTTTAAGAACACGGAACTGACCAGTTTTCTCAATAAGACTTTCTAAATACTCAATTTGCTCAGACTCTTCGTCTGTAAATTTAACTCCTATTTGCGAAATTGTTTCCCTGATTACGGTTTTAATTTTAATAACATTATCTTTTTTTCTTAAAAGTTCCGTGAATCTGTCATTAATATCTTTATTTGAAAGCATAAAATCGCTCCTTTATTAAATTCCAAGTTAATGTCCAATGATGCCAAACACTGTACAATACAACACAACAGCAGCCAGCATCATTGCTGAACGAGCACTTTGTTCACGGTCGCTTATAGCTCTTATACGATCTAAAATATCTCTCTGAACAATGTATTGAATTGCTCGATCATAACTATTTGGCTCTTTAGTTATTGTGCTTCCACACATTTGGCAAGTAAGAATATGCTTTCCATTTTCGTCATTAATTGGATGACCACAATTAGGACATTTATAAATGACAGTAGTCATTTTTATCGCTCCTTATCGAAATGCCGATAATCCAATTGCCCAAGTTCATACTCGTTTTCTTTGATAAAATTGCTATCGCATCTCATGCTCACAAAATCACTCCATCGAGATGTCGCGTAATCTCGTCCGGCTAAGTATCCTTTGCTTCTAGCCAAAGCATAAGTTACTCTGATAATCAAATACTGCACGACTATAGAAAAAAATACAATCAAAAATATCGAATTAGCGTCCATTTAATCACCCCCTATCAACATCTTCCATAGATACCATAGGATCAATATCATCAAAAAGAACAGGCATCTTTTCTCGAAGCTCATTAAGCAATGGAACCATAACTTCTAGCATCTGAGGATGCGGTTTTCCAGTAGTTCCAGCAGCACGTAGTTTCAGAATATGCCGCCATTCGCGCATATTCGCAGTGACTGCAATCTGAGTTTTCAAACTATTCGGAAGTACTGCTCTGGCTTCTTGAGGAGTATGCCCTTCTTTCAACATGGCAAAATAGTATTGCTCAGCTTGGTTCATTGCCTGAAGCCACGCATCATATGCATATGTGTTACCCTGGAGATAGAACGGGCGAATAACAGTAATCTCATTTCCAAATTTGCCTTGGCTGTAATTACAATATCTTGTGCTTTCCTGAGCAAATGAAGCCAGACGATGTCGTACTATTTCATGACTTACACCGCGGTCAACTGTAAATATCACAGTCATCGAAGTATGCTCAAGCATTGCATCATGTCCACGGCTAATCAGTCGACGAATAAAGTTTTCTGCACTTTCGTCCGTACCCAAGGTATCACTCTGATAGCAGATTCGTCCGATCCTTTCGAGTTTTCTGTAAATCTTTTTTATTTCTTTCTGTTCCGGATCGTCCAGATCGGGATCAATAACAGAATAGTAAGCATCAATTACCTTCATTTTTATCATTCTCCTTTAATTTTTTTGACATGGCTATCCATATTTTTGGTGAAATGATATCAAGACAATTACATTCCGCCCACGTCTGATCTATTTTGTGTCCTTGTCTTGCAATCCAGTCAACCATTTCCTCATTTCTTGCCCATGGCATGTGTGTACAATTAGCATCATTTCCGAGTCCGCTTTCATATAAATAGGCATGTACAATTTCATGCCTAAGAGTCAATCGCATTGTATTAGCGATAAATTCTGAAGTTTCATCAGAAAAAGCAGGATCTGAGTAAAGATCGCATAGAACAATTAGTTTTTCTGGACTTGAACAATAACCATCAGCGTTATTCTTTTTGAAATACGGATCATCGTTATAGTTCCGTATTTCTATTCCCCACATAGTTCCAAGAATTGAAACCGCTTCAGGAAAATTTAGCAAAGAGGCTGCCGTTTTTTTAAGATCATCCATGGCATTCACACTCCTTTAAAAATTAAGACATCAAGTTAATGATGTCTTGCGAGAACTAATAACCGTTCCCATTTATTTGCATGTTTAAAATGCGTGACTTACTTAATTGTCTTTAAAGCATTAAGACCGTATTTATTCTTGATATCAACAAGATGATGATCTTTTGAAAATTGAATATATCCAAGTGCTGCTTCCTTAGCATCAGCGCATATCCGAACATAAATACACGCATCTCTTATCTCTTTTGCTGTTCCACCACCATTGATAACAGCAATGGCAAATCGAGCAGCGTCTTCTGTGATAACACGATGCCATTTTTCACTTCTTGCTCGATTAAAACCCTCTGTAAATTTATAAGCGGCTTTAAT
>JAEEGL013197246.1_pt1 | contig 13423 bp, 9 predicted proteins | sample 9134231 | NCBI WGS metagenome assembly JAEEGL01 (sample SAMN16246548, study PRJNA631951) | gut metagenome | biome: gut microbiome; feature: rumen; material: fiber-attached | host: Bos | place: Iran: Karaj | collected 2018-10 | reverse complement strand
GTGTCCAAGGCACGATTCGAGGTGCCTTGTACTTATCTTTTCAATATATTATAGTCTCTTAGCTCAGTTGGTTAGAGCGCCACACTGATAATGTGGAGGTCGGCAGTTCAACTCTGCCAGGGACTACGTTTTGCGGGGGTATAGCTCAGCTGGTAGAGCACATGCTTTGCAAGCATGGGGTCGCCGGTTCGAATCCGACTATCTCCACCCAATGAAATAAAGGCACTTACAGTGATGTAAGTGCCTTTTTTGTTTTCTCTTCAGGAGGGGATTACTTTATCTTGTAAGGGATGCCTCTCCTTTCGAGGGAAGTACGGATCTTTGCGAATGAGTTGTGCGGTTCCTTCAGCGCGAACCTCCTGCCGAGGGCTGTTAAGTGATTGTGTTGGTTTGTACTTAGATCTCGACGTCGATCGCCTTGAGGTCGCAGTCGCGCGATGAGCTGCCGTACAGGAGCCGGTACATGCCGTGCCTGGTGCTGAGCTCGTCAAGGCCTTCGTCATAGAAGTCGAAAGCGCCGTCGCTCAATGCCACCTTCACCGTCGCGGTCTCGCCGGCGCCGATTTTGACGCGCTTGAAGCCCTTGAGGGACTTGATGGGGGCGTCGGGGTCGGTGAGGGACTTGACGTAGACCTGTACCACCTCCTCGCCGTCGCGTGCACCGGTGTTGGTGACGGGAACGCTGAGGGTCATGTTGGTGGCACCTCCGCTGACCTTGGCCTCACCGTAGCTGAAGTCGGTGTAGCTCAGGCCGTAGCCGAAGGCGTAGAGGGGCTCTCCCTGGAAGTACCTGTAGGTCCTGTTCCGCATGGAATAGTCCTGGAAATCAGGAAGCTGCTCGGTTCCTGCGTAGAACGTGACGGGGAGGCGGCCGGCGGGATTGTAGTCGCCGAAAAGGACGTCCGCGACTGCGATGCCGCAGGCCTGTCCGCCGTACCATGCCTGGATGAGTCCGTCATACATGCTCTCGACATCGCCGAAGCCGATGGCGCTGCCGGAGACGTTCACCACGACCACGGGCTTGCCGGTGGCGTCGAGGGCTGCAAGCAGCTCCTGCTGGACTGCGGGAAGCTCGATGGTCGAACGGTCGTGGCCTTCGCCCTCCACGTCGGAGGAGATGCCGCTGACCATGACGATGACGTCGGCGCCCTTGACGTTCTCGGCGACTGCCGCCACGTCGGCGGGCTTGCGGCTGTAGATGTCGAAGGAGAACGAAGCCGACCTTGCCTCAGGCTGCGAGAGGTCGATGGAGATCTCGTAGGTCTGGCCTTCCACTACGGGGAAGGTGGTGGGAGCGAAGCCCCTGCCGAAGCCGCCGAAGCCGCCGAAACCGCGTCCCGCAGGTGCGGCCTGTTCGGCCACGGTCTCGCCGTTGACCTTGAAGGTGTACTTGTTGCTGCCGCGCACGGAATAAACCATGTCGCCGGTGTAGTCGGCGGTGAAGGAGCCGGTGAAACGTGCGGAGAAGCCGGTGAGGTTGAGGCCCTCGACCCAGGCGCAGTCCTCGTGTGCGAGGGCAGGGGAAGTGGTGTTGAGGCTCAGGGGCTCGTCATAGTCGGCCTTGGCCACCACTCCGCCGCCGAACTCGGTGTCGTTGAAGTACTCGGCATGCAGTCCGGCACCGCCGTTGAGACGGGAGACATAGTGGGTGGTGATGTAGGGGTCGGTCAGGTCGCAGCCCTTGTCATAGATGATGTTGGCGCCGGGGGCCGCCTCGCGGATGGCGTCGAGGATGGTCCGGGTATTCTCCTTGGTGGGATAGCCGTTGTAGTTGCCGAGGATAACGCGGGCGTCGTCGGCGTTCGGGCCGACCACGGCGATGGTGATATTGTCCTTGCGGAGCGGAAGGATGTCATTCTGGTTCTTCAGGAGGACGATGGCCTCGCGGGCGGCCTTCTCGGCCAGCGCGGTATGCGCCGGGCTGCTGAGGTCCGCCAGTCCGAGATTGGCCCAGGGCAGTTTCTCGGCCGGGTCGAACATTCCCAGCTCGAAGCGCGAGCGGAGGATCCTGCGGAGGTTCACGTCGATGTCCTCCTCGGTGATGAGGCCCCTCTCGATGGCGTCCGTAAGCGACTTGTAGTTGGTGCCGCACTCGACGTCTGCGCCCGAAAGGATGGCGTCAGCGGAAGCGCTGGCGGCATCCTCGTGGGTATGGTGCGAACGGTAGAAGTCGGAGATGGCGCCGCAGTCGGTGACGACGATGCCGTCAAACCCCCATTTGTTGCGGAGGATGTCCTGCAGGAGCCTGTCGCTGGCGCAGCAGGGCTCGCACTCATATCTCTGGTATGCGCACATCACCTCCTGCACGTGGCCGTCCTTGACGATGGTGCGGAAAGCGGGGAGGTAGGTCTCCCAGAGGTCGCGCATCGACACGCTCACGTCGAAACTGTGCCTGAGCGGTTCGGGACCGCTGTGCACGGCATAGTGCTTGGCGCAGGAGTGGAGCTTGAAGTATTTCTTGTCATTGCCCTGCATTCCCTTTACCGTCTGGGTGCCCATCACGGCGTTGAGGTAAGGGTCCTCGCCGGGGGTTTCCTGCCCGCGTCCCCACCTGGGGTCGCGGAAAATGTTGACGTTGGGACACCAGAATGAAAGGCCCTGGTGCCATATGCCGCCGTTGGGTTCGGTTACGCCCATGACGTTGTGGTCGGTGGTGTTCCATACGGCGCGGGCTTCATCCGAGACCGCCGTGTAGATTTCCAGCTGCTGGTCGGAGTCGAAAGTGGCTCCGAGGGCGATGACCTGCGGGAATACCGTCACGTCGTCGTAGCAGATGCCGTGACAGGCCTCGTTCCACCAGTTGTATGCAGGGATGCCCAGCCTGTCGACGGACACGGAACCGTTCATCATCAGGCCGATCTTCTCCTCGGGAGTAAGCAGCGATACGAGATTGTCGACGCGCTTGTCCACCGACAGCCGGGGATTCTGGAAAGCGTAATCGTAATGTTTGCAGCCCGCCAGCAGGTATGTGGCGGCAAGCAGGATGCCTGCGAGAGTCCTTGTTTTCATGTTATTCGGGATTTGTGGATATTCTCTTTACAAATCTCGAAAAAAAACTCCGAAAAAGGAAGTATTAATCGAAATGATTGTAAATGACGGTGGGACGCGAGGAACGTATGCTCATCGAGGGGAACCAGATGTCGTCCGGCGTGAGGCCGCAGGCGTCGATGGCCTCGACGGCGTATTCGAGGCGACCGAAGTCCGCGTCGACGTTGTTGGTGCCGAAGGTGAACTTTATCCCGCGGTCCTTGGCCTTGCGGATGATGTCGAAGCTGGGAATCAAGTACCTCGGATTGATCTCAAGGGCGATATGGTATTTTTCCAGCACGTCCAGGACGCGGTCCACGCGTGCATCCGTCCAATACCTGTCATAGTCCGGCTGCATGTCCTCCGGAAGATAGGTCGGGTTGGCGTAGATGTCCGCCGGCTCGTTGGTGAGGATCAGCACGGTCTGGTCCACGATACGGTCCATGTATCCTTCCTTGGTAATGCCGTCATAGTGCACCTCCTCCGGGCGGTAGATGCGCGAGTTGCGCCCCTTGTGGTCGATGATGGTCATGGCGTCGGTGAAAAGGTACTCGAATATCCCGAGCGCCTCCTGCGAGAAGGTCTGCGTCCATTTGCGGCCCTCGCCCTGGACACCGAAGAGGAAGGGCTCGTCGGCGATTTCCTCGTAGTACGAATACACTTCCGCATCGTCGGCGAGCATGCGCCCGACGCCGCCTTCACCGGCGTTCGGCGCCACGCCATAGTTGATGCCGTAGTTCATAGACATGGCGTGCGCCATCTCCTTGGTGAGGCCTCCCTTGAGGTGTACGTGATAGTCGATGACGGGGAAGTCCCTCTGCTGCAGGCGTATGATGCCGTCGTGCATCTCATCCACAGGCGGAAGCGTGTCTGCGGGATTGCGCAGGCCGGCGGGCAGCGGCCTGACGCTCAGGCCGCGCACCTCGACCGTGCCGGTCCTGCCCTCAAGGGCGATCCGGCCCGGGGCGATGCGCTGCCCGCCGTGCGCCTCCGAACGCCAGGGCTCCTCGGGCTCGGTATAGCATACAACGTCCACGCCGTTTATTCGCACGCCTATGTTCCGCCCGCGCACGGCAACGTCGAAGTCGAACCATTCCCCGTCTGTTGCGAGCGAGCGGTAGAGGTTGCGGACGTGCGAGAGGCTGCCGGTCTTGCGCGTGCCGTCGACCGGGCCGTTGTGCAAGAGGACTTCATAGCCTTCCGCGTCACCGGCCAGGCAGAAGCGGATGGCGGCCACGGCCCCTTCCGAGGTCCGGGCCTGTCCGCTTATCCCGAAGTCGGAATACTCCTTCCGGCTGGTCCATCCGGAGCCGCCGGTAAGCTCGATCTCAGAGGGGGCTGAGCACGACAGTGCTATGAAAAGAAATGGGATGAGGATGTGCAAGTTTTTCATATACAGTGATTTGGGTTCATCGTTTGCAGAGGAGTCTCAGCTCGTCCATCCTTGTACGGAGTTCCGAGGCTATGCGTATCTTTTCCTCCTTTGGGCCGTTTGACGGGTCGAAATAGACCGGTGCCCCGATGCGGAAGTCGCGTGACTTCGGGTCCGACCAGCAGGGATGGAATCCGAGGCATTTGCCCGTGCGCTCGTAATATGCCCTCCCGAGCGCCGCGAACCCGGTATTGAAGTCCTTGTATGACTCTTCGTCGTACCTGTCGCGGGGTTTCTCCGGGAAAATCAACAGGTTGTCGCCCTGCTCCAGCGCGTCCACACTGAGGCTGATGGTGCCGGCCGATTCCCGCGGCATACCTTTATAGACGGGGATGGGCTCGAACGAATTGAGCAAGTGGCAGATGATTCCGGAGACCCACCGGAGGATGCGGCGCTTCGCCTTGGGCCCGAGGAAGGTGAACCTGTCCCTGAACGTCCGCATCATCGTGGCGGTGGCTTCCTCGCGGTTCAGCATGCATCCGTTGATCCACGGCCGGAAACGTACGGGAAGGAAGCAGACCGCGGTGACGGGTCCGGAGACCCTGCCGTGGTTGCATGTGAACACGGCGGGCACTTCCGGGTCGATGTTCTCCATCCCGGAGACCCTTCGGTGATAGAACAGCCTCAATACCGAGGCCGTAAAACGCGTGAAACGGCTGTTGGGAAGCCTGTGCTTCCCGTCTGTGTTATGCTTCGTCATCGTCTTCGGGCATGGGGTCGACGGCTGAGAAGTGCCTGATGTCGGAGATGACGGTGAAGACATAGATGACGCCCAGGAGCAGGACGATGACGCCGATGAAACAGTTGGGGATGATGGAGCTGAGAAGCCGTTCCCCGAAGCAGAGCATGACGGTATTGGCCAGTGCGATGACGATGCGGAACTCGGTGGGGCCAAGCTTGAAATAGGTGAGCTTGAACTCGCCCCTCAGGTGCGCGTTCATGCTGACGTTGATCGTCAGCAGCAGGTATAGCACGAAGGCGGAAAGGGTAAGTCTCATGTCGAAGAACGGAGCCATGCCCGCGCCGAAGAACATCATGGCTTCGTTGACGACGTCCATTGTGTGGTCGAGATAATAGCCGTAGACCGGACGCTGCTTGTGGCGGTAGCGGGCGAGGGTGCCGTCGAGCGAGTCGCCGTACCAGTTGACGAGCAGACCGAAGGTGGAGAGCCACAGGAAGTTGACGTTGAAGGAAGTCAGGGCGTATCCGAGACCGATGAGGAAAGCCCCGAAAGACCCGAGGAATGTCATCATGTCAGAATTCACCCACTTCGGCTGGCGTGCTGCCAGCCAAACGAGCAGCTTGCGCTCCAAAGAGTTCAGTACGGATGTCTGTATGCGTGTCGCTTGTCTGTGCTCCATATATGCAAAGATAAACTATTATTTGAAATCCAGCAAAACGTTGTCGATTCCTGAACAAAAATAGAGAAATCGTTTCCTTTTCATTATTTTTGTGACGTTTTTCCCGTATATCTTCAACATGCCTGGGATCAGAAAGGTTTACAAGTTCGGAGGGGCGTCGGTAAAGGACGCTCCCGCAGTCAGGAACCTCGCGGACATAGTGTCCGGGAGAGTGGGGGAGGATGTCATGCTGGTCGTGTCGGCCATGGGTAAGACCACCAACATGCTTGAAAGGATACTTGCCGCGTGCCGCAGCGGTTCGGCGGCCGGCCCCGAAGTCCTCCAGCCCTTGCTGGACTATCACATGGGCATAATGTCGGAGCTTTTCCCGGACCGTTCCCATCCTGTGTTCGGCAGGGTCCTTGACCTGGTCGGAGAGCTCCGCTCGCACCTGGAGGAACCGGAGCCGGACTACGACAGGCATTACGACCGCACGGTCTGCTACGGTGAACTGATCTCCACCACTATCGTGAGTTCATACCTTTCCCTGCGAGGCATCCCTTCCGGATGGCTTGACGCCAGGGAGCTGGTCGTCACCGACCGCTGCTGGCGTGCCGCCCAGGTGGACTGGGACGAAACCTCACGGCGCATACGTCAATTGAACAGGCGCCATGAGTCGGGGAAAGTATTTGTAGTACAGGGTTTTATCGGCGGAACTGCCGACGGCCTCGACTCCACGACGCTGGGCCGCGAAGGCTCCGACTATACCGCGGCCATCTTCGCCAACTGCCTGGACGCGGAGGAAGTGACCATCTGGAAGGACGTCAGCGGCCTTCTTAATGCCGATCCCAAACGCTTCTCCGAAACGGTAAAGATCCCGCGTATCTCCTATTCCGAGGCCATAGAACTGGCCTTCTATGGAGCTACGATCATCCATCCCAAGACAATCAAGCCCTTGCAGAACAAGGGCATACGGCTCAAGGTCCAGTCTTTCCTGGACCCTTCGTCGGACCCTACCGTCATCGACGGCAGCGAGGATGCGAGGAGCCTTTCACGTGATGCTGCGGTGCCTTCATACATAGTCAAGGACCACCAGACCCTGGTATCCATCTCGCCGCGCGACTATTCCTTCATGAACGAGCACAATCTCCAGATTATTTTCGCGACCTGCGACGAGCTGCATATCCATGCCAACATGATGCAGACCTCCGCCCTGATGCTCTCCATCTGCTTCGACTACGACGAGGCCAAGCTCAAGGGCCTGCTCTCGCGTCTCTCGGACCGTTTCAGCGTCAAGTACAATCTCGGACTTCAGCTGTTTACGGTACGCCACTATCGCCCCGAAGGGCCTACGCCCACCGAGAAGGCCTTCCTCGACAGGAAGAACATCATTGTCAGGCAGAGCAGCCGCAGCACCCTCCAGTACGTCCTGGAGCATGCGCTCTTCTAGTGGTTAAAAAGTAATCCGGTAGCTGAAGCTGGGCATTATTGGAAGCAGGGAGACCTGCCTCCATTCCCTGGAACGGTCGTCGTATATGACAGTCATGGGATTGTGCCGGTTCAGTACATTGTAGACCCCGATGTTGAGCGTCTGGGGGTTCCTGGCCTTGAAATCGAATACGCATCCCAGGTCCAGGCGCATGTACGGAGGCATTTCATAATTGTTCACTGACGTGAAGTAGTCCAGCGTCATTTCCTTTCCGAAAAGTGTATAGGCTTCGTATTCTCCTGCGGCGACCGTTTCCCAATGGCCGGACTGGTATGTGAACAGCCCTGTCAGGGACACGCTCCTGCGGCTGTTTTCAAGCAGGATGAACGATGCCGTGGCATTCAAAATGTGCCGTCGGTCGAATTTAGCCGGGAAAGACTGTCCATCATTGACACCTTTGAAGGTGCGGTCGGTTTTCGAAAGGGTGTATGCCACCCTGCAGTCAAGTCTTGCACCGTCTTTTTCGTACAGGAATTCAATGCCCCGGGAAGTGCCGGTACCGGTCTTGATATTGTTGTTCCAACCCGCCGTGGCCGGGCTGAAGAGCATTCCTGCGTCGAGGAAGTACACTAGGTCCGACATCCGTTTGTCGTATGCGCCGGCGGTGAAACGGTGCTGGCCGAACGATGTGAACAGGCCGGCGTAGAGCTGGCGCGCCCGCTCGGGGGGACAGCTCAGACTGGCCGGGACGATGAGGTCCACTGACCATCCCAGGGGGATACCCTCCAGCGTGTGGTAATACTGCGTCAGCCAGTCTCCCGTAGCCTCCACCGCCAGCCATTCGGTGAGGTTTACCCGTGCCATGAGGCCTGCCTCCGGGTTGAACCATTGACCCTTGGGGTCTGCAGGTCCGAGGGCGGTGTAGGAATTGATGCGTCCCGATGCCGTGAACTCGTAGCGGTTTTCCTTGGAAAGGCTCCACTGGGCGTGCAGGGTGAAGATGTTGACCCTCCTTTTGTGGTCCGACCTCGGGGAGTCGAGCGGCTTCAGCGGACCGCTGCCGGAGAAGGTCGAGGATGTGCCCGGGTTGAACAGCGCGAAGCGCTCGCGGGCTCCGAGACGTATTTCTCCCGCCTTGGTCAGCGTGCGCGAGAATGCCATGTCGGCGGTGACCTCGTCCAGGGAACTGACGATCGCGAGGTTGTTCAGGGTACCGCCCATGTCGCGGTAGATACCCTGCCGGCCGTTGAAGCGGTTGTATGACAGGCTGTTCTCCATCGTCCACCCGTTGTGGAGCAAGCCTTCGTGGCGGGCGCTTGCGATGAGATTGTTCCATCCCATGCTCTCCTCGGAATCGCCTCCGTAGATGTAGCTGTAGGCGTCCAGGCTGTTGAAAACGCTGAGTGACAGGGTGTGGCTGTCGTTCACCAGCCATTTGAGCTTGGCGTAGGCGTCGTACACGACTGCGCGGGGGCGGCTGAGGCTGTCCAGGGCTCCGCCTGCGGCGGACTGGACAGCCCGGAACGCCGGCCCCAGCGGCGACACGCGCACCGAGCCCAGAAGCGAGAGCCTGTCCTTCACGACCGGGACCGACACCGTCCCTCCGAGTATGAACGTACTTGCGGACAGTGCGTACGAGGGCTTGGTGAAATCTCCGTCCTTCGAACGCAGGTCTATATGTGATGCCGTCACGTTGCTTTCGTCCCCGCGGAATCCCCCGACACGGAAATCCACAGAAGACACTATGTCCGTGGGATATGCGCTTGTGAGTCCCAGCAGATGGCTTCCGCCGTAGAGCGGGACCCCGTCGAGGGTCGTAAGATTGCTGCCGACATTGCCGCCGCGGACGTAGATGGCGGACGACCCTTCGGCCCCGGTCGACACTCCCGGCAGGGTCTGGATATACTTAATCGCATCTGCCTCGCCTGTAGCGGCTACCATCGTCCGCAGTTCCGGAAGGGCCACGATACGTGTTCCGGCATCACGGCGCGACACGCGATCGGAGATGATCTTCGCAGCGCGGAGAGTGTCTCTCATGGCGGCTTCGATGCGCGCCGGCCGCAGGGTGTCGAGTATCAGTTCGACCGGCTCACCTACGGCCGGCACGCCGCTCCTTGCCCTGCGGAGGATGACCGTCCCTCCCTGGATCTCGTATTCCATCCCGCTGCCTTCGAGGAGGTCCTGCATGCTCCTTGCAAGTGAGCTGCGGCTCCTGACACTCCTGCAGGTCACGTCAAGTTTCAGGGACGAATCGTATACGAAGGTTACGTTGAACTTGTCTTTCAGCGCGTTCAGTTCCGATATATATGTAGAATGCGGCTGTGCGTCGGCTGACGGCCCTGAAGCCAGCATAAGGAGGACCACTGATATCAGAGCCGGCCTGCATGTTTTAATACGACTGTTCATATCTGGCTTAAGGTCTTTAATTTACAAGCATGAAATCCAATGGTTCCCTGAAATCGACGTAGTACCAGAAATCGCATCCGAAGATGCCTACGCCTCCGTGGATGTTCGTGAAGGTATTGTCCGTGGAATACAGGGCAGTGAGATAGCTGGCCGACTTATACTCCTTTACATAAACGCTTCGGAGATACTCGTCGAGGTCCGAATTGACGAGGTGGAAGCACAGGCGGAAATACTTGTTCCAGTTCCGTCCGACTTTTTTATATATCGGTATCCTCTCATGCGTTTCCATGTCATATTCCCAGCCATCGACTTCTTCATCATACATTCCGTAGCTGTCGTTGGCTTTGAGATTCAGGAACCAGACAGGGCCTGCGGACAGGAAGAACGGGGCCCCGTCTTCCAATTTGCTTATCCTGAGGGATCCCTTATGCAGAGGCAGATCCGGCATGAAGCCCCTGCTCGCTTCAAACACTTGTCTGAGCCTTCCGTCCGATTCGTCGTCCATGTCCTCTTTCCCCAGTATCTCCAGGTCGGAAAAGTGTTGCCCGACGACATTGAAGTCGTCCGCATAAGGATGGTCGGTCACCAGATACTCCATGTCCTTCCACCCTTCGGGGGTGTATCCCTGCGCATAGATCCAGACCGGATTGTCCCCGTTGTTCCAGGTAGTGTAATCTTCTCCGCCATGGAAAGAATAAGGGTGTTTCGTGATATATTCCACAGCCACGTCCATGCTTTCATTCCGCAGATATTCCGGGAAGTGAATCGATGGCTTTATCTGTGACTGGCAGACGGTTTCCGCCCATATCGTCCCCCTTCCGGGAATATCCACGTACAAGGTGTATTTCGTGTCGTTGAGGATGCGGACTGACTTCTCCGACTCCCATTTACCGTCTCCTGCGTATATGAAGCGTATGGTTCCCTCGCTCCCTTTGAGAGAGTCGGATGCTTCTATCCTGACTGAGGCATCTTCTACCGGTATATAATCCCCGGAGGATTTCCCTTTGACGTATTTGATAGTCATCGACTGTTTCTGCATGGTGCTGACTGACGAAGCGGGATTGTAGATCACCACTTCATTCGTAGGGTTGGTCAGCACGCAGTGTATGGCCACCGGCAGGTCTTTTTCGTGCGGATCCATGACGATGGTCTCGACGCATCCGCAAAGGAGCACGGTCAGAAAGAACGGTGCAACAGGGAACCCCTTCCTCATTTTCACTGCAAGCCTATTCATGTGATACAATTGTTATGTCAAGAGCCGATTCAATGGCCGGAACGATATGGTCAAGCCCTTCCGAAAGACGGAATTCTCCTGTAAGCGAAAGGTCCGTCGTCTGCTTCCCGACGATGATGAGATGCTTTCCGAAAAGGGTGGAAAGCTCATCGAGAACGTCCCTTATGGGTACGCCATTGTATGAGACCCGGCCTGTCGCCCAGGCATCCGGATTAGGGGTCCTCAGGGCTGTAAGTTCCGGTACTTCAGATCCTTCCCTCAACACTGCCTGCTCTCCGGCATTCAAGGCAAGCCCGCTTGCCGACCCTTCCCTGGCAAAGAGGACCTGTCCTTCTGAGACGTATATGTCCTTGCTTTCTGTATCGAAGACGAACCTGGTTCCGAGCACCCGTACGACAGCCTCTGCGGAGTGTACCTCGAAGGGGCTTCCCTGATTCCTTGTCACTTCAAAACACCCGGTTCCGTTCAGCCTTACGATTCTTTCCTTGGCGAAGCGCCGTGGCTGGAAAGCCAGCGTCGCCCCGTCTTTGAGGCGTACGGTGGACTGGTCGGGCAGGGTGACGGTACTTGCGGTTGTCTCTTCCCAACGGTTGATCCTGGCATTGTGAAGCATAAGGCCGGTGGCGGCCAGTACGGCGACGGCTGCTGCCGCCCCGGCCAGGCGGGAGATTCTGCGCCATCTCGCGGATCTGTAAAGCCCTGTCCTCTTCCGGAAGCGTTCCAGGGCTTCATCCGTGTCAAAAGTGTCTGGACTGTAGTGTTTAAGGACAAACTGCAGCAGTCCGTTGCCATTCTTTTCCATATCGGTCATGCTTTTCATGACACAGCGCAACGGAGCGCGGTGTCCATATTAAAGACAGAGCAAATGGAAAAAAGTACTACGCGAGATGCAGGAAAAACAACATGATGCGCTGCGGAACCTCTCGGATTGCGGCGAGGGCCTTGGAGATATGGTTGCGGACGGTATTGACGGAGATGCCGAGCCGATAGGCTATGTCCTCGTATTTCAGGCCGTCGCGTTTGCTCATCAGGAAAACCTCCCGACGCCTTTCCGGCAGGTCGTCGATGGCCTTCCAGATACGGGCCTCAAGCTCGGATCGGTTCTCGAAGTCTTCCTCTGGGATGTCTGCCGGTAGTGCTTCGCAGGCTGTTTCCGGCTTATTTGCCAGCGAGATGCAACGGTTGCGGACGGAGATGAACAGATATGCCCTGGGATCGCGGACCTCGTCCATGCGCTCCCACAGGCTGATGAATGCTTCCTGAACGACATCTTCGGCAAATGCCTTCTTTACATAGTGAAGGGCAAAGATGCACAGCTGCCGGTAATACTGCCGGAAGATCCTCTCGATGTTTTTCTCTGATGCGCTCATTTACCGGCAATTATAGCAATTATCGGTGAAAACGCCAAAAACCCTGGCGGCCTACTGCCCGAGGGTGAGGTTGAGGCCGGCTTTGAGAGAGAGGTTGAACGGGTGCTCGGTGTTGTAGGTGGGCAGTTCTGTCCTGGTGAACCAGTATGAGAGTTCCGGTGCGATGAACAGCCCCAGGTGCTGCGTGATGCCGAACTGTACGGCGGCATCGCCGACGGCGGCCAGCTGGATGCCGGGCTCCTTGAAGCGGGTCCCGCCCCGGACGGCGTAGACGACCTTTTCAGCCTTCGCTCCCGCACTGAGGGAGAAGGAGATGCGTCCCGGGCCTCCGAAACTGTATCCAAGCTTCAGCGGAATGCCTATGGAGTGCAGCGACTGGGAGGAGACCATGGCTGAAGTGGAGCGCAGCCAGGACCAGTAGACGCCGCTCTCGGCAAACAGATGCCCGTTCAGGGGCATGGTGAGCGCGAGCCCGGCGCTGACCGGCCTGGAATGGTTCATCCTGTTGCCGTTGATGTTGTAAGGGTCCTCGGCGTATTTGACTGGAGTGAATCCCTGCGGGGACTCCGGATTCGAGGTGTAGCCTGACTGGCTTCCGCCTGATTTTTCACCGGAGTTGACGTCATTCGCTATGAAGCCGGATTGCCTGATGGCGTCGGAAGAAATGTCTTTCTGTGGATTGAACGATACGAAGCTGTCCTTGGACATCAGATTGTCCGAGATCCCCGAAGAAGGCATGCCGGAGGCGAATACCGCCGCGCTCAGGCTGCGGTGGCGTCTTCTCGCCGCCGCTTCTTCCTCCTTCGCGATGTACTCTTCGATGCTCACGCTCTGGACTTCGTCCACGGTGGTCGTCCTGCGGGGCGTGGAGGTGGCCTGAACCTCATTGTCTGAGGGTATTTCTGCCTTTACTGCGGGCGTTCCTTCGGTCGCTTGCGCAGCGGAAGGGGTGTTCTCCGTCATCCTTTGCTCTCCTGTCATCCTGAGCGGAGCGATGGATTTCCTGTCCTCCGCCGCCCTGACGTCGTCGGCCTTGACGGTGTCGTCGGGTTCCTCCACCGTCTCCGGTGTTTTTTCCGCCATTGCGAGCGGGGCGGGGGCCGAAGCCGGCACGACGTCGATGCGGCCGGGCTCCGGTGCCCCTGCGGGGTGCAGGAGCAGGACGGCCGCCAGCGCGGCTGCCGC
>JAEEGL017160399.1_pt1 | contig 13424 bp, 17 predicted proteins | sample 9134231 | NCBI WGS metagenome assembly JAEEGL01 (sample SAMN16246548, study PRJNA631951) | gut metagenome | biome: gut microbiome; feature: rumen; material: fiber-attached | host: Bos | place: Iran: Karaj | collected 2018-10 | reverse complement strand
TTCTTCAGTATCCGGGATTGGCCATGATCCACATATCTGATGCAAAGTGCATGGGATTGCTGTACTCCGGATTCCCCGTGGTAGCGAATCCCGCGTTGGACACCACCTGATAGGGTGCATTACAGTCATGCTGATCTGCGTAAAGCAACGCCGCTTCCGTAAAGAGCATACAGCCCAGAGCAACATGGTAATCGCTGGAGACAATTACAAGTTCTTTGATCTGGGGATACTGCTCTGCAAGAATCGTACAGGAATAGGTGGCGTTCTGGTCGGTAGTCAGAGATCTTTTCTCAGTGATGATCTGCGTAGGGTTTACTCCCTGAGCGATGAACCAGTCCGCCATCACTCCCGCCTCTGTTGCCTCTCGATTTCCGGGGGCGGTCCCGCCTCCGGTAACGATGAGATACGCATTCGGATACTTCCGGGCACAGGCCAAGGCCGTCTCACATCGTCCCTGGAGCTCCGGTGCCATCTCGCCGTCATAGAGCAGCTGGAAGCCAAGCACTACAATACCGAGGCTGCCGTCCTGGGGCAATCCATCCGGCAGCTTGCCGGGATTGACCGTGAAATCCGACGCTGCATAGAACCAGTAATCTGTGATCCCCTCCCAGAGTGTCCCCAGATCAGGATCAGAAGCTTTTAGCTCTTCCACCAGGGAACGAATCCTGTTCTCTGCTTCCGTACCCTGATTCCGGATCAGATGGACGATATCCGTCACCAGCTGGTAGGTCTGTTCGTTGTAGGTGCTTTTTCCCTTGCTGGCTTCTGAATTTGTAGCAGCAGCGGAGGACTCCGAGGCAGAAGATCCTGTGCTGTTGACTTCCGCTTCAAGCGTAGCCGCTTGATCTTCCGTCACGGTAAGTGAGCTCGTTCCCTGCACAGAATCTGCGGGAACCGTAACGGTTTGTTCTGTCGGTGTCGATTCTTCCACGATATCCATGGCTGGAATCTCCGATGGAAGTTCCGCGGCTTCCGGCTTCTGTTGCTCAGTGTGAAGGAAACGCAGCAAAAGCACTCCTGCCAGCAGGAGCAGAACGAGGACAAATATAATTGTCCCCGGTTTGTGGGAGCCAGTTCTCCTCTTTTTTTTAGTATGTTTCACGATTCTCAGAGCCTCCACCAATTATGAGACCAATCCGACTACTATCACGGTATCATTTGTTTCTCTTCTGTCAGCCGAAAGCAAGGCTGTGTCCTCAATGTTACTTCTACGCAGAAGTGATGGTTCAGCTGGTTCCATAGCTGCCGGTACATTTCCCTGCGGTGTTTCCTGTCCCCTGCCAAAGTGCCGGCTGAGCCAGAACGCCCCTGACAACAACAGTGCCGCAACGAGAATGAGGCTGATCATGATCACAGCGGCTTTCCCGCTCAGCTTTTTGCGCAGTACTGCTCTGCGTTGACGGGCGGCTGCGCGGTTTCGTTTTCTCTGCTGTGAGCGGACTTTGACTTCTTCCGCTTTTTGACTGACCCTGTGCTGCACGGTATCGGCCGCGTCGGAATAAAACGCTCGTGCCGTCCGGAGTGTGTCATTGTCACAGTCTTCTGTGACTTCCCTTGCGACCTGTCGGAGCTGCTCCGCGGTATCCGCGATGTCTTCCATGACTGTCTGTGGTTCTGATTCTTCCGAAGCCTGCTCCTGGGCGCTTTTGATCACTGCTCTGATGCCTCTCCCGGTTTTGGCAAAGGCATCGGAATAAAACGCTCTGGCGTTGCTCAATACATCGTTGTCTAAATCCTCGCTGACCTCTTTCGCAACCTGTGCTGCCTGTACCCCGGCGTCTTTCAGATCATCTCCGAGACTTTTCAGCACTTCCATACCGCCGGAACCAAGGAGATTACTTGCTTTGGCCTTTGCTGTCTTCATAAAACGGTTGGCAGAACTTTGACTCATACTTATTCCTCTCCTGAACCCAGGCATTCGCCTGAGAAAAATCATCCATTTTTTCTCATTATATTCATTTTGTTCTGTCCCCGCAACCATGAAATGGTCATGCCAAACCCTGAAAACGCTTTATCAGCTTGTTTCCAGATGCATGGCGTTCCCCGCGCTGGAAAATAATATCCCCCCCCGGGGCTTGTGCACGCTCTGAAAAAGCTTTATACTAGGATTGCAAACCACAGGAGAAGGGGGAATTGATGATGCATATGGCAGATGCCTTGCTTGCGCCTACAGTAGCAGCAACCATGTATGTGGCATCCGGTACAGCGGCAGGAATCTCTATCCACAAATTGAAAAAGGATGATGAACCGCAGAAACTGCCTGTCATGGCGGTTACCGCTGCTCTTGTTTTTGCTGGTCAGATGATCAACTATACAATTCCCGGCACCGGATCCTCCGGGCATATGTGCGGCGGTATGTTGCTCTCGGCATTGCTTGGACCTCAGGCAGGCTTTCTATCAATGATTGTAATTCTCGCCATACAAAGCCTTTTCTTTGCTGACGGCGGTCTTATGGCCTTGGGAGCGAACATATGGAACATGGCTTTTTACGGCTGTTTTGTCGGCTATTACCTGATCTGGCGCCCGATCATGCGAAGCCATTGGTTTGGTAAGGGAAAGTCCGCACAGCGTGCGAGGATCATAGCCGCATCAATTATCGGGTGCATTGTAACGCTGCAGCTTGGCGCTTTCTCGGTCGTTCTGGAGACGAGTCTCTCCGGCATTACAGAGCTTCCCTTCAGTGCGTTTGTTGCCCTGATGCAGCCCATTCATCTTGCTATCGGTCTGGTTGAAGGTCTGATCACCTCCGCAGTACTGCTGTTTGTGTATGAGTCCCGTCCCGAGCTGTTGCAGTGCGTTGAGCCGGCAGAGGGATGCGGCGACAAGCGTTCTCTCAAGGCCGTGATCGCTATTCTCGCAGTTGTGGCCATCGTTGTGGGAGGCGGCCTGAGCCTGCTTGCCAGTTCCAGTCCCGACGGTCTGGAATGGGCCCTTTTCGGTAACGCGGAAGAAGGCTATTCCGAGAACATGGGCCTTGACGAGGACCATTTTGGTGTGTCCAGCAAAGCAGCTGACACTGCAGGTGCAATCCAGGAAAGGACCTCGTTTCTGCCGGACTATGCTTTTGCCGATAACGACACTGCCGTCGGTACCACGGTCTCGGGCGTGGTCGGCTCGGCTATGGTGGCGGGTGTCGCGATTTTAATCTGCCTTGCAGGTGGTTTTTTCCGAAAAAAGAAGGCACCTTGAACTAATTTTGAACACGGAAAGGGGGCATCAAACGATGCCCCTTGTCACTATTTCTGAAAGCAGAGACTTACCTCTATGAACAAGATGCAAAAAGCAATACATGAGCTTTCCGAGATGGATGAGCTCGCATCCCGCTCCTCTCCGGTCCATGCGCTGCACCCTGCGGCAAAGCTGATTACTACTATCATCTATATCCTCATCACGCTCTCCTTCGATAAGTATGATTTTGGCGGTCTGGTACCGATGGTCCTGTGGCCGATTCTGCTTTTCCAGATCAGTGGGATCGAAGTGAAAACGTGTTTTTATAAACTGCGAATTGTCCTGCCGCTTGTCATGGCCGTCGGCCTGTTCAATCCTTTTTTTGACAGGAGTGTTCTGCTTCGGCTCGGTAGTCTGGCAATCTCCGGTGGAGTTATCTCCATGCTGACGCTCATGCTCAAAGGTGTCTTTTGTCTGATGGCATCCTTTCTGCTGATGGCAACCACTCCGATCGACAATCTCTGTGCCGCTCTTCGTCAGCTCCACCTTCCGAAAATGATCGTCACTCTGCTTCTTTTGACGTATCGCTACGTCGGTGTGATGACAGAGGAGCTCGCAGTTATGACAGATGCCTACCATCTTCGTGCACCGGGGCAAAAGGGCATCCACATCTCGGCTTGGGGTTCCTTTCTTGGCCAGCTTTTGCTGCGCAGCATGGATCGTGCGCAGGAGCTGTATTCCAGCATGCTTTTGCGCGGCTATCATCAGCATTTCCATTATGCGGATATCAAATCCTTCTGCACACGTGATGCGCTATATATATTTCTGTGTACTGCTTTCTTTCTGCTTCTGCGGTCGATCAGGATCGCGGAACTGCTGGGCAGGACGATTGTGAGGTGAGTCAAAGTTGATCGAATTTCAGCATGTGAGCTTTTCTTATGAAAAGGACTCCCCTGTTCTTCAGGATCTGAGTTTCCAGATTGATAAGAGTGAGTCTGTCGGCCTGATCGGAGCCAACGGCGCGGGAAAATCCACGGTCATGAAGCTTTTGTTAGGCTTGATAGAAGGAGAAGGGAAAATACTGGTAGACGGCGTTGAAGTCCGTCGGGAGACCCTTCCGGAAATCCGGAGAAAGCTTGGTTTTGTACTCCAGAATTCTGATAACCAGATGTTCATGCCTACCGTGTACGAGGATATGGTGTTTGCCCCTCTCAATTATATGCTCAGTCGCGAGGAGGCAGATGCACGCGTGGATGCTGTGCTGGCTCGACTGCACATGGAGGATCTCAAGCACCGCTATAATCATAAGATTTCCGGAGGCGAGAAGCGCATGGCGGCCATAGCAACGGTTCTGGCGATGGATCCGGAAGCGATTCTGATGGACGAACCAACCTCCGCGCTTGACCCGTTTAACCGTCGTATCGTGATCAATACAATCCGCGAACTGGAGCAGACTAAATTGATTACCTCCCATGATCTGGATATGATTCTGGACACATGCGACCGGGTGATTTTGCTCTCGGAGGGAAAAATAGTAGCGGACGGAGCTGCTTCGGCTGTTTTGCGTGACCGCAAGCTGCTTGAGAGCCATCGAATGGAACTGCCGCTCTCCCTCATGGGCAGACCGGGCTGACTCAGATTTCAATCCTAGCCACTCGACAGAAAAACACCTCTTCTTCCCAGAAGGGGTGTTTTTCTGTCGTGCGGCTGAACGCAGACGTGCGAAGTGTCTTCCGAAAGGCCAAATTATATGCTATAATTTGGCCTGACAGTTCGAGATACGCAAAGCTTCATCTGTTGGAAAGGACGGCCCAGGCTTTCTATCAGAACTGTAATATTCCAGAAAGCCGGAGGTTCCGCTATGGCGTCCAAAAGAAAAACGATTGTTCTTGCTTCAATCCTTGTCATTCTGTTTATCATCGCAGGGTTAACCTGGTCTATCAACCGCCCTCAGGCTACAACAGGTGGAAAAACCGTTCTCGTTGAAGTGTTCCATGGGGACGGCTCCAAAAAAGAGTTCAGCCTTCAGACAGACGCCGAGACACTGCGTCAGGCATGTGAAGAGCGGGATCTGCTGTCCGGTCGTGATTCGGAATATGGCCTTTATGTTCTGACCGTTGACGGCGAAACCGCAGACGAAAGCATTCAGCAATGGTGGTGTATAACGAAGGCCGGCGCCGAACATTTTTACGGTGTGGATGAAACGATGATCCAGGATGGAGAGCAGTATGAATTCACGCTTAAAACCGGCTGGTAAAAACCTGCCCGTTCGGCAGATATGCATTCTCGCTTTACTGGGAGCGTTCCTTTTCGCCACCAAATTTGTTCTCTCTGGAATTCCAAATGTCAATCTGAACACACTCCTGATCATTCTGTGTGTGGTCTTTTTTGGCTGGAAAACACTCTATGCCGTTTTTGTCTATGTTTTGCTGGAAGGGCTGGTATTCGGGTTCAGCCTATGGTGGTGCAGCTATCTCTACGCATGGCCTGCCGTCACAGCCGTCGTGATGATTTTTCGTAAAAATGAATCCGTTCTCCTATGGGCTGTGATCGGAGCGCTCTGTGGCCTGTGTTTCGGCCCGTTGATGTACATCCTGTATCTGACGGTTACCGGTTGGCAAACTGCAGTCGCTTTGTGGATCGCCGGAATCCCGTTTGACCTGATACATGGTATCAGTAATTTTATACTGATTTTGATTCTGTACAAGCCCTTGTATCATGTATTTCAGACCTATTTGGCTTGCGAATAACCACGTTTTTGTCACATACCTGGTACTGTACAGTTTCAGGTTGCATATGATCCATCCAGAAGTTCCGTGATTTGCACCTGTATGTCATTGACTAAAACATTGTCTTCTTCTCTATCTCTTATCCGCAGTTTTGGGAAAACAATTCTTCCGACAAAACTTGAAAAAGGCGCCAGCGCTAGGGACATTTACGGACAGATGTTCAGAACGCCGCGCGAGTTTCTTGGTTTGTATTGCAGGAAAATGGAAACGAGTGTAGTAATACAGGAAAGACTCAGAATAAACGGGAGAGAGGATAACCGATATCCTCCCTCCCGTTTGTTTTTATTTCATATCCGCATTTGCTATCTATTTGATCCACCATTCAGGTGTGATCTCACCGAGGGTTACGGTTCGCTCGGCCGCATAATCCAGCATGATCTCAATGTTGCTGTACTTTCCGGGCATCAGCTGAACCATGAGCTCACGGCAGGCACCGCAAGGCGCACCACTGGAGCCGTCCGGCAGAATCGCAATCACCTTTTCGAGTTCCTGTTCTCCGTTCGTGAGCATGTTGAAGATGGCGTTTCTCTCCGCACAAATGCCGAGCGTAGAACAGGTATCGATGCACACACCTGTATATATCTTCCCGGACTTTGAGAGTACTGCGGCGGAAACCTCACCGCAGGTGACATAGTCCGAGATTCTGCGCTCACAGCGCACCGCACTCGCTGCATCATACAGACGGTCCCACTGCCATTGCTCTCTGGTCATGCTGCTTACGTGTCCTGTCCGCTTCTCCTGCATCAGGGGAACCTCGACCCCTTCAGCCTTCCACTGATAGCGGAACCGACATTTCTCCTGGACACGTTTCGACTTGAGGTTCCCTTCATAATAGCCGACCCAGACCTTCGTCATGCCGATGTCCTCAAATGCATGGCGAAGCAACTCTTCAACAGCTTCCGGAATGATCCCCTGCCCCCAAAAGGGTTTTCCCAGCCAATAGCCCAGCTCACACTCATCGGTCCGGTCCGTCATGTCCGTATGTCCGTTCAGCTTCAGTTCGATTGCACCGATAGCCTTGTTGTCTGTTTTCAGGCAGACCGCATAGGCCTCTCTGCCGGTAAAGACAGTTCTGATAACATTCCTGCTTTCCTCTATGCTCTGATGAGCCGGCCAGCCTGCAATAGGGCCGACTGCCGGATCTTTCGCAACTTCGTATAAACTCGCAGCGTCACTGTCTTCCCAGCGCCGCAGAATCAGTCTTTTTGTCTCAAGCATTCTTTTATCCTCTTCTTCATGGTTCAGGAATCGATGATCGACTGTAGCTGTCACACTTGATTCAGATTGTCCACCAACTCTGTCGGTTTTGCGGACATTTCGACCCATGTCGGAATAAACCCGCTTTTGACAGCGTTCCGCACAGATCGGATGTTGGACCAGGCGGAGCAGTAAAAGGGCACCTTATCCCTCTTCAGGATTTCTTTTGCAAGCGTGGCTGTCAATGTAGCGGCGATGCCGTGTCGCCGGTATTCCGGAAGTACATCCACCCCGATCTGCCACATATCATTACAGTCTGCAGAGCAGCCCGCCAGGGCAACCAGTTTTCCACTGTCGTATGCACCGACCCCGAGGACATCCAGCTGTTTTCTGTCTTTGCAGAGCGCATTGCTCCATTCGGGAAGATACAGTTCTTCAAAATCTTCCTGATTAAGGGTGCGGGTCTCATAAGCGCACGGCAGGTTTTGGGCCCTGTCTTCATCAAAAAGATAATACTCTGCCATAAAGCAGATTTTATGTCCTCTTTCCATCAGCCGTTCATTCAGCCAGTGCATATTCGGTGTCTCAAAGCAATGGCAGAACTCATAGCGGCCAATATACTCGGACACCACATCATATACTTCGTCCGTCGCTGCTGCAACGACGTTGTTTCCGTAGGACACAAAACTGCAGGTAATCGGTTCTGTCAGATACCTGCGGGCATTCGTTCCAAGGTGAAAAGGAACTGTCACATTCTCGCTTTTCAAAAAATCATCCGGTGTGCAGCCCATATCTTCAGCAGATTGGATCATGGCGATCTTCAGCATTTTCTGGTTCGTCACTGCCGCAGATCCCTCCTCCGGTTTCAGTTTCTAATCTTCCTGTCTATTCTCCCAAGACTATCTGAGCTTTGCCGCCCATTCCTCTTCTCGAAACCCGGTCAGCACAAATCCGTCACCGACTACCAAAGGGCGCTTCACCAGCATACCATCGGTAGCGAGAAGAGCCAGCTGCTCATCCTCGCTCATTTCCGTCAGTTTTGTAGAAAGCCCCATCTCTCGATACGGAATACCGCTCGTATTGAAAAAGCGTTTCAGCGGCAGACCGCTCATCCTGTAATATTCTCGAAGGGTGCCCTCGTCGGGATGATCCGCTTTGATATCAACCGTCTCATACTCAATTCCGTTATCATCCAGCCATTTCAAAGCCTTTTTGCAGGTGCTGCACCTGCTGTAGCAGTAAACCCGAACCATAATCTTCCTCCCCGTTCTTCTTTGTTCTCCAATGGGAACAGCTCTCATTCTCTGTTCCTACCACACAAAAGGAATCACCTTAAATTTTACCCGTTTTTTATATTCTGTATATCCTTCCAGTCCTTCTTCCAGCACCTTTTCTTCATTGCGGATCCGTTTGGCGATGATCGGAACATAAGCGAGCGTAATCACAAATGAGAGAAGCGATCCCAGCACAAGAGGCATGGACAGGAAAAGGAGCAGCGTGCTCATGTACATCGGATGCCGAACCACACCATAGAGTCCTGTGTCGATCACCTTCTGGTTTTCCTGCACTTCAATTGTACGTGAAAGATAGGCGTTTTCCCGGAGCACCTCCGCATACAGGGCATATGCCAGCAGGAAAACAGCAGCAGCGGCGAAGGGCACCCAGTCTGGCAGAATGATCCATTGAAACCGGAAATTCAGCCCGGCAAAAACGAATGCCGCCAGAAACATCAGCCCGCTCAGGAGGATCACAGTCTTTTGCTCGCTCTGCTCTTCTTTAACGTTCAGCCTCTTTCGAAGCAGATCCGGACTCTTTTTCATCATCACCAGACCGGCAATGAACATGGGGACAAAAAGAATACCGGTCAGCAGCCAGGCCTGCCAGTATGCTAATGTGCCCGCAGGAACAAAAAGCAGCAGTCCCACAATCAGTAAACCCGCCAGAAATCTGGTAATTGCTTTTGTAAACAGTCTGGAATTCATCGTGTTCACTTCCTCTTTCCAGGCGTTGGGAGCTCATTGAGCATCGCTTCCAGAAGCTCTTTCAAAAAGTCTCTGTTCTCCACATTGTCCACGAGAAGCATCTCCCTGGCTCCTTCATAAGGGCGTTCCATGGCAGCATTCGGCATCATGGCAACGGCAGATTTTACAGGCTTCACCAGAAAGCGGTCATCGTAAATGCCGCCTACAATTTTGCCCCGATAATAGAGAATATATTCCCCCATCATCTTCCGCCAGGTGATTTCATCAAGTTCAGAAAGCTGATCTAATATAAAATCCAGATAACCCTCGCTCGAAGCCATTCTTATTTCCTCTCAAGTATCAGATATCTTCAAAAACGCGGATAAGCACGTTCATTTCCGGTTATCGTGTCATTCATCCATGATTAAAACAGCTCCTCACTGACATAATTACAGTGAGGAGCTGTGCTTTGTCGTTCTGCTTAGAAGCTGGAAATACCGTAACTGTTTACCAGCGCGTCCAGTTTCTTGCCTTCCCTGCACAGCGGGCAGTCTGCAGGAGAAGCACACATATAGTCAACAATCATTTCTGTGCCGAAAATGGTTGTAATCGGGATACCGGCGCACTTCTGCCCGGCAGAAAAAATGGCGCATATTCTTTCAGGGATTCCTCCGTAGTACTCCACCGCGTGGATTGCGTCGAGGAGCATGGCCCCGGTCGCAACCGTTGCCGCAAGAATCAAAACATGCCGATTCCGAATCAGGTGCGCTGTGTTGCTTCGGAAGATGATCTGGTGTCCGCTGTTCAGTTCCGGAGTAACAACATAGATCGTTTTGTGCTCATTTGTGATCTCGATCCCACAATTGATCAGTTCCTGAGCAAGGAAGGTCGCAAGTACTTCCGTTCCCTCCAGGCAGAGAATGCTGTCAATCGGTCTGGTTTTGTCAAGCTTCTCCGCCAGTTCTCTCGCGGCTTCCTTTGCTTCCTCCAGCCGGTGCTTGGTGTATGTCATGTCAATATAATAATTCACATGGCAGTTGCTCGTCGCAAAATGCCCTCTGGCAATACGCAGAGGAATATTGTGTGCTTCATTCCGAAGGTGTGTGATTGACATCGCCATTCCTGCATCTTCCTTTCTGAAATCTCATTCTGTCGTTTGACCGCCGCCTCATGCTGTGATTATTATAATGTATCTCGTCAGGAATTACAAGCAATTTCATAAGCTCTTCTTTAGCTGGCAGTTCTCAGTCAGGAGAGGCATCTTTTCTGTCTCTCCTGTTTCATTTTTGAATCTCCTTCCACACAAGCACAAGGCAAAAGACCATAACAGACCGTATTTCCAATCAGTTCTAATTTAAAATGATTCTCCGAATTGACTGGCAGATCATCATCCCACATACAGCAAACTCAAGGCGATCATAAGCTGCCCGATATAGTATAGACTCAGGTTCGTGATGCGCAAACTGAATTTGGACGCTGGTCCGAAGGTGTTTAGAATCAGGACAATATCACTGATTAGGAACAGAACGGCTCCCACCGCGAATATTCCGGTGAACCTGTCGGGGCTTGTAATCAGGTTACCAAAAGCAACGCAGTTTAAGAGAACAATTGCTCCAATATAGAAAATTCCGAATATCTTAAACGCTTTTTCTGCCGTGATTTTAGTAAAGATCCATTTCATCAGAAGTACGGTGATCACTATTCCGACAGCTGCACTGGCAATCCAGCTCTTTGCCAGGGGAAGGACAGCCTCAAGGTATACAACATGTCCACTTAGGAAAACAAGAATTCCGATCAGAAAAATTATTTTGCCCTTTTCTTTGAAAACCCAGCGGAGATTAAGGAGGATATCCGCGATACATCCTAGAACCAGGCCAATCAGAATCAATTTTGCCAAATGACCGCCGTCTGCTGCCATAACACCGACAATCACAAAGCAGAGTGAAGCCAGCCCTTTCAGAATCGTTGCAGCCACATATTTTTCCCTGTTCTCCTCCATAATGAACAACGCAGCCAGAGAAAGGCAAAGAATACAGAAGAGAGTCATAATATTCCCCCTTTTACCTTGCAAAAAATGTCACTTTAGGAATGGAATAAAAGAATGATACCGTTTTCCTTTATCAGGAGTAATCTAGTCAGATTAGAATGTTCAGATAATCCGGATTCTGTCTCGCCCCGGGTCTGCCTCGAATGCATACATACATATCAGAGCAATGAGTGCCCCCTGAAATGTCCCGTTTGCGTCCAGGTTGACAAAACCTTTGTTATAGTCTCCATTAATATAACAGTTACCACAGTCCTCCACTTTCAAGGAATCAATATCCGTATGCAGGACTGTTTTCACATCCTTCTTTTTTACAAAAACACTGCGTCGATCTGTAACCACAAAGTATTCTTTTCCCTTCGAAAGTATGCCTTTGTTGCCATACACTATGATACGCTCACCCGAGTCGATTACTGTCTCCAGCACGGGCATTGCTTTGTCAATTTGATCCTCACGAATTCCTTTAACAGAGATATCATCTGAAAATGACACCTTCTTTAGCATATACTCTTCAATCTGACCCGTATGGAAAAAAGTATTCAAGCAATGCACGATGGATCGGATGCATCCGGCTCCCCCGTCTTTTTTCATGATTTTTGAGAGATCACATTCCACCGAGAACACTTCTTCATTTAATCCGAAGTTCTGGGCTGGCAATATTTGACATTCCTGAGCGATGTCCTCATATTTGGCACCACAAAAAGGACACTGCCATGCTTTCTGCATCCGCATGCGCTCAAGGTTGCCGCCACACTGACTACATTTTTTTATCTCCATCATGTTCTCCTCTCCAGTTTGAGCGTGCCAATTCTATATATACCGTATCCAGAGCACCTTAGCTTGAATTTTCTACAGAACGTTCCGGTTTACTTCTCTCTGACAATGATCATTTCTGACGATCCTTCCTCAAGGGAATTATGTTCATCATAGTGAATATGATCGCCTGGTGCCCCCTCAGCAAGTGCCTTAAGCTGGCAGGCAAGGGAAAGCAGACCTTCTCTTTTTGCAGAAATGGTCACCTCTTTATTGCAGGTATTAACAGAAATCTCAAATCCTTCTACCCATTCTATTTTCATGTTCTCACCTCAACGAAATAAATGGGGCATATCAGATATGTTCTGTCAGAGTTCCATTTTCTATCCAATCATCCGCTTCCTCTCTGGAATGGAAGATCGTAACCTGTCTGGACCCCTTATATTTTTCTATCCGTTCATATATCTTTGGGCTCTGATCATTTTGGAAATCCAGTATATACTGTTTGAATTCCCGGTCTAACTCTGTTTCCACCCAGGGCAAGTCTTCTCTTGCCTTTCCGATCCGCGCCGCTGCCCCTTGAAGGCACTGCTCTACCGGAAGATCAAACAGGAAAACACCTGTGCACTTCTCGAACCTGATTGGAAGTGTTCTCTGATAATTACCGTCTATGATCCACTGTTTCGTTTCAAGAATATGCGATAGCTTTTCATCAAATTCCTCTCGGCTGACGGTAGTTCTGTCAGAATGATGGAAGATCATATCCAGGTAATACAGAGTCAGCCCGGTTTTATCTCTTAACTTCCGTGAAAAAGTACTTTTACCTGCTCCCGGGCTACCTATGACAAGAATCCTGTGCTGCTTCATCTCGTTCCCTTTTTCTTTTATTTCTTCTTGATTTCGTAGCCGCGCTCAACCATCATTTTCACAAAAGTCTTATTGACCACCTGCCCCGACCTTGGTGATCTGCTTCACACCGACGGGGAATACTCCAACTTTCTCCACAATCTCCGTTCGCATTGTGCCTCTCTCAGTCAGCTTTGTTTTTATACTCAGTCGCAATTCCACAGTGACCGAGGCTTTCAATATATTTCGAAGTTTTAATAATTATAAACTCACTGGTTCTTACCCCTGCTCCTTGGTTATTTTATAAATATCCCAAACCAAGAACTGTTTGCTGTAGACCCTATATCTTGTTTTCTCAGATGCGTCTGTTTCTCTTACTCGCACACATGGCTCCTCGCGAGTTCCCTTAAATATCTTTTTCCCTTCACTGTTTATCTCGTATACGTTCACCATCTCAGTGCTCTCATATGATTCAAGACCCGAAATAATTGTTAGAGGATAGTATTTTTTCCAGGATAAGCCGTCATCATTTTTGCATGCATCACTAATGTTTGCCATATATAGATTATCATTCGAATCTTCATAGATATAATGAAACGAATTCCAATTAGGGATGAGCATATTTGTGGCAAATCCACCGGTATCATGCGGATAATCTGAAGATAC
>JAEEGL016747674.1_pt1 | contig 13424 bp, 7 predicted proteins | sample 9134231 | NCBI WGS metagenome assembly JAEEGL01 (sample SAMN16246548, study PRJNA631951) | gut metagenome | biome: gut microbiome; feature: rumen; material: fiber-attached | host: Bos | place: Iran: Karaj | collected 2018-10 | reverse complement strand
TCCTGATAGTCGAACATACGGTGGAGTGATTTTGTCAGGGCAGCCCGTACCTGACCGTTACTTAGGTCGGAGGGCAGTTTCTGGTACCAGGCCATCAGGGCGAGGGGCTGCAGGGCGGCCATACGGTAGGGGATGCTGCGTCCGATAACGGGGAAGGTGCCTTCGGGAGAGATGAAGCGTTCGAGGATAATGGCATATTTCTGGGCACGCTTCAGGGCTCGATCATAGTACTTCTGATAGTCGATGCGGGTATTGGCCTTGGCATCAACCATCGCCTGCAAGGTCTCAAGGTACATGGCGTGGAACACATAACTGGAGTAATAGTCGAAGGCGAAGACAGGGCCGTCGGCATACCAGCCATCTCCCACGTACCACTCTTCCACCTTACGGCAGGCGGTATTCACTCGGAACTCATCATACTGGTCACCGGCCTTGGCCAACATACTCTCGATGGTGGAGGAGAAGAGGAACCAGTTGGTGTAGGGCGGATCAATCTTACGCATGCCTTGGAACTCCTTGATATAGCGCTGCTTGGTCACGTCGTCGAGTGGCATCCACAGGGTGTCCCAGGCACGGAGGAACGACTCGGCGATATAGGCGGCATCCACGAGGTTCTGTCCGGCCTTGCCCCAACAGAGGTAGTCTGGGGATTCAGGATCGACGGAGTTCTTGTAGGCGGCCAATGCCCACTCACGGAGTTGTTTGCGCTGTAGGCCCTCGGCAGTGTCGTCATCGGGGAGTGTGAGCCAGGGGGCAATGCCAGCCATCAGACGACCAAAGGTTTCCATATAGACCACAGAACGGTCACGGTTGTCGAACGAGGGCGAGAACTCGGTCTTCATGTTCTTCTGCAGTTCGCCCTTGGCCATATTCTCCAATACAGGCTGTGCCATCTTATAGGCGAGGGCTGTCCAGTACTCACGATCTGTCTGCTGAACTGTTTGTTTCTTTTTTGCCTCTGCAGGCAAGAGCAGCACAAGGGCTGCCAGGAGCAATAGGGTTTTCTTCATTGTATATGGGTTGTTAATGGTGTTTTAAGATTCTGAAGATATTCGTCGGCCACGAGTTGCCATTGCGCCATTGTACGGACATCATAGCAACTCCAGGCGGAACCGAAATAATAGGTGTAGGGTTGACCTTGGTATTGACGGATGATACCGAGAGCGTGATTGAGTTCGCCTTTCAGTATCAGCGTTTCGTCAACACCATCGGGGAATAGGGTGCCTACGTAGATTTGCGACTGGTGGACCTTGGGATTGTCCGTCGGGTCGGCATATAGCACATAGTGCTTATCGAACAACGGATTGTCTTCGCTGTGCAGCACAACACCTGTGGCCAGTGTCAGAGGCTCTTTGATACCGTCGTACCACACTGTCATGCAGTTGAAGTGCGAACCACGATCGAGGCTGATGAGGCGGTTCTCGGTTACGCCGTCGGCGGTAGTGTTGTAGGTCAGCTCCACCGTAAAACGGAGTGGACCGTTGTCGAGAATCCTATATGTCTTATAACAATAAGGGAACAGTAGTGCACTGTCTCTCATCAGTGCCGGAGCACCACAGCCAAGACTGGCTCCCACGCCGTAGCAGTCTAACCCCTGTCCGTGGTCGTGGTGGAACGAAGTAGCCACGTAGATCTTGTTGGCCTCTTCGGGCTGACCGATTCGTTTCAGGGAATCTCTCTGGCCGACCCCCCACATATGCATCTGATAGCGTTGTTCAACCACCAGTTCGGGGGTGTTCTTCACCCAGACGTCTGTACCAAACGACCGCTCACCCGAACGTTGGAGGGCTGGACCATAGACACGGTAGATGCCAAGGTCATTCTCCCAAGTGATGTCGTCGGCACGTTCAGGATAGCACTTCCCCATCACATACGATTTGAATGACGAAGGTTCGTCTTTGGTAACAGTGAAGACTGCTTCACTCCCCGGCTGTACAGCCACATAGAGAAGCAGTTTTCCGTCGTAGGTCTTCTGATAGGTAATCTCCTGTCCGAAGGCGTTCCTAATAGTCAACGGGTCGTCTGTCCCTATGCCTAATTGTTGGCAGACGGTCTGAAGGTCGGCCTCTGCAACCTCCTGCCGTTGGGTGTCCCCCGTGTTTTTGACAATCAGGGATATGGTGGCGCACAACAAAGATAATAGTAACTTCATCGGATCGTGTATTTGATTTTGTTTTTTGTTTTTGCCGATTTCACCGTCAGAATGATGCGATACATCTTCGACCCCCACATGTGCTGGAGCAGGGGGTCGAGTTTGTCGCTGATATCCTCAATAGTAGCAGAGAGTTGGCTGGCATCGAAATGAATGCGTTGCAAAGCATCAGGGTCGAGGGTCATCAGCATCAGACGGGTGGGCTGACGGTATTCCTCCAATTCATAGTCCTCTATGATGGAAATACCCGATTTCATCGCTGTTACGGTACGCTTCCACGATTTCACTGCTGCTTCGGCAGGATATGCCCCGGCGATGTCGAGGGCCAGCTGTCCGTCCTTGTGACTGACCATCTTTGCGGTATACTCCTTACCGTCTTTCTGGTCGATGCCATTGATCTGTGGTAGGTTGTGATACTGTGACTGCATCGTCCAGATGCTGTAGCGGTCGTCGGAGAAGGTCTGGGCAGTATATTCCCCAACGGCAGGGTCGATAAATAGAGGAGTAACCCCTCCTTCCCCAGCATAGACGATGAATGAACCGACATCGTTGTGGTTATGGCTTTCACCGTTAGTGCCACCTTTCAAGGCTACATATAAGTTTCCACGACGGGCGGTCATGATCTGAAGGTCTGGAAGCCAGACATCTTTTAATAATGGTTCTCGTGGCTGTTCGGCGATGAAATCGTTGATATGACGCAGGAAGAAGAGTTCACGGCCGAGTGTGGGGAAATTGCCGCTTTTATCGTAGAGTGCGGCAGGATTTGTCAGTACTCCCCGCTGTCGTCCGAGGTACGCTCCGAACTCACGCATCGTCTGGTCGTTCAACCACACGCCAAATGGATAGACAATGTTCATCTGCTGTACGGCCTTGTTCTCATGGGCATCGGCAAAACAGACGCAATAGTCATTACCGATATAGGTCTTATAAGCATAAGCAGCCATCTTTTGGACTTTCGGTTTTATCGGGCCAAAGTCCAAAAGTCTCATGATCTCAAACATCGAGGCTGCGGCTCTGTCCCAATAGCCAGGACCTTCATCACAGCCGCCATCCTCTGGATAGGCATCAATAAAAGCTTGTGTGGCTTTCCGTATTTGGGCGATGGCTGTAGCCTTGCGGGTCTCATCTTTCTCACAGATGAGGACACAGGCCAGCCAGTTGGAGCAGATCCAGGGATTCCAGTTCATGCCGGCAGTCTTCCACCAGTAGTCTTTTTCTACGGCAGGTTGAAGGATACGATCTTCTATCTCCTGGTCTATACGTTGGCAGAGGTCGGGGGAGAATGCTTCAAACTGTTTCTCGAGCATATACCTCGTCCATACAATTAGACTGGCGGTCTCGGCATTGAAGAGATCCACTTCTTGCAACTCTGGTAGAGGTACGGCCTTGGGATAGTGTGCAGGGATGCCCCACCAAGTCTCTTCACAAAAACTGCCCATTCCATCGATGATATCACCCATGAAACGACCTTTACCATCCATGATCTCTGCCATAACAAGGGCAGCCATCTGACGGCGCTTCTCGAAACACAGGGATTCATAGTTCACACGGTTACCCGTCTGTTTGTTCTCTGCAAAGACTGTCCACGGTAGTACTGCCCATGTCTTGCCGAGATATTGTTCACCATATTGAATATAGCTCTGGCGCATCTCCTGTGGGATAGAGTCGCGCCAGAACGTATCGTCAGCCTGTGGTAGCAGGTTGGCAATAGCCAGACTGATGGTCAACAGCAGGTTCATCGGCCTAAATATCTAACGTATTCACATGCAGCCAGTAGGAAGGCACCAACACCAAAGTTCGCTTGGGAATTGGCATCGACAGTCTGTCCAGGGATAGCTCTTTCTCCGATAGGCTGCACATAACCGATCTTACCGTCTTTCTGTAAAGCGACGGTTGTGAGATAGTTCCAGGCCTTCTCGATGGTCGGACCGAACTCTTTCTTGGAAAGATAACCATGATTAACGCCCCAGAGCAGACCATAACAGAAGAATGCTGTGCCACTGGTCTCATAGCCAGGTGCTTGCTTCGGATCCATCATCGAACGAGTCCAGTGGCCTCGTGGCTGCTGGGTATTTTTCACCCCACGGGCCAGACGGGTGTATTTCTCAACGAAAAACGGCTGTCGGATGTAGGTTTCTGGCATGTCCTGCAAGACCTTTGCCAGTCCAGCTAGGACCCATCCGTCGCCACGAGCCCAGAAGTCCTTTTTGCCACTTGCAGTGGTATGGTTAGGATAGACGTATTTGCCGTCACGGAAGTAAAGTCCTGTCTCGTAGTCGAGCATGATCGAGTCGCAAAAGAGGAGGTTCTCATAGAGCTTCTTCAGGTATTTCTCGTCGCCTGTCAACTTATACATTTTCGTCATGACAGGCATCACCATATATAGGGCATCAGCCCACCACCAATAGTCGTGAGCCCTGGAGTCGGCCTCGTAGCCCATCACCTCTTTGGCACGGGCAATTTTCTTTTCGTCGGGCGAGAGATTATACAGGTCTATGTATGTTTGGAAACAAATTTGCCAGTCACCGAAGAGCACGTAGTCCTGCCCCTCGCCGTATTGCTTGTATTTCCAGTTGGCGGGATCGGGTTCCGTGGCACCTTTCCACTGGTTGTGCTCAGCCCAGCGAATACTGTAGTCCAACATCTGTTGGTCTTGCAATAGCTTAAAGACCTCCATATTACCCGTATGGTAGGCGGCATTGTCCCAAAATGATCGTACCTCAGCGGGATTGTTTGTCTGCCAATAGATGTTCACCTTTCGGATCATGTCCTTCACCTCTGGGACTGTCCACTTTTTGGCATGGAGAGTCATCGAGCCAAGCAAACAGGTTAATAATAATAAAATCTTCATCTCTTTTAGTTTTTGATTTTATTGAAAATAGGGGCAGCCTGTAAATCTTAGGCTGCCCCTAAAGAAAAACAATTAACTAACCAATTTTATCAAGTATGAATCAATAGCCAGGGTTCTGCTGTAAGTCGGCATCTTTGTTCAACTGAATCTCCGACAGAGGAATTGGGAGCAGACAATGTTTCGAGGCATCGAAACCACTGATGGCTTTGCTCGGAGTGCTTTCTGCCCAGTTGTCCATCATCATCTTCACACGCTCAGCCAATTTGCCGGTACGGCAGAGGGTGTAGCGGCGGTTCTCTTCACCCACTAACTCACGGATACGCTCATCAAGCAGGAAGTCGAGATTCATCTGGGCAGCAGTTACCTTACCAGCTTCGGCATTGCCGCTCTCCTCACGGAAGGTCTTGAAGGCACGGTCGCGCAGTACGTTGATGTCTGCAGCAGCACCAGCCTGATCACCCTTCTGGATACGGGCCTCGGCACGGAGCAGATAGGCATCAGCCAGACGCATCAGCGGCCAGTCCTTCACCAGTGACCATCCAAAGTCATCGGTTGGGTCATAGCCGCCCCACTTGGTGGGATGCGGATACATCACTGCCAGTGTGTCACCAACGCCCCAATAGATACGGTCGCCCGTATTGATGGTGATCTTCGTGGCACCGGGAGTGTCGTCACTGACACGGAAACCGTCCAGCACAGAGATCTCCTTGCTGACATTGGGTTTGTTGCAATAAAGGATACGACGGATGTTGTGGTTCGAGTTACGGATGTCACCTTCTTCCCAGATGCCATACTTCACGTAGTTGCTCAGGCGCAGACGACCATTGCCACGACCACCGATAGAGTCTGCATTCTGCATGAAGTCGGTCAGTTTGTGGAAGGCTGCCACCCAGTTACGACGCTGCTGCGGAGCATTGATGGTACCACCTGTCACATCACGCTCATACTCCATCTGAAACACCCAGATACCCTCGGTGTTACCCTCAGAACGGCGCTGGTTGTGCCAACGGAACATATCGCTGTAGTAGTCACCAGCATCAGCCAGATACTTTCCATAACGCTCAGTGATGAGCTTGTAGTTACCACTGTTGATGGTAGCCGTCACGGCAGCCTCTGCCTCGGCATACTTACCCATGCGGTTGAATGCCTCACCAGCCAGGATGCGGGCGCAATCCTTATTGATACGGTTCTGTGTCTTGGTCTTATCTACCTCCGGCAGGTTGGCCATGGCATCGTTCAGGTCAGCCGTGATCACTGCGTCCACTTCTGTTACGGCATTGCGGGTGAAGTCGGTACGTGGCTCAGCCTTGCTCTCGGTGATCAGGGGCACAGGTCCCCAGAGGGTCACAAGCATATTGTAGGCATAGGCACGGAAGAACTCTGCCTCACCCTTGGCAGCAGGATCCACACCCTCGGTATTGATAATAATGTTTGCACTGTTGATGATGCTGTAGAGCGAAGTCCACAGTTTGTTGACACCGCTGTTCTCGGCGTTCAGTGAACCATACTGATAGAAGGGCACCTCAACGCCCTGTGTGTCGCCAGGGGCACCCACATCGGTACCGTCCTGCCAGCAGCCAGCGAAGCCCTGCTGGTCGCTCCAGCCCCAGAGGTCAGCATATTTGTGGTGCAGTCCGATTACCTTTGCTTCGACATCCTGCACGTCGATGCCATAGCTCGAGTACATTTTCTCATCCAAAAAGCTGTCGCTGCAGGAATATAAACCGCAGATTACGCAGATTGCGCAGAATTTATATATTGCTTTCATAATTCTTATCTTTATTAAATTGTCAATTATCAATTATCAATTGTCAATTAGAATGTTACGTTCAGACCGAACACAAAGCTCTTGGTCATCGGGTAGTTGTTCTCGTAGCCTCCCCATCCGCGCTGGGTGATGTCAGCTTCGGGGTCCCATCCCTTCCAACTGGTGAAGGTTGCAAGGTTACGGCCACTAACGTAGGCCGTCAGGCTGCTGAGGTGCAGCATGTTGGTGATCTGCGTCGGGAACTGATAGCTCAGGGTTATATCCTTGATACGTGTGTAGCTGGCGTCGCAGGGGAAGCCGTAGCCCCAGCGGTTCGAGGTCTTACTCAGCGAACGGTATTCGTTGCTGCGATTCTCAGGTGTCCAGTAGCCAATCTCGGTGGTCGAGTTGCGGCGGCCCTGCTCGTCGGCAGCCATCGCTAAAAGCGAGTTGTTACGCTTCTGGCCTTGTGCGGTCTGGATGAAGATACTCAGTGTGATGCCCTTGTAGGAGAAGGTGTTAGTGAGACCTGCCGTCCACTTCGGGGTAGTCTGTCCCTGGATCACCTTATCGTCGTTCGGGTCTATCTTGCCGTCGCCGTTGATGTCCTTCAGCTTCACGTCGCCGGCCTGTGCTTGCGGATCCTGGTTCAGGTGCTTGCCGGCAGCAATCTCGTCTTCCTGCCAGATACCTTCCATCTCGTAGTCGTAGATGACGCTGATGGGCTCGCCGATGAACCAGCGGTTACCAATATCGTCCTTCTCGTCGCCGTAGAGGTCCTTGATCTCATTCTTGTTCCATGACCATACGAGCGAGGTGCCCCAAGTGAAGTCCTTCGTCACGATATTCTTCGAGTTGATGGTGATCTCAAGGCCCGTGTTGGCGGTCTTACCCATATTCATATATACGTTGGAATAACCTGAGATCTTTGGCAGGTTGCGCTGCAGCAACAGGTCGGTGGTTGTCGAAGTGTAGAAGTCGATGGTACCGTTGATACGGTTGTTCAGGATACCGAAGTCGATACCGAAGTTGAAGGTCTTCGTGGTTTCCCAGCTCAGTCCGGAGTTACCCATGCGGCTGCTGGGATAGAGAGCCGTGGCGGTAGCACCATCCATGGTGATGGCTGCATTGGACATCTTTGCCAGTGTCTCGTACACGCCGATAGCCTCGTTACCGGCTTTACCGTAGCTGAGGCGGAGCTTCAGGTTGTTCAGCCAGTCGAACTTCTCCATGAACTTCTCGTTGGCAAGGTTCCAACCGAGGGCTACAGAGGGGAATACACCATACTTGTTGTCGTTACCGAACACTGATGATCCGTCACGACGTACCGTGAAGGTGAAGAGGTAACGGCTGTCGTAGGAGTAGTTCAGACGTCCCATCTGAGAGACTGTCGTATAGAGGTCACTGTAGGAACCAGAGGTCTGAGTGCTGCCACCGCCGAGGTTATGCCACGACAACTCATCGTTGATGAATTTCGAGCCAGTTGCCTTGTTCTCGTGATACTTCTTGCGTGAAGAAGCGTAAAGAGCAGTCAGATCGATGTGGTGCTTACCGAAGTCCTTGGCATAGCTCAGGATGTTCTCAGAGGTGTAGCTCTGCGTCTCAGCATTGAAGATGTAGCCGTAGCCACCGCTGGTATTGAACTGGGCCTCACCATTATAATAGTTCTCGCGCTTGGGTACAAAGGAGTAACCGAAATTGAACTTATAACGCAGACCTGAGAGGGGCTTCCAGATATTGCCGAAGTCCAGTTCTGCATAGACGTTCAGGTTGATGTTCCACTGACGGCGCTCGTGATCCTGGTCTATATACTGCATGGGGTTAAAGAACAGGGTTTCGGAGTACATCGGGTATTGCTCATAATTACCGTTTTCATCATAGACCTTGCCGTAGGGAGACATGGCCTCGGCCATCAGGAAGTTCACGCGGCCGCCGTCACGGTTGTGGCTGACGATGTACGAGTTGGTACCGATCTTCAGGTAGTCGGTCACGTCAGCATCGACGTTCAAACGCAGCGAGTAGCGCTGGTAGTTGAAGCCCTTCAGTACACCCTTCTGCTTCATGTAGTCGCCAGAGATGAAATACTTCACCCGCTCGGCGCCGCCATTGATGGTCACGTTGTGATCCTGAATGATACCAGTCTACGATACCATGTCATAGAGCCAGTCGGTTTCACGGCCTGCGGCCTGAGCCTCGGCCTCGTTGGCATTCTTCACATAGTCGTTGAACATGGTCTCACCGGCGTTCTGGGCCACATAATCCCTATAGCGCTGGGTGATCTCCTGGCCATTGCAGAAATCGAGTTTCTTGGCGAAGTCCTCAATACCGATATAGCCGTTGTAGCTGATGTTGGGCTTGCCGTCCTTGCCGTGCTTGGTGGTGATCAGGATGACACCGTTGGCACCATTTGTACCGTAGATGGCGGTGGCGGAGGCATCCTTCAGGATCTCCATCGACTCTATATCGTTCGGGTTGATGTCGTTCAGCGAACCGCCGCTCTTCGAGATGGGGATACCGTCGACGACAATATACGGACCCGTTCCGGCATTGATGGAGTTACGTCCACGGACCAGTGCCGAAGGAGCGTCGCCAGGGATGGAACTGCCCTGTGAGATGGTCACACCGGCAGCGGCACCCTGAACGGCCTGCAGCACGTTCGTCACGGGCAGCTTGCTCAGGCGATCCTTATTAATAGAGGTGACAGAACCAGTCACGTCCGACTTCTTCTGAACACCATAACCGACGACCACCACTTCGTCGAGGGCGGTAGCGTCTTCCTCAATCGAGATGTTAAGGGTCTGGCCGGGAGTAAAGGCCACTTCCTTTGTCAGGTAGCCGATGTAGCTGACCACGAGGGTACCTGCCTTTTGCACATTGAGCGTGAAGTTACCTTCGAAATCGGTCACCGTACCTGTCTGAGCATCTTTGACCTTCACGGTGGCGCCGATGACGCCCTCACCGTTCTTGTCAGTCACCTGACCTTTCACGACGCCAGTCTGCTGTACGTCCTGAACTGCCTGTTCTGCCATTGTCGGCAAAGGGAATGCAATTATTCCTGCAGCCAACACCATCACGAAACATAGTTTGCGTGAAGGGAGAGTTAGTTTAGCATACTTCATTTGTTACTGTTTTTTGAGTTAATTATTTATGTTAGAAATGTAATTATTTCGACTGCAAAGGTACGACAATTGATTTATATCAATGTCCCCTCATCGTGATTTCAGGGGAACAAATCGTTATTTTTGCCCCATTTCATCGATTTTCCATGCATCTTGCCATCTGATGACCGGTTTTCCGTCCTCAAAACTGATAGGGAGCCAGATGTAACGCGCATCACTCGGGTGCTGTGGGCGCCAGATGTCTGCCATGAAAATGAAGTGATCGCCGTAGGGGAGGATATATGTCGACTGTCCCTCAAAGGTGATTTCCGACTTCGGACCGACACAGGGATTGGGGTGCTGTGTCCACGGACCCCAGATGCTGGGGGCCGAGAACATGCGGGCCTCATTGGGTGCCCAACCAGTACAACCAGAAGTAATCATCCAGTAGGTACCATCTTTTTTGAATATGGCGGGTGCCTCATTCTGGCCGCCAGGAGCCATACGGGTATAACGGCCTGAATGATGCAGATAGTCGTTGGTCAGTTCGGCGATGTGCAAGGTCAAGTTGTCTTCTGAGGAGAAGATATGGTAGGCCTTCTCGTCGTCATCGATGTAGAGGGTCATGTCGCGTGACATCTGACCTGTGCCAAAGTCGCGCTTCAGGAAGAGACCTTGCCTGATGGCTTCCATCCAGTCGGGTGTCCACCACTTCTGGAAGTGATTGATGTCGAGAGTGTCAAGCATGGCGAACTCTTTTTCGCCGAATTCAATGGGAAAAGTGCCAGGATTGGCTCGCTGCGAATAGAGGAACTTATACGGGCCTTCGGGCTTGTCACTGACGGCCACACCATATCGGGCGGCACTATAGCCTTGACCCTTCAGTTCCAGGTGGAACCACATACAGAACTTTCCCGTCACCTTATTATATATTACTTTGGGACGTTCCAGCACACAGCCGCGCTCGATATCGGAGCCCTTTTCATCGTTCACATAAAGGGCCACGCCACGGTTCTCCCAATGCAACAGGTCCTTCGACGAATAACACATTACGCCAATCATCGCCGATGACGTGGTGTCACACTTGTTTTCCCCAAACCAATACCATGTATCGCCGTATTTCATCATACCGCCGCCATGGGCATTGATATGCCTGCCACTGTTGTCGGGCCAGATCTCGCCACTCCTGACTATTGACTCCTTTCTCCTGATTTCTGAATTCCAGTAGTTCTCTATGCGCCGAGCCTCGGCCTTGGTGATCTGAATCACGCTGCCGTGCTTGGGTGAAGAGAAGTTGGCGGCCTTCATCACACCCTCGTTGAATCGTCCCAACGGCTTGAAGGTCTTGAAGTCAGTGGTCTCCACGAAGCCGAAGTTATGGGGTTGGATGCTATAGATATCGTACATCACCACCCACTTGTTCTCGCCGATGCGCTTCCACACGTTCGGGGCCTCACAACCTTTCGACTCTGTATCGATCTGCTTGGCGTGGTAGTCGTTGAAATGGTTGATTTTGTCAGAGATCATATATTTGATGCCGCCCGGATTCTCCTGAGCCACGTAAGTCATGAAGTAACGGCCGTCGGGCATCGGACAGATATCAGCGTCGAGCACCTGTATCTTCTCGTCGGGATATTCAAAGAGCAACTGGGGCTCGGTCTCCAGAGTCGTGAAGTCTTCGTTGGCATAGCTATAATATAATTTGGTGCGCCCACCCGCGTGTTGGCGGATGGTAAAGTATACCATTGGTTTGCCGACGGCAGGATCCCAGATGGTCTGCGGGGCCCAGGCACAGCCGATCTCACCGAACTTCTTTGGGAAGAGCTGGTCGATGCGTACCTCATGGTGCGTCCAGTGGATCAGGTCGTCGGAGGCCATCAGCACCAGTCCGCGGTTATTGCCCCAACCGTATTTGTCGGGCCGTTCCCAACGGGTGGCGCGAAGCCCCATCTCCTTACCATAGATATGCAGGTCTGTCATGGCAATATAGAACTTACCGTTTGGTGCCCGGTAGATATGCGGGTCTCGGATACCTCTCTGTTCTGCGATGGAATCGCCAGAAATGATCGGTTCGCCGTTATTCACGGCCGTAAACGTGTAGCCGTCATAGCTGATGGCCATAAACAGCGCATGTGTCGGATCGTTGAAATACGTGAAGAGATAGGCGCCCATATCCTTTTCGGTGAGCGTTTTCTGTTTCTTGGCTTCTGCCTGAGCGGTAAAGGCCAGAAGTAGTGCTGCTAAGTATAGTCCTTTTTTCATTGTTAGAGTTGATGAATTGATTTCGTTTGCAAAATTACGAAATATCCCCCATAAACATAGCCCCTCATCATTATTTGAGGGGAAAATATCGTGAAAAGCGATGTCTACCATGCCTAATTTCCGTATTTACTTTGATGCGCTGCAGCAAAATGGGCGGAAGAAAAATGCAGAATTGTTTGGTTGTTTCATTAGAAAAGTGTAATTTTGCAACAAATAACCATTGGAAGAGCGGGGCTCTCTTCAGGACGAAATATGCCCCACGAAACAATTAGCTGATGAAACGGTTTTTACTACTGAAAGTCTGTCTGGCGTTGAGTGTGATGGCTTCTGCACAGCGGATGCCACTTAGGATTATGTCGCAGACGCCTGTGCAGGGGACGGAGGAGGCGCGCAGCTTGATCTTCGACCCATATGGGCTGATGTGGGTTGGTACGGATCAGGGGGTCAGGGCTTTCGACGGCTATCGTTTCAGGATCTACCGCAGTGACGCTTATTCACCAGGCATCCTGCCCAACAACTATGTGCGTTCGATGACGGTAGACCAGAGAGACGGACTCTGGATCGGAACTCGCGACGGAGTGGTTCGCTATGATCGTCGGAATGGCCAGTTTAAGACTTATCATCTGCGGAGCGAACAGGCTCGGACGGTAAATGCTCTTTATACTACCAGCGATGGTATGGTATGGGTTGGCACGAATGCCGGCGTCTCTCGTTATGATGCTGAAAAGGACGATTTCACTGGTATAAACATGGCTCAGGGAGCCATCTCCTTTGCCGAGGATGCTCATGGCAATCTCTATATAGGTACATGGGAGGGCGGACTGCTCCGCCTGGACAAGAAGAGCGGTAATATGGTGAGCTATCCTCGTCTGAGCAACCGTAATACTGTCAGGTCGCTGCTGATGGATAGTCGTGGACGGCTGTGGATAGGCACTTGGGAGGATGGTATCGTCAGACTGGACCATCCTGAGAACGAGGACAATCCCGGCATTCACAAGATAAATGACGGGCGACGCGATTTTCGTACATTCCATCGGCTGGTGGAGGACTCCGTGAGCCATTCCGTCTGGGGATGTTGTATAGAAGGTCTTACCCGTGTGGATTTCGATGATATCACCATCGGGATGAACTATCCCATCCTGACGTTTTGTTATGACATGCTGACGGATGGCGTCGGTAATCTCTGGGTACTCACCCGCAACAACGGTATCGTCCATCTCAGTACCCGACCTTCGCCCTTCCGTTTCTATCATCTGAATCTGGCGGGGCTTGAGTTGCCTGTGAACCGCAGACAGACAGTCTTTACCGACGATG
>JAEEGL016548655.1_pt1 | contig 13424 bp, 11 predicted proteins | sample 9134231 | NCBI WGS metagenome assembly JAEEGL01 (sample SAMN16246548, study PRJNA631951) | gut metagenome | biome: gut microbiome; feature: rumen; material: fiber-attached | host: Bos | place: Iran: Karaj | collected 2018-10 | reverse complement strand
CGAGCCCAGCATTTGCTGTGCCGTAGGTCTGCACTGCGACGTAAGGCGAGTGCTGCGGAAATGCTTGCATTTCCATTGCCGAGCCTAGGAGCAGACAATCGAAGATTGTCATCTCTCTTGCGAGAGTAATGCTTTTCAGGGCAAAGATATAATAGTTGATATTAGAACTATCAAAGAGTCTTAATCTCTCTTGCGAGAGTGACATGGTCTTACAAGTGTTCAAGGCGAACGCCGCGACCGAGCTTGCACGGGCATGGCTGAGCCGCACACTTGGGCTGCGTAGCAGCCAATCTCTTTTGCGAGAGTAATGCTTTTCAGGGGAGATAGAGATAAAATGCAGGTTAAACCATTTCGTAGTCTTAATCTCTCTTGCGAGAGTAATGCTTTTCAGGGGAATGATTACATATGAATTTTAGAAACAGGTTCTTGTCTTAATCTCTCTTGCGAGAGTCTTTGACTTTAGATGATGTTGGCGATGCCGGAACGGTGTCCGGCATGACATGCATTCGAGTTCTGCTTTTCCATGTCTTACAAATGCGTAGGGCGAGCGTTCGCGGGGGTGCTCGCACACCCATGACCGAGCCCAGCATTTGGCAGCGTAGCTGCAATCTCTCTTGCGAGAGTAATGCTTTTCAGGGTTGCGAGGCATGCAAACTGTGTCTGCTGTACGGACGGTCTTAATCTCTCTTGCGAGAGTCTTTGCGGCCCTTCGGCAGGCTCAGGGACCTTGTTTTTGTCTTACTGCGACAGAGGCGAGCGAAGCGGGACCGCTTGCGGGACCATTTCCGAGCCGACAAGCAGGCAACCGTCAGGTTGCCATCTCTCTTGCGAGAGTAATGCTTTTCAGGGCAGGAACCAAAGCTGGCTTCAACAAACAGATGAAGTCTTAATCTCTCTTGCGAGAGTAATGCTTTTCAGGGCAGGAACCAAAGCTGGCTTCAACAAACAGATGAAGTCTTAATCTCTCTTGCGAGAGTAATGCTTTTCAGGGCTGCGTATTATATCCATTGAAGAAGGAAATGCAAAGTCTTAATCTCTCTTGCGAGAGTAATGCCTTTCAGGGTCAGGAAATCCAGGAAATCACTCACCACATTGCTGAGTCTTAATCTCTCTTGCGAGAGTCTTTGCGGCCCTTCGGCAGGCTCAGGGACCTTGTTTTTGTCTTACTGCGACAGAGGCGAGCGAAGCGGGACCGCTTGCGGGACCATTGTACAAGTACCAAACCAGTCGCTCGAAAATAGAAATGTAAACATTTCTGCTTTACTCGCTTATAGGTTTGTTCCGAGCCGACAAGCAGGCAACCGTCAGGTTGCCATCTCTCTTGCGAGAGTAATGCTTTTCAGGGTTGGTGTAGACTGGAGTAAGTATACTTCTATTGCAGAGTCTTAATCTCTCTTGCGAGAGTTCCATTTCTTTACTGGATTCGTCACTCCGTTCAGCATGACGATTCAGCTCATTTCAAGTCTTATAAGTGTTCAAGGCGAACGCCGCGACCGGGCTTGCACGGGCATGGCTGAGCCGCACACTTGGGCTGCGTAGCAGCCAATCTCTCTTGCGAGAGTAATGCTTTTCAGGGAATCGTGTATTTTGCTATATAGCAATTGTCTTCCAGTCTTAATCTCTCTTGCGAGAGTAATGCTTTTCAGGGGTATTTTGAAGTGTTAGACCTAGAAGATGGATTACCGTCTTAATCTCTCTTGCGAGAGTAATGCTTTTCAGGGGTATTACGCACAAAAGATTTAGTGAAATTCTTGTACAAGTCTTAATCTCTCTTGCGAGAGTAATGCTTTTCAGGGCGGTATCTTTGATGCTGACTACAAAGGACCTCGCAGGTCTTAATCTCTCTTGCGAGAGTAATGCTTTTCAGGGGGAAGAGTATGGAGCGGGATAACAGCTGAATTCCGCGTCTTAATCTCTCTTGCGAGAGTAATGCTTTTCAGGGAGCACCCTTCTGAAACCCTTGTAAATCAAGGCTTCCAGAGGCATAAATGCATCAGGTTCCCTTTTGAGCACTTAATAGAATGTACATTTTTCTTTACGAAACCCTAAAAAGCACCCAAAATTGGCGTTTTTCGCTCAATTTCGGCAGTTAAACAGGAATGTTGTTCTTAATTTTTCAAACAGCTGCTCGACATCACGTGCCGACCAATTCAAATATACTTCATTTTTCGCCTAAAAAAGGCATTTTTTTTCAAAAATGCGTCAAACAGCATCGACGCACTTCGGAAAATCCCTGAACCGCACATGCCTGAACACATGCGTCATCTGCACGCCGTTTTCGCCATGGACCTCGGTCGCCTCGCGTTTAGTCGTGGCATAGACGCAACGCACCCCTCGAGCATGGCACCACAAGACCACCGTCAGCACCGCACCCCATTCGCCCTGCACCCACACAACGTCGCCTTTCTTCGGCGGCTGCGAATTCAGCCAGTCGATCACTGGCTGCACATATTCCGCCACAGAATCCAATTCCGGCGGGACAGTCCCCCAGCAACGCGCAACATCCACCGGCATCTCGACAATTTCGGTTACGCCAAACGAGACCTCGGCATCGGAACGCTGGTCGGCTGTCGCGATGTGGTTGGTAAGCACGAACAATTTACGCATCGGAAACCCTCTTGTCAAAAGAGACTATCGGTCGCACAAGTTCCATCGCTTTATAAAGGCGACGTTTCACTTCTTCAAAATCTACCCGTTTTTCAGTCGTATGCGCAACCCCGTTCCGAATTCCCGTCAAATGGACATAGGCCTTGCGGTATTCCTTTTGGAGTTCGTTCGCCTTCTCGCCAAGAACGGACTCTTCGACCTTCTTCTTTTCGCAAAGATAAGCCCTGTAAAAGGCGAAATACTTTTTCATCATATCATGCGGAGCGGTTCCCGTGATGGCAGCCTTCGACAGCTCACGATCTTTTTTGGAGATAACAATCAGTCCCGCACATTCCGCAACGAGCGAGACCATCGCCTCGGCAAGGCACAACGCCGTCGCCGCATAATGCTTTTGTTCAAACTGATATTCCGCCAAACAAAGCTGGAACTGCGATTCGTATTTCGTGTTCTTGAACTTTTCCACAACCTGCTTGATAGACGGTTCAATCAAGAATCGTGCAAAAGGAGAAATTTCTTCAAACTTGATTCGCTTTACTTCGTCCAGCTTTTTTCGAATTTCAGAAATGTAATTCAGGTTCATCGCATCCGAAAATTCAGTCAGCACCCTCGCGATATCGGCATCCTTCGCGCACCCGGTCCGTCCCATAAGGGCTGCCACCTTGTACGCATTTCCAAAAGTCTTGAATTCAGACGCCCCTGCAATCCAGTCGTTTAAATCCAAGATGGAATTGAGCTCTACCACCGGCGTATAGCCCAGTTCCCTAGTGATATCGAGCATGCCGTAAGAGATAGACCTAATCGCGATGTTCTTGACGCTCGCGGATTTCATAAACAAGAGGCTGTTCATCAATAGCAGCGGAAGCGACCGGAACGAATGCGTAATGTCCAAATAAAGTTCGTCGCCCGATTGCAGCAACTTTTCAATCGAGAGCACCGATTCGGAATTGTGCGAGATTTCGTCACGGTTCAATCCATAGCGGACCAGTACTATTTTCGAGCCGTTGCCCAACGCTTTTTCGATTTTATCCTTATGCGGAAGGGATTCCAAAGGAGTGTCCTTGGTAGCGTTTTCGCAAAAGTCTCCCAATTCGGCATAGACATCGTCAATTTCGCCCGTAAAGGCGTGATAGACTTCTTCCCACATGGACTTGGGCGTACCGACAAGAATCAACTTGTCAATATTGTAATGACGCTTTAGAGCAATAGCGATAAAGGGGCTCTCATACGAGTCGCCATTATCGAATTTGTAATTCGCCTGCAAATATTGGCGATAGCCCGCTTCTTTTTTTTCGATGCGGGAAGTTCCTAAGAACGAGACTAGAACGCGGGACATGGTGTTAGCGACCCCATCCTTTGTTCCGATTTTCGCGGCCTTGCTGACGAGAATCCGCATTGGGGCTGGTGTTGGGGCCATGCGGGTGGAAACCACTTTCTCTAGGATTAAAGGGTTCCGGCGGATCATTCTTCGTTCTGCCATTTTTATAATCATATCCACGCAATTGCTGGTCTTCGTCAACAATGGATGGGAGCACCTGTCGATACCCCTTTTTACTTGGAGAAGCATGCCGCATAAACCATTGGAGTCCGCTACGAGAGACCGAGCGATTTCTATTGACTTCAACCGCACGCGGATAACGCATATTCTCTACGGGTTCCTGGGATTTATTATACAGCTCGACACGCCCAGCAATTCCATCGAGCGGAGTTATTGCCGTCAAGTCAATGGCCGCCCCATTTTCATCAATTGCCGATTTGACAGAGACCTTGCAATGCCCCAGACCCAGCGGTTTTCCGCCACCGAGCTTCCAATCAACACGGCAAGCAGTCAACAACAACGAAAGTTCCGCTTCACTCAACGCTCGGAAGCTGATTTTCATTCGCCCCTTTTGACCGACCTTGAGCAAATCAACAGTCTTTACCTGCTGACTTTTGTCAAACTTGGCCTTATCCATGTAGCGTCCCTGGTCATCGAAAATTCCTTGAACGCTATACAACCAAGGCTTTTCGCCATCTTTCGCATTGCGATAAACCTTGTAGCCGTTCAACACGTCTCCCTTTCTATAAAACGCGATACAACCGGGGTGGGGCTGCCCCATAGGAGCCAACTGAATCGACTTGTCGAGACCGTTGACTGCAGCGTTTTCAAAAACAAGATTATGGCAACGGATTCTTGCTGCAAAAGACAGGCCATTTTTCACATCTTTATCGGGAACCATACCGAACAAATCCGTCACGGCATCAACTTGATTATCTCCGTTCATGGAATCTGGGACTAGCGATTTCGGCAACAAGTCCCTAAAGCGACGGCTCTTATTTCCGCCATGTCCCCAACGAGCCCATTGGAGCGATTGCACAGAGTGATCTTCGCCGAGTTCAAGCCATACCAAGTCTCCACTGAACAAATTCGAGTGGGCACCATTTGCATTTTGCCCTACATAATCGCCCCATTTTTCCGCACTTACTTTTTCGGGTGCTGAATCATTCTTTTTAAATATTGCTTCTTGACCGTAGGTATTGAGTTCAAAACGGTCTTTATTCCTGTTAAATTTCAAGAAATAACGGCCATGTTCTCTATCTGGACAATTCCTTTTCATCGAAGTCATTTCTGTAGGAGAATCAACCCACAATTCATCCGAAACAGGATAGCCACGGTCATCTCGAAGGCTTATGTTTGCTGCTGCAGCCAGTTTTTCAACAACATTTTGATCTACTTCAGGGAACGCCAAACCACCATCGGCATTTTCCGCCTCCGTCAAATTGTGCGCAATTCGCTTTCCGCTTAACTTGATTTTCCACGGAGTTTCATTAGAATACGCGGCGCTGAGCTTGGACATTTGTTCGTCAGTATAGCAATATTTTACAGAATGTCCACTTTGCGGTCTGCATTTATCCAAATCTTTTTCATTTTTCCTAAACAATTCATTCAACGCACCTAACGAAACCATCCGAGTTTCGCCCCTCTGGATAGTCCCATCATGGAAAGAATCGCCCGCTTCAACAACTTCGGCAAGCTCCGTTTTTTTTGCGCCATTCTTGCCAACCAAATTCATCGATGAGTCTCGACCTTGGCAAAGCCACATATTCTTGTCCATGTAGCCAAGAGTTCCACCATTCAGTATGGTCATTAGCGTTCTCAAACTACCGCGAACAGAGGTAGCAGGAACAATCACATCGTTGCCAATCGTTAAGGCACTGTATTTGAAATGTGTTCCTTCGGGCTTTTTATTTTCGACATCCATCGAAAGCAGCGGAGAAACAGTTTCGACAGAAAGATTGAGCACACCCGTATAACGCTTTTCGGACGAACCGTTTTCATCAGCGGTTAAGAGAGACGGCTCATGACGCTCGGGTGCTTCTTTAGGGAACGGGATAAACGTGTAGGGATTGTAAAATTCGCCGCCAAGGTCTTTCACAGACTCATCCGTTTGAAAATTATCCTTATAACTATCCCGTCTTCCATTGTTTTGTGGACGATCGCTTTGCTGCGAACGATTGCCATGCTGTGGAGGGTTTGCCTTTTTGGAGGCTTCTGCATTTCTTGCCGCCATTGCACGTAACTTAGCTGGATTAATATCTCTCACCATCTTTAAACCTCCGCCTTTCGCACGTCAAATTCCTTAATGTCGTTTTCCATTTGCAATTTTAAGTTATCCCAATTGGCAATTTCAAGCAGGCCGCTTGCCTTGCTGCTGCCAACAGAAATCACACCCAAATGAATCGCCAACAAGGTTTTCTTAAGCCATACCAGTTCCTGAGCCGAATGCGGAAGCAGCGATATTTTCAAACGGAACACAGCATCGCCAACAAGAACCTTGTTAAAGAACAGTGCTCCAGGGACGGCTCCCCCCGAAAAACGATCCACGGCAACATGGGCCCGTTTTTGCTCGTTAATCTTATCCGACTCATCGCAATAGGCGTCCGTAAAGTGAATTCGTCCGCGTTTATATAAAGAACCGAACAAGTCGAGAATAGGGTCGTTCAACAATGCAGGATTATCTTGGGCCTTTTTGCGTTCATCGCCCTCTTTTCCTGCCCAACCAATCAAATCAGCTTTTGGATTTTTCTCTTGATACAACACATTTTGGTTTTCAAGAACAGCCAAATGAGCTATCCAAGAACGGAATGCGCCCCTAAATGTTGAACCAGGAATTCTCCAAAGTTTATTTCCATTTGCTGAATAGGCGTATTGCTGTGCACACAAATCGCCATCAAGATTTTTTCCAAATCCGATGGAAATATCCTCGCCGCGAGGAATCTTGAATTCCACTTCATAATTCTTGACAGGCAAAACAGAAGGATCGCCAAAGGCAACCTCCTCGCAACCAGTCAAATCAACGGGCGTTCCAGCACGATCCGCATAACGGATGTCTTGCCATTTGGAAAAACCATCTACCGTAGAACAGTCTAAAGCAATACACTTGACTCCGCTTGCGTCCATACGCCCGATACCGCGATTTCGATTTCCACCCAAAATCAGCGATGAATCAAACACATTTTCAATTGCCCGCAAAATATTTTCGGCAGGTTGAGCATCACGCGGTATTACATAAATCAACAGATTTCCCGAAGTCTTCGGAGGCAGCGATTCAATGCCAAACAACGCATTGTCCAAAACCGCACCCGTATGGCGATTCAACATATTGAATGTTCTTGATTCCGGTTGCTGGCTGCCAGAATCCAGCACGACATCGGCCACAAGGATTTGCGATGCGTTGAAATCATTTTTACCTTCTAGCTTTTCGCCAAACCAATAACTTATGGATTTTTGAGGAACGCCCCATTCGGCAAGGGCGCTACGCAAGGCTCCCGCAATCGAAGTCCCCCGAAGAACAGGCTTGCCTTCGCCATTACGCGCAATATCGATAACATTAGAACCACGGCCTTCACCAGCAGCAAGGCCTTCCGGGAAAACGACTTTACCAGAAATTCTGTAATACTTGTTCATTCTTACACCTCCGCCACGCTGAGGTTATGCCAAACGGACAAAGCCGTCTGGATGTAATCAGGCTCTTTCATTAGCAATTTTTCAACATCTTCCATCACATATTTCCAACGTTCCCAAATTTTATCAGGACGCAGCAACTGAGTTTCCAAGTATTTCCTTGCCTCTAACTTGTTCGCAGAAATTCGGGCAATCAACTGAGCCACCTGACTACTGCTTAACGGATTTCCGCTACCACGAGAGGTTTTCCAGAGTTTCCATCCATATTCAGCCGCATTGCTGGAAGATTTGATTGACGGATGAACAGGGCTAGGAATATAACGACATTGCGCGATATTTGGGTGCGGCAAAACAGCACCAAAACCGCGTTCCTTGCCTTCGCCAATTCCCTTCAGCAACTTTTGTTCCAAATCGAGGATATCTGAATTTTTCAGGCTGAACACGGACCCCGGTGCAATCACCTTTTCCGCCTTTTGCAAGCCATTTTTATGACGGTTCCAGCCAAACAGAATTTGTATAGAGGCCGAAGCCTTGTCAACTTCACCCCAGCGAGCCTTCGTAACCATTTCCTTCAAGATTTCATCTGCGGATTCCGCCGTAATGTCCGGACTCACTAAAATAGGGGATTGAACAATAAAGGCGGCAACAGTTTCATGCGTTGTTTTTTCGGCCCGTGGTAAAGCTAACGGCAAAGGCTCTTCGTTTATAGACAGCCTTCCAGTACCACGAACCGTCCTAGATTTGCCAAACGATACAAGCGGATCCCTATCCAGAGCCTTTCGCAATAGAACAAAAGCATTCTTCGGCATAGCGACAAAGCCAACAAATCTTTTTTCAGCCAAGGATTCAACCGTGTAAAAAGCCCTTTCATCACCAGTAGCGCCGCCATTGACAACTCCATGAGCAGTCAGATGCCTTGCCATGTCACCAGAACGCCAAAGAACAGTGCCTTTAGAACCACCAGCAACCAGAACCCCATCTACCGACTTGATTGGAGCATTCTTGGGACGTTCTTCCCACTTGTAAGGTTCTATCGTTTCATCGCAGAAATTATAGCCGTTTTCATCGGCAAGCTTGCTAATCTTGTGCGAAGCCGAAGCCCGGACTGCAAAGCAATTTGCATACTCTGGCTCATCGGGAACAGGCAGCAAAGGCCACGTCCTGAAGTTTTCAGCCTTAAAAGTCGCCGATGCGACAGATTCGTTCAGTGCGTTAATCTTTGTCAAAATGCAGCCTTGCACTGCGCTCGCCGAAATCGAGAAACCCGAAATAATCGTGTTATTCCCAACAATGGGGAGTTCAGGAACACAGACCGAAGATTCCGCGACAAATGTCAATTTTGCAAACACAGTCTCGCAGGCATCGTCAACCGACACTACATTCGTTTCCGTCGCTATTTCAAAACTGTTCAGCAAAAGAAGCTCTTTCAAGATTTGCCCAGGAGTCCGTTTTTCGTTTTCAATCGTCACGACGCAGGCGCCAGCACCGCGATTGCGCGAGCCTCCAATTTCATAAATAGACAATAGAGCATAGCGAATCAACAAATCCACCATTTTCGACTCTACGCCCAAATGGATATCGCCTTTAAACATGCTTCCTGCACAGACAGCCTCGTTTGTCCTAAGCGAAGTATCTTTTGCGACACCGAATTCGTTCAACGCAGTTCGCGTGATCAACCTAGTTTGAGCAGAATCGCTCAAAGCATCGGTTACAGAGAACAAGGCCGCATAATCCTTGTTTGCGCCAGCTATGCCAAAAACAGCCAAAAAAGACTGCTTCACATCGTCTGCTATAATCGACGATGGCAAATCTTTCACGACTTGACGCATCAGCCCTTTAATATGGGTTGCCGGAACAAAGGGTTTACCATTAATGTCCCTTGCAACAAGGCCGTCAACCACATCGGAGCCCAAACCGCTAGAAGTTTCAGCATCCGAGACCAAGCGAATACAATACTTAAAGTTCACCATTAGACAGTCTCCTTAACCATTCTGGCAGTTTCTTCGTACAACTGAATTGCATCTATCACAGGCGTAGAGCGAATGCCAGCTTCGTCTTTCCATAGAGACGGCTTGCCTAATTCATACCCCGGTTCTGCAAGCTTTTCCGCCAACAAATGTCTCTTGGCTATACTAGCAACAAACGCAAGGCGGTCATAAAAACCCGCCCGCATTGCAGGGAGAACCTTATGTAACTGGGTTCTTGGAATCCTTCTTTGATCATTTTCAGTTTCAAACGATTCCTTGATTTCTTCAATTCGTTCAAATTCTTCAAGCGTACAAGGACGCTGAGTCAGCCGTATTTCCTTTCCTATGTCCTCGTCAAAGAAAATCAGTTCGCGCTGGCGTCGAGCCGCAGGCGTATCAAGAACAGAATCCGTAACAGATTCCCAATCGATACACGGGACCGCAGGTTTCCCTTCGACAGCAAGCTTTCTGCCACGGCTCTTGGCGCTGGCTAGCAGCGATTCCGCATATTCTATTGCAGTGTGTAAAGGCTCTGAAACCGAACAGAAAAGAATCCCCGCCGAAATCGTAATTTCGCCACCCGTCGCAGGCCAAGCCTCGGGCGTAATCTTTGAAAGTTCGTTGAACTTGGCAATGACGGTCTTTACAAAAAGCGTCGCATACGAAACATGGCAAATGACAGCAACATCGTCGCCACCCACGATAATCGGGCGAATAGGAAGAACAACATCTTCGTCCGTCAAAGTTTTATCATCGTCTTTTGAACCAGACCAAGCTTCTATTACAGCAAGGATACCCGCTTTCGTCGCTTCGCGAGAACAGCGGTCTATAGCACCGCTCATCATCCGTAACCAAGCAGTCATTTCAGAAGGATCGGCACACTTCAAAGATTCAGACTTTGTACGCAGTTGGGACCCCATGTCGTTACCGTCCATGCAAATAACGGCCCAACGATTACGCTTGCCCAAAGCCCGTGCACCTTTGCGTCCATCTTCGTCACGAGAGCCATCATCTACACGGTCACTCACGTTATGAAAAAAACACGCCTTCTTATACCGTTCCAATTTTTCTGGCCAAGGCATGTCGGCAAGCAAGGCATCTTCGTACCAGCGGAACATCTTTTCGCCATAGCGGAAAAAACGCTTTTTTACAACAGGATGCGTATCATTGTTTGTCACCGGATAAAGACCACTCGTGGGACACGGCACACCATCAAGCGATTTTGGAATAAACGGATAAACCTCCGTTGCGTTACGGCTTGCCTCCAGATAATCTTCATCTATCCCAAATCGGATATCGAGCCCAATCTTGTGAGCTTCTTCCATAATCATCTTTTTCAAGCTATCGCTCGCCGCATCGCCATCGCAGGTAAACGTCCCTTTGCCGCCACCGGCATACAACAACTCGCAGCCCACACATTTCAGCGACGGGATTGTCACTCTATCAAACTGGTCGATCAGAGCACTCCCGCCTATGATATATTTCAGTTTAGGAATCCTAAAAATAAAGGACTGGATTCCACGAATATCGTAACATAAGTACTTCATGTTTTTAGCACGCTCCATCAGCTTAACAAGCTGCTAATTCTGTTCAAACTTCCAAAAACGCTCTTTAAAGAGCCAATTATTGACGATGCCGGTTTAGCTTCAGTTCCGCTTACATAAGGATGAGTTCGTAAAAAACCCGCATGAGCCATATCGTTCCTTATAGATGTCAAGGTCTGCATAAACGAACCAAGTTCTTCAGGAATTTCCGATATTTTTTCTTTAATGGATTTCAAGCGAACTTCATCAATCAAAAAGTCTTTTAGGGTATCGGCATCTGCATTTTTTTCGGACAGCTTGCTTTCGTAACTGGCTACCAGATTTTCGAGTTCCGACAGCCAACGCGGAGAATCAAGTTTTTTACTTTCACCCTTCTCGGCACCTTCCTTCAATTTCTTTTCTACAACAGAGCGTTCCGCTTCCACATCGGGGTGCAACCCAACCTTTTCAACACAGGCCGTTACGATGGTTTCTTGCAACAACGTTATGCTTTGCTGGTACATTTGGTTCTGGAAGCACCAATACGCAGCTTTCAGCCCATTCCTTGACGAATTTCGGGTATCAAAAACATCGTATTTTTCCCTTATTTTTTCAATCATCGGATACAAAGCTTTGAAGTCCTTATTTTCGTACCCCGTCGAGTCGTAATTTTCAAACCAAGCCTGCAACTGATTAAAAATGCTTCCATCTTTAGTACCACTTTCATAACAAATTTCAGCACCACGACACGTCAAAAAATTATCAGTCAGTTTTTTCAGCGTATTCGCTAGCTCCTGAAGTTTTCTAGTAAACTCCCTTTCTTTCTTTTCGGATCGATTTTGGGTAGCCCATTCCGTCATAAGCGAATGCAATGGTTTGCCATTGCCATATTTAATAAACACGTTAGCCGCCGTGCTAAAGTCCATAATGTCATTAAAGCTCTTCAGCCTTAGCACTGGAGCATTTCGCTTATCCATCGGAAGAGTATTAACCTTGTATGCAGGCCCAAGCTTTTCAAATGCGCCGTAGTAAATCTCGCCAATAGTGATATTCTTGGTATTCTTCAAATACGTGAGCAGAACCATGCCAAGCATGGGGAGGTTGCGGAAGCCGTTTGTAAAGTCGAAATAGATTTCATCGTTTTCTTCAATTTTCGATTCAATCGTGTTGAAGATATTCCATATCTCGTCTTCTGAAAAGCCTTCACTGTCCAAAGGCTCGTCTTTAACAATCGATTCAGGGAAAAATCCCTGTTCTGCAAGTTTATGCAGTTGCTCTTTCAAACCCCACTTTGCATCGCCAACCTTCAAATTGGCAGGTTCATCAATCAAATCCCCAATTTTCTGTCCATCGCTCGGCTTATAAGTTCCCGATTCCCAATTATTCGCCCTGGCAGCCTTGGTCAAGAAAATAAGTATCCGGTCATTTTCCGACCAGCCCTTGCATTCATGACTAACAATAGCTTCTTGCACATGACGAACATTGCATACTCGATCGTTCTCGTCGCCGTCAAAATAATAGTTGCAAATTTTATAGTCTGTCGTCCCCAAAAAGCTGATGAACACCTTGCGATGAGCCAGATTACTTTTTTCTTCCATTTTGCTCTCCATTTTTCTATGGAAACTAATAAAATATTTTACAGAATAAACAAAAAAATTCCAAAAAAGCAAAAAAAGGCAATACTTCAAAACGAGGCCACCGCTTTATTACGGCAGCCTCCATAAAATCACCCCTCATTATACGCAGTCGTTTTACTTGATGGCAAGCGCCACCGCAAGGACGTTCTCTGGAACGCCTTTTGACCGAAGGTACTTCGCAATCTTTTTATCGCGGGCCGCAAATCTTCTGTTCGCCTTAGCTTCGCCTGGGGCATCGTCTTGAAAAGCTTGAGCCACTCATTTTCGGGAGAACGGCTATTTTTCGGAATGTACTTGGTAAGGCCTATTACAATATATCTTTTTTTCTTGTATATCGGCAAGGGGGCTGATTTTCCAACATCGGAGACGCGATACAAGGCGAATTCTTCATGACAGCGGTCGCAAAACGGCACAGGGAAATTGCAAATCCAGATGGAATAAACGGATGGCATGCGGTAAGGATGGTCTTTCAGCTGTCGCCGAAAAGACTCTTTGTCAAAGGTGATTTTCGAATTGACGCTGAGCATTACCGTATAAAGTTCGATACGATCAAGAGTGACCTTTTAGAATTCCCCAGTCTTACAAATGCGTAGGGCGAGCGTTCGCGGGGGTGCTCGCACACCCATGACCGAGCCCAGCATTTGCTGTGCCGTAGGTCTGCACTGCGACGTAAGGCGAGTGCTGCGGAAATGCTTGCATTTCCATTGCCGAGCCTAGGAGCAGACAATCGAAGATTGTCATCTCTCTT
>JAEEGL014703170.1_pt1 | contig 13424 bp, 9 predicted proteins | sample 9134231 | NCBI WGS metagenome assembly JAEEGL01 (sample SAMN16246548, study PRJNA631951) | gut metagenome | biome: gut microbiome; feature: rumen; material: fiber-attached | host: Bos | place: Iran: Karaj | collected 2018-10 | reverse complement strand
TTCTTTTCCAGAAGCTCGCGGAAGATGCGGAAGGAGACGGCGGGCTCCAGGGTTGTGCCGGATTTGGAAATGACGTTGACGTCAAAATCCCGGTCTCCCAGCTTTGCGAGCGTGTCGCAGAGCGCATCGGCGGAAAGGCCGTTGCCGACAAAGAACACGTCGGGATCGTCCGCACCGGGAACCGGTTTCAGCAGCTCGATCGCGCCGCGGGCGCCGAGATAGGAACCGCCGATGCCGATGACAACCAGCGCGCCGGAACGGGCGCGGATGGTCTCTGCCGCCGCCAGAATGCGGTCCAGTTCCGTTTCCCTGATATTGCGGGGCAGCGCAAGCCACCCGGTGAAATCCGCGCCGAGCCCGCTGCCTGCGGCGAGAACCTCGTGCGCGCGGGCCGCGGCGGCGTAGTCCGGGCCTGCCTGGGTGAAAAACTGCCGGGCGCCGGAAAGATCAATCTTTACCATTGGGAGTACCTCCTGTAAATAAATTCTGTTGATACTATATTATATAGAAAAGGCGGAGGAAATCAACAGGGAATAAAAAAGAAAAATGGTTTACAGAATAATGAATATTTTCATCGAAATAATGAATATTCGATTTCAAAATGCAGAACAGAGTCCGAAATACCGCGGGTTTTCGACTTTTTGAACAGAGTTTTCGACAGAATGAAAATGCATAAAGCCGAAAAAAGGTTGACATAACCGGGAAGCGGCGCACAGATGCTTTTTTCGGGCCGTCCGAACGCGGGAGAACGCCCCGGTCACAGGAATCTCTTGACGGAAACAGATGCTGATAGTAAAATAAAGAGAATCCGGTAAAAGCATTTTTGCATACGGCACGAAGGGAGACAGACATGAGGCGCCATTTCAAATGGGATAAAAAATATCTGCACTGGGGAATCACGGCGTTCTGTGTGATTGCCGCCTCTCTCCTGTTCTATTTCGCGATGAGCAACATCGCGGTTTTCGGCAAGTCCCTGACCAAACTGGTGCGGATCCTGGCTCCGTTTATCTGGGGGCTGGTCATCTGCTACCTGCTCTCCCCGCTGATGAGGGGACTGGAGAATCGGCTGTTCCTGCCGCTGTGCAGGCGTCTGTACCGGAAAAACAAAAAGAACGACGGGAAGAAGCTCGCGCGGGCGCTGGCCGTTCTGTTCTCGGAAATCGTTCTGGTGCTTGTTCTGGTCGCACTGATTTATCTCATTCTCCCGCAGATGATCAACAGCATCCAGACGCTGGTCTCCAACAGCAACACCTATGCCAACAACCTCTCGAACTGGCTGGAAGACCTGCTGAGGGATCAGCCGGCCATTGAGGAATATGTCAGCGGGCAACTCGGGAACATCAACGCCAACCTCGGCAACTGGCTGGAGACAAAGATCCTGCCCCGGCTGGGCAACATTGTGACTTCGGTGACCTCGGGCGTATACGGCGTCGCGCTGAGCATTTACAACCTGATCATCGGCATTATCGTGTCGATCTACCTGCTCTCGGACAAGGAGGGCTTCCTTGCCGCGATCAAGCGGCTGAGCTACACGGTGTTCAGCGTCGAGATGGCGGAAAAGCTGCGCCAGGGAGTCAGGTTTCTGGACAGAACCTTCATGGGCTTCCTCTCCGGGAAGCTGCTGGACTCCCTCATCATCGGCATTATCTGCTACATTGTCTGTTCGGTACTGCGGATGCCGTATACGCTGCTGATCAGCGTCATTGTCGGCGTGACCAACATCATCCCCTTTTTCGGCCCGCTCATCGGAGCCATTCCCAGCGCGCTGATCCTGCTGATGGTCGATCCGACGAAGTGCCTGATCTTCATCATCTTTGTGGTCATCCTGCAACAGATTGACGGCAACATCATCGGACCGCGCATTCTCGGCAATTCCACGGGCATTACGGGCTTCTGGGTCATCTTCTCCATCATCGTCGGCGGCGGACTGTTCGGCTTCTGGGGCCTGCTGCTCGGCGTGCCGGTCTTCGTGGTAATCTATACCCTCGTGACAAACCTGATTGTCAGAAAGCTGAAGCGGAGCGCCCTCCCCTGGGAGATCGGCGACTATGAGGAGATGGATTACATCGACCCCGCGACCCTGCAGGTTGTGAAAAAAGCAAGCGTCCGGAAAGAAGAAATTGCACGGGAAAAAGCGGCCAAAACCCGGGAAGCGGCTCCGAGGACCGTTATTGAAGAGTTCCCGGAGAGCGGAAGAGAAGAGACTCCGCAGAAATGAAATACAGAATTGCGACCCTGGGCTGCAAGGTCAACCAGTATGAGACGCAGGCCATGGAGGAGCGGCTGCGCCGGGACGGACACCGGCCGGCGGAGCCCGGAGAGACCGCGGACGCGGTCATTGTGAACACCTGTGCCGTGACCGCGGAGAGCGGGCGAAAGTCCCGCCAGTCCATCCGCCGCCTGAAGGAGGAAAACCCCGGCGCGGTGGTGGCGGTCTGCGGCTGCTATGCCCAGCTGAGCCCCGAGGAGAACGAGGAGATCGGCGCGAAGGTGATTTTCGGCTCGGGCGACCGGATGGCCTTTGTGGAGGCCGTGGAGCGCGCGGTACGGAACGGAGAGGGGCTCCGGCAGATCGACAGGCCCTTTTCCAGGAAACAGCTGGAACCGCTTCCGGCCGGCGCGGTCTCGGGCAGGACACGGGCGATGCTGAAAATCCAGGACGGCTGCAGGAACTTCTGCAGCTACTGCATCATCCCCTATGTCCGCGGCAGCCTCCGGAGCATGCCGGTCGGGGACGCCGTCCGGGAGACGGTGCGGCTTCGGGAAGAGGGGTTCCGCGAGCTGGTCCTGACCGGCATCGAGGTGGCCTCCTACGGGCTGGACCTGCCGGAAAAACCGGGTCTCGCCGACGTTGTGGAGGCGGTTGCCGCCGAGGCGGGCGGAATGCGCCTGCGCCTCGGTTCTCTGGAACCGACCGTCATCACCGAAGACTTCTGCCGCAGGCTTGCCGAAACCGGAAAGCTCTGCCGGCACTTTCACCTGTCGCTGCAGTCCGGCTGCGACCGGACGCTGAAGGCGATGAACCGGAAATATGACACTGCGTTCTTTTACCGTACAACAGAGCTGCTGAGGAGATATTTCCCCGGCTGCGCCCTGACCGGAGACCTGATCGCCGGTTTTCCTGGCGAGACGGAGGAGGATCACAGGGAGACGCTGGACTTCATCCGGCGCTGCGCCTTCGCGGAGCTCCATGTCTTCCCCTATTCCCGCCGGCCGGGAACCCCCGCGGACCGGATGCCGGATCAGCTGACCGCCGCGGTCAAAAACCGCCGCGCGCACGAGGCGAAAGACGTCTCTGAAGAAACCCGGGCAGCCTTCCTGCAAAACAGCGTGGGACAGACTCTCCCGGTGCTGTTTGAGACCGGCGGTGCGGACGGCTCCCTCGGCCACAGCGATACCTACCAGCGCGTAAAAGTCCCGGAACCGGGCCTGCGCGGACAGATCCGCGGCGTGCGGATCCTCGGCCTCGAGGACGGCGTGCTCATCGGGGTAACCGAATAAGAAAAAAAGAACTCCGGCGGAAAACCGCCGGAGTTCTGACGTTATCCGGGATGTTCAGGCGGACAATTTAACGGTGCGCGAGGCTTGCGTGGGCGTCCCGCAGGCCGAGGCAGAGGGCATCGATGTCCTCCTGCGCCGTATAGCGGCAGAGGCCGATGCGCAGCGCGCCGTCGATGGTTTTTGCGTCCAGCCCCATAGCCTCCAGAACGTGGCTGCGCCCGCCCTTCTTGCAGGCGGAGCTTTTGGAAACATAGACCTCCCGCGCTTCCAGGAAGTTCATCAGCACTTCGCTGCGAAAGCCCGGGAGTGAGACGGAGAGGATGTGCGGGGCCCCGCCGCCCAGGACTTTCAGCTCCGGGATGTCTGCCCGAAGCCGGTCGATGATCTCTTCCCGCTGCGATGCCATCTTCTCCGCGTTCTCACGCAGATGCGGCCGGGCAGCGTCGCAGGCGGCCGCAAAGGCGGCGATCTGCGCGGTGGCTTCGGTTCCGGCGCGGCGCCCGTCCTCCTGCCCGCCGCCGACGATCATCGGTTTCAGGCGGAGGCCCTTGCGGATATAGAGCGCGCCGATGCCCTTCGGCGCGTGTATTTTATGGCCGCTGACACTGATGAGGTCCGCGCCGAGCGACTTCGGGCTGAAGGGGATTTTCATGAAGGCCTGGACCGCGTCCGTGTGCAGCAGCGCCGGAGAGCCGGCATTCCGGAGTGCGGCGGAAACCCCGGCGATGTCGGTAACGGCGCCGGTCTCGTTGTTTACCAGCATCAGCGAGACAAGCGCGGTGTCCTCCCGCAGCGCTTCGCGGACGGCGTCGACCAAAACCGCGCCGGAGCGCTCCGGCTTCAGGCGTGTGACTTCGAAGCCCTGTGCCTCCAGCAGGTCCAGAGCGCGGCGGATCGCGTCGTGCTCGGCCACGGAGCTGATGATATGGCGCCCGCGGCGCTTCATGAACTCCGCGCCGCCGAGCAGCGCCCAGTTGTCGCTCTCAGAGCCGCAGGAAGTGAAGACCAGCTCTGCGGGGGCGCAGCCGAGCGCGGCGGCGACGGAGGCTCTGGAAGCGTCCAGAAGCTTCTTTGCCTCGCGGCCGGCGGTGTGCGTGGAGCTCGGGTTCCCGAACGAAAGGGTCATGGCTTTCACGGCGGCCTCGGCGGCCTCCGGGCAGACCTGAGTGGTGGCTGAATTATCCAGATAGTGCATGGCAGTTCTCCGTTTCCGTCATCCCGGACCGGGAGGCCCGGGTCGGGAATACTATACCAGACAATCCGGAATAGTTCAACCTGCGTTTTGGGCTGAAAGCATTTGACATCCGGGCATTATTCCGATATAATCATTCGGAATCGATAATAAGCTTTTTGAATGGTGAAGATGATGACAGAAGACAGAGTCTATAATTTTTCCGCAGGCCCGTCGATCCTGCCGGAACCGGTTCTGCGGCGGGCGCGGGATGAGATCATGAACTGCCGCGGGAGCGGCATGTCCGTCATGGAGATGAGCCATCGAAGCCCCGTGTTTACGGAGATCTTCACGGAAACCAAGCAGAAGTTCCGCGACATGCTCCGCGTGCCGGAGAGCCACGAGATCCTGTTTTTACAGGGAGGCGCGACGCTGCAGTTCGCCGCGATCCCGATGAACCTGATGGAAGGCGGCGCCGCGGACTATGCCGTCACCGGGAACTTTTCCGGCAAGGCGGCGAAGGAAGCGGAGAAATACGGGACGGTCCGGCTTGCCTGCGACACGGGAAACACGGGACATGACCGCATCCCTGCCAAGGCGGAGCTCCGGCTCTCGCCGGACGCGAAGTACTTCTACTACTGCGCCAACAACACCATCTACGGGACCGAATGGCAGTATGTTCCCGAGACGGACGCGCCGCTGGTGTGCGACATGTCCTCGGACATTCTGTCCAGACCGGTCGATGTGTCAAAATACGGCCTGATCTATGCCGGCGCACAGAAAAACATGGCCCCCGCCGGCCTCACGGTTGTCATCGTTGACCGGAGCCTTGCCGGGCGCGAGCTCCCGTATACCCCGCAGATCATGAGCTACCGGACGATGATCGAGCACGACTCCCTTCTGAACACACCCCCATGCTGGTGCATCTATATGCTCTCCCTTGTGCTGGACTGGCTGAAGGAACAGGGCGGCCTGGAGGGGATGGAGCAGCTCAGGAGAGAGCGGGCAAAGCTGATCTACGACTGCCTGGATGAAAGCCGCCTGTTTCACGCGCACGCCCAGCCGGGCTCCCGCAGCGAAATGAACGTGACTTTCCGGACCGGGGACGCGGCGCTGGACGCTGAGTTTGTCCGCTATGCCGCGCAGCGCGGCCTGGTCAACCTGAAAGGACACAAGGTCGCCGGCGGGATGCGGGCGTCCGTCTATAACGCGATGCCGCTGGAAGGCGCGAAAATCCTTGCGGAGACGATAAAGGAGTTTGAAAGAAACCATGTTTAAGATACAGACGATGAACAAGATCTCCCCCGCCGGCCTGGACGTGCTGGCCGGCTACGGCTGCGAAGTCGGGGAAGAAATCAGGGATCCGCAGGGTCTTCTTCTGCGCAGCGCCGACCTGCACGGGGCGGAGCTGCCGGAGAGCCTTCTCGCCATCGCGCGGGCAGGAGCCGGCTACAACAACATTCCGGTCGAGGAGTGTACCGAGCGCGGCATCGTTGTTTTCAATGCGCCGGGCGCAAACGCGCAGGCGGTCAAGGAGCAGGAGATCGCCTCTCTGGTCATGGCTTCCCGGGATATCCTGGGCAGCATCGAATGGGTTCATTCCATCTCCGGCGAGGGAGATAAAATCCCGGAACTGGTCGAGAAGAAAAAGGCGGCTTTTTCCGGCCCGGAGCTGATGGGCAAGACACTCGGTGTGATCGGCCTCGGCGCGGTCGGCGCGCTGGTGGCAAACGCCGGCGTGGATCTGAACATGAGGGTCCTGGGCTATGACCCGTTCCTCTCGGTGGACGCGGCCTGGCGGCTCTCCCGCAAGGTGATCCACACCGAAAATCTGGAGGAGCTCTACCAGGTCTGCGACTATATCAGCATCAACGTCCCCTTCACCGACAACACCCACAACATGCTTGACGCCGAAGCCTTTGCGAGAATGAAGGACGGCGTGCGCATTATCAACGAGTCGCGCGCGGAAGTGGTCAACGACAGGGACATGACCGCGGCGCTGAAAAGCGGAAAGGTGGCCAAGTACGTCACGGACTTCCCGAACGAGACCATTCTGAAGGCGCCGAACGTCATTGCGATGCCGCATCTGGGCGCCTGCACGCCGGAGAGCGAGGACCGATGCGCCGAGATGGCGGCAAACGTGATGTACGATTACCTGCTCAACGGCAACATCCGCAATTCCGTGAACCTGCCGGACATCTACATGAACCGCCTGGGTGCCTGCCGGCTCTGTGTCATCCACCGGAACGTGCCGCGCATGATCACGCGCATCCTGGATTTCATCAGCGCGAAAAACATCAACGTCGAGCACATGATCAACAAGGCCCGCGGAACCTATGCCGTGACAATTGTGGACCTGGGGGATGAGATCTACGAGAGCACGGCGGATCAGATCCGGCAGATGGATGAAGTCCTGAAAGTGAGGGTACTGTGAACGAAAAGAAAACGATCGGCCTTCTGGTGGCCGTTGAGATGGACAGCGTCTTCGCACGCTACGGCGAGCCCTGCGGGACGGAACATCGCGGCGGCTTTGATGTCTACCGCTACGAAAACGACAGCTATGTGCTTCTGGTGATCCACAGCGGCATCGGGGAACTCGCGGCAGCCGCGGCGGCTGAACTGCTGATCGACCGCTATGAAGTGGAAATGATGGTAAACTTCGGCGTGGTTGGCGGCCTGACCGAGGAGATGGCGCAGACGAAGACCTGTGTTGTGCGCAGGGTCGTCCACTACGACTTCGACCTCTCCGGCATCGACCCCGTTCTTCCGGCACAGTACCCCGGGTACCCGGACAGGTATCTCCCGGCGGACGGGGCGCTGGTGGAAAAGGCAATGGCGATCTGCCCGGAGCTCCGGGCCGTGACCTGCGCTTCCGCGGACAAGTTTGTCGGGAACCGGGAGGACAAGGAACGCCTGCACCGGGAATACGGGGCGGACATCTGCGAGATGGAGAGCGCCGCCGTGCTGCTTACCTGCAGAAGGAACGGCATTCCCTGCCTGCTGCTGAAGGCGGTAGCCGACGGGCTGGCCGGCGGCGGAAAAGAATACTACGAAGCGCTGGAAGAGAGCGCTTCGCTCTGCCTTGCGGTCACGGACCGCATTATCCGGGAGCTGTAAATGACAGAAAAGCTCTATTATCAGGACAGCCATCTGTTCCGTTTTTGCGGGACAGTGCTCTCCTGCACGGAGGGAAAGGGCGGCTGGCAGATCGTTCTGGACCGGACGGCCTTCTTCCCCGAGGGCGGAGGGCAGCCCGCGGACGTCGGGACGCTCGGCGGCGTCCAGGTTCTGGACGCGCACGAGCGCAACGGTGAGGTCGTACACTGCTGCAGCGGCCCGCTGCCCGTCGGCAGCAAAGTCGAGGGCGTACTCGACCGGGAACTTCGGCTCGGCAGGATGCAGAACCACTCCGGCGAGCATGTTCTCTCCGGGACGGCGCACCGCCTGTACGGCTGCGAGAATGTAGGATTTCATGTCGGCGGGTGCGATGTGACCATCGATTTTGACCGGGAACTCGGCGCGGAGGAAATCCGCAGGATCGAGACCGAGGCCAACGAAGCCGTGCGGGAAAACCTCCCGGTAAAGGTCTGGTTTCCGGACGCTGAGACGCTTGCCGCGCTCAGCTACCGCAGCAAGAAGGAACTGAGCGGCGATGTGCGCATCGTGGAGATCCCGGGCGTGGACTGCTGCGCCTGCTGCGCGCCGCACGTAGACAGCACAGGCGAGATCGGCGTGATCAAGGTCCTGAACTTTGAGAAACACCGCGGCGGCGTGCGCCTCAGCGTGGCCTGCGGCATGTGGGCGCTGGAGGACTACCGCCGAAAACAGCGGAGCGCCGCGGAAATCTCCATCCTGCTGAGCGCGAAGCGTGATGAAATTGCCCCGGCCATTCAGCGCCTGATCCAGGAGCGGGACGCCTGGAAAGAGAAAAACGCCTCGCTGGCCATGGAGCTGGTAAGGCTGAAAGCCGCGCAGCAGCTGCCGACGGAGGGAAACCTCTGCCGGTTTGAGACAATTGCCGACGAAGTCGCCATGCGGGAACTGGTAAACCTCCTGACTGAAAAATGCGGCGGCCTTGCGGCGGTGTTCTTCCCCGGCGGCGGAGAAGAGCTGCGCTATATCATCGGCAGCCGGAGTATGGATCTGAGAAAGGCTTCGAAAGCCATCAACGCGGGGATCTGCGGCCGCGGCGGCGGACGCCCGGAAATGATCCAGGGAAGCGCGAAAGGCGGCCCGGAAGAGATCCGGCGCTTCCTGCTCGGCTTTTCCGCGGAATAACGGATACGGAAACAGGGGAACAAGCTGCATGGAGCAACTGCTGAACGGAATACGGGTTCTGGATCTGACGAACAATCTGGCAGCCCCGATCGCGGCTGTGAGCATGGCGGATTACGGAGCGGAAGTGATCCATATCGAACGGCCGAAAGTCGGAGACGACGCCAGAGCGTATCAGCCCATGACAGACGGCGTCAGTCTGTCGTTCTGCTCGTACAACAGAGGGAAAAAATCAGTCATCCTGGACCTGAAAGACCCCAAAGGGGCGGAACTGGTGAAACGGATGATCCGGGACGCCGACGTACTGATTGAGAGTTTCCGGCCCGGCGTGATGGAGCGCCTCGGCCTGGGATACGAGACAGCGGCCGAAATCAACCCGGGGCTGATTTACTGCTCGGTCTCCGCTTACGGACAGAAGGGGCCATACCGGGAAAAAGCCGGTTATGACCTGATTGCCCAGGCATATTCCGGCTTTATGCACATGACCGGAGAGCAGGACAGAAGGCCCATGCTGTCGGGGATGGCGATCGGCGACATGGTCAGCGCGCTGAACGCCTTCGGCAGCATCATGGCGGCGCTGGTCTACCGGGGAAAGACCGGGAAGGGACAGCATGTGGACATTTCGCTCTGCCGTACCATGCTCTGGTGCAACACCTACCTGGACTATGTGAACATCGGCAGGGACATTGCCAGAACAGGATGGGAGGCCGGTATGAGCTCCCCGTACGGATCGTTTCCCGGACGGGACGGCGACCTGATCGTCGCATGTTCCAATCAGAATCTGTGGGAAAAACTCTGCCGGGCGATGGGCCGTGAGGATCTGATCGGGGATCCCCGCACGAAGACGAACAGCAGCAGAGTGGAACACAAAGACTTTATTTCCGAGGTGGTCGCAGCCTGGGTGATGAGTTTTGAGCACATCGATCAGGCGGCGAAGATTCTTGACGCCGCAGGGATCCCAAACTCCAGAGTATTCAGCAATTTCGATCTGCTGCACGATGAGCACGCACGCAGCTGCGAGTGGCTCCTGGAGGTTCCGGTGGGCGGAGGACTGGAGGACAAAACCTATGTAACCCGCGGCGTGCCGGCGGATTTCTCCGAGACGCCCGGCGACCCGCGTCATCCCGCCCCCGCCTTCGGCGAGCACAATCATGAAATCCTGGAAAAATACGGGCTGAGCCCGGAAGAGGTCGACGCCCTGGAAGAGAAATGGGCGAAGCCCTGAACGAAATATGCCCGATAATGACGAAAGACCACCGGCCGGTGGTCTTTCGTCATTTTCAAAGCATCTTTATTCGGCGGATGACAGCCGGCCGAGCATCTCCCAGGCGTAGGCGTCCTTTCGCTGCTCCGCTTCGCTGAGATCCTCATAGGGCAGGATCATGGGGTGGTGCCGCATGGCGTTGTCCCGCTGCGGATCATATTTCCAGTTGTACATCTGATGGAAGCGAAGCCAGCGCCGGTGCTCCATCTCCTGAAACAGGTCCGCGTGATCCGGATAAAGCTCCCGGAAACGCCGATAGGCCTCCTGACAGAGGTGGGCGGACAGCTCGGTCAGCGTATCGTCACCGAGCAGGTATCTGGCTTTGACTATCAGATGGTCTGCCGCGGCGATATTCGACTGCTGAAGGAAGTAACTCAGGTCCCGCCAGGCTACGGGGTTCGGGGAGCCTTCGTTGTAGATGTCGTTCATCACGATCGCGCGGCGGTTGAGTTCGTCCTTGATGACGAATTCCGGCGCATAGCAGTCGTTTCGGCTCCCGAAGGAACAGAGACCGGGCAGCGCGCGGCGCAGCCGGACATGGACTTCCGCCGGGACGACGAACCAGTTCCCGAGCAGCTCGCGGGCGCGCAGGTTCTCCTCGTCCTCATCCATGCAGAGAAGGATGCGGTCCGCCTTCTGCAGAAGCGCGGGAGCTTCCGTCCAGCTTTCGCTGTGGAAAACGAGGCGGTCCGAGTCGGCGGGACCGCCGGTGAGCGCCGAGATGAGTTCCGGATGCAGCGCGGCAAATCCCGCCGTATCGCCGAAGACATGGTATTCGGTCGCCCTGCCGCGGACAAAAATGTTGGTCAGCAGCGCGCGCTCCAGCAGCGCGCTCCCTGCGGCACCGCAGCCGATCAGGACAATACGCTTCTCGCCGGGCTTCAGCGGGTGCTCCTTCCAGTAGCTGCGGCTCATAACCTCCATGGGGCTGAACAGGTGCATCAGCGGAGGGAGTTTCTCCGCGCGGATATCCGCCATGCAGAAGCTGCGTATGCCGCTCTCCGCGGTCTCAAGCGCTTGGGTATAGTTCTCCCAGGGTTCCGCTCCGACAAAGAACATGGACAGGCCGTCTTTCCCGCGGCGGATCCGGGCGAGGCCGTTCGGGTCGAACACCATCCGGACAACATTCGGATTGGAAAGAACCGCGCTGCCGCGCGGAAAGATCAGCAGGCAGCTCTTGTCTTCCCGGACAAGTGCTTCGGCGAGCGCCGCGGAGTCCTCGTTTTCCTCGCTGAACGCGTACCAGGGCTGCCTGAGGCCGAGCCGCAGACGAAAGCGGGGAATCACGGTCCCGCTCAAAAGGTTCAGCCCGATGCCAATCAGGGCGGCGAGGATCCCGACGCTGCAGAAGGCGAAGAACAGGCCGAGAATGCGGCCCATCGGTGTCACCGGGGACAGATCGCCGTAGCCCACCGTGGTCATCGTGATCAGGGAGAACCAGATCGCGTCCCAGAAGCTGTGAATGGACGCGTCCGGGCTTCCGTTCTCCGCGAAGACCAGAAGCACCAGCAGGACGATATAGACCAGGAAGGCGGTCAGGAGAAGTTTTCCGTATTTTTTCATGCCGGCGCGCCTTTCTTTTCGCCGGCCTTCAGGATGGCGGGCAGGGTCAGGACGTTGTTGATGTCCATCTGCTTATAGTCGACGCCCCGGCCGGTGACCGCGTTTTCCCGCGCGGACAGCTCATCCAGTTCCTCCCAGGGGATCAGGCAGGCATGGGTGCGCGCGGCGCTGTTTTTTGCGATTTTGATGTTGCAGGGAAGGCCTTCCGCCCTGCAGTGCGCCCAGGTGGCGGCGTTGGCCTCAAATTCCTCGCGGCTCATGAGGCTGTAGCCCATGGCGTAGTGGAAGGCGTTCCAGCGCATATGCTCGGTTTCCCCGAGGTTCTGGAGCATCTCGTCGGAGAGCTTCCAATTCCCGCTCATGACATCCTCCTTCCGGCTGCCTGAGGCGCGGATAAAGGCCGGAATGAAGTCCGCCGAGGCGCGGGAGGACATCTTGCCGAAGCTGTCGCAGGCAATCCATTTCTCCCAGTTGCTGCGCTCGGAGCTGTCGTAGGTCGCGTTGAGCAGGATGGCATTCCGATCCGCTTCCTCCGCGGACAGGAAATCGAGGGTATAGATGTTGGTGGAGAGAACGGGGCTGCCGATACGCTGCTGATAGCGGACGCCCCGATCGCCGCAGCGCACAACGGCGACGCTTTCGGCGTTCCGGCGCTGCAGGAAGAGCATCAGGTTGTCCGAAATCTCCTGGTTCATCTGCTCGTCCCCGGTACAGACGGCAATCAGCTTGAGCCGCGTGATCCTGCTGGCGATATAATTGTAGAACTCGGTGCTCCTCGCGTCGGCTTCAAAACTCTGGATGTCATAGTTTTTCATAAGCTCCGGAGAATCCGCCATGAGATACCCGGATTCTTTAGAAAAGTTCGGGGAAAAAACCGCCGCGTGGAATGTTGCGCCGGCGAACTGCCCGTTCATAATCAGCTGTCGGAGGACCGCCTGGCCGTGCGAGCCGAAGCCGACGATGACACACTCGTAATCTTCCTTTGCCCTGCCGTCCGGCGCGAAGTGAATGCTTTCCCAGGGCGGGCACATGCGGACAAGGGCGCGCGCGGTGAGAGTGCTGCGGTCAAAGACATTGACATAACCGAAGCCGTAGTGCTCCGGAGAGAGCTGAAGCATGGAAATGATGATGTCCTCCGCGCCGGGAAGCGTGATCCGGGTGTTCTCCGGGGGAATATTCTGCTGCTCCAGCGCCTTCTTCAGATCAAGGGCGTAAAACAGGTTCTTGTCAGAGACTTCGTCCAGCGCGAAGACCGTAAGCTTGCGGTTTTTGATATGCAGCGTCCGGAGTGTTTTTTTGTCGGAGGCGACGGCGGCCGCGCCGGTAATCACGGACATGCCGGCATAGTTCAGGTCGCTGACCGTGGCGGCGCTGGCATCCTCCGCAACAAATACGACAGAGTGCCCGTTGGCCTTGACGCATTCCTTGCCCAGCGCGATGCTGTTCTCGTTGATGCCGTAGATCAGGGTCAGGTCGCCTCGCCGGGACAGGAGAAAGCGAAGCGACCTCAGAGCTTCCGCGCCGATGGTGGTCATGGCCGCGCTGGTGATGGAATAGAAGGCAAAAAGATGAACCAGCCAGAAACAGAATACTCCGATCGGCGTGGAGACCACGGCGCTGCCGGCGATGGCGGAGAACTCATTCACACCG
>JAEEGL013187711.1_pt1 | contig 13424 bp, 10 predicted proteins | sample 9134231 | NCBI WGS metagenome assembly JAEEGL01 (sample SAMN16246548, study PRJNA631951) | gut metagenome | biome: gut microbiome; feature: rumen; material: fiber-attached | host: Bos | place: Iran: Karaj | collected 2018-10 | reverse complement strand
GATTTCAGAAGCGATTTTTATGACGTCGTTAGGATAGAAATAAAGTCCTACAACGGCGTAATTTGATTTCGGTTTTTCGGGTTTTTCCTCGATTGAAGTTGCCTTGCCGTCCTTGTCAAAAGCGATAACGCCGTATCTTTCGGGGTCGGTAACCGAATAACCGAAGACCGTTGCAATATGCTCTTTTTCAACACGCTGTCTTGCATGGTGAAGAATTGCGGGAAGTCCGTGTCCGTAGAAAATATTGTCGCCTAAAACAAGACATGCATCATCATCACCGATAAAATCTTTACCGATAATAAAGGCCTGCGCAAGACCTTCGGGGCGAGGTTGTTCTGCGTATGAAAATTTCAGTCCCCAATCTTCGCCTGTGCCGAGCATACGCTCAAAAAGCGGCAAATCCCAAGGCGTTGAAATAATTAGAATTTCTTTTATTCCCGCTAACATCAACGTAGAAAGCGGATAATAAATCATCGGTTTGTCATAAACCGGCAAAAGTTGTTTTGAAATAACTTTTGTGATAGGATAAAGGCGTGTTCCCGAACCGCCTGCAAGAATAATTCCTTTCATAAGCGAATTAATTTTTAAATTTTTGTTGCAAAATTACACATTTTTTTTCTTTCGGTAAAGAGAAAAAGGAATTATTTTTGTTATATCAAACAACGAACATAAATTATGAAATTCGTTATATCCCATATATATTTTTTGCTACTGACAGCAGTACTTTTTTGTCCGCACGTTTCGGCTCAAAACCCTACGACAGAGGGCAACAAAGCCGATTATGACACGGCTGCATACTATTTGGAATTGGCAGAAAAGGCAAAATACGCCTCTCTCGACCAAACCATAGAAAATGCGCTACTTGCCATAAAATACTTGAACCGTTATTCAAACGTCACTGATAGTACCCACAACGAGAGCGTACATCTCAGAGAATCCGCTAACTGTCTTAAAATCAGAAAACGTGCTTGTTTTTTAGCGGCTAAATCATACTTTGCCGTTGCCAATTCGATAGGGCTTTCGCTACACAGCCGAACAAGATATATGGGACGGGCGGCAAAATATTTTGACCGTTGCAGAAAACTTAGCGAACTCACCCAAGATACTTTTGCAACTGCCGCTGCCTGCAACGAGTTGGCATTAATAACGGTACATCAAGGACAGTATGCCAAAGCCTTTGTACTTTACGACAAAGCCCTCAAACTCTATATGCAAAAAAACTGTTTTGACGGCATGGGAATGGTCTACAACAACAAAGGCGTTTTGGATTTGTCCTGCAAAGACACTTTGCAGGCTGCATCAGATTTTCAATGCGCCATAACTTGGGGCGATATAGCCGATAATCAAGAAGTTATGGCACAAGGTTACGTCAACATGGCAGAACTCTGTCTTAGTCAAAACAACGACCAGTTTGCGCAATGTTACCTTGATACGGCGATGGTTTATTATGCAAACAACAGTATTTTGAAATGCAGAATTTTTATGCTTTATTCAAAAGTTTTCAAAAAACAGGACGATTTTCGTGCTGCGTTCAACTATCTTGAAACTTACAACAAACTCCGCGACCAAATACTCAACAGCGAAAACCTCCGTCAAATCAACGAACTTGAAAGTTATCTCAAAAACGACGATCAGAAAAAAACAATAAATACTCTTACCGAAGAAACCCATCTTCAAACCAACCAATTGACAATCTTAGGTATAGCGGCTTTTGTTCTCTTGATATTGAGTATACTGCTGGGAATTTTTATGAAAAAGACTTCCAACCGCAACAAAATAGTCAACAAGCAGAACGAAAAAATCATGCATCAAAAAGCGATGTTGGAAGAATACACTGAAAACATAAACTCTTCGCTGACATACGCCTCTCGGCTTCAACGCTTGATAATCAGAGGAAGCATTGACATACATAAAGTTTTGACGGATTTTTTTGTGATTTACCAACCCAAAGACGTTGTTTCGGGCGACTTCTATTACGTAAGGGATTTGGGCGCAAGACGTGTTGTAGCCGTTGCTGACTGCACAGGACACGGCGTGCCGGCAGCGTTTTTAAGCGTTTTGAACATCACTTTCCTAAACGAAATTTTTAGTTACATTGACAGATTTACCGAACCCGAAATGGTGTTGGAACTCTTAAAAATAAAAGTCGTTCAAACTTTAAATCAGACAGGCGATTCCACCTCGTCAATGGACGGTATGGATATAGGAATCGTTATCGCTGACAAAGAAACAAAAGAGGCAAAATATGCAGGTGCATATATAGATTTGATGATTTTAAAGGCTGAAAATTCCGAGGTCGTAACCATAAAAGCCGACCGCAACCCGATAGGCTGGTATCACAGAGAAGTGGCATTCCGCCAAACGGTTTTGGACTTAAAAGACAACGATGTAATTTACATGTTTTCTGACGGTTACACCGACCAAATCAACATCAAAACGGAAAAATTTACCAAATTTAGAATGAGAAAAATAATGAAAGACTTTGCAGAATACGACTTAAAAACCCAAAGGGAAAAATACCTCGAAAGTTTCAACAACTGGAAGTCCGGAGTAGAGCAGGTAGACGATGTTCTTTTAGTTGGAATCCGGGCAAAAAGTCTTTTTGAAAATAAAAAAAATTAAGATAAAAAAAATTAGGCAAAAAATTTGCTTGTTTAAAATTGTTTTTCTTACTTTGTAAACTAAAATTTTGAGGAAATGATTGAATCGGAAGAAATAAAAGAGAGACGCAGAAAAATAATTCAAAGTGTCAGAGAATGTTTCCAAAACAAACTCGGAAAATACACCCACCAGCGCATAAGCGATGAATGGTTTTTTTACGGGCTGGGATTCACACGCGAAGAAATGCAGTATGTTTTCGGTTTCAACGCCGGATTTTTCAAAACCGAAGAAATAGAAGGACATACTTACAGTCATGTCGGAGTTAACGTTTTGGTAAGGACAAACGGTATCAACCCCGAACTAAGATTACAATACCAGAAATTTTTCAGACACGAACTCTCTGATTGGATTACCGAACCCGAACAAGGATATTCTTCGTTTAGAGGCGGAGTTGGTACAATATTTCCGCATTACAGAGGAATTACGACATTCTTTTCGGACACGCAAATGATAGAATACATAGAGGACGCTATGGACGGCATTTTGAAACTCTACAACGCAATTGCAAACAATCCCGACGGAATTTTCAACAACGTTGTTTGTATGAATTCAAGAAACGAGAGTATTTTGACGTTAGTAAAAAACGTTATTTATAAAGACAAGTAATGCAGTTTCTTAATGCGGTTTTTCTTTGGGCGGGTTTTGCCGTTCTAATACCGCCTGTAATACATCTTTTTAATTTCAGGCGTTACAAAACAGTATATTTTAGCGATGTCAGATTTTTGCAAAACCTTAAAAACATTACCCGCAAAAGGTCTGTTTTGAAACAGATTTTGCTGATGGTTTTAAGAATGGCGGTTATCGCATGTCTTGTTATATCCTTTGCTGAACCGGTAATTTCCACAAGCGGTGTTTCAAACGGTTTAAGCACAATAAAAAACGCTCCGCCTATAATTTATATCGACAATTCGTTTAGTATGCAGGCAGGCGAAATCGCGGGTCTTAATCTCGAAAAAGCCAAAAACAAAGCCTTGGAAATTGTTGGTGCTTTTCCTTTGGGTACGCAGTTTTTGTTTATTGACAACGGTTTTTCAGCACAACACAACCGCCTTGTCAATGCGGACGGTATACGCGGATTTTTGGAAGAGTTAAAAACTACTCCAAAAACACCGTCAATAGGACAGGCAATCAGAAAAGCCTTACAAAATCTTAGTTTTCAAGATGTTGACATAAATTCTAAAAAGACTGTTTTTGTAATTTCAGACTTTCAGAAAAATATTTGCGACTTTTCGGCTTTGGAAAACGACTCTCTGCTTTCAATCAATCTTGTAAAAATTGAGTCCGAAAGTCAAAACAACATTTCGGTTGATACGGTGGAATTTTTAACTCCTTATAGATTAACGGGGTCGGAAGAAGAAATACTTGTAACGGTAAGAAACTACGGAGTTAAGCCCGCTAAAAACGTACCGTTAAAACTTTACATCAATAACAGCAGCAAATGCGCCGAAACTTTTGACATAAACCCATACGAGAAAAAACAGATAACCCTCAAATACGTCAACACCGAAAAAAATCTTGTGCGCGGCAGGGTTTCGGTTTCGGATTTTCCCGTAAGTTATGACGATGATTTGTATTTCGGTTACAAGATAGATTCCGTAAAAAAAATCCTCATCATTTCCGACGAAACATCCAACAAATATTTTGATGCACTTTTTAAAAAGGACAAAAATTTTTCCGTTGAATTTTCCTCCGGCGATGATATTGACAATCTACTTGAATACCAGACTGTTATCATCAACAAAAAAGAAAATATTTCTTCAACACTAAGCAACAAAATTCAAAGTTTTGTCTCAATGGGCGGAAACGCAGTTTTTGTACCGTCTTTTTCTGGAAACATCGACAGTTACAATCACTTGTTATCGCTTTTGATGTGCAACACTTTTACAAGCAAAGACACATTAAAATGCAGAATTGCAAACTTCAACAAACAGTCTCTGCTATTAAAAAACGCCATAAAATCCGTGCCTGAAAACGTTGATTTGCCGGTAATTAACAGATATTTTAATTCTACACAAAATTCTTATCTTTCGGAAGAAACAATTTTGGAAACGGATTCTTACAAAAAAATTCTTTCGGCAAATAGTTATAAAGCGGGCAAGTTTTACGTTTTTTACACGCCCTTGGACGAAAAATCGGGAACGTTAGTAACTCATAGACTTATAGTGCCTTTGCTGTATAACGCAGCGGCGTTTTCCCAAAATTTTGACTCGCAGTATTACACTTTAATCGGCAAAGACGATGGCTTTACGACCAAAATTCCGAATTACAAGGAAGGCGTAAAAGTGTTTTTGAAGGCAGAGGATTCCGACTTTGAACTGATACCGAGAATTTCTGGACCCGACGGTTTTATGAATTTTAAGATTTTTTCTCAAAACCTCATTGAGAAAGCGGGATTTTATACTTTGATGATTCAAGACAAACCATCAAACGCCTTTGTTGCATACAATTATGACAGAAAAGAATCCAAATTGGATTTTTTTACGGCAGACGAAATCTTGGAAAAACTATCCTCAGAAGGTTTTGTATCAGCACAGATAATAGAAACCGACAACGGAGGCTTTTCTGTTTCGACGGTTCAAAATGCCGCAAATAAACCGCTTTGGAGAATTTTTGTTATTTTTGCATTGATATTTGCCGCCGCCGAAATATGCGTCGGAAGATTTTTATAAACATAATTAAAATAAAACATGAAAAAAATATCACTATTGGCATTATGCTCATTTTTAGTAGCAACATCTTGTAATTCAATAACTAACGACAACAAACAAGCAGCCGCAGACAGCATTGTAGAAGTTCAGACAAGAAGTGTAATAGCCGCTCCCCCACCCCCTGTTATCAAAGAAACGGAGTTTTTTTACAATTTTGATTCCGCTTCGGCGATGATAATTTCCGACCCGATAACATACGAAGTCGTTGTTAAAAACCACAAAATTGACGATGATTGGGAAGAAGAAAGACTCGCTAAAACCGATATAAAACCGCTCGCAAATGCAATTTTTCAAGCCGTTTATAAAGGCAGATTAAAGGCTTACGACTATTTTGAGGAAACAAGAGAAATGCCTATTAGCGAAATAAAAGCACTCGAAAAAGAGTTCAACCGCAAAGACATCGGCAATATTATGTTTGAAGAAAAATGGTATTTCAACGAGAAAACCATGACTTTAACGAAAAAAGTTACGGGATTGACATTCGGATATGAATTGCGTGATCCGCAAACGAAAGATTTTCAAGGATTTAAAGCAGCATTTAAGGTAAAACTCTAAATTATGGCAAAAACTACGGAAACCCCGCTGATGAAACAGTACAACAGCATCAAGGCAAAATATCCTGATGCTATTTTGCTGTTCAGGGTCGGCGACTTTTATGAAACATTTGCTTCGGACGCAGTAAAAACGTCCGAAATTTTGGGAATTACGCTCACAAAAAGAGCCGGAGAAGCCCTTGCGGGGATTCCGTATCACGCTTTGGACAACTATTTGCCGAGGCTTGTAAGAGCGGGCGAAAGGGTTGCGATTTGCGAACAGTTGGAAGACCCGAAATTTGCCACAAAAATCGTAAAACGCGGAATCACCGAACTTATTACACCCGGAGTTTCCTTAAACGATAATGTATTAGACAACAAATCAGATAATTACGCCGCGTGCATAAACCTTCAAAAAAGCAAAACCGGCGTAGCGTTTTTGGACATTTCGACGGGCGACTTTCTTGTTGGAGAAGGTTCTAACGAATACGTTGACAAACTCTTAGCCTCTCTTAGTCCAAAAGAAGTCTTGTACGAAAGGTCAAAAAAAGAAGAAATAAGACAACTTTTCGGCGACAAATATTATTTTTATCCGCTCGAAGACTGGGCGTTTGAAGAAACCTCCGCACGGGAAAGGCTACTCAGACAATTTTCAACAAACTCTTTGAAAGGTTTCGGAATAGAGGAAATGTCGGAGGCTTCAAACGCAGCCGGTGCACTTTTGCATTATCTTGACATAACGCAACATACGCAACTCGGACACATTCTCAAAATTTCAAAAATAGACGAAGGAAAGTACGTTTGGCTTGACAAATTCACGGTCAGAAACCTTGAAATTTTCTCTCCGCTAAGTCCGTCAGGCAAAACACTTTTGGACGTTATTGACAAAACCGTAAGTCCGCAAGGCAGCAGAATGTTGAAACATTGGTTGGCGTTGCCGCTAAGAAACACCTCAGACATAAAACGCCGTCTCGACTATGCCGAAGAGTTGAAAAACGATTTTACGCTTTTGGAAAACTTACGTTTGCAATTACGTCAAATCGGTGATATAGAGAGACTTGCCTCAAAAATTTCGACCATGAGGCTCACCCCTCGCGATATGCGTCAAATAAAAGTTTCTCTTGACTGTACACAAAACATCAAGAACTTTTTGAAAGAAGCAGTTGATAACGGTAAAACTATTTTTCAAAACGTTTACGAAAAGTTAGACCCTTGTACTCAGGCTGCACAAAAGATTGATAACGAAATAGTTGACGAACCACCGGCACTGATTTCAAAAGGCAAGTTCATAAAAAACGGTGTCAACGCTGAATTAGACGAATTAAGGGAAATTGCTTTCAATTCACAAGAATACCTTCTGAAAATGGAAACGGATTTAAGTGCACAAACTCAAATTCCGAGCCTGAAAATCGGTTTCACAAACGTTTTCGGTTATTACATCGAAGTAAGAAATACGCACAAAGAAAAAGTGCCGTCAGAATGGATTCGCAAGCAGACTTTAACGGGTGCAGAGCGTTACATCACACCCGAACTAAAAGAATACGAAGAAAAAATTCTCGGCGCACAAGATAAAATCCAACAATTGGAGGTTGAAATTTTCAACAATTTGGCGGCATTTTTGACGGATTACATCAAGATTTTTATGCAAAATGCCAAAGCAGTTGCGGCGTTAGATTGTCTTTGCAGTTATGCCCAGTGCGCTTTGGACAACAACTACTGCAAACCCGAAATCAATGAAAGCAACGAAATAAAAATCACTGCCGGACGGCACCCCGTCATAGAGCAGCAACTCCCAATCGGCGAAGAATACATTCCTAATGATGTTTTTCTTGACGACAAAACGCAGCAAATTATGATGATAACCGGTCCTAACATGGCGGGAAAATCAGCACTTCTCCGTCAGACGGCATTAATAATGCTTATGGCTCAGGCGGGCAGTTTTGTGCCGGCAAAAGCGGTTACGGCAGGTTATGTTGACAAAGTTTTTACAAGGGTTGGAGCCTCAGACAATATTTCGTCAGGAGAATCTACTTTCATGGTTGAGATGAACGAAGCCGCCGGAATACTTAACAACATGACTTCCAAAAGTTTAGTACTTTTTGACGAATTAGGACGCGGCACCTCTACTTACGACGGCATTTCGATTGCGCAAGCCATCGTAGAATATATTCATGAATATCCATTAGGACGTGCAAAAACATTGTTTGCTACTCATTATCACGAACTTAACGAAATGGCAAACAATTTTGAACGTATCAAAAACTATAACGTTTCGGTCAGCGAAACGGGCGGAAAAGTGATTTTTATGCGCAAACTTGTACCCGGGGGCAGCGAACATAGTTTTGGTATTCACGTTGCAAAATTAGCCGGTATGCCAAAAGCAGTTGTTGAACGGGCAAACCAAATTTTAAAAGAACTTGAAGGCTGCGGCGAAAAAACTCCCGCCGTAAAGGGCGCAAAAGAAACAAAAAAATCTAAAAACGAGGGAATCCAACTAAGTTTCTTTCAGTTAGACGACCCCGTTTTGACCCAAATCCGCGACGAAATAAAAAAAATTGACATCAATAATCTAACACCAGTTGAGGCTCTTAACAAACTAAACGAAATCAAAAAAATTATCGGTGTGAAATAATTTTCAAAAAATATTCATGCACTCTTAAATCGTCGTTCAGTTCGGGGTGAAAAGCCGTAACAAGTTGTCTACCTTGCTGAGCCGCAACAATATTGCCATCAACAACCGAAAGTATTTTTACGCCATCGCCGCATTTTTCGATGAAAGGCGCACGGATAAAAGTCATAGGAATTTTGCCGTCAATGCCGTCAAAATCACCTTCATAAAAAAAACTGCCGAGTTGACGGCCGTAAGCGTTGCGTTTTACGGTGATGCTCATCGTGCCTAAATGCTTGTCATCTAACATGATAAGCCCAGCACAAGTTCCAAAAACCGGCAGACCCTGTTCTATGTCTTTTTTCAGAGGCTCAAATATTGAAAGGTCTTTCAAAAGTTTCAGAATAGTGGTGCTTTCGCCGCCCGGAATTATTATGCCGTCTTTTTCTCTCTGATAATCAGCAAGATTGCGAATTAAAAAACTTTCAACGCCAAGTTTCAAGAGCGCTTGACGGTGTTCCTCAAACGCCCCTTGAAGTGCTAAAATTGCTATCCTCATTTTCCTCTTTCAGCCATTAAAAGTTGGATTTCCTGCTCGTTGATTCCGACCATTGCACCGCCCAAATCTTCTGAAAGTTCAGCCAAAATTTCGGGCTTGTCGTAATTGGTAACGGCTTTTACGATAGCCTGAGCGCGTTTTTCGGGGTTGCCGGACTTGAAAATTCCGCTGCCGACAAAAACGCCTTCCGCTCCGAGTTGCATCATCAAAGCAGCATCTGCCGGCGTAGCAACACCGCCCGCAGCAAAATTTACAACGGGAAGTTTGCCGTTTTCGTGAACAAAATTTACCAAATCAAAAGGTACTTGCAACTGTTTTGCAGCCTCGTAAAGTTCGTCTTCCGAAAGCGATTTTATGCGACGGATTTCGCTCTGCATTTTACGTAAGTGTCTGACCGCCTGAATAACATCGCCCGTGCCGGGTTCACCTTTGGTGCGAATCATCGTTGCGCCCTCGTTGATACGCCTCAATGCCTCGCCTAAATCCCTCGCTCCGCAAACAAACGGTACTTTGAATTTTCTCTTGTCAATATGGAAAATATCGTCGGCGGGAGTCAAAACCTCCGACTCGTCAATATAGTCAATTTCTATTGCTTCAAGTATCTGAGCCTCAACAAAATGTCCGATTCTGCATTTTGCCATAACGGGAATTGAAACCGCCTGCTGAATGCTTTTTATCATTTTCGGGTCGCTCATTCTGGCAACGCCGCCCGCCGCTCTGATGTCAGCCGGAATTTTTTCCAAAGCCATAACAGCACACGCGCCGGCTGCCTCTGCGATTTTTGCCTGTTCGGGCGTTGTAACGTCCATGATAACTCCGCCCTTCAACATTTGGGCAAGATTTCTGTTTAAAGTCTCTCTGTTTTCCATTTTCTATATGTTTTTATTATTACGAAATTCTGTGGGTGAAATACCTTTTTGCGTCTTGAAAAACTTGCAAAACGCGGCTTGCGTTGAAAAACCGAACTTGTAAGCCGCCTCCTGAACGGTCATGGAAGTTGAATGTAAAACTTCTTCGATTTCTTTCATCAAATAACTGTCTATCAACTGTTTCGGAGATTTTCCGACGGTTTTTTGTGTTATTTGCGAAAGGTAACGCGACGTGATGTTCAGTTTTTCGGCATAAAAACTTACGTCTCTTGCCTTGTCGTAAAACTTAACCACAAGCGACATCAAAGCGTTGTAAATCTCTACGTGTCTGAAACTTACCGGCTGGTTGTGAATATGTCTGATAACGTTTGCGCCGTCAAAAGCCACCGAATAAACTATCAAGTTGCGGATATATTCGTGCGCTTTTTTTGCGGCGTTTTCCAAGGTTTCGCCTTTCGCCAAAAAGGTTGCGAAAGCCGAGGAAAGCGTTCCCGCCACGCCGTGATAATTCCAGCCGCGAATATCGGGCGAGGTAAAAAACAGAGGTTCGCCGCCGCCGCTTGTTATAAACACGTCTGTTACAATGCCTTCCGCGCAATGTCCGCCTTGAAGCAAAACCGACTGCGCACCGCTTTCGAGGATTTTTTTTGCCGCCGAGAGCATGTCCTCAACCGACACTATCCGGCATTTCAAAAGCATTTCCGCCTCCTGAGATTTCAAAATCAGGACTTTTGCATTATGAAAAATATAGTTTTCAAAAGCGGCTATGACATTTTGTGAAACGAGTTTTTCGCCTCTTGAACTCAAAAATCCCGCATCAACGACGATATTCTGACAGCCGACGGTTTCTTTTGCGAGGGCTTTGACGGTTTCAATGTCTCTTACCAAACCGATTTTTACGGCTTTCGGACGGTTTTCCATAAACGCAGTCCTGACTTGAGCCGTAACCAAATCCGCAGGAATATTTTCGACGGAAATGATTTTTTCGGAGGTTTGGACGGTGATGGCGGTGATTGCCGTAACCGCGTATCCGCCAAGCGAATAAATGGTTTTTATGTCCGCCTGAATACCCGATCCGCCGGTAGAATCCGAACCCGTAACGCTTAATATGGTATAAAAATTTTTCACGCCGCAAAGATACTCACACTTTGCCTAAATCTCCAAAAAACACTTCCCAAAACAGAAAACTTAGAATACGTTTTAGCAATTTTAAGCATCGAGCCGCAATGCTTGCGGCTCGGCTCATATAAAAATTACTAGCCCCAAAACGGGCAAATTAGTTACTACTTATTGTGAAGGTGGCTTGTGCAGACTTGTAGTTTGTTGTTGCCGCACTTGTTATAGTAATTGTCTCAGATAAAATCTGCTTATTTGGATTGCTTTTGCTTACGGTAAAACTATTGCCACTTTGAGATATATTCAAATGATTATAATCATAAGTCAAAGTCAATGAACCTCCATGATGAGTTGCAGAAAAAGTAGCACTTGCATTTCCCATTATTTTCCCCCAGTTAGTATTATGATTACTACTTGGCGATAAAAGAACAAATCCATTTGCCTTTGCTATACTAACTGTAAATGATTGTTCTTCAATATCTTCATAATCATCACCGCCGACTAATTTGTAATAAACGGTGTATTCTCCGGCATTTGTTGCTGTCGGAATAGCAGTGCTGTATTCGCCGTCAGCACCGAGTTTGTATTGCCACACTCCGCCGTTAGTAGTACCTTCCGTTATCAATTCTTGCGCAGAACCGGCTACGTTACTTTGGTTACCGTTAAAAGTAAGTGTATTTGCGGTCGGTGCTGTGGTTGTGGCAGTGAGTTTTATTTTCGTCATCGCAACATTGGCATTGTAAAAATTACCGTTAGTAAAACTGTTTGACGCTGTTTTGGTGTAATTGAAAGTTCCGTCGTTAGCGGTAATTTCTATATTATCTGAGCCGGAAGGTACTGCAAGATAAAACTCATTGGTTGAAAAATTATAAGTGTTGTTACCGATTGTAACAGACGAACTTGTTACGGTTAATGCCTCTCCGCTGTTGTTATTCAACGTGAATTTTACGATTGCCTGTTGATTTTGAAAGTTAGCATTTTGGTCGGGAATAATTTGTCCGTTAGTAACGCTTGCAATACCAACCAATGCAGTTGCATAATCGCAATGCGCAGCGATATAATCCAAAGTACCGTCCTGACCTGTGTAATCAGGCGTATTAAATTTCAACAAAAGTTGGTCATTAACAGCCGGGGTATAATTTTCGCCCGTAAATTCTCCGCTCAATTCGGTGTTTACTCCGTCTGATTGTGCAGTCAATTCGCCGATTTTGTCCTCATCGTGATAAACGGTAACAACTTCGCCTTTTTTCCAAGTTGCGTTGAGAGTATTTCCGTCAAGGGCGAGTGCTTTACTGAGACCTGCATTTTCACCTTTTGAAGCGTTGATTGTGAGGGTGTAGGTTTTCGGCGTGTTAAATTCGTCGTTGTCATTGTTTTCTTTGTCAGAACAAGCCGCAAATGTCAAGCCGCAAAACAAGAATGCTGCGAGTGTACGAAACTGTTTTTTCATAATTTTACCTCCTTTTCAATTAAAAATTAAGTTCTTGCGCCTGTCCATAACCGTTGCGGTTTGCGCCAAAAGTGCTTGCACTTCCCGCCAAAAGTTTAGGCGTGTCTTCGAGGTTGATAACCTCAAAATCGGGCTTAATGTACTTTTTCTTAATTACTTTCTGCGCCGGAAGTATAACCGGCTGATTTTTAACTTTGTCTGTCATAATTTATGATGTTTAAAAAAAATTATTTACAAAAACAAAAATCCCTTGCGGACAGAATTTTGATTTCTGTCTGCAAGGGATTGCGTTATATTTAGAGAAAGTAAAAAGTAAAGTACTTTTTACCCCCCCCGATTTACATTTTGTAAAGTTTGATATATATTAGTTTCTTTCACTTTTGTTGTTAGATGTTTTGTTAATGCCGCAAAGTAAAATTAAATAATTTTAACACGCAAAAAATATGTGTTAAATTAAAGTTAAGATTCAAAAGCCAAACGGCGAAGTTCTTCTATTTGGTCGGCTGGAACTTCTAAAATTTTTACAACTTCGTCAAAATCAAAACCTTTGGAAATAAATTTCTTAATGCTTTCAACGAGTTGTTCGGTGCGACCTTCGGCACGGCCTTCGGCGCGTCCTTCTTCTCGACCTTTTGTTTCGCCCTCTATGAAACCGATTTCTTTGCCTTCTCTTAACTTCGTTGCCAACTGCCCGTAATAACTTATATAGTTATGAAAACTTGAATCGTACTGCCATTGCTGCTCCCTTGTCATGTCGGAATACGATGCAAGTTTTTCCAACCGCATAAATAGCGGTTTGTCCTGTTTGAATGCTAATTGTGTTTTCATTTTCGGCATATTTGATAAGTTATATATCCATTTGTCAATGACGGTTTCACAGTCGGATTCTTTCATCTTTCTGTAAAGCGGCATTTGTATTT
>JAEEGL011989761.1_pt1 | contig 13424 bp, 10 predicted proteins | sample 9134231 | NCBI WGS metagenome assembly JAEEGL01 (sample SAMN16246548, study PRJNA631951) | gut metagenome | biome: gut microbiome; feature: rumen; material: fiber-attached | host: Bos | place: Iran: Karaj | collected 2018-10 | reverse complement strand
GCAGTAGTTGTGCAACTTATAAGTATTGCTATAAGCTTTGGTATTTTTGTCCCATTTGTTTTATTAAACAATTATGCAAGAACAAGAGCGTTAAAGGAAAACATTAAAGAAATGTATCCTAAATACGTTACTGCTAAACATAAGAATAAACATGTAACTATATTTGACTTTGATTTTGAACTTGGTGAAACCGCAAAAATGCTTTGTAACCAATTAATCAAAGATATGAAATTGATGGAAGAAGTTAGAACTAAAGTTATCGAATTGAATAGTAGAAAAGAAACGATGAAAGTTAAAGAATTCGAGACGCTTAAGAGAAATTTATTAAATAAATTAAAAAAGAACTTAAAAATAAAGAGTTATTTTCAACCACTTGTTGGAGGTCATGTTGAATTTGATGAAAATGGAAAACCAACAGACTTTGAAGTTAGAGGATTAGAGTGCCTAATGCGTTGGTGGTACAATGATAGTTATGTTATTCCACCTCTTGCTATAGAAATAGCTAGACAAGCAGGTCTAGAATATGAAATTAACTATTATTTATGGGAAAATATGTTACTAAACTTAGATAGAAAGAAATGTAAGTGCTATGTTACATTCAATATTTCTATGAACTGTTTAGAAAAAGATTCCTTTATTGATGATATAACTTCTTTATTTGAAAGATATGATATGGATCCAAGTGGATTTGTTATTGAAATCACAGAAGAAGATGAATTCAAGAACGAAGATGAAGCTTTAAAGAAAATAGTAGAGCTTAAAGAAAAAGGATTTGTATTTGCTATTGATGATTATGGCGCAGGTCAAACATCTATGAAATATTTCCAAACAAATGCCTTTGAACTTGTTAAAATAGATGGTGATTTAGTTAAAAAAGCTAAAGAAAATGAACAAGTTTATGATATTATTGGTAATATTAAAGAGCTTGGTAAAAAAGGTCAAAAATATGCCAATATTCAATTTAAAGTTTTATGCGAATTTATCGAAGATAAAGAATCATTTGATAGATTAAAAGAATTAAAGATTGATTATTACCAAGGATATTTATTTGGTAAAGCAATGGACTTTGATGAATTAGTTAATAATGAAAATATTAAATTGGCTAAAGGTAGTCAAAAGCACGTATAGGAGGAGAACATATGGCAAAAGTTACTAAGGCTGTTATACCAGCTGCTGGATATGGTATGCGTTTCTTACCAGTTACAAAAGCAATTCCAAAGGAGATGCTTCCAATCGTTGATACACCAACAATAGAATATATTGTTAGAGAATGTGTAGAAGCAGGAATAACTGATATTTTAATTATTGTAAGTGCAAACAAAAACTCTATCATTAATCACTTTGATAGAAACTTTGAACTTGAATACAAATTAAAAGAAAAGAATAAAGAAAAAGAGTATAAAGAAATTACTTCATTATTAGATAAAGTAAATATTTACTTTGTTAGACAAAAAGAATTAATCGGCTTAGGACATGCAGTATTATGTGCTAAATCATTTGCTGGAAATGATCCATTTGCCTTACTTTTAGGTGATGATTTATGGAGATGTAGAAAGCCCGCTATTAAGCAATTAATTGAAGCTTATGATGAAACAGAATCAACTATTTTAGGTGTTAAACAAGTACTTTTAAAAGAAGTATCAAGTTATGGTATTTGTAAGACTGTTGATGATGAAAAATTATCAAAAGTAATTGATTTAGTTGAAAAACCAAAGGTAGAAGAAGCACCAAGTAAAAAGGCAATTAGTGGACGTTACATTTTAACACCAGAAATATTCCCATATCTTGAAACACAAGAACGTGGTGCAGGTAATGAAATTCAATTAACTGATGCTATTAAACGTTTAAGTTTAAATCATCCTGTATATTCATATGAAATTACAGGTAAGCGTTATGATATTGGTTCTGTTATAGGCTTTGTAGAAGCTACACTTGATTACTCATTATCTAGAGCAGATATAAAAGATGCTATTCAGGAATTAATTAATGAAAAAGCAAAAGAAAAATAATATTGAAACAGAAGAAAATATTACTACTAATGATGAAGAAAAAGTAGAAGTAAAAACTGAAGAAATAAAGAAAGAAGAAACACCAAAAGTAAAGAAAACAATATTTTATATTTTCTATGATATTCTAGCAACCATTTGTGTTATATTGTTAGTTTTAACTTTCTTTGATAAACCAAGAGATTTTATTCTGGATAAAGTTAACTTAGTAATAGGTTTAATTATTGTAATATACGCAATAATATTCCTATTACCATATACATTTAAGAAAAAAGAAACTAAAATCATTAATGTTTTGACATTTATTGAGTTAATTGTAATAGTTATTCTTGGCTTTATATTAATCACAAATAAAGAAATAAAACATCTAAACACAAGTAGAATTGTAGGTATAACAATTTATATCTTTGGCTTTGTTGAAATAGTTAGAGGATATCATTCAATTGGTGGAGTTAAGATATTTAAATCAAATATGTTAAATGGCTTAATTAAGTATTTTAATATATTTTTAATTACTCTAGGAACTTACATATTCTTTGATTTGCCATTTGAAAAATATTTATTAACTACTGTTAGAGTAGCCCTAATATTTATTGCGGTAATATCAGTATTTATTGGTTTAATTAAAATGCCAAAGAAAAAATAAAGCACACTTAAAACGTTTTTATTGTGTGCTTTTTTATTTTATCATAGTAATAACATATTTATTATGTTATAATGCTTGTGTTTAAGGTGATACAATGGAAAAAATACTTTTTAATGAAATGAATATTCAAATTGGACTTAAAAAAGCAATAGAAGAATTAGGATTCACAACACCTACAGATATACAAAGTGAAGCTATACCTAAGGTTCTAGAAGGACTAGATGTTATAGGTGAAGCTCAAACAGGTACTGGAAAGACTTTTTCTTTTGCTATTCCAATGATTGAAAAAATTGATCCAAAATTTAATAAAGTTCAAGGACTTGTAATGCTTCCAACTAGAGAATTAGCATTGCAAGTTTATGCAGAATTTATTAAGCTTTTAAAGTTTAATAGAGAGATAAAAATCACAACAATCTATGGTGGTCAAAGTTATGATAAGCAATTAAAAGACTTAAAGAGCAAACCTCATATTGTTATTGGTACTCCAGGTAGAATAATTGACCACATGAATAGAGGAACTGTTGACTTTTCAAATCTTAAAATGCTTGTCTTAGATGAAGCTGATGAAATGCTAAAAATGGGTTTTATTGATGATATTGAATATGTACTTAAAACCACACCATCAACAAGACAAACTACCCTATTTTCAGCTACAATGCCTGATGAAATAAGAAGAGTTTCTAAAAAGTATTTAAATAATCCAGTTAATATAAAAATTCAAGCTAAAACTTTAACAGTAGAAGCTACAAAACAATATTATTATGAAGTAAAACAATCTAGTAAAACAGATTTATTGATAAGATTACTTGATTTCTATTCATTTAATTCAGCTATTATTTTTTGTAATACAAAGAGCATGGTAGATGAATTAGCATCAGCCTTACAAGCTCATGATTATCAAGCAGATGCTATACATGGTGATTTAAAGCAAGCACAAAGAGATAGAGTAATGAATTCTTTTAGAAAAGGCTTAACAAAGATATTAATTGCTACTGATGTTGCTGCTAGAGGAATCGATGTTAAAGGAATAGAAGCTGTATTTAATTATGATCTACCACAAGATGATGAATCTTATGTTCATAGAATTGGTAGAACAGGTAGAGCTGGTTTAAGTGGAATTTCTTTATCTTTTGTCACAGGTAGAGGAAGAAATAGAATTTCAGAAATTGAACGTTATACAAAGAGTAAAATGGAAAAGAAAGAAATACCTTCAATTGATGAAATTGTTAAGCAAAAACAAAAGAAGATTTATTCTGATATCACAGAAATAATTGATAATTCAGAAAAGAAAAATACATACAAACCTATCATCAATAAATTACTTGCTGAAGGTTATGATGGAATAGATATTTTAAATGCTTTAATCGATAAAATCGTTAAAGAAGAAGTTAAAGAATATAATGAAATTGAGATTGAAGAACCATATAAACGTAGAAGTAAAAATGTAGAGAAAAATAGACAAAAAAATGGCAAAGAAATATCTTATTCATACTATCAAATTAATATTGGTAGAAATGATGGAGTTAGACCAAAAGAGTTTGTTGAATTAATAAATAGACTAACTAAAATTCCTAATTATGCAATAGGAGATATTATCATTCATAACAACAAAACTAGCTTTGAAGTTAGACCTGATATGAATAAAAAAATTGTCCTTTTACAAGGAAGAAAAATTAATGGTTTTGAACTAAATCTAAGAAAACTATCTAAATTAGAGTAAAAAAGGCATAAAAATGTCTTTTTTTCGTATATATTTTATACAAATATATAGAAAAATTATTAAAAAAAATGTATAATTATTTTGTTAGAGGTGATTTTTATGGATTTAAAAAAATACATTTACGATATTCCTAATTTCCCAAAGGAAGGCATTTTATTTAGAGATATCACACCATTACTTAATAATGGTGAAGCATACAAATATGCCGTTAATCAAATGGTAGAATATGCAAAGAAAGTTAAAGCAACAAAAATATTAGCTCCAGAAGCTAGAGGATTTTTATTTGGTACATGTGTTGCTTATGAACTAGGTATTCCTTTTGTTCCTGTTAGAAAACCTGGTAAATTACCAAGAGAAATCATAAGTGAAAAATATGATTTGGAATATGGAACAAACGAGATTAGTATTCATAAGGATGCAATTAATCCAAAAGAAAAAATCTTAATTGTTGATGATCTACTTGCTACAGGTGGTACAGTTAATGCTGTAACTAAACTTGTAGAAAGATGTAACGCAGAAGTTGTTGGTATGGCTTTTGCTGTAGAATTAGTTGATTTAAAAGGAAGAGAATTACTTAAAAAATACGATGTAATGTCATTATTACAATACTAAAATTTGTTCGCTAGATAAAGGAAGTGATTTTTATGTCACAGGTAAAAAATGTCACAATCGATGATTTACTTGAAAGCTGTAGAAAATATTTAAAGAAAGAAGAAAACCTAAATCTTATTAACAGGGCATATAATTATGCTTTACTTAAGCATGCAGGTCAATTTAGAAAGTCAGGAGAACCTTACATAATCCATCCACTTGCTGTTGCTTATATATTATCAGAATTATCTGTAGAACCTGTTACAATTGCAGCTGCATTACTACATGACACAATTGAAGATACAGAAGCATCATTTGATGATATTAAGACTAATTTTAGTGAAGATATAGCTTTCTTAGTTGAAGGTGTAACTAAAATTAATCAAATCACTTTCGATTCAAAAGAACAAGCTCTAGCAGAGACACATCAAAAGATGTTACTTGCTATGGCTAACGATATAAGAATTATCTTAATTAAACTAGCTGACAGATTACATAATATGAGAACTATGGATGCAATGCCAAGGGAAGCACAGATTAGAAAAGCCAAAGAAACATTAGAAATCTATGCTCCACTAGCTCACAAACTAGGTATGTTCAAAATCAAAGCTGAGCTTGAAGATAGAGCATTACGTTATGAAAATCCAGATATTTATTATCATATTTCAAACTTAATTAACGCAAAGAAAACAGAAAGAGAAAACTTAATCGCTGAAATGATTAAAGCTCTTGAAGAACATTTTAAGACAATCAAGTTAAAGAAATATGAAATCAAGGGTAGAATTAAGAATATTTATTCTATTTACAAGAAGATGTATGAAAAGAATAGAGATTTTGATGATATTTATGACTTGCTTGCAATACGTATTATCGTAGATAAGGTAGAAACATGTTATCAAGCTTTAGGTATTATTCATGCTCACTTTGTACCACTACCTAAGAGATTTAAAGATTATATCGCAGTACCTAAACCAAACCTATATCAATCATTACATACAACTGTTGTAGGTGTTAATAGTGAAATATTTGAAATTCAAATAAGAACTAAAGATATGGATGATGTAGCTGAAGTGGGTATCGCTGCTCACTGGGCTTATAAAGAAAATAAGACTTATTCAAAAGATAAAGTCCAATTCGAAATGGCCACAAAACTTAAATGGTATGGCGAATTATTAATGTTATCAAGAGATTCGGATATCAATAGAAATGCTAATGAATTCGTTGATACTGTTAAAACAGACTTACTTGATACAAATATTTATGTATTTACGCCAAAAGGAGAAGTTGTTGCACTTCCTCAAGGAGCTACAGTACTAGATTATGCCTATAAAATTCATACAGATGTAGGTAATAATGCTGTTGGAGCAACAATAAACAATAAAAATGTTGTCTTAGACACTGTTTTAAAAACTGGTGATATTGTAAATATCAGAACACAAAAGAACTCAAATGGTCCATCTGAAGATTGGTTAAAGAAAGTAACTACAGGTCATGCTAAAGCTAAGATCAAGAACTTCTTAAACAACAAATATAGAGATGAACTAATTGAACGTGGTAAAGAAGAAGTTGAAAAAGAAATAATCGCTAATAAAGTTAATGCAGAAATTACGCAAGAATTTATTAGGAAGCATTTCCAACGTCAAGGTATAGAAAATATTGATGATTTATACATTGAAGTTGCTAAGAAGATTATTAGTCCAAAGACTATTGTCGCAAAACTTCTTGGTAAAGAATATCACTTTGAAGAAAACTTACAAAAACAAATTGAAAAGAATAAGAGAATTATTAAAGCTGATAAAACTACAGGTATTATCGTTTCAGGTGTAAACAATGCTGAAGTAAAACTAGGCAATTGTTGTAACTGTATTCCTGGAGACCCAATAGTTGGATATATTTCAAAAGGAAATGGAGTTATTGTCCATTCCATCAACTGTAAAAATATCCAAGATCTTGATAAGAAGAGATTCGTTGAAGTATTCTGGGAAGGAAATACTGATAAGAAATATTCTTGTAGAATTAAAGTTATATCACAAACAAACACTATTTTTGCTGAATTAATTTCAACAATCAATTCATCTAACTCATCTATATTACAATTACAAGCTAATCAAAAAGAAGACGGACTTGTCGTTACAAAGATCAAAATATTAGTAAAGAATATCGATGAACTTGGTGTTCTTATTGCTAATATTCAAAAGATTAAGAATGTAATGCAAGTAGAAAGAGACAACAATTAGAGTATTAGTTCAAAGAGTTAGAGATGCTAAAGTTGAAATAAATGGTAAGATTAATGGTCAAATAGATCATGGATATATGCTATTAGTTGGTTTTGGCCTAGAAGACACAATTGAAAATGTCAAAAAAATGGCCTTAAAAGTAGCTAATTTAAGAATATTTCCAGATAGTGAAGATAAATTAAACCTATCTATTAAGGATGTTAATGGAAAGATTTTATCTATTTCACAATTTACTTTATATGCAGATAGTAGAAAAGGAAATAGACCGTCTTTTTCCTATGCCTTAAAAGATGGAGCAAAAGAATTATATCTAAAGTTTAATGAAATACTTAGAAATGAATATGATCTAATAGTAGAGGAAGGAATATTTGGGGCTGATATGGATGTTACATTCACAAATGTTGGTCCAACAACAATACTTCTAGAATTTTAAAGGAGTGATTATATGAAAGGTATTATTTTACTAGATAATTATTTTGAAGATACTGAAGCACTATCTACAATAGATGTACTTTGTAGAGGTGGCTTAGAAGTAGTAAAAGTAAATATGAGCAACAATGAGGTTTTAACAACACAATATAATCATCAATTAATCGTTAAAACATTCTATAAGGATATTAATCCTAAGGATTATGACTTCCTAGTTATTCCTGGTGGAAGAGCTATTGGTAATACATTGTTTAACGATAGTAGAGTATATGAATGTATTAAGAAATTTAATGATGATAAGAAGCTAATTGCTTGCATCTGCGCAGCACCTAGCTTACTTAGAGATTATCTAAATGGTAAAGAATTCACATGCTATCCTACATTTGATAGATTTATTAATGGAATTTATCTAAAAGATAAAGGCGTTGTAAGAACTGATAATTATATTACAGCTAAATCAATGTATTATTCTATTGAATTTGGCTTAGAAATAGTAAAATACCTAACAAATAATACTAACTTGAGAGAAAGCTTGGAGGGAAAATAAGATGTTTAAGAATAAGGCAATCTTAATACAAACTATCTTTATTGGTGCTTTCATTTTATTCTTATGGTTATTTACTTATTTACTAACAACTCAAACATTTAACCCTTATATTGTTCCTTTTAAGAGGACTTTTAAGAGCGAATTCACATCATTTATAGGAAATGTTTCCATATTATCTATAATATGTCTTATCGTCTTCATATTTATTAGAAGACCGTATAGAAGAATTTATACCTTAGGTATAATTGAGATGGTTTTAGCATTTATCCTATATTTGCTTAGAGTTTATGTAAGAAGTTATTTCGCATTCTTTTCATTTAGACAAATGTCTATTGTAAAGAATCCTGCAGGAGACCTTGGAGTAAATGTCACAAAACAAATGATAGGTGAATTCTTCACAACAGGTATGATATGTACATTACTACCAGGTTTAATTTTCATAATTATTGCCTTGGTATTTAGAAAAAATCCAATATTTAATGCAAAAAGAGAATCTCATACAACAACAAAAAAGGTAGGTTCATCATTGCTTGCAGTATCTCTAAGCTTCGCAATGATTTTATCATTTAGATTAAGCATTAAGAGAAACTGGCCATATAATTCTGATTTGCCATTATATGGTTGTATGAATGCTGGGGTATATAACTATTATTTATATGAAGGCTTTGGCTGGAATTTCTATTATTATGGAAAGAAAGACTATAAACAAGAAGATGTCACAGTTAAAATAAAAGAATATGACAGAAATGAAACATCTTATAATAACTTCCTAGATCCATCTAATTCAGATGAAAGAGTATATGTAGGAAGCTTATCAGGAAAGAATTTAAAGATTATTCAATTAGAATCTGTAAATACATATTGCGTTGATTTACAGTTTGATGATGGAACATATTTGATGCCTAATTTACGTAATATAATTAGTGATTCAAATTCATATTATTTTGCGAATTTCTATACATCAGCAGGTCAAGGAAAGACTGCAGATGCTGAGATTGCGATTAATTCAGGCGTTAACCCACAAGGCCAAAACACACAACACTGGGATTTTAAAGTAAATAAAAAGGGCGTTGCTAATTATAATTTCCAAACTTTAGCTGATATGTTTAAAGCTAAGTATAATTCAACATGTTATTCATTTCATGGTGATTTATCAGGATTCTATAATAGAGGAAATGTCCATCCACAAATGTTTGGATATGATAAATATTATGCTTTAGAAGATTATCTAGAAAATCATCCAAACTCTAAAGAAGATCCAACAAGCTTTATCAATGGTTGGGTTGATGATAAAGTAGTTATTGAATGGGAAAAAGAAGTTACATCATCTTTAACTTCACCATTCCTTTCATATCAAATTATGACAGTAAGTCATACTCCATTCTTAGGAAATCCTAAAGAAAAAGAATATGATTTTGGCTATAAAAACAAGATGTTATATAGATATATCGCTTATATGAGATATGTTGATGATTATCTTGGAGATTTATATGAAACAATGAAAAATGACACTAATACAGTTTATGTATTATATGGTGATCATGGTTCATTCTTAACAAATAAAGAACAAAAAGAATTATTCGGTAAGCAAGATGCTTTAACATTTGAAAGAAATAATACAAGAGTTCCAGGTATTATATTTGATGGTTCTGGAACACTTAATACACTAACAGGTGGAAATATGACTAATAACTTAGTCAGAAGTGAAATTGATATGTTCACAACAATAGTTGATTTATTTAATCTAAATTACACAGGTGTTAGACTTGGTGTAAATGGATTAAGTAATGAAAAGACTTTTGCATATAATCCTAATACATTCACAATCGTTACTGATGATTATATTTATTACACTAAAAACGATAAATATAAGATGTTTAATACAATTGAAAAGGATGTAATGAAAGAACAAGTACAAAAAATTAAAGATTATAAATTATTTGTTGATATGGCAAATAGATATAATCTATTAAGCAAGGAGGTATAACATGGCAATCGTTAAGATGAAAGGTACTTATGATATCTTACCATCTGACTCATATAAATGGGCTTTTATGGAAGATAAAATAAGACAAGTATGCCAAATATTTAATTATGAAGAAATAAGAACACCTATATTTGAAGCTAGTGAACTATTCCATAGAACTGTAGGTGAAACTTCAGATTTAGTTAAAAAGGAAACTTATGATTTTATAGATAGAGGAGAAAGAAATAATACACTACGTCCTGAAGGTACTGCAGGTGTTGTAAGAGCAGTTATTGAAAATAAGCTTTATATGGAGCCTATTAATAAGCTTTTCTATATTGGCTCAATGTTTAGATATGAACGTCCTCAAAAGGGTAGATTTAGACAATTTAATCAATTTGGTGTAGAATGCTTTGGTTCAAAAGAACCTATCATGGATGCTGAAGTAATAAGCCTTGCTGTAACAATCATAAAAGCATTCCGCCTAAAAGGTATAAAGGTTAGATTAAATACACTTGGTGATGATGAAACTAGAGAAAACTATAAGAAAGCTTTAGTTGAATATTTCACAAAATATAAGGATGAAATCTGTAGTGATTGTCAAGTTAGACTTGAAAAGAATCCTTTAAGAATTCTTGATTGTAAGGTAGATAGAGATACTGAAATCTTTAAGAATGCACCTAAAATCACTGATTATTTATCAGAAGAAGCAAAAACAAGATTTAATAAGGTATTAGAATACTTAAAAGAACTTGATGTTGAATATGTAGTAGATCCTATGATTGTTAGAGGTCTAGATTATTATACTCACACAATATTTGAAATTGAAGCTTCAATCGAAGGCTTTGGTAGTCAAAATGTAATGTGTGGTGGTGGTAGATATGATCACTTAGTTGAAAACTTAGGTGGGCCATCCACTCCAGGTATTGGTTTTGCATTTGGCTTAGAAAGATTACTTGCGGCTATAGAAGCAGAACACGATTTAACTAGCGATATTCAAACACACTTATTTATTATCGCACTTGGTGAAAAAGCCAAATTGAAGGCATTTAGATTAGTTAATGATATGCGTTTAGGTGGCTTAATCACTGAAATGGATTATCTGGATGGAAAACTAAAGAATCAATTCAAATTATCTGAAAAATATAACGCAAAATACATTGCTATACTTGGAGATAATGAATTAGATAATAACGTAATTAATGTAAAAACACCAAATTCAACTGAACAAGTAACTATTCCAATTGATAGCTTATATCAATATATAGTTTCAAAACTAAGAAGTTGTAGTAGTTGTAGTGCTACTTGTGGAAGTTGTAATTGCGATTGTGAGGGACAAGAAAATGAATAGAACACATAATAATGGTGAATTAAGAATAACTGATGTTAATAAAATTGTAGAACTTAAAGGTTGGGTTGCTAAGAAAAGAAACCTAGGTGGATTAATCTTTATTGATATTAGAGATAGATATGGTATTACACAAATAGTAGTAAAACCAGAAAATCCTAACTACGAAGTAGCAAATCAACTTAAAAGTGAATATGTAATTCAAGTAAAAGGTACTGTAATTGAAAGAGAGTCTAAGAATAAAGATCTTCCTACTGGTGATATTGAAATTGATTGTATTGAACTTAAGATTTTAAATACTTCAATGCAACCACCAATTATCATTGCAGATAATACAGATGCACTTGAAGATACAAGATTAAAATATAGATACTTAGATTTAAGAAGACCTTGTATGCAAAAATTCTTCATTACTAAATCTAAGATTACACAAGCAATTAGAGAATATATGATTAGCCAAGATTTCCTAGAATTAGAAACTCCAATTCTAGCTAAATCTACACCAGAAGGAGCAAGAGATTATCTTGTACCATCTAGATTATATGAAGGCGAATTCTATGCATTACCACAATCACCACAAATATTCAAACAATTATATATGATTGCTGGTTTTGAAAGATATTTCCAAATCGCTAGATGCTTTAGAGATGAAGACTTACGTGCTGATAGACAACCTGAATTTACACAAATAGATATTGAAACATCTTTCTTAAATGTTGAAGAAATTCAAACAATTATTGAAGGTATGTTTAAGCATGTATTTAAAAAGATTCTAAATGTTGATTTAAAGACTCCATTTAGAAGAATTAAATATGAAGATGCAATGAATACATATGGCTCAGATAAGCCAGATTTAAGATTTGGTATGGAATTATTTGATTGTGATAAATACTTCAATCATATCGAATTTATGGATGGCGCTATTAAGGCTATAATCGTTAAAAATGCAGATCATTATACAAGAAAAAATATTGATGAATTAACTAATTTAGCAAAGAAATATAAAGCTAAAGGCCTAGCTTATTTAAGATATCAAGAAAACACTTTATCAGGTTCAATTATGAAATTCCTAGATGAAGCTAAACAAAAAGAAATCATTGATGGAATGAAACTTGAAAATGGTGATTTAGTATTAATTACTTATGGTAAGCTAAAGATTGTACAAATCTCTTTAGGTGCTTTAAGAAGCTTTATTGCAAAGAAAGAAAACATGCTTGATCCAAATAGATTTGAATTTGCTTGGATCGTAGATTGGCCAGTATTTGAATGGAGTGAAGATGATAATAGATGGTATGCTTCAACACATCCATTCACTGCCCCTAAGGATGAATGCTTACAATATATGAAGACTAATCCAGAAAAATGTTATGCAAATGCATATGATATCGTTCTAAATGGTTATGAACTTGGAAGTGGATCTTTAAGAATTTATAACCAAGATGTTCAAAAATTAATGTTTGAAACACTAGGATTAACTGATGAAGATATTAAGACTAAGTTTGGATTCTTCACAGAAGCTCTAAAATATGGTACTCCACCTCATGGAGGAATTGGTATGGGCTTAGAAAGAATTACTATGCTTATGACTAATACAGATAATATCAAAGATGTTGTTGCATTCCCTAAAACACAATCTGCTAGAGATTTAATGTGTGAATCTCCATCAAGTGTTGATGAAAAGCAATTAGAGGATGTACATATTGATGTAAGAAAATAAATCTAATAGGAGGATAAAAATGAGAACTGATTATATATCTTGGGATGAATATTTTATGGGTGTAGCCTTACTTTCTGCTAAAAGAAGTAAGGACCCATCAACACAAGTAGGTGCTTGTATTGTTAATGATGAAAAAAGAATCATTGGTATTGGATATAATGGATTCCCTAAAGGATGCGATGATAAAATCTTCCCATGGGAAAGAGAAGGCAAATTC
>JAEEGL011357101.1_pt1 | contig 13424 bp, 9 predicted proteins | sample 9134231 | NCBI WGS metagenome assembly JAEEGL01 (sample SAMN16246548, study PRJNA631951) | gut metagenome | biome: gut microbiome; feature: rumen; material: fiber-attached | host: Bos | place: Iran: Karaj | collected 2018-10 | reverse complement strand
AGTGCGTACTTTCTTCTTCTCATAGCTTTCTTCCTTTCCTGTTTTTTTCTGACTATTCTTTATGTTACGAAAGTGTTACGGATGCATCATAACACGGTCTGCGGGAGAAATCAATCATTTTCACGGGGCTTCTTCCCGAAAAACGCGGGGGCGGAAGCGGATGCTCCGCTGCCGTCCCCGATTGCCGCTTCGGTCAGTGTTCCTTTCCGACCTTGCGCTTCTCCGGCGGCGCTTCCTCCGGATAAAAAACGGCGCAGAGCCGCAGGGCCAGGGCCTGCTCCGCCTGGGCCAGCAATGCCGAACGCAGGGCGGGGGAGGGCCCCTCCCGCGCTTCTCCGGCCTGCCGGGCAGCCTCCGCTCCGGCGCTCTCGAAGCAGGCGCAGAAGCCGTCGTAGAAGGCTTCCTCCCCGCCCTCCGGCATTTCCTTCCGCAGAAGATCGCGGATGGAGGCGATGGGCAGGCTGTTTTTCAGCACGCAGATCACCAGCAGCCGCGCCAGGTGCCGTCGGGAATAGCGCTTCTTCACCGGCTTCGGCAGGGCCCCCATCATCACATAGTTGTTCACCATGCTGGCGGTGAGGCCCTTCCGGTCGAAGGCGGGCCAGGTCCCCAGATATCGGCCCGTCAGCTCCAGCACCTGGTCCAGATACAGCTCCAGGTCCGGCAGCTCCCGCCAGCGGGGCAGCTTCTGCGCCTCCAGCTCCCGGCAGGCCGCAGCCGCCGCTTCCCATGCTCTTGCGTCCATCTCCCGCCCTCCCTTCCGTCGTCGTATGATGCAAGATACCATGAAATTCCGGGAAAGACAAGACGCTGTTTCAAAAAAGCATTGACAAAATAATGGATAAGGTGTAACCTAGAGACAAATATTAGATACTGGAAATTCAGCGAGGTGATGGCATGAAAGTCACCGTATACGGAGATTCCATCCTGAAGGGCGTGCTCCTGGAGGGGGGCAGATATGTGGTCAACCGGGATTGGGAGCAGCGCCTGGGGGAGATGTTCCACCTGACCATCCGCAACTGCGCCCGCTTCGGCTGCACCATTCGGAAGATTCTGCCCGTGATCCGGCGGGACAGCGCCGCCGGGGCGCCGGAGGAGGAGATCGCCGTGCTGGAGATGGGCGGCAACGACTGCGATTTCGACTGGGCGGCCATTTCCGAGAAACCGGACGAGCATTATGATTGCAGGACCCCGCCGCGGGAGTTCCTCGCCCGCTACCGGGAAGCGGTGGAGCTGATTCGGCAGAGCGGGCGCACCCCCGTGCTCATGACCCTGCCTCCCGTTCATTCGGAGCGCTATCTGCGCTACATCTGCCGGGACGGGCTCAGCAGGCAGAATATCCTGCAGTGGCTGGGCAGCGTGGAGATGATCTCCCAGTGGCAGACCCGTTATTCCCGGATGGTGGAGCAGGTGTCCCGGGAGATGAGCGTGAAGCTGATCGACATCCGCCGGGCCTTTCCCCGGGAGCCCAGGGCCCTGGAGCCCTATCTCTGCGAGGACGGCATCCACCCCTCCCGCCTGGGCCAGAAGCTGATCTTCGACACCCTCTGCGCGGGCCTGGCCTGAATCAGACCGCAGCTGCCTTGGGCTCGCACAGGCAGTTCCGCGAGAGGGGTCCTCCCCCCGCGCAGGATGCAGCGGGCGCGTCCCGGCGTGAGGCCCCGCACCCGGAATGTCCCCGCGAAAACGTTTCTCATTCGATTCGCGTCTGCGGACGCGGGCTCTGCGAGGCTTTCATCTGCCTCCTGCGGTTCAATCGCCGCAGGGGGCTTTTCGTTGCAGCGGGGATGCGGCGGTGATATACTGGGCAAAAACGCGGGAGGCGATTCCATGAAGGAGGAACGCTCCACCTTCCTCTCCGAGGATTATCTGGAGGACTATGAGGGCCGGGATTTGACGGCGGAGGGCATGCTCTTTTCCGACGGGCGGCCGGCCTTTTCCCTGGACGGACCCTGGCACTATGCCGTGGACCAGTATGACACCTGCCTGCGGCAGCGCTGGTTCCGGGAGGAGGACAGGGACCGGCAGGGGCGGAGCCTGCCGGTGGACTATTCCTTCGAGGACTGGCCGGTGATGGACCTGCCCCAATGCTGGAATACCTTCCGGAAGGAATATCTGCTCTATGAGGGGCCCATGGTCTTCACCCGGCGCTTCGTCTGCCGCCCGGCGGGGGACCGGCGGGCCTTTCTGCGCATCGGCGCAGCGGCCTATACCTGCCGGGTCTTCCTCAACGGGCAGTTCGTGGGAGCCCACAAGGGAGCCTCCACCCCCTTCTTCGCGGAGGTCACGGAGCTGCTGGCGGAGGAAAACCGCATCCTCCTCACCGTGGACAATACCCGGCGGAGCCTGCAGGTGCCCGCCAGGAACACGGACTGGTTCAATTACGGGGGCCTCTTCCGGGAGCTCAGCCTCATCTGCGTCCCGCGGGTGTTCATCCGCGCCTTCCGGGTATGCCTGGAGCCGGACGGGAGCTTCCGCCGCATCCGTGTGGGGGCGGAGCTTTCGGAAAGCGTCTCCTGCAGCGCCGTCTTCGAGCTCCCGGAGCTGGGACTGAGGGGAGAAGTGCCGCTCCCGGAGGGAAAAGGGGAGGCGGTCTTCGACTGCGCCCCCGCGCTCTGGAGTCCGGAGAGCCCGAAGCTCTATGACGTCTCCCTCCGCTGCGGGGAGGATGAGGTACGGGATCGGGTGGGCTTCCGGGAGATCCGTGTCCGGGGCCGGGAGCTCCTGCTGAACGGCGCGCCCATCTTCCTCCGGGGGATCAGCTGCCATGAGGAGAGCGTCGCCGGCGGCCGGGGCCTCAGCCGGGAGGAGCGGCTGGAGAATCTGCGCCTGGCAAAGGAGCTGGGCTGCAATTACCTCCGCCTTGCCCATTACCCTCACCATGAGGAGACCGCCCGCCTGGCCGACGAAGCCGGGCTGCTGCTGTGGGAGGAGGTGCCGGTCTACTGGGGCATCGCCTTCGGCAGCGAAGAAGCATGGGAAGACGCGGCCAATCAGCTCACCGAGCTGATTCGGCGGGACTGGAACCGCCCCAGCGTGATCATCTGGTCCGTGGGCAACGAGAACGCCGATACGGAGGAGCGCTTCCGATTCATGGGCCGCCTGGCGGACCTGGCCCGGAGGGAGGACGGTACGCGGCTCATCTCCGCCGCCTGTCTGGTGGACGGGGGCCTCAACCGTATCGCCGACCGGCTGGCGGAAAAGCTGGATGTAATTGGCGTGAATGAGTATTACGGCTGGTATGACCCGGATTTCGCCCGCCTGCCGCAGCTTTTTGAAAACAGCCGCCCGACGAAGCCGGTGATCATCACCGAATTCGGGGCGGACGCCCTCCGGGGCGCCCATGGCACGACGGAGGACAAGGGCACGGAGGAATGCCAGGAGGAGGTCTATCGGCGGCAGACGGCGGTCCTGGGCTCCATCCCCTATGTGCGGGGCATGAGCCCCTGGATCCTCTATGATTTCCGCTGCCCCCGGCGTACCGGCATTCTCCAGGGCTATTACAACCGCAAGGGCCTCCTGGACGAGGGGAAGGAATACCGCAAACCCGCCTTCTATGTCCTCCGGGCGTTCTATCGGAAGCTGCTGGAAAGCAAAGACAAATAAAGATAAATAAAGGAGGGCGTCTCCGCGAGAGGCCTTGTCCGCCTTCGCTCCGAGGGCCTGCGCTTTTCTGTTCGCGCTTGCTCATTTTCCCCGTTCCGGCATGAAGGGGGCACGCCGCGGAATTCTGATTCTGCGGCGTGCCCCCTGTGCTTTGCTCTCTCAGTTCTTTCTGCTGGGGTTCCTGTCCTCGCAGGGGATGCCCACCATACACTTGCCGCAGTTGCCCTTCTTGAACTGCTTGAAGAGCTCGGAGGTGTGCTCGCTGCATTTCTTCAGGTTACGCAGGCGTTCCATGGTGATGGCGTTCACGGGGCAGCGGTGGGTGCAGGCCCCGCAGCGGATGCAGTATTCATAGGGGTCCGTGTAGCTCCGCTTCGTGGGCTCCAGGGCGCAGTCCAGGAGCAGGGTGACCATGGCGCCGCAGCAGCCCTTTTCCGTTATGATGTGGCGGTGGACGCCGAAGGTGCCCAGTCCGGCGGCGAAGGCCACGTGCCGGGTGGACCAGGGGGCGGACCAGTGGAGGTCCTCCTCGCCCTTGTTGTCCACCGGGGCGGATACGGCGGGATGCTCCATGTCCCAGGTGGGGTTGACGACCTTGACGCCTTCCTTCTCCAGGGCGGCGGTCAGGTTGACTGCGAAGGGGACAAGGACGTTGCCGTGATCCCCGTAGCCGGATACCCAAGCTTCGTCCATAAGCTCCGTGGAGACCCGGTGGCGGCTGCGGACCTCCTCCGAGAAGGCAAAAAAGAACACCGCGACGGTTTTCGCCTCCGGCATCCGCTCCTTCGGACCCAGCCAGTTCGGACCGTTGATTTCCGGGTCCCGGAAGGTGTCGAAGATGGGATCGTCCGCGGCGGCGAGGCCGATGATGGGCTCGTCCACGATGGGCACGGTCACATCCTCCCTGGGGAGATGGGCCTGATTCTTTTCTGCCAAATCGGCAAAGACTTCTTTCGCGATGGCGGCAAACCGCTGATTGTCCATAGAATATCCTCCCTTTCCTTTTGGTGACCTCTCTGTTCTGCATGATTTTACCATATTGCCGGGCGGCTGGCAAGAACACCCCGCCGCTGCCGCAATTATCTCCCTCCGGCGGTTTGAGTCGGCCCCGAAAGTATGATATACTGCCGGAGACAAGCCGCCGCAGGGCGGACACGGGAAGAGAAAGGGGACGGCTGAGATGCCCATCGATAAGGAGAGAATCGGGACCCTGTATGAATCCAGGTTCCTGAAATGCTATGATCTGCGGTATGCGGAGGGGAAGCACTATTACGCGGCATCCCGCAGGGCGAAAGAGGATCTGGTCGCGGCGATGCCGGATGGGGAGTTCCGCAGGATGCTCCCCGACGCCGTGACGGTCGCCGTCGTGCTGCACTTGCCGGAGGGAGGAACGCGCCTGCTGATGAACTATGAATACCGCTATCCCGTCGGTCAGTTCCTCCTGAGCCCGGTGGCGGGGCTGCTGGACCCGGAGGACAGGGAAAGTGCCGAGCCCCTGGTGAGCGCCGCCGTCCGGGAGATCCGGGAGGAGTGCGGCCTGACGGTCAAAGAGAGCGACCGGGTGACTGTCCTGAATCCCTGCGCCTTCTGCACCCCCGGCATCACGGACGAATCCAATGCCTTCCTCTGTGCGGAGCTCACCCTGGACGATCTCAGCGAGCTGAACCAGGACGGCGCGGTGGGCGCGGAGCAGTTCCGCGGCTTCGAGCTCCTGGACCGGGAGCGCGCGGAGAAGATTTTCCGGGACGGCATAGATGAGCACGGCAATTTCTATTCCCTCGCCGCCTGGATGGTGCTGGGCATTTTCCTGGCGAGATTCTGAAGCGCGGAAGGAAGCACGGCACCTGCCGCGGCCCCCGCCTTTCCAGGCGAGGCGCCGAAAGAAAGGGAACACCCGATTTGCCGCCCGCTCCTTCCGGGCGGCAAACCGGGCGTCTGTTTCTCTCTCCGCCGATGCGCCGTCCGGCGGAGAGAGAAGGGCCGCTTCTCCCCGTCTCTCCGCCGCAGCGCCTTAATCTTTCTCCGGCAGAAGGCTCCCGAACACGTCGAATTCCGGGCCGGCGTACAGCGGCTTCCTGCTGATCTCCCGGGCCTGCGGCGCCTCCTCTTCCTCCGGAGCGGGCCCGCCGTACAGGATACCTCTCGCGATATCCTCAACGCTGTCGGGATCGAAGGGCTCCGCCCGGGTCTCCTCCGGTTCCGGCTTCAGCCGGGCGGTTTTCGGCTCCCAGCGGTATTTTTCCGCCAGCTTGCTCATTTCATCCATGAGCCTGTTTGCCCGCGCATAGAGCTCGTCTATCATGGAGTCCTTATCCCATGGGAATAGCTCCGGCTCCGGGGCCGGACGCTCCTCCGCGCCGTCCCTGTGGTTCATCGGATATTTTCGTGTGGCCATGTTTCGTCTCCTCCCTTGTGACAAATGACAGCGTGAAATGCCTGGGCGCCGGCGCGGTTTTCCGCGCTGCCGGAAGCCCGCATCCGGGCGCTTCGCCAGCCGCCGCGGCCCCGCCGGGGGCGGCTGCGGCGGTTTTCTCCCGATGCGGGATGCGCGGCCGGACCGCATAAGCCCTTCGGACGCTGCCCTCCCCTCCGGTGAAGGGCGCGGGCGTCAGAAGGGCAACAGGTCATCGTCCTCCTCACCGGGCGGGGGGAGCCAGAAGCCGCAGAGCTCCGCCCATTTGGCCAGGGCCCGGCCCGGCGCCCCCTCCGGGTCCAGGGGCGTGTTGCGCACACCCAGCGCCTGGACGATGCGGGTTTCGCTCACTTCGACCGCCGCGAGGCTCCGGCCGTCCTGCCGAATCACCGCGGCAGTCATCGTTGCGGGACTGTACTCGCCGAGGCAGTTGCGGAGGGCCCGCCCGGCGCTGTTGAAATCCTCCTTCGTTCTCAGCCAGACGAAGCGGAAGCCGTCCACCGTCCGGTCGCGCGTCCGGAGCGCCGGCAGAACGGCCGCCGGGGAGGCGCATAGGGGCGACTGGAACACATACCGCCTGTCCTTCCAGCGCTTCTGCTCCCGGCGGCGGAGGGGCTCTCCGGCGGCGGCATAGCCGACGGCGTAGGCCAGCGCTTTCTCCAGGTCCTCATAACGCCCGGCGAGCTCAACCAGCGCCCCGGCCCCCTTTCGCGCGGCGTAATCCCGGAGGAAGACCTCCGCGCCGGGGTAGGCGTGAAGCGCCGCCAGCAGCTCGAAGCAGCAGCTCCTGTTCAAAACCGCGCAGAAGAGGTTCACGTCCCCGACGAGCTCCCAGAGGACCCGCGCCTCCCGAAGAAACCAGAACAGCTCGGGATGCGCAAAGAAATGCCGGCGGACGCTCTTTTTCCCGGGGAGCCCGGAAGCTTCGAAGAGGGCGGGGAGCCTTCGGAGGCTGCGGAGCTTCCGCGCCGCCGCCCGGAAGCCGGGCTCCAGCGCTCCTGCGCCGTCGGTGGGGAGCATGTCGTAAAAGGAGCGGGGAAAGCCCCGGAAGCGGGATAGGCTCAGCAGCTGCGCGGGGTCCGTCAGCTGCGCGGCGGTGAAGGGGAGCGGACCCTCCCAAAAGCGGGAAAGCGCCTGGAGCAGCTTCCTGCGGGCCACGGCGGAGCGGGTCAGCAGGAGGCAGGCTTCCGAGCGAAGCCAGTACCCGTTAGGCTCGGTGACATCCCGGATTCGAAGGGGCCGGTCCCCGGCGTCATACACCGTCAGCCAGGCTTTTCCCCCGGCGAGGCACAGGGTCTCGCGCAGGGGGAAACGGAGCCGGACGCCCTTCCTCGCCGCGGCCAGCAGACTTTCTGCGACGTCCGCGGCAGCATCGAACACCGTGAAGCACACAAGCCCCTTTTCGACGCGGATCTCAGCCTCGGTGGAGGAAGAAAACGCCCGGCTCGTCAGCGAGCAGCGGGGACAGGTGAAGCTTTGCCCGTTCCAGCCCTTGCCGTGGAAAACGAGGACGTCGTCATCGGGGAACAGGCTCAGGTTGTCGGCCCACGAGCGGACCTCCGGCGCCGGGATGCGGATGCCGTCCCCGCCCATATCCGGATCGGACGGCACAAAGGGGGCGTAGGCTGGGGTGTGTGCGCCGCAGGGGCAGACGACCCTGTCCCGAATCAGCTCGGCCTGCTCGCCCCGGCGGACCGCCCGGGTATAGCGGCGCTGCTTTTTCGTGACCAAAAGGGCGACGGCGTCGTCCAGAGGCAGGACGCTGGCGGTGCGCTCATGCCGGAAGCCATTGGGGACGGAGAAACGGACCGTATCCATGAGACCGCCGCCTTTCGATGGAGATGCGGAGGAAGCTGCTCGCTGCAGCTTCCTCTTGGGGACATTATATCAAAATAACGGTAACAGTCAAGGATAATTTCGACAGATTACGAGTAAAATAATGAATATTTGCAATACAATGTCGGTAACGGAGTTGCTTTTGCCCCGGAAGCGTGCTATGCTGTGCCCGGCAGCACCCGGTCAAGCCGGGACGATGGGAGAGATGCGGCATGGACAGGACGATCCGGTTGAATGACCCGCTGAATCTGCGGGATCTGATCGCGAAGCTCACGGACCATATTCGCTTATATGGCGCGGGAGAAGCGTCGCCGAAGAATATCGTCGGCTTCTTTGCGCTCATCCTGACCGGCGCGGACACGGGGGAGACGAGAAAGGACAACCGGATCACGACGATGCAGCGGCTGCTGTCCGGCAACATCCCCTATGGTTCGGCGGCCGTGCAGGCGCTGGCAGGCGAGATCTGCTCCGGGGAAAGGGACGGGCCGCTGCTGGAGAGCCTGGAAAAGCTCGCCCGCGCCATCAGGGAATGCGCCTATGACGGCGATCTCATCGGCGATCTCTATGAGCAGTGCAGCTTTCGATTCTTCTCTCCCGAGGAGCTGCAGACCCTGCGCTTTCTGCATTTGAAGGGGGATACCCCCCGGTTCCTCCTGGTCCTGCTGAAGCATGCCTTCGCCACGCTGTATAATATTCCCTGCTTTTTCGCGCAGCGGATGTATGACGAGGCCATCACCTGCGATTGGGACTCTCCGCACCGATATGCGCTGATGAAGCTCGCCGCGGACAGCGGGAACAGGGACGCCGCCATGGAATACGCCAACTTCCTGGCCCGCCGCTACGGGCAGAGCTCCGACGCGGACAGGTATTTCCTCCTGGCGCTCCCGAAGCCGGAAGCGGTATGGTCCCTGGCCAACCGCATCGAGCTCCGGTGGGTCGGGGAGGACAGGGTCCCCGAATTCCGGCGGGCCCTGAGGATCGAGGACAAGCTGGGGGGCCCGGAGTTCGCGGCCTTCCGGGAGGAGCTGGAGGGCGTCGGCTACGGCGGCCCGGAGCCCGAAAGGGCGGAGACGATGCTCTTCCTCTACAAGGTCTATTTTTATCTGGCGTATCAGGATTTTTTCAAGGGCTTTCACAGCATGGCAAAGCAGCTGGAGACCGGGACGATCTGCTTCAGCGGCCCCGGCGGAGAGGCGAAGACGCTCCGCCTTCGGCTGAAATACCGTGCGGCCGCGATCCGGGCGTCCAACGTCATTTCCTTCCTGTCTGAGGGAAACCGCGCCCTGCGGCAGTTGACGGCGGAGGAAGAATGCAGGCCGGACCCGGAGGAAGAGGGGCGGATGCTGGAGCTTCTGGGCCTGGCCGCGGATACGGACCTCCTCTATGGGAACCTTTACCTGGGGGAGTATTACGAATACCGGAGCCGGCGGGAGCCGCAGCTGCGCAGGTACCGGGAGACTGCGAAGGAATACTATCTCCGCGCCGAACGCCTGGACACGAACGGGGACGGCCGCGGAGGCAGGCTGTGGCTGCGCCTGGGGGTGGTTTCCGATACCCCGGAGGAGAAGCGGCTCTGCTTTGAAAAGGCCCTGGAGGCCGGAGAGTGGGATGCCGCCTATTACCTGGCGGAGATGGAGTCGAAGCTGTATCTGTCCGGAGGGAAGACCTCCCGGCTGCATCTGTTCAGCGCCGCGAAGCTGCTGAAGGATCACCTCTCGCTCATCTCAAAGGACAATGCGGAGCTGGCGAAGCTCCTGTACCGTGCCCTCGTCTCGGCCATCGAGGCGGAGGAACGTCAGGACAAAACGGAGGGAGAGCGCCGCAGAAGCGGCGGCTGAGCGGTGCGGACGGCCGCCGGGGGCTGCGGGGGAGCCGGAAGGCGGACCCTCCGGGTACCGCTCCCCTCCCTGCGCAGCGGGCAGCCGCGGAAAACCGGGCGGATCATGGACGGAGAGCCTCGGAGCGAAAAAAGTTTCGGGGCTCTCCGCTTTCCTTCGGGCGGAAACCCGGTATTTTACAATTTGGTTACAATTGCCATTTTGGCCGGAGGGAGGCTTGAAAACCGCCGGCTTTTCCTGTATAACGTCCAATGCTTGGCCTTTCGCCCGCTTCCCAATGGCGGGTATCTCCCTGGCCGGTCCCCAATGCCGGCGGGAGAACGGCCGGCGGTTCCACTGCGGAGAAAGGGCGCCGTTGGCCCGGCTCCCGCACGGTCCGACCCGGGCGCCACCTCTCTCCCGGGTCTGTCCTCCTCCCCGAAAGGAGGGAGCTGAATTGCGCAAGCTGCTTATTTATCTCAAGCCCTATCGGGGCAGGATCGCCCTGGCCACCCTTCTGATGGCGATTTCGGCGGTCTGCGACCTTATGCTGCCCACGCTCATGTCCGATGTGATGGACAAGGGCGTCTACGGCGCGGCGGAGGCCGATAACTTCGGCTACATCCTCAAAGCCGCGGCATGGATGCTGGGACTCTCCCTGGTGAGCCTGGCCTCCGTAGCCGGGGGCTACTGGGTGGCCTACAAGGCCGTCGCCGGTTATACCTGGAGCCTCCGGAGCGCGCTCTTCCGCAAGGTGCACACCATGACCCTGGCGGAGGTAGGGCGCATCGGGACCTCCAACCTGGTCACCCGCTCCACCCATGACGTGAACACCCTGATGGAAGTCATCTCCATGCTCTGCGGCGGCATCCTCATCATCCCCTTCATGTTCCTGGGGGGCGTCTTCCTCTGCATGCGGAAGGACGTGTTCCTCTCCCTGGTGATCCTCTGCGCCGTGCCCCTGCTGATCGGCGCGGGAATGCTCATGAGCAAAAGGATCGAGCATCTCTGGGAGGTATCGGACGAATACTGCGACAAGCAGAACGACCTGGTCCGGGAGCGGCTGCGGGGCATCCGCGTCATCCGGGCCTTCAATCGGGAGCGTCAGGCTCACGAGAAGATCACCGACGCCACCCGCTCCATGGCAGACAACATCATCCGTGCCAACGTGCGCATGGAGATCATCGACCCTGTGGCGGCCTTCGTGCTGAATGCGGCTGCCCTCCTGGTGGTGTTCCTGGGCGGCGTGCGGATGGAAAGGGGCAGCGGCCTCACCGCCGGCGACGTTTTCGCCATCATCCAGTACATCGGCATCATCCTGGGGGCGATCGTCTCCGTATCCTATGACATCGTTATGCTCCCCCATGTCCGGGTGGCGGTGCGCCGTTTGAGCCAGGTCACCGAATCCGAGAGCCTGGAGGACGACCGGCCCCCGCAGGGGCTGAGCTTCTCCGGAAACATCGACCTGGATCGGGTCAGCTTCACCTATCCCGGCAGCGCCCTGCCCGCCCTCACCGACGTGGACCTCCATATCCGCGCCGGAGAGTGGGTCTCCTTCATCGGCGGCACCGGCTCCGGCAAGACCACTCTGGCGGAGCTGCTGCTGGCCTTCCGGACGCCGACGCAGGGGAGCGTCCGCTTCGATGGGCGGGACGCGGCTTCGCTTTCTCCCAAGGACATCCGCGATAACGTGAGCTGCTCTCTGCAGAAGTCCATGCTCTATGCCGGGACCGTGGCGGAGAACCTGCGCATGGGCAAGAGCGACGCCACCGACGGGGAGCTCTGGGCAGCCCTGGAGCTGGCGCAGATCGCGGATTTCCTGCGGGAGCAGCCCGAGGGGCTGGCATTCCGGCTGGAGCAGGCGGGGACCAATGTCTCCGGCGGCCAGAAACAGCGGCTCGCCATCGCCCGGGCAATCCTCAAGGATGCCCCCGTCTACATCTTCGACGACTCCTTTTCCGCCCTGGACTTCCTCACCGAGGCCAGGGTCCGCAAGGCGCTGAATGAAAAGCTGAAGGGGAGGACGAGGATCGTCATCACCCAGCGGGTGGTCTCCGCCATGCATTCCGACCGGATCTTCGTCCTGTCCGACGGCGCCATCGTCGGCGCCGGGAAGCATGCCGAGCTGCTGGAAAGCTGCCCCATCTACCGGGAGATCTACCTCTCCCAGACGGGAGGTGCTTCGGCATGAGTACGGCGGAACTGAATGAAACGGCAGAAAGAACCGAAAAGAAGGAAAAGAAGCGAGGGGCCCGCCTCTTCGACGAGACCGGCAGGCGCCTCCTGCGGGAGATCAAGCCCCTCCGGGGCTGGATCGCCCTCTGCGCCCTCTTCTGCCTGCTGCTCATCGGCTGCGCCGTAGCGGCGCCGGAGCTGCTGGGCGCGGAGGTCGACCGGCTGTACGACTGGGCCCGGACGAGGACGCCCGGCCTGGCGAGGAGCCTGCTGCCGGGTCTGGGGCTGCTCCTGGGCGTCTACGCCCTCCGGGGCGCCCTGACCTACGGCAATTCCTGGCTTCTGCACAACGTGGTGAGCCGCTTTTTCTGCGCGGGCTTCCGCATCCGCCTGTCGGAGAAGCTGCGAAGGCTGCCCGTGTCCTATATGGACCGGACCCCCGCCGGGGACGTCATCGACCGGATGATGGACGACGTGAGCGACATGGCCGACAGCATCTACGGCATCGTGGAGATCCTCCTGAGCGGTTTCCTGCAGATGATCGTCATAGGGGTCATCCTCTTTGTCACCGACTGGCGCATGGCCATTCCCGTTGTTCTGCTGGCCCCCCTCTCCGTCCTCCTCTCCTCCAAAATGGCGGGGCTGGGGGAGACCCACTGGGACAGCCACTATGAGCTGGGGGGCAAGCTCACCAGCCTGGCAGAGGAGGCCTACACCAACTATCCCACCACCAAAGCCTTCAACCGGGAGACGGAGCTGCAGGAGAAGTACGACGAGCTGAGCCGACGCTACCTGCACAGCGGGGTCGTCGGCGGCTTTTTCTCCTCCATCGTCCAACCCGTCATCACCTTTGTGGACGCCCTGGCCTACATCGCCGTGGCCATCCTGGGCGGGTGGCTGATCATCCGCCGCGGCGTGTCCGTGGGCAGCGTGGTCACGGTCATCCTCTTTGCCCGCCAGTTTTCCGAGCCCCTGGAGCGAATCGCCTTCGGCCTGGGCTATGTCCAGCACATGAAGGGCGCTGCCAAACGCGTGTTCACCCTGTTGGACCTGCCCGAGGAGGCGGACGCCGCCGGGCGTACGGAGGGACCTGCCCGCGGCCGGGTGGAGCTGAGGCACGTGGATTTCTCCTATGACCCCGCAAAACCCCTGATTCGGGATTTGAGCTTTGAGGTAAAGCCCGGTCAGAAGGTGGCCATTGTGGGCCCCACCGGGGCGGGCAAGACCACCATCGTCAACCTCCTCATGCGCTTCTACGACGTCAGCGCCGGGCAGATCCTCATCGACGGACAGGATGTCTCCGCCCTCTCGCGGGCCGCGGACCGGGACCTTTTCGCCATGGTCCTGCAGGACACCTGGCTCTTCAAGGGGACTGTGGCCGAGAATGTGGCCTACGGCAGCCCCGGCGCGACGCGGGAAGAGGTGGAGAAGGCCTGCGACTACGCCTACTGCGACCACTTTATCCGCCGCCTGCCCCAGGGCTACGACACCGTGATCTCTGAGGACAGCACCGCGGTCTCCTCCGGCCAGAAGCAGCTTCTGACCATTGCCCGCGCCCTACTGGCGAACCGCCCCCT
>JAEEGL011029297.1_pt1 | contig 13424 bp, 14 predicted proteins | sample 9134231 | NCBI WGS metagenome assembly JAEEGL01 (sample SAMN16246548, study PRJNA631951) | gut metagenome | biome: gut microbiome; feature: rumen; material: fiber-attached | host: Bos | place: Iran: Karaj | collected 2018-10 | reverse complement strand
CCTGTTTTTGTCTCACTGTCCTTACCAAATACAAAACATGTGGGTGAGTAAAATTCAAAGTTATTCATAAATACATCCTTTCTGCCACGTATGGCGGTCACTATATTATAACATCCTTCACGGATGTTTGCCTCTTAAATAAGGATCATTCCGATCTTGTTATGATCTTAAGCCGTTTAAGCCCGGATATGCAGGGCCGAACCATCTATATCCTCAACCCTTGAAAAGCCGGTCGAACTCATTATGAACCTGAGTTCATTTTCTATGCCCTTTAAAAACCTGACAACTCCTTTTACGCCGTCCTTTTCAAGGTCCGGGAGCATGGATCTGCCAACCGCCGCCGCATCGGCGCCCAGGGCGAGAGCCTTATAAACATCAGCGCCGCTTGCAATCCCGCAATCAACTATGATCTTTACGTCCCGGCTTTTTAAGGCTTCCTTTATCTTTGGCAGCACCATCATGGGCGGTACGGCATACGGCAGCCGGCCGTGATGATGGCTCACAATGATAGCTTTTGCGCCTATGTCAGCACTTTTGACCGCATCGGTCACACTCAGTACGCCCTTTACCACAAACGGCAGTTTTGTGGATCCGATATACGAACTTAGCATATCCGAAGTCTGCGCCGCCATCTCCTCACCGATGACCACATCATATCCGTTCTCGCCGAAAATGTGGTCTATATCCATACCTATGCCGAACGCTCCGGCTTCCTCTGCAAATTCGAACTGATCCCTCACCTTACCGTTGTCGGCGTAAGGTTTAACTATCCTCACCGTTTTGGCTCCGGTATCCGCTATCCTTTTAAACATATCGTTTTCCATCATCCCGCAGAAATTCAGGATGTTGCATTCCTTTGCTGCTGCCGAATATTCCTCAAGGCCGTTAAGTTCCCTGTTATCATAGTTGCCAAGATGCGAAAAAGCGGGAGTCATAACAGGCATGGAGAATGACTCTCCGAAAAATTTTGCTGAGATATCGGCCTTTACCGAATCTATGAGCCGTTCTTCTATCAGTATCGAATCCATGTACCTCTCGTTTATCTCATTTGCGTCAGATAACCTTGTATAACCCATTCAGTTCCTCCTTAAGATATCCCATATATCTTATATACTTCTCGTCCGAATCAAGATGCTCAAGGATCACCGGCATATCTGCGTCCTTCTCATGCATCCTTGCAACATAATGCCTCAGCGGGAATTCACCGTCACCCGGCCCGCACTCCTCCAGCCGGAATGTATACCTTTCATTTAAGTGAACGTCTTTTATATGACAGCTCTTTATCCTGTCTCCCAGGATATCCGCACACTCATCCACAAACTCATCGGCGTTAAAATACCTCTCCGCCGAATTTATCATGTTGATGATATCCATATGGACGGCAAACCTGTCCCTGTCAACGGCTTCCAGAAGCTTCACATATTCCCGCGGGCCCGTGGGGATCATCCAGGGCATTGGCTCAAGCGTGAAAAACGTATCCTTAACATCAGCTCTGTCTATTATCTCACGCACCATTGATACGGTCTGTTTCCATGCTTCGTCCGAAAAATTGGCTTTATAACCCCCGTCCCACATCGGGCCGAAGGCTCCGGCAACATTTACGGCACACCTTGCTTTAAGATGATCGGCAAGCCTTAACTGCTCAACGCAATAATCCATGTTTTTCTTCCGCTCATTCGGATCGGGGGATAATGCATTTCTCCATATGCCCACTTCGGCTATGGTAAGCCCTGCCTTTCTCGCGGCCTTTTCATATTCGAGTATCTTCTGTTCCGGTTCATCGCTCCCGACGGGAAATACCACGGTGCTGCAGCCAAGCTTAACCTGATTTTCAGCCCACTGAGCGGCAGAATCATGTTTAAGCGGTGATGATGTTCCAAGTCTCATTGTTTATGATCTCCTCCTTTCCGTTACTGAGCATTCCCATCCTCTATTATGTTTTCCTGTATCTTGTTCATCCTTGCATAACTGCCGCCAAGGGCCATAAGCTCCGCATGTGAGCCCTCCTCCGTGATCCGTCCTTTTTCTATCACCAGGATCTTGTCAGCATTTCTTATCGTTGACAACCTGTGCGCTATGGCTATGATCGTATGGCTGCCCGCGATATTTGAGATCGCATTCTGTATCTGCTTTTCGGTCTCGACATCCACCGAAGCAGTCGCTTCATCAAGGATTATTATCGGTGAATGCCTGAGGATCGCCCGCGCTATGGCAACACGCTGTTTCTGACCCCCTGACAGACGCAGCCCGCGTTCTCCCACACGGGTATCATATCCGTCCGGCATCGCACTTATGCTGTCATGTATATATGCAGCCTTGGCCGCCTCGATGATCTCATCCATGGTCGCTTCCGGCACTGCATAACCTATATTCTCCGCTATTGTCCCATTGAACAGGAAAGTATCCTGGAGTACGGGTGAGATGTTGCGCCGCAGACTTTCTATAGTCACGTCGGATATATCATGACCATCAATACGGATATGCCCCGATACCGGTTCATAAAACCGGGATATAAGCTGTGTGAGGGTTGTCTTTCCGACGCCGGTGGAACCGACCAGCGCGAGCATCTTTCCGGGCTCGCAATGAAACGATACATCCTTTAACACCGGGATCTGATCACTGTACGAGAAACTGACATGATCGAAAACTATGTCACCCCGGACATCCTTAAGCGGCTGTGCATCCTTCTTATCGTTTATCTCACAGGGCGCATCGAGAATGGCAAGGACCCTTTCCGCTCCCGCAAGGGACTGCTGCATATTCTCGAGCAGGGTCGCCATACCTGTCACCGGCACGTAAAACAGGCTTAAGTATAAAAGAAATGCGACTATATCCTCAACACGCAGACCTTCATGACAGGCCAGGTAACCGCCAAAGCCAACAACAAGTATGGTCCCGAGAGATGAAATGAATTCAACCGAGGGATGGAAGACCGCACTTATCTTAAGCGCCTTCAGCATCGCATGGATATGTTCAAAATTCCTCTCATTTACCTGCCCCGATTCGTATTCCTCACGTCCGAATGACTGTATCTCCTGTATCCCGGACAGATTATCCTGCAGTTTTCCGTTTAATTCGCCCATCTTCTTTTGTGAAACACGGAAATACGGTCTTACTTTCTTTGCGAAGACCAATGCCGACAGAAGTATGAGAGGGATCGGTGCACATGTGATGAGCGCCAGCTTAAGGTTTATTACCATGAGCATGATGAGCACGCCGAAAAAAGTGACTATGTTCGTGATGGTCTCGGGTATTATATGTGCATAAAGAAGTTCGAAATCCCTTGTATCATTGACAACACGGCTCATAAGATCCCCGGTCTGCTTATCATGAAAAAACCCGAGATGCATATGCTCAAGCTTATCATATACCTTGGTCCTCAGATCACCGACCAGATACCATGCCGCCTTATGTGCAAGATAATTGCTTAAGAACCTGAAAAGTACGCGTAACAGAAAAAGAACCGTCAGTACTGCGGTCAATATACCGATCTTATGAAGATCCGTATCGTCCATACCCTGCTCTACGATACCGGTCATGGCAGCAAGCACCCTGGGCGCGGCCAGATTGATCGCCGTCAGCAACAATGTGGACAGAATTGCGATCGCATACAGTGTTTTGTAGCGGATGGCCTCGCGACCCAATCGCCAGAGCATTTTCATGACAGTTCTCCCATGCTATTATATACAGTATTCTACCATCTGCGGGGGATTATACTCATTATTATTTGTGTTACAATATATCATTATTTGTCATCAGACAGGTCCCGACCCGCCAGTCATACCTACTTGTCCCTTATCTTTACATCAAGGGACATGACGCTGCCCCTTTTTATGATATCTTTTCCGTACTTATCCCTTATGGAATCAATAGCCTTATCCAGCTTTTGACCCTTTTCCCGGTTAAGCTGCTGCTCTTCCATGAACATTGACATCTGGACGGCTTCATCATCTGTCAGATCCGTAAGCGCTATGCCCATTAACCTTAAGGGACGTCTGTCAGTCCAAAGCTCCGTCAGAAGGCGTTTGGCAGTCTCATAAACCTCGCCGCTTACATCGGTCGCTTCCTTCAGCTTGCACTGATGCGATCTTGACTGAAAATCAAGATACCTGACTTTTACGGCAATGCAGTGTGCTTTGACCCCGTCCTTTCGCATGTGCGACGTGACGCTGTCTGCAAGAGCCAAAAGTATGCGGTTTGCCTGTTCAACAGTCACCACATCATCCTCAAGCGTTACCTCATTACTGTAGCCCTTAGGGTCTTCCGGGTGATCCCTTACGGGAGAATCATCAAGCCCGTTTGCGTACCGGTGCGCCTGTATGCCCATCTTGTTTCCAAGAAATTCCATGAGGTATTCCTGATCGCAGTGCGCAAGATCTCCTATCGTCTTTATGTTTATCCCATCAAGCTTTTGTGCAGTGGATCTGCCTATGAACAAAAGATCTCTTACGGGAAGCGGCCACATCTTTTCAGGTATCTCCCCGGGAAACAGCGTATGTACCTTATCCGGTTTTTCAAAATCACTCGCCATCTTTGCACAGAGCTTGTTATTTCCTATACCGATGTTGACAGTAAATCCCAGTTCATTCTTTATCCGGTCCTTAAGCTCATGTGCCGTTGCGATCGGATCCGGATAGATAAGGCCCGTCCCGCTCATATCCATAAAGCACTCATCGATAGAGAATTCTTCAACCGCAGGAGCATATCCCCTGCATATATCCTTAAATGCTTTGGAACAGGCGGAATACAGTTTAAAATCCGACTGCACCACCACAAGCTGCGGACACTTACGCAGAGCGGCCGATACCGGCTCGCCCGTGATCACGTTATACTTTTTTGCCGGGATTGATTTTGCCACCACAACCGAACGGCGTGAATCGGGAGATCCGCCAACGCATGAAGGGATCAGCCTCAGATCGGCTTCCCCGTTCTTTACACGTCTTGCAGCCTCCCAGGAAAGAAATGCACTATTAACATCTACATGAAATACCAGGCGTTCCGCACTTTCGTTTAACATCTTAAGCAACATCCTTATAAGTGATCACTACAGGCTAATACCAGGTATTTTCATTCATATATAAGGTCTCAGATGCGCAGTCCTCAAGCTCCTTCCGGGGGATCGTCAAAAACACATTTACGATATCCGGATCCAGTTGAGTGCCTGACACAGCCTTTATGATATTTATCGCTTCACCGTGAGTCCTTGCTGTATGATAAGACCTTTCCATGGTAATGGCGGAATAGGTATCGCAGACAGCTATTATCCTTGCGGCTGTCGGTATATCTTTTCCTGCCAGGCTATAATATCCTTTTCCGTCCATCCGCTCATGATGATAGAGTATCCAGTCCCTGATCTCTTCAAAATATGGCAGGGACTTAAGCAGACCCATCGCGATCTTCGGATGCTGACGCATTATAGCCCATTCGTCATCATCAAGCTTTCCCGGTTTATTGAGTATCCTTTCCGGGACGCCGAGCTTTCCGACATCATGAAGAAGTGCGGCATACTCAAAGCTTACGGGGCTTATATTATTCTTCAAATGCGGCGGCAGCTTCCTGTAAAGACACATGCACAGATTCTGTACATTACGGCTGTGACCGTTTAAATTGGTATCCCTGGCTTCGATCACGCCTATCAGGGTCTCCGCGACCTCGATGCTCCTGTTCTTAAGAGTGTTTACAAGATGATACATCAGAAGAAGGGCAAGTGATACAAATATGCTTCCAAAAAAAAGTATGCCTGCCATCAGCAGATCGGGTTTGCCGTAAAATGCAACGCCCAGATAGCCAAGTAAAAAGAAGATAAGCAGAATGAGTCCTATATACTGCCAAACGGGTTCTCCGCGCTTTCCGGTTAACATAACATCGGTCGAGCTCTTGATAAACCGGATATACGCGATAATATTGATGACCATTATTATACTGCCCGTGATTATTGCCGCTACTATCATGTTGCTCTGTCCCTTTGCCCTGTTAACACACTGCCGTTTTCCCGCGTTTTCCGCCTAACGCAATTATACCACATATTTAATTATTAACTACCCATGGCGAGTCCTTTTTTTATCAATTCCAGATATTCGGCGTAATCAATGCGTACCCCTCCCATGCTTTCAAGATGGTTCGTGTGAAACTGGCAGTCTATCATCAAAAATCCCTGTTTTGACAGAATACCGGCAAGGCCTATGAGTGCGGCTTTGGAACCGTTGGTAAGATCGGAATACATGCTCTCACCGAAAAAGCATCTGCCGTTTACAACACCATACAGACCGCCGGCCGGTTCGCCGTCAAAAAAGGTTTCCAGGCTGATGGCATGTCCGGCATAGTGAAGATTTAAGTATGCCTCTTCCATATCATCATTGATCCATGTACCCCGCTCGGCTCTCTTTTCCCTGCACCTGTGCATGGTATGGGCAAAATCACGGTTCAGCACATGCTCCACTTTATGATGGTTCAGAAATTTCTTCATGGAATGCGAAATGTGGATATCCTGCGGGCGTATTATGAACCGTTCCTTCGGACACCACCAGAGTATGGGATCATCTTCGTTATACCATGGAAATATGCCGTAACTGTACGCGAGCAGCATCCTCTCTATACTCAGGTCGCCCCCGGCAGCCAAAAGGCCGTCAGGCTCCGCAAGCATAGGCGAAGGAAAATATATCTTGTCCTGTTCCAACTGAAATACCGGCATTTTCTCCTACTTTCATCTACAGGTCAAACAGAGTCACCTGTTCATATCCTTCAAAAAGAACAATATCCGTCCTGCTTTCAATGATAACACAAGACCGCCCGGGACGATAGATAACATTGTTATTTTTTACAAGCAGTGTCCTTTTGGCTATACCTAAATGGTATGTCCACCCCTTCATTATATGTATTTTACAATAGCATATGCGGATGCTATACTTAGCTCAGAAAGAGAAAAGAAGATGCATCGGATCCAAAAAACAAACGACAGGAGGCGATCATTATGAAGAAATTTTTTGCACATTTAGAAGAACTGCTTGAGGCTTATTACAAGACTTTCGCATAAACGTAATATCCTCATAGACAGGATAACAAAGGATACCCTTATTCGGGTATCCTTTGTTATTTTCATTCAAAAATTATAAGTCTTTAAAAGTTCTTCAGATCAAGAACATACTCCTTACCGGACGAAACCTTATATCCCATCTTTTCAAGATACGGAACATGCTCTGCCGAGTTTTGACGGAAGATGAGTGATCCATATCCGGCTCCTGCCATATGGCTGCACAGGAAATGTCCGACGGACGTATCCCGGTATGCCGGTGTCGCATAATCAAGCAATACTTCGACTTCTCCCGGTTTTGTTTCCTTACCAAGGAACAGACATGCGGGCTTTGACTCACAGCATATGAGATATACTATATCCGCACTGATGCCTTCGGGGGAAAACTCGGGAAACCAGTAATTGATATCTTCAATGTTATCTTTAAGAAGATATGAAAAATAACCGTCGTTTATATCCGTTTCGATCAGGGTATATGCCTTTTCTTCCCTGAAAATGCGCACAAGATGGAATATGTTTATGCCCGCGAGACAGATGTTCATGATAGCGGTCGGATACGACCGTATGGCCAGGGCATAGCCCGCAAATATGATGCTCCCCGTAAGGTTTATGATCCTCAGCCTTACAACGGAAGTCATGAGCATCGATACCAGTACCAGCGCGGACCCTATATACCCTATGATCTCTATAATGACTTTTATGTCCATCTCCCTGCTCCCCTGTCTGTCTTATATCCCTGCATCTTTGTATACGTTATTGGCTTCGTTCATTTCCGATGCGGTAAATGCGCATAATCTTACTTCGATATCATAATCCGGGTGATCGCTTACAAACTTTTTGTAAGCCTCTATACACTGCTTAGTTGAGACTGCGACCGGATTGCTTAATGAACCTCCGAAAATCCCTGAACTTATGAGCGGGAAAGATATACTGTGATACCCGTTCTCCTTAAGCACGGCAAGGGAATTGTAATATGCATCGAACAATTCCTTAAAAGCTTTCGGGGTCACGGCAAAATTCGGTCCAACGGCATGTATTATAGCCTTTGCATTTGTCATGTTAAAAGACGGTGTTATGACGACATCCCCGTCATTAAGAGGCGTTTTGTATTTGCTGCAGGCCTGCGCAAGTTCCCTGTTGCCTGCCTTTCTGAAGATCACAGCGCATATGCCTCCGCCTTCCCACAGCCCGCCGTTTGCGGCATTTACCACGACATCAACAGTCTGGTCCGCGCAGGATGCATTGATAAGTTCAAATCTGCTCATATCAGAGTTCTCCTTCAAACAGCGTTAATCCGACTTTCATCTGTTCGATCCTGTCCAAAAGTTCCTCCTTTAATATGCCATATGCCCTGTCTTTTGTACAGTGTCCCGTGCACACGTATTCAATACCCGTATCCTTTATATCACGGGCCACTTTGCGTATTTCATCATCCGATCTCCTGAAGAGATGAAAGCCGCCAACGATACCGTAAACATGCTCATCCGGAAATGAAGCGCGAACCTCATTTATTATGTTTACGACTCCTCCGTGCGAACAGGAATTGATTATCAAAAGTCCTTTTTCCGTCTTAAGGACAAGGCTCTGTTCATGTGAAAAATCATCCGGGATCCATCCGTCTTTGGTCTTTCTGCACATCAGTTCCTTTTCACCTATCTTGGATAACCCTTCTGTTTTGTGTGGTATAAGGTATACTCCCTCTGTTATCATGTAATCTCCCGAGACCATTTTGATCCTGTCGGAATGATCACGCAGCAGATTCCTCGGAATACCGATATATTTTTTGAAAATAAACTTTTTGGCATAACAGTCGGGAGCTGTCTCATCCCTAAGGTAGAGAACAGCCTTTTTGTTATTCTTAAGGAACGCCGGCAGGCCGTTTGCGTGATCGTAATGGGCATGGCTTAATACCACAAAATCTATATCCGCAACATCGATGCCGAGCGCCTTCATGTTTCTGAGGAACAGATCGGAAGCGCCCGCATCTATAAGGATCTTTTTGTCACCGTATTCTGCAAGGATGGATAATCCCCATTCGCCCGCCAGTCCCATATTTGAAATATTATCAACGATCACTGTAAGTTTTGTTTTCATCTACAAGTTCCAGCTCTTTCTCTTTTCTTCCATGTTGATCCCAAGGGTGCTCATAAGCTTTTCACCCATATCAAAGATCATCCTGCATGCTTCTTCTTTGGACAGCCTGTAATTATCAAACATCATCATTACGGCAAGCCCGTGCGTATAGATCACCGTATCCCTTACCATCTCCCCGATCTTCCCGGGCGGGATGTCATATTCTTCTGTAAGCATCTTTGCAGCTTCTTCATCAAACTGCATTTCAAAGATACTGGTGTTTCCTCCTATCCGCTCACCTATGGTATCCATGGTATCATCCACATTGACAAAGCGGAAGACATTGGGATGGTCGCAGGCACCGGAGATATACCGTATGCCGGACAGGAAAAAAGCATCTATCGCATCCCTTCCCTTCATCTCTTCTCCGAGCGATCCGTAGAGCATGTTCGCCGAATATGTATACAGTTCTTTTTTCAGATCCGTCATGCTCCCAAACTGCCATGAAACGGGCTGGGTCGAACAGCCAAGCTTAGCCGCGATCGGCTTTATCGCAACGGCCCCGATCCCCGATTCATCCAGCAGTTCATATGCCGCCTCCAGGATCATTTCACGTGTGATCTTTGTCTTACGTCCCATTGTGTCCCTCTCAAATCTTACGCATACGGCCTGTGATCAAGCGCTTTTGTACAGCCCCATGAGGCTGCCATCTTGGCAAACATCTTTTTTGCGACTGTTTTCTGTATCAATCCCAGCAAAAATCGTATGTGGGCGGGAAATACTTCAGGACCCGTAAACTTCCTGCATTCTTCCGATCTGAAATCTCCGTTCTTTGAATACTCACGTCCCATTTCCATATAAGGCCGCGTGACTCTGTCCCTCTGTTCTCCTTCAAAAAACCTGATGGCGAAGTTATCTCCTTTTACAAGGGTTCCCATGTATTCACAGCCCAGTTCGTCTGCTAGGATCTCAAGGTAAGCCTCCCCGCACCTAAGCTGTATGCCTTCCGCAAAACCGCTCTGCAGGATAAAAGCCATCTTCGAACCGTCATTCTTGGGTGTGAGCGTTTCCAGAAACTCCATAAGAAGACCCGGTATGCATTCAACATAGAGCGGAATCGCTATAAGGATATTCTGCTCCCTGTTATATGCTTCCCTGATGTCGTCCCATTTATCCTTATCCGAAACCTCATACAGTTCATAAGTCGTACCGTTTTCGGTCATGCCCTTTATAAACTGTTCCAATATCTTATCCGTGTTGCTGTATTTTTTGATCCGTGGGCTTCCGTTTATTATCAGCACATGCATGATACCGCCTCCTTTAATTCATCTATGCCAAAAACTCCGCAGGATCGGCTTTCAAAATTGAGCGCAGCCCTCTCGCTCCATCTCTTAAGATAATCCTTTCTGGCATCGCCAAGATAAATTATGCCTATATCCGTCCGCTTATCATAGCGCGGCACATGTCTCATCTGATCCCCGACAAACTTAAGATACATCGTTGCTATCGGAAGTATCCTGTCAAATATGTTCTTGCCTTTATGGTCAAGAAATCCCAGCGCTGTTTCGGAGATCACCCACAGCTGGTCAGCATGTATGACCTTTTTAAGTATTATCTCATAATCGTCCTTTACCGCACACTCACCCGGAGTCTTAAGCCAGCAGTAATTGCAGCCTATGCAGTGGCTTATCTTAAGCTGCCCGGCCTCGATGATCTCTGCCTCTTTTGAATTGCCGTCAAGATAGCGTTTCAGCTCTTCCGTCACGGCAGTGTTTGAAGTGGTATTTACTATAAGAATCATAGTCCCGTCCTTTCCAATATAATATAAACAGTTTTATATAAACACGTTTATATTATAATAGAACGAGCCCTATGTCAATATATCTTTGTAAGTTTCTTTGAAAACATCATAATTTGCCGATCCGGTGGGCGGACAGTATATAGCAAACTCAATCTTTTTAAACAGCTTCGGGAACTCATCGATCGCTGTCCTGTATGCCCGCGACACGACCGCGGGATCATTCCTGAAGGCCCCGCAGCCAAATGCGCCGAGGACCAGTATATCTGCGCCCTTGTAAGCGGCCACTGTCAGCATATGGATCGCGCGCTTGACATGATAGCCGAACAGTTCCGCATCACTCATATATACGCCGCCGCCGACAAGCGCTGCATGTATGTTTGACTTTCCCCGAAGGTCAGGCGCTGCCATGGTTATGACATCAACGCTCACCCAGTCCTTCTTATCCATGCGCTTTGGGAGGTCCTCATCTGTCTTGCATATGATCACGCCTTCGGTATATATAAGGGAATCCGAGGCTTTGGGTGTATCAAGCTTACGATGATAGGCATAGAAAGAATCCCTCAGCGTCTTCCTGTACAGAAGCGGATAGAGAGTTGAACACCGGCAGAGGCTCTCCTCCTGCGCGCTGCTTCCTTTCGTGACACCTCCGCCCGCATGAAAAGCATTTGCGAAATTAAGCACCGCGATCTTTGCATTGGGGTTCTCCTTACGGAGCCGCATAGCCGCCTGATATGACCTGTCACCCGTTAAACTCACTGCCGTTTTTTCAAGGGGCCGCAGCGGTAAGGCCGGATACTCGTCCTCATAGAATACTTCCGTATTCTTTTTGGCAAGATCGATGGATGCAGACAGATAATCATCATCCTGCAGCCATTTCATTGTATCTTCAAATACTTTTATCCTCTGCTCATGTGTTGACATCATATACCTCCCGCTTGATCCTTTGTATATCTTTTGATAATGATACCATAAAACAGCGGCTGCCCGTTAAAAAGGCGGAAAGCCGGCCTCATCCGTTGAGGCGTTTATATACTGTCAGCCTCATGGTCGTATAACTCGCGATCCCGCCGATCACATTGGATATGGGTTCCGCTAAGAACACCCCGTCCACCCCGAAACCGATAAACGGAAGGAGGATCGTAAGCGGGACAACTATGAACGCTTTACGCAGCAGTGAGAAAAAGATGGCATGTTTCGCATCGCCAAGCGCCTGGAAGGTTGACTGTCCGGCAAACTGCAGCGCCATAAAGACGAACCCGAAAAAATAAACCTTAAGCGCTCCGACACCCGCATCCATCATGGCTTTATCATCCGAGAACATGTTAAACCAGAATCGCGGCACGACTATGACGATAAGCCAGGCGAGCATGGTGTATGACGCGCCAAGGACAGTATTGAAATTGATCCCGTCCTTAACCCTCTTATAAGCCTTCGCACCGTAGTTGTAGCTTATCACGGGCTGGGCTCCGCCTATGATGCCCGATATCGGCAGCATGAATATCTCCCTTACGGAATTTGCCACAGTCATTATCCCGACATACAGATCGCCGCCGTATATCTGGAGCGTCCTGTTACAGACTATCTGTACGGCACAGTTTGTTCCCTGCATGATGAAATTCGAAAGGCCGAGTTTTGTGATCTCGGCAGCTATCTTTTTATCCAGTACTATGTTTTTTAGGGTAAGCGGGATAACAGCTTTTTTGCTCCTGAAGAACCTTAAGACCCACAACGCGGACAAAAACTGGCTCAGGACAGTAGCCAGCGCCGCTCCGCACACGCCCATGCCCAAGGCGAAGATAAATATCGGATCGAGAATGATATTGACAACAGCCCCTATGATCGTTGAAAGCATGCCGATCCTGGGAAAGCCCTGGGCGTTTATATATCCGTTCATTCCCGATGCGGTCATCGAAAAAGCAGTCCCCGCAAGATATATCTTAAGATACTGTGATGCGTAGACGATCGAATCATCACTCGCGCCAAACATATACAATATGGGCCTGTGGAACGCATATCCGAAAATGATCAGCAGGACTGAACTTGACAGCAGGAGGGCAAACGACACGCCCAGTATCCTTCCCGCTTTTTCATTGTTCTTCCTGCCTCTTTCGATGGCAAACAGCGGCATGCCGCCGATGCCGAACAGCGCGGTGAATGCCATGATAAGCGTGACTATCGGAAAAGTCAGCCCCACGCCCGTTAATGCAAGGCTGTGCCCCTCTCCCATATGTCCTATATATATCCTGTCTACCACATTATAAAGAAGCTGCACAAACTGGGCTATCGTAAGCGGTATCGCCTGCGCCACGATGCATTTCCATACAGCTCCCTTTGAAAAATCAATCTCTTTCATATTGCTTATGCCTTAATATATGAGCGGAGGGCGGTCCTCTACATAATGCCCTTCCTCTTCATCCCATACTTCATATATCCTTATGCCGTACATGCCTGACCTCTCTCGCGCTCTGGGCGCTTCCTCGTAGAACTTGCAGCCTATGTTGTTTTTGGTATTGCGCGGAT
>JAEEGL014864824.1_pt1 | contig 13425 bp, 12 predicted proteins | sample 9134231 | NCBI WGS metagenome assembly JAEEGL01 (sample SAMN16246548, study PRJNA631951) | gut metagenome | biome: gut microbiome; feature: rumen; material: fiber-attached | host: Bos | place: Iran: Karaj | collected 2018-10 | reverse complement strand
AGCCAGCAAGGTCATATTTTCCTTCATCGTAGAATCCTGGCATTTCCGCAGTCTCGCCGCCAAGAAGCGCGCAGCCTGTGTCAACGCAGCCATCGGCGACTCCTTTTACAAGCTCCCCCGCCACTTTTGCGTCCAGTTTTCCGCACGCAACATAATCAAGGAAGAAAGAGGTCTGGACTCCTGAGCAAAGGATGTCGTTCACGCTCATTGCAACGCAGTCGATTCCAACCGTGTCGTATTTTCCCATCTGGAACGCGATGTCGAGCTTTGTTCCTACGCCGTCAGTGCCGCTTACCGCAACAGGATGCTTAAGCCCGGAAGGAATTTCAAACATTCCGTTGAAACTTCCCAAATCAGAAAGAAGCCCCGGAATTCTTGTGCGCTTTGCGTGAACCTTGTATTCGTTTACGGCATTGTAGCCTTCTTCAACATCAACGCCTGACTGCTTGTAGTCAATCATATTGTTCTCCAAGAAATATTATGGTCTGTATAAGCAAAAGCCGATTGAATCATGTTGGGCGTATCGAAGGATTTTCGTATTTGCTCAGAACGATTTTTCAATCAGGTTGCCCTAATAAATATAGCACGGCGGTTTCAATAAACTCAACTACCGTGCTATATTTATGCTGATTTTTTATCTTTTCTGAATGTATGTAATCGAATTCGGTTTTGCAGTGATTACTACGCGCCTGTTCGCAGCCCGTCCTGCGGCGGTGTCGTTCGTGGCTACAGGCAGCGTTCCGCCGTAGCCTTTGAATGAGAATATGCTCTTAGGAAGTCCGTTCCTCACAAGCTCGTTCACTATCGCCTCAGCACGCTGGATTGAAAGCTTCATCTGTCCCTGGGGCTTGTTCACATCGGCTGTGTGTCCTTCGACAAGGATAGTGTAGTTGTTTATGCCTTCGATTTTTTTAAGGGCCTCAGCGAGCTTTTTGATTTTTGGAAGTTCCGAATCAAGGAGCTTTGAGCTGTCTGCTACGAATTTCAGGTCATCGTAAAGGAACTGCATTCCTGTTCCGCTGTCAATGACTTTTTCTTCCTCGTCATCCTCATTGTTCCTGAGGTATTCTTTGATTGCCCTGTACGATGCGTAGTACTCGGCTGTCTTCTCAGGTGCGCCTACGGCATAGTCAAGGTTCTGCTTGTCAAGGAGAATTACGATTTTTCCTTCCCGGAGAAGATTCAGGTTTTCAGGCACAGTAAGAATCTTGAGCGCATCGTCCCGTGAAATCACAGGGTCAGTCCTGTTGAATCCGTAGACTTTGCGCGCGCGTATGTGCATCGGGTCTTTCCCGATTCTGTCCTCGTAAATCTCCTCATTGTCGGACCAGTCGTAATGAACGAGTCCTTGCACTTTCTCCACGGCAGGATTTCCCATGTTGCGCTCGTAGATAAGGTTCATGCCTTCATCCCAGATTTGCGGGAAAAAGCAGGGGTAAACGCAGTCGCGCACAAACTCTCCGTGGACAGGAAGAATTCCGCGCGCGTCAATGATTATGCCCGAGTACGCCCGGGACGCAATCTGCTCCACTGGGCGCGGGTTCTTGTACGGAGTGCGGTGCTTTACGAGCAGTGCGGATATTTCCTTCAGATTTATGCTGTGCGTCGTTTTCAAGTTCAGGGTGCCGTTCGTGAACACTGCAGGCGTTTTTTTTCCGTCCTCGATTATCTGCGTGAGCTGCTCAAGAGTTATTGTGTCATCAAGGATTATGTCGCTGAGCGTATGTTCCGAATTCACGAAGAGCGACAAGAGAGGGTCTTTTATCAGAATCGGAAGCTCTCTGTCTATCATTGCGTTCGCGGCTTTTTTCCCGGACGGAATGTTTATTCCGGCTTTCTCTGTGTTAAGGTTCACCTGTGAGATGAATTTGTACGATGTCCAGTCGATAGTGCTTTCAGAAAAAATCGTTTCTTTTTTGTCATTTTGACCGCTGCTTTCTGCGAAAGCGGGCAGAAGCGCGGAGAAAGCAAATGATACGCTTGTGAAAAATACTGAAAGTAGCCTGTTTTTAGAAATTGCGCTGATTTTCAAGATTTAAACCTCTAGTCTGATTATCGGAAATAAAAATCCAAAGTTTAGGGCTGCTCAATAAGTTTTGTGCATACGGTCATTGAGCCTGTCGAAATGACCATTAACACTAAATGCGGTGGTTGAGTAGCGAAGCGTATCGAAACCACCTGCAAACAACAAGTTCCCCGGAATGGTGGTTTCGACAGGCTCAACCACCGCTTTTCCTTAAAAAAGAAATTTGAAATCATCGGTATAGTTACAGTTTTTGAGCGTAGCCGAAGAGCCGAAAATATAGTATCTTTTCTTTAAATGAGTGGGGCGAAAATGAAGCAGATTTCCAGACTGAAATTGAATATTATCCTTGCTTTCGGGCTTATTTTTATTCTTACGGGATTTTTTCTTCTCGTCAATTTCTCAAAGTCCATATTTGAAGTTTTTCCGGCTCTCCCCGTGTTCTCAATTATTGCAGGGGCGGCGGTGCTGTATTTTTCGCTCACATTCTTCAAGAAAGCATTTTTCTTTTTCGTGGGGTTCTATGCGTTTTTGGTGGGCGCGTTCGCGCTCTTCACATCATCGACGCTTTGCCCGTTTTCTTTCACGCAGAGCTGGCCGATTTCTGCCATACTCTGTTCGTTTTCCCTGCTTATAACAAGTTTGGCAAAGTACAGGCGCATAAAAAGCTCCTATGCTTATCCTGGCGCTGCCATCGCCTTTCTCGGAATCATGTTCCTGCTTTTTTCTGCCGATGTGGTGAAACTTTCGTTCTCGGCTTTCATGGCAAGATGGTGGCCCATATTCCTTGTAATCTTCGGAATTATCCTTATCGTCCTTTTCATAATACAGCAGACCCCGAATCATTTGCCGTACACGCAGGATGACGATGAAATCGGGGATATTCTGGGATGATTTTCTCAGGCAAAAGGAACTTTGCCCTTCTTTTTGTGACTTTTCTTTTTTGTTTCCGTCTGACGGAAGTTTTTGCGCAGGAAAAATCAGATTCTTCATCTGGATTTGAAATTTCTATTGAAAAGGACAAAAAAAACGGCGAGTCTGCTGACAGTTTTCCAAAGCCTACTCAGCTCGCACTTCCCGAAAGAAAAAAGCGCACTTTTTTTTCTTTCGTTGACGGGGAAATACTGTCCCTTGTGGAAAACGGCTCGCCAGAGTCGCTTGTTGAGGCTGATGCAAAGATAAGGGCTATTGAGGGAAAGGACGAAGACGAAGATGTGCTTCTTTTCGTCACTGACTCGATTCTTTCTTTGTGCTGGAAATCATCTGGCTTTCAAGCGGAGTACCCGTCCGTATCTGCGTCAAACTCCTATGTGGGCACGGTGAATTCTGCGCGCCGGGGAAGCTACGACTATCGTTCCGGCGATGCTGATTTTCTTTCGCTCGTGCTTCCGTCGCTTGTTCTTGTGTCATCGTCATCTCCTTCTTCCTCAGGTGATTTTCTTTCCGACGCAAAGTCTTCTCTGGAAAAGGCTTACGGAATCAAAAAGGACTCTGTTCTGCTTAATTATCTTCTGGGGCTTCTTTATTACAGGCTTGGCGATTTTTCTTCGTCCTCTTCGTTTTTGTCTTCGGCAAAGGACGGGTGCGAAAAACCACCTTATGAAATAGATTTTGCCTTAGTTCAGAGCAGTTTTCTGGGTAAGGACTATGACAAAGCTTATAAAATCGGAAAATATTTGATTGATACAGGGCATGAATCGCGCCAGATTTTAAAAATATGCGCAGAAAGTTCCTTTTTCACGGGCGATATAGACGCGTGCGAGTCGTTCGTGGCGAAAGTTTTGCAACAAGAGCCTGAGAACACGGAGTACATTTTGTTCCGCGCAAAAGTCCTTGTTATGAAAAAAGAGTATATCAGGGCTACATCTATGCTCGACGCATATGCCCGCACAAACACGGACTCGAAGGACTATCTTCTTTTGCGCGCAAAAATCCAGAAAGAGTGGAACAGAAATGCGGCTTTGGCGGCAGTGACAGTTCAGGACGCGCTTTCCCTGTATCCGGACGATTTGGATGTTATTCTCCTTGCCGCAGAAATTTCCTCAGAATCAGGAAAAAAAATAGGGGGGAGGGGCGCGGAGGATTTTGCGCTTCTTGTCCTTGAGAAAGACGGAAGCAATATGCGCGCGCTTGAGATTTTCGTTAAGGAGCTTATGAAATCGGAGCGGTGGACTGAGGCGTATAAAAAAAGCAGCGAGGTTATGGGGAGCGGAAAAGCTGACGATAATTTTGTGTTCACGCATATTGCTGTGTGCCTTGCCGCGGGAAAAAAAGAGGAGGCGTGGAAGCTTGCGTCGGGGCTTTATGCGAAAAACAGTGAGGATGAGGATACGGTTCAGGCTTATGTTTCGGTTCTTGTGTCATCGGGGCGCGGCGCGGAGGCTTCAAGGCTTATTTCATCGCTGATTCCGAAAAGCTCCCAGAAAATGAAAAGTTTCCTCTATTATCAGAAAAGCCTTCTTTCGTCCAATGAGGAAATTGTGATGTCGGACTTGCGCTCCAGCCTGACGGCAAATCCGCGCAACAAGGATTCGCTTTTCAAGCTGTACACGATTTATTTCAACAAAAAAGAGTACAGGAAGGCGCAGTATTATTTGCGTCAAGTCGTTGCAATTTCGCCTGATGATGAGAAAATCAAAGCGTTGGACGAAAAACTGAAAGAACTTCTTTCAAAATAGGAGTGATTTTTGCATTGAAAGTAAATCTCCAAAATGTTACATTTATAAATCGCTATTTTACATTTTTAGGAAGGAACTAAAATGTCTTTTATTCCATTATTGCAAGACGCAGCACCGCAGGTTGGCGGAAATATGGTGATGACGGTAGCCCCGTTCATCTTGATTATTGCAGTGTTCTATTTCTTTATGATTCGTCCTCAGAACAAAAAACAGAAAGAAATAGAAAAAATGAGGGATTCTCTCCAGAAAGGTGACAAAGTTGTTACAATCGGGGGAATTCATGGAACGGTAAGCTCTGTAAAAGAAAAAACTGTCATATTGAAAGTTGATGACGGCACAAAGATTGAATTTGACCGCTCTGCCGTTGCGACGGTGGCAGGAGACAGAGCCTCAGCCAAGGCGGAGAAAGCCGGAAAGTCAGAAGAGAAAAAAGATGAGAAATCTGATGATGCCGTTGAGGAGTCTTCGGCTGGTTCAGAATCTTCAGAAAATAAATAGTTTGGGGTTTAATTAAAAATGAGCAAACGAAGTCGTTTTACTATCATTATGATAGTTCTTGCAGTGTGCTTCTGGTTTCTTTGGCCTTCAATCAGCTGGTATTGTCTTACGCCGAAGGACGAGCAGAGCCTTGCTTTGGGATCTCTTGAGAAAATCAAGGATTATACAACGGTAAAAGCGCAGGAAGACCTTAACAGCCTTGTAAAGCTGGCTGAGGAAAAAGGTGATGCGGTTCTTGACGCTTCTTATGATTATCTTGTGAAAGCTGCCGAGAAGAATTATAAGGCGGAGGCAAAGGCTTACAAGTCGCTTGGTCAGGAAGCTCCCGCAGTTCCTGATGTGCTTACTGTCACTGATGTTCTCAGGGCTTTCAGCAGCTCTGCTGAGATTTCTTCTGTTATAGAAGGAAAATACAGGGACAAAATTCTGAAAGCAAAGAAGCGTTACAACAATTCCGTAAAGCTCGGTCTTGATTTGAGCGGCGGTATGAATGTAATCGTTCGCGCTGACCTTGATGCGGCTCTCAAAGCTCAGAAAGATTCTGGCGAGGATGTGGTTGACGAGGCTTTGTTCAAGAAAGAGGCTATGGCTCAAGCAATCGAGACCCTTACCGGACGCATAGATAAATTCGGTCTTACTTCTCCTGTAATCAGGCAGCAGGGCGATGACAGAATCTACATAGAAATTCCTGGTGCGGCTGACAGCGAGAGCGTCAACACAATCATCATGGGTAAGGGCATCTTGAATTTCCGCCTTGTCGATGAGGAGGCAACTAACGCTTTCAATGCGTATTTCCAGTCAAACCCGTCGCAAGTATTCACTGCTGACGGAAAACTTCTGAATCCGGAAATTATTCCTGCTGACTGCGAGATTTTCGGTCTTTACAGGAAAGATGATTACGGTCTTGATGAAAGAATCGGTTATCTTGCCGTAAAGAAGGAGATTGCGCTTGACGGAAAACATGTAAAGTCTGCTCAGGTTTCAAGAAGCAACACATCTAACCAGATTGAGGCCAATTTTATCCTTGATACTGAGGGTGCGGATATTTTCGCTGATTTCACTGGGGCGCATGTTCACGAGCGTCTTGCAATCGTAAGCGATGACAAAATCAAGTCGGCTGCTACGATTAACTCAAAGATTGCTGGTGGTCAGGTTGCGCTTACTGGCGGATTCAGCTCCGAGGAGGCTATGAGCATCCAGAAGGTTTTGCAGACGGCATGGCTTTCTGTACCGCTTGAGGTTGAGAGCCAGCAGGTCGTAGGAGCTTCTTTGGGAGCGCAGGCTATCAGACAGGGAGAAATGGCTCTCCTTACAGGTCTTATCCTTGTATTTGGATTCATGCTTCTGTTCTATCTTGGGGCAGGATTCAACGCTGTCGTAGCGCAGATTCTGAATATGTACATCATGTTCTCGGTTTTGAGCGCGTTCAACCTTACGCTCACACTTTCATCAATCGCTGGTATGATTCTTACCGTAGGTATGTCGGTTGATGCGAATGTAATTATCTTCGAGCGCATCAAAGAAGAGCTTAAGAACGGAAAGAGCCGTGCTGCGGCTGTCGTGTCCGGTTTTGACAACGCTTTCTGGGCAATCATGGATTCAAACATCACTACATTCATTGCCGCCGCGTTCCTCTCAAAGCTCGGAAACGGTTCTATCCAGGGATTCGCTGTTTCGCTCGCAATCGGTGTTTGTTCTTCAGTGTTTACGGCTCTTGTTGTTTCAAGGCTTATGTTTGACTTCCAGACAGATGTCATCGGCAAGAAGAATATGAGCATCAGCTGGAGGTTAAAGTAATGAGAAAAGTATATAAATTCAGCAAATTTTTCTTGTCATCTGTTGTTTTTAGCTCACTCCTAATTGTTGCGGGGCTTGTTTCAATAGCCGTCCGTGGCGTTAATTTCGGGCTTGACTTCAAGCCTGGTATGATTGAGGAAGTTAAGATTGCTCCTGCCGCCCTTGAGGTTTCTTATACAGGAAGTGCTACAATCGCACTTGATATTTCAGAGACAGGAATTGATGTTATTGTAAGTGGTGTTGGAGCTGAGAACAGAACTGAGTCGCTTTCTTACGCTGCGAACAGGACGGCTTCAGAAATCGCCGCTAAGATGAAGGAGATTGAGGGAATTGCAGTTATTGTAAAAAATCCGTCCGCTTCTTCTGAGTCCCTTTTTATAGATTCTACGGTCTCAAAGAATTTAAGCTCTGAGCCGCTCAGAATTTTTGGTTCAGCAAAAACGGATGTTACTCCTGATGAGGTCAGAAACGCTCTTAGAAATTATTCTAATGTTGATGTTAAGGCTTTAGGAACTGATTCTGACAGAAGTTTCCAGATTCGTATGGGAATTTCAGGCGATGAGAAAGGAAAGGCAATTCAGGAAAAAACTAATTCTGCTTTAGTCAGCGCGTTCGGAAAGGACAAAGTTGCAATCGTAAAGTCAGATTTTATCGGTGCGCAGTTCTCAGGCTCTTTGATTAAGAATTCAATTATTCTTGTGCTTGCTACGCTTGTTTTGATTTTTATCTACGCGGCGTTCCGCTTCAAGTGGGATTTTGCTTGTGCGGCAGTAATTGCTATTATTCACGACTCTTTGATTATGGTTTCGTTCATATCATGGAGTCAGATGGAGTTCAGTACTACGACGCTTGCGGCAATCCTTACGATTATCGGTTACTCAATCAACGCTACGGTCGTTATTCTTGACCGAATCCGTTCCGACATACGCGTTATTGAAGCGAAAAATTTCGTTGAGGTTTTGAACTCCGCGCTTTCTGCAACGCTCGGACGCTCAATCATTACGACTGTAACAACGCTGTTTGCGGTTTTGTCGCTCGCAGTGTTCACCACAGGCTCAATCCATGATTTTGCCGTTGCGCTGATTGTGGGACTTATCTCAGGTTGTTATTCGTCAATTTTCATTGCGGGCGCGTTCATTGCGTTCGTGAGAAGAAATTATACTTTTGAAACGGTCAGCCTTGCTCCGAATGTAAGGCAGTTTAAGTCAGAGAACTAACGAAAGTCATAAGGGAACTTCGAGAAATTTCAGTTTCTTGAAGTTATCACCTTTAAAATTTCGTTCAGCGCAGGCTGGACGACGGGTATCTCAGAAAACTAACAGAGTTTTTCGATATACCCAAAGACTTAAAGGCGGGACTGTCTGATAAGTTATGTATGTGGTCATTGAGCTTGCGGTTACTGAGCATGGTCGAAGTATGGGAATGACTTGCACGGTATGTGTAGTGGTTAGCGTTTCGCAGCTTCGCACGGCAAACTCAACAAACGCATTTATGCTTATCGGACAGCCTTTGTTTTTTATGGGTAGATTATGGAAATAATTCGTGCGCGCATCCTTGGTTTTTGTTCTGGAGTCCGCCGCGCAGTGAAGACAGCTGATTCTGTTCTCAAGGAACATGACGGAAAGGCAGGCTCGGTTTATTCGCTCGGACCTTTGATACACAATCCGCTCGTCCTTGATAGTTTTGAAAAGCGCGGGTTAAAAGTCCTTTCCGAAAAAGATTGCGGCGTTCTTTGTCCGGACGATACTGTTATTATCAGGGCGCACGGTGTTTCTCCTGATGTTGAGGGCAGTATAAGCTTTCGCGGTGCATCCGTTGTTAACGCAACTTGCCCGCTCGTTACCCAGAGCCAGAAACGAGTTGCGGATTTTGCCACAAAAGGCTGTACGATTATTTTTGCTGGCGACCCGAATCACGGGGAAGTAATCGGAATCGAAGGATATGCCCGCGCCGCATCTGAGGCAAAAAATCTTTCATGTTCTTTTTTTCTTGTCAGGGATGAGAAGGAGCTTGGAAGACTTTTTGAGTCAGGTGCAATTAATTCGGAAAAGGAAATAGTCCTTCTTTGCCAGACGACTTTTTCAATTCCGATTTTTGAAAAAATTGCGGCGTTTTTAAAAGAAAAAATTCCGAACGCGCAAATTGTCAATTCAATTTGCCCTGCTACGCATGAACGGCAGGACGCACTTGAGGAACTTTGTTCTGTTGTCGATGCGGTCGTCGTTATTGGCGGAAAAAACAGCGCGAACACGAACCGTCTTTTCCGGGCGGCGGAAAAATCGTGCAAGTATGCGGTTCTTGTTGAGAGCGCGGAAGAAATTACGGATGATATTGCCGGCGCGCTTCTCGGATTTGAAAAAATAGGTCTTACTGCTGGCGCGAGCACTCCTGATGATGTAATTGACGGAGTGGAACGCTTTCTTAATGAAAAACGATATTTGTAAAATTGAGATGTTAGGAGTATAATAAAAAAGTATGAGTTCTAGATGTTTTGCTATGTGCAAGCCTGGTGTTCTGAACAGGAGGCTTGTAGGACAGGTTGTTTCGCGTCTTGAGAACAAGGGGCTGAAACTTGTTGGGCTGAAAATGATGAATATTTCTCCTGAGCTTGCCTCAAAGCATTATGCCGAGCATAAGGGGAAGAGTTTTTATGATGACCTTGTTTCGTACATCACGAGCGGTCCTGTCATCGCAATGGTCTGGCAGGGCGATGACTGCGTGGAGCTTGTTCGGAAGGTTACTGGAAAGACTAAGCCTTCCGAGGCCGAGCCTGGAACAATACGGGGCGATTTCTGCGCGCATACGAATCATAACATTATCCATGCTTCTGACAGCGATGAGAGTGCCGAGCGGGAAATAAATCTATTCTTTAAGCCGGAAGAAATCATCGACTGGCACGATGAGGCGGCTTTGTGGTATTAAGGATTGTATATGAGTGCTAAAAATGTTGGTGTTATCGGTGCGGGCGCGTGGGGCTCTGGGCTTGCTCAGGCATTGGCGCGCGGCGGACACAAAGTTCAGATTTGGGCTAGGGAGAGCGATGTCGTTGAATCAATAAACAACGAGCATGAGAACAAAAGGTACTTGCCTGGCTATCCTCTTTCGGAGAATCTTACGGCTTCAATCGATATTAATGAAGTTGCTTCAAACAAAGAATTCTTGATTCTTGCAAGCCCGTCTTTGTACCTTGCGGCTACGGCAAAGCAGATTGTCGGTGTTCCTTCCATAAAAGACGGAAGCACGGTCATCGGAGTCCTTACGAAAGGATTCGTGTCTACTGCCTCAGGTCCGCGCCTTATCCTTGAAGTGCTGGAGGAAGTGCTTCCTGAGAGTTACAAAAACTCCCTTGTCTATATTTCAGGTCCGAGCCATGCCGAGGAAGTCGCGCTCGGAAAACTCACGGGGCTTATCGCGGCCAGCGAGAATCCAAAGAATTCAATAAAAATGCGCGAGCTTTTGCGCGTTCCTGGGCTTATGGCATATTCCAGCCTTGATGTTGTGGGAGTTCAGATTTGCGCTGCCGCAAAGAATGTAATAGCCGTAGTTTACGGAAGCCTTGATGCGATAAGCGAACATTCGGATATTTTCGGGGATAACGCCGAGAGCCTTCTTCTTGCCGCAGGACTTAACGAAATCCAGCGAATCGGGTTTGCGATGGGAGCCACACACTCAGAAACATTTACTTCAATTGCGGGCGTTGGCGACCTTGATGTTACTTGCCGCTCAAAATACGGGCGCAACAGGCGTTTTGGTCAGGACATAATCAAGACGGATATACTTGACAGATTCAAGAATCTTGATGACCTTATCTCACGAATCGGCGAAATCGGGTATTTGTCCGAGGGGGCCGTTGCCTGCAAATTCGTCCATGAAATTGCGGTCAAGCACAATCTGAGGCTTACGATTTGCGATGGTCTTTATCGTGTCCTGAACAAAGAAATCAAGCCGATGGAGCTTTTGAACGAACTTCTTTTGCAGAGCAAAATCGAATCTTAAGGAAAGTTAGATGTTAGAGAAAATCACAAACACATTCGGTGACATTGTTCGCACTGTCAGCGGAAAATCGACCATCACGGAAAAAAATATCGAGGAGACAGTTGAGAAAATCAAGATGGCTCTCCTTGAGGCCGATGTAAACTTGCGCGTTGTGCGCCGCTTCGTTAACGCAACGGTTGAAGAGGCAAAAGGCGAAAAAGTCCTTCGCGCAGTTGATCCGGGGCAGCAGTTCGTAAAAATAATCTATGACAGAATCGTAAAGCTCCTTGGTGACACAAAAGTTGATTTGCAGCTCAAAGGGCCTGATACCCAGAGCGTTATCCTTCTTCTTGGATTGCAGGGAGCCGGAAAAACGACTGCGGCTCATAAGCTTGCGGCGCGGCTTGCCAAGAACGGAAGAAAACCTCTTCTTGTAGCTTGTGACCTTGTTCGTCCTGCTGCCGTGGAGCAGCTGAGACAGCTCGGTGAGAAAATCAATGTTCCTGTCTATTTTGAGGAAGGAGCTACGGCTTCTGATGCGGTAAAAGTCGCAAAGAACGGTCTTTCGCACGCAAAGAAAAATGGATTTGACACGATAATCGTCGATACTGCCGGACGCTTGCAGATTGACGAAGACATGATGAAAGAGCTTGTCGATGTTAAGAAAGTCGTTGACCCTGTTGAAACTGTCCTTGTTGCAGATGCAATGACTGGTCAGAACGCGGTTGACATTGCCAAGAGCTTTGACGAGCAGCTGGGGCTTACCGGCGTAATTTTGACCAAGTTCGACTCTGATGCGCGGGGCGGTGCTGCTCTTTCATTAAAATCAATCACGAACAAACCGATTTTGTTCATCGGTACGGGCGAAAAAACTGAGGACTTTGAGCCGTTCCATCCTGAGCGAATCGCAGGCCGAATTCTTGGAATGGGCGATATCGTTTCACTTGTTGAGAAGGCAAAAGAAACAGTTGACCTTGAGAACGCCAAGAAACTTGAGAAGAAAATGGCTCGCAACGAGTTCACTTTGGACGATATGCTTGAGCAGTTTGAGCAGGTGAACAAGATGGGAAGCGTTTCGCAGCTCGTGGAAATGATTCCTGGTCTTTCAGGTCAGATTGACGAAAGCAAGCTGAACTTTGACGGAATGAAGCATCAGAAAGCAATCATTCAGGCAATGACCAAGAAAGAGCGTGCAAACCACTTGATTATCGGGCCTTCACGCAGAAAAAGAATCGCCAAAGGAAGCGGAACTAGCGTGGCAGAGGTGAATAAGCTCATAAAGCAGTTTGAGAAAACCAAGCTCACAATGAAAAAACTTGCCAAGAACAAGGGACTTCAGGCAAAACTGATGCAGCAGCTCGGCGGATTAGGCTAAGTCGGGGGCTGCCCCTAGATTTGTTCTAAGCTTGGAACGGATTGCTGGCTCGGGCTTGGTCGCGGGTCGCTTGCGAGTGATTTCTTCTGAGGTTTGAACTCAGAGCTGATTCGGGCTTGGTCTGGGCTGCCCCTCAGATTTTATTCTAAAACTCCGAACGGATTGCTAGCTCGGGCTTGGTCGCGGGTTGCTTGCAGGTGATTCGTTCTGAGCTTGGAACTCAGAGCTGATTCGGGCTTGGTCGGGCTGCTCCTCAGAATTGTTCTAAAACTCAGAACGGATTGCCAGCTCGGGCTGAGTCGCGGGGCGCATTCCCAAGCGCGCACTTTTTGCGACTTGGGGCTGATTGCTTTGGGTCTGCTCGTGAGTGATTTGTTCTTGGGTATGAATGTGTGGCAGAGTTTTGAAATTTTATAAAAACATCAATCAAATTCTCGTAAAAAACTGAATCCCTGCTTTCCGAATGTTCTAGAAGAATATCGCCGATTCTTTCCTCTAAATCAGCGATTTCATCATTTGAATAATCCTTGGAGAAATTGAAATTCACCCCATTTAGAGAAAGGACTTTCAGTTGTGTTTCGTCATATAAATCTTTAGGAATCTTCATTTCTTGCTTTCCCGCGCAATTTTTCTCAAAGTGCTTGTTCCTGTACGCCAGGCAGTTGTAATTCTACCTGTTGTCACACTTACACCTATTGTAGCATATTCACCGACAATCTTATAAGTACCGTTGTCGCGAACTTCGTATTTTTTCAGCGGAGAATCTATCACATTCTGCAAGTCGGACATACTCACGCCTCTTTCAGAGAACCGTTTCAACGAATGGTCTGACAACTTACTTATATATGGCTTTGGAACTCAGAGCTATTTCGGGCTTGGTCGGGTTGCTCCTCAGAATTGTTCTAAGCTCAGAACGGATTGCCGATTTGGGCTGAGTCGGGGCGCATTCCCAAACAAACAATCCGACACAAAAAAATACGCGTGCGCAGGTTCGCACCGCCAAACTCGTTCTGTGCGTGCGAACCAATTTGCAACGCAAATTGGTGAGACAAATACCACTTACGCACAGTCACGAAGTT
>JAEEGL013460998.1_pt1 | contig 13425 bp, 11 predicted proteins | sample 9134231 | NCBI WGS metagenome assembly JAEEGL01 (sample SAMN16246548, study PRJNA631951) | gut metagenome | biome: gut microbiome; feature: rumen; material: fiber-attached | host: Bos | place: Iran: Karaj | collected 2018-10 | reverse complement strand
CTCCTCGAAACCCAGCGTGCGCAGCTGTTGGCAGGTATCGTCCACATTGATGGTCTCGCCCTGTCGCAATATCATGGTCCGTTCGTCCAGCATCTGTCTGGACACTACCTCCTCCTTCAGCGCCTCAGGGAAGGAGACAATATAGAGGGAAGGATTCTGTGACGACTCGAGAGACGAGAGTTTTGAGAGCACCTCCGTACGCAGAATCTCGTTGGCAGCATCACGCTGACCGTACTTCGCCGAGTGGCGATAGCCCGAAGGGAAGTACAGCACCTGCTTATCGCCCAACAGCTGCACCAGGTCGTGATAGAAATACCCTGCCTCGTCGGCATCTTCCAAGACGAAAAGATGACTGTGGACCGAGGAACGAGGGCTGCAAGCCGTCAGGGAGGCGAACACCAGCGGGGCAGATGAGCACATGAGTCCCTCGAGGAAAACGGTCTTTGCCGACTTTTCCCCTAACGTCTTTGCCAGTGCCTCAACCTGCGGCGAACGGGCATAGAGCTGCAACAAATCATGTATATTCATACGATTCAGCCTGCAAAGGTACAAATTTTATACGTTAAAAGCAAATTTTTCACTTTTCACTTTTCACTTTTCACTTAATTTCGTATCTTTGCAGGCGAAATCATAAACAGACTGAAAATATGCATACAAGCGACAGCATCGTTATCATTCCCACGTATAACGAGAAGGAAAACATAGAGAAGATTATCCGCGCCGTATTCTCGCTGGATAAGTGTTTCCATATTCTCATCATCGACGACGGTTCACCCGACGGCACGGCAGCCATCGTCAAGGGAATGATGTCGCAAGCGGAGTTTAGCGACCGTCTGTTCCTGGAGGAGCGCAGCGGCAAACTGGGACTCGGTACGGCTTATATCAAAGGTTTCAAATGGGCACTGGAGCACGACTATCAGTACATCTTCGAGATGGATGCCGACTTCAGCCACGACCCCAACGACCTGCCACGGCTCTATGCCGCCTGTGCCGACGAGGGCTACGACGTAGCCATCGGTTCGCGCTATGTATCGGGCGTTAACGTGGTCAACTGGCCCATTGGTCGTGTGCTCATGTCCTATTTCGCCTCGAAATACGTCCGTCTGGTCACTGGTTTCAAGGTTCACGACACCACGGCAGGCTTCAAGTGCTATCGCCGCAGGGTGCTTCAGACCATTCCCCTCGACGAGATACGCTTCAAGGGCTACGGTTTCCAAATCGAGATGAAGTACACTGCCTACAAGATTGGCTTCAAGATAAAGGAAGTCCCGGTGATATTCGTAAACCGTCGCGAGGGCGAGAGCAAGATGAGCGGCGGCATCTTCGGCGAAGCTTTCTTTGGAGTGATGCGCCTCAGATGGGACGGATGGTTCCGCAAATATCCACCCCTGCCTGCCGAGGACGGCAAAAAAGATTAGGATTTGTGCCGCTTTTGCGCTTTTTTGCTTACCTTTGCATCCACGAAAATCAACAAAGGCTCCGTAGCTTAGCTGAATAGAGCGTCAGATTCCGGTTCTGAAGGTCTTGGGTTTGAATCCCAACGGAGTCACAATAACTGGTTAGGGGATGTGTCTGAAGCAGGCACATCCCCTTTATATTTAACCGAATAAGACCAGAAAAAGTCATGCAAGGCTTACGGTGAAGCCCAACGGAGTCATTTCCGCTTTTTTGCCAAGTAGAATCCCAATGCTATCAGCAGCAGTATGAATACTAAGGACAAGATAAGTTTGAATATTTCTTCTTGAAATAATTTCATGTATAGCCATCCATAGTTGAACGCAAAGAGCACAGCTCCACCAGCAAAGGCCATGACCAAAGCCTGTGCTGTGCCACTGGAGTTAGTCTTCCACGTTTGTTTACGAATGACCTTGCCTCCCACGGCCACAACAGGAACGAATCCGATGAAGAGTGAAACTAACAGGATGCGCATCTTCCGGCCATTCTCTTCGGCTCTTGCCTCATCTGCCTTATGCTTCATCTGCTCTACCTTCGTTCTCATTTCCCGGTACTTTCCGTCCTTGTCGTACATTCCGTACATCTCTTCGGGGGTTGACGATGCCATTACCTGCAAGGCCAACGCAGCCAAAACAGCTATTACAAACGTTTTCATTCTTTTTCTTTTTCAGCGATAAGACTTTTCACTTTGTCGAGCGTGTAGCCGTCGGTAACCGCCACCACTTCTACTACTTCATCGTCCACGTGATATGCGCCCATGCGACTGGCATCGCCTACGAGCAGGTACATGCCGCCCTTGAGCGTGAAGTAGGTGTTGATATAAGAGTAGGCGACTGGTATAGCCACCTTGCCGTTGAAGGTGCCGATAACTCCCGACAACCCGTTTTTCCTCACTTTTGCCAGCACGCCGTCAGTCGTTGCACTGCGGTCTATCAGCTCCACATAGTCATACTCACACGGGATAGACATGGGATTCAAGTTCTCATTAAAGCCTAAGTTCATTTCTACATTGTCGGGATTGTAAATGCCGTGCTGGAGTACGCCGCCATTGTTTCTCATAGTGACATCGAAGACAACCATTTTGCCTCCAATATCATTGACTATTGCCGATAACATCTTGACACTCTCAAACTTGGGTTCGCAGAATATGGTGCCCCCACGCCCGCAGATGCCCCATTTGCCGTTGAAGTCACGTACAAGAATAAACTGGTCTATGCCGCTTGCCTCTACAAATTCTACCTTGGAGAACTGACCCACCTCCTCGCCTTTGGCGTTGGCAAGCAGCCATCGCTCCTCGCCATTGGACATGGTGGCTCCGAGAGCACGCGCAAAGATGCTCCCGAAGGTCAGTTCCTTATCGTAGTGTTGTGCAATATATGTTCCCGGCGATACGGTGTGAGTATATGTGCCGTTGTTCTGGTGAGTTAACTGAGCCTTTCGCTCGGTGTGTTCACGCTCCGTCCTCGCATTATAAGCATCAAGGTCTGCCTTAGTGTAGTTGGGGTTAATGAATAATTTCAACTTATCAACCATGTTTTTGTAGCCCAACAAGGCTTTCTTGCGTTCCACTTCGTTGCTGGCTGACTCTGCTTCAGCCCGCCATTTCTTGGCTAAATTCTGGTAAACTTTCATCTCACACCAGGGCTGATGTTTGATACTTTTGCAATTACTGCATGGTTTCATACCATTGATACCTACTTCATAAATCAAGGCACGTTCGGTAGAAGACATCTCAGGAAGCGGTGTGTAGTCGCGCAGATGAGAAGATGTGGAACTCGAAGACGACGTTTCCTCCTCCTTTGGTTCCTCATAATAGGGGCAGCCGCGCTTGTGGGCTTGCTGTGACTTCAGGTCGACATCGCAGTAGGCACAAACTGGGTCGCCCGGATCTGGTATCTGCGCATAAGCAAACACTGCTGTCAGTCCCAGAATGGTGATTAAACTTAGTCTTTTCATAACGGTATGGGGTTAGTATGGGAAAAACATCGCTCCCGGCGCATCGGGATTCTTAATTCGCCTGATGATTATCTCGCCGCTATGCATGGGATAGGCCAACTTGGGCGTGCAGCCCACGGCGAGGATAAGGGTCTTGAGGTTGTCGCTCTCTATGTGGACATACTTCAGGTTCCAGTTCTTGGAGAGATCGACCGTGTCCAGTTTGCTTTCGCCCAACCAAAGCTTCTCCAGATTGGGGAACTTAGCAAGGTCTTCGTAGGTGCTGACCTCGAACATATCGGTGCGGTACTGCGTGAGGACCAGCGACTTGAGCGAATCGGCCTCTGCTTTCGATATGTGTCCGTCGTTGTCCGTATCGCCCTTGAGGAGTGCCCGCCGCTCCACGCTCTTGTCTGCAAAGGTAAGCGACTGCGCTACGGCATTGGATGTTATGAAAAAACAGGCAAACATAATGAGCAGCGCAGCCAATTCCATCCATCTCTTCTGATTTGGTATGGTCGCAGTTGCCACTCCACGCATGATGCGGGGCTGCTCTACTCGCTTGTCGAAGCTCAATGATTTCATACTCACACTTTCTTTTATTATATAATATACCACATCCACAGTACATTTAACTCATTTGCAAATATATATATTGGTTTTCAACTTTGCAAACAATATATTAAAATATTTTACAAACTACGTTTAGATGTCTTTAATAGAAACATCTTTATTGGTATGAATGGTCTGAAAGATGATTATCAGGCAGATTAGCATCACGAATTTAAGCCGTAATTGGCAAATACTTAGGCTTATTTTTTGCGGTATCAATTATAATTCCCACCTTTGTACTCTACAAAATAAGTATGTATTCCCGAAATAAAACGCCGACAATTAAGCTACGGAATGAACGTTTCAATGCCATGCTTTAGCATAGCAGCTTAACTATTGTGGCCTTTCGAGTACCAGAGAGGCCACCACAACGGCAGCAACAATCAAGCACAAACATAAATATAGTAATAAGTATATGGAAATTTCAAAACTCGGAGAGTTCGGACTGATCGACCGGCTGGCAAGCGGCATAGCAACAAACAACAGCAGCACCGTGACCGGCATTGGCGACGACTGCGCCGTAATGGAGTATGGCGACAAGCAGACACTCGTCACCACCGACATGCTTATGGAGGGTATACACTTCGACCTCACATATATAAGTATGCGACAGCTGGGCTACAAGTCGGCAATGGTGAACATCAGCGACGTGTTTGCCATGAACGGCACTCCCCGGCAGATGCTGGTGAGCCTGGCACTGAGCAAGCGCTTCACCGTGGAAGACGTGGAACAGTTCTATACTGGACTGAAGGAAGCCTGTGCAAAATGGAACGTAGACATTGTAGGAGGCGACACCACATCGTCTATGACGGGCATGGCAATCAGCATTACCTGCATGGGCGAGGCCGCGAAAGACGACGTGGTAAGGCGCAGCGGTGCCAGGGAGACCGACCTGATATGCGTTAGCGGAAACCTCGGAGCTGCATACATGGGTCTGCAGATACTCGAACGCGAGAAGAGCGTCTACTATCAGCAAGTCACTGAGCTGCAACAGAAGCTCAAGCAAGCCCACGACAATGGCGACAAAGGACAGGAAGCAGCAGCCCGCCGACAGCTTGACGGCATGAGCGACTACCAGCCCGACTTCGCCGGAAAGGAGTATCTGCTCGACCGACAGCTCATGCCTGAGGCACGCGGCGACATCATCGAGAGGCTGAAACAAGCCGGCATACGCCCCACTTCGATGATGGACATCAGCGACGGACTGAGCAGCGAGCTGCTACACATCTGCAAACAGAGCCACGCGGGCTGCCGCATCTATGAGAAAAACATCCCGATAGACTACCAGACAGCCGTCACGTGCGAGGAGTTCAACCTGAACCTCACCACGGCAGCCATGAACGGAGGCGAAGACTACGAGCTGCTCTTCACCGTGCCGATAGGCGACCATGCCAAGATTGAAGCCCTTGACGACGTGAGAATGATAGGCCACATAACCCGGGAGGAACTGGGATGCCGCCTCATTTCGCGCGACGGCAATGAGTTCGACATACTGGCTCAGGGGTGGAATCCACTGAAATAATCTACGCGGAGCCGCCGACAATCGTCGCGCTGGCTCCGCGAACAGTAAGAAAATAAGGCAAAAAGAAAGCAAAGTGAAAGAAAACCACTAACTTTGCACCCCAAACGGGCGATGGACAAGCACCGCCAGAGGAAACAACATATAATCAAATCGACGTAAATGCCAAACATATCGACACGCGGACAGGAAATGCCGGAGTCGCCAATACGCAAGTTGGCTCCGTTGGCTGCAGCCGCAAAGAAACGCGGAACGAAGGTTTACCACCTCAACATAGGCCAGCCCGACCTGCCTACACCACAGTGCGGACTCGATGCCCTGAAGCATATTGACCGGAAAGTGCTTGAGTATTCGCCCAGCCAGGGCTACTTGAGCTATCGCGAAAAGCTGGTCAGCTACTATGCAAAGTATAATATCAGCGTCACTGCCGACGATATTATCATTACAAGCGGAGGCTCGGAGGCAGTGCTCTTCGCCTTTATGTCATGCCTGAACCCGGGCGACGAAATCATCGTTCCCGAGCCGGCATACGCCAACTACATGGCCTTTGCCATCTCAGCAGGGGCAAAGATACGCACCATTGCCACCACGATAGACGAAGGTTTCTCGCTTCCGAAGGTCGAAAAGTTCGAGGAACTGATCAACGAGCGCACCCGTGCAATAATGATTTGCAACCCGAACAACCCCACCGGCTATCTTTACACACGCCGCGAGATGAACCAGATACGCGACCTGGTAAAGAAATACGACCTCTATCTCTTCTCCGACGAGGTGTACCGGGAGTATATCTACACCGGTTCGCCATACATTTCGGCCTGCCATCTGGAAGGTATCGAAGAGAACGTGGTGCTTATCGACTCCGTGTCGAAGCGCTACAGCGAGTGCGGCATACGCGTGGGCGCACTGATAACCAAGAACGCCGAGATAAGGAAAGCCGTGATGAAGTTCTGTCAGGCACGCCTTTCACCACCCCTCATCGGCCAGATTGTGGCCGAGGCATCGCTCGATGCGCCCGAGGAATACTACCGCGACGTCTACGACGAGTATGTTGAGCGACGCAAATGCCTTATCGACGGCCTCAACAGAATACCCGGAGTGTACTCGCCTATACCCATGGGAGCGTTCTACACGGTGGCCAAGCTGCCCGTCGACGACAGTGAGAAGTTCTGCCGCTGGTGCTTGGAGAGCTTCGACTACGAGGGCGAGACCGTGATGATGGCACCCGCCGCAGGCTTCTACACCACCCCCGGAGCTGGAGTAAACCAGGTGCGCATAGCCTACGTGCTCAAGAAAGCCGACCTGGAGAGGGCTTTGATAGTTCTGCGCAAGGCGCTCGAAGCCTACCCCGGACGGGTTGACACGGAATAGTCCGCCATGAATTTCCCACTGTTCATAGCCCAACGCATCTACTCCGACAGGAGCGGGCAGCGACAGGTGTCGCGTCCGGCCATCACGATAGCCACCATTGGCGTGGCCATCGGACTGGCGGTGATGATAGTGTCGGTGGGAGTAGTGCTTGGATTCAAGCACTCAATACGCGACAAGGTGATTGGTTTCGGAAGCCATATCACCGTGGGCAACTTCATGACCCTGCAGAGTTCGGAGCAATATCCCATACAGATGGGCGACTCGATGATGCGCGTGCTCAAGGCCATCGACGGCGTGAAGCACGTGCAACGCTATGCCATGAAGCAGGGAATACTGAAGACCGACAGCGACTTTCTGGGCGTAATGCTCAAGGGTATAGGCCCCGAATACGACACTACGTTCATTTCTCAGAACCTGAAAGAGGGCTACCTGCCACACTTCTCCGACACTGCCGCCTCGCAGAAGGTGGTCATCTCGAAGCTAATAGCCGACAAGCTGAGGCTCAAGAACGGGCAGCGCGTCTATGCCTACTTCATCGGCGAACAGGGAGTGCGCACCCGCCGCTTAACCATTGCTGGCATCTACGAAAGCAACCTGAAGCATTTCGACGAAACGATATGCTTCACCGACATCTACACCACCAACAAACTCAACGGATGGGAGCCCGACCAGTACAGCGGAGCGGAGCTGACGGCAAGCAACTTCGACCAGCTGGACCAGGTGGCAACCAACGTAAGGAAAAAGGTGAACCACACTCTCGACACCTATGGAGAAACCTACAGCTCGCAGGACATCATCAAGATGAACCCTCAAATCTTCTCGTGGCTCGGACTGATGGACCTCAACGTGTGGATGATACTCGCACTCATGGTTGCCGTGGCGGGCGTGACAATGATTTCGGGACTGCTCATAATCATTCTCGAACGCACACAGATGATTGGCATACTCAAAGCGCTTGGCACCCGCAACCGACAGATCAGGCACATCTTCCTGTGGTTTGCCGTGTTCATAATTGGCCGAGGGATGCTTCTGGGCAACATCATTGGACTGGGACTGAGCCTGTTGCAACAGCACACAGGGCTGATAAGTCTCGACCCACAGACCTACTACGTCAGCACTGTGCCTGTTGAAACCAACCCTCTGCTCGTCGTTCTGCTCAACCTCGCCACCCTCTTCGTATGCGTGGCTGTGCTCATAGGCCCGAGCTTCCTTATCTCGCACATCCACCCAGCCAAGTCGATGCACTACGAATAGGTATTCGTAGACTTCTGGAAAACTCTCCTCTGCTGCCTCACCACATGCTTCCTATCCCCTAAAAAATGCACACAACATTTTGTTATGTGCAAAAGAGATATTACCTTTGCACAAATTTTACAACTGTGTGCAATGAATAGTATGTCTGGATTCAACAAAATAATAGAAGAAAGCATAAGAAACAACTGGAACAACGATGCCCTGACCGACTACCAGGGAGCCACCTTGCAGTATCACGACGTAGGTAGAAAGATTGCAAAGCTGCATATCCTTTTCAGTCAAAGCGGCATCTGCAAAGGCGACAAGATAGCTCTCTGCGGACGCAACAGCTCGGCATGGGCAACAGCTTTCCTCGCAACGCTCACCTACGGGGCTGTGGCAGTGCCTATACAGCATGAGTTCACGCCGGAGCAAATCCACAACATAGTGAACCATTCGGAAGCCAAACTGCTCTTCACGGGCGACATCGTCAGCCCAACGGTAGACTTCGAGGCCATGCCAGCCCTACAGGCGATAATCTATATCCCAGACTATTCGCTCTACTCGTGCCGTAATAAAAATATAATGTACGCGCGAGAGCACCTCAACGAACTGTTCGGACACAGCTACCCCGAACGTTTCAAGCCCACCGACCTCAACTACTACGATGTCAAGGAGGAGGAGCTGGCCATCATCAACTACACAAGCGGCACCACTGGCTTCTCAAAAGGCGTGATGATACCCTACCGCGCACTCAGCGGCAACCTGCATTTCTGCATCAAGCACCTGGGCGACCACGTAGCATCAGGCAGCAACATGGTTTGCATACTGCCCATGGCCCACATGTACGGACTGTCGATAGAGTTCATATTCGGTTTCGCTCACGGACTCCATCTCTTCTTCCTCACCCGCCTGCCGAGCCCGTCGCTCATTGCCGAAGCCTTCGCCAACGTGAAGCCTTCGCTGATTGTGGCAGTGCCGCGGATTATCGAGAAGATTGTGCGCAAGCGCATCTTCCCCGTTGTCCAGACCAACAAGATGCGCATATTGCTCAATATGCCCTTCGCCGGAAAGCAAGTCAAGGCACGCATAAGGCAGCAGATTATCGAAGCCTTCGGCGGAAAGCTCTACCAGATCATCGTCGGCGGAGCAGCACTAAGCAAGGAAGTTGAGGACTTCCTCGTATCTGTGGGCTTCCCCATCACCGTGGGCTACGGCACCACCGAGGGCGCACCGCTCATCACCTACAGCGACTACCACGACTTTGCACCCCTCTCATGCGGCACACCCGTCGACGGAATGGAAGTCAGGATACTCAGCGACGCCCCTCAGAACATACCCGGAGAGATTGTCACCCGGGGGCAGAACGTGATGACGGGCTACTACAAGACCCCCGAAGCCACCGCTGCGGCAATCGACAAGGACGGATGGTACCACACCGGCGACCTCGCCACGATGTCGAAAGACGGCCATGTCTTCATACGCGGGCGCATCAAGAATATGCTTCTCGGTGCCAACGGACAGAACATCTACCCCGAAGAGATCGAGGACAAGCTCAATTCCATGACTATGGTTGGCGAGAGTCTGGTGGTGCAACGCAACCAAAAAATCGTGGCTCTGATACATCCCGACATGGACGAAGCCAAGGCTATGGGCTTCACCGAACAGGAACTGCACGACATAATGGAGCAAAACCGAACTGAGCTGAACCGTCAGCTACCGCCGTTCTGCAGGCTGTCGGCTGTGGAGATACAAAATTCCGAGTTTGCCAAGACACCAAAGAAGAGCATCAAACGCTATCTTTACCAGTAACATTGGAGCTGACCAACTGCCTCGCGACCAACTGGTTACGTCTAAAAAAACGGTATTTCTCCCCATCACCGAAGCCCGACCACAATCCCAAAACCACCCCTTCGTTGCATGAAACGGTACTTCATGCAGCGAGAAAGAATTATTCCCTTCAACCAAAACAACTTGTTTTGGTCTCCAGTTTGGTACTTATTGCATTGCAATTTGGTGCTTATCAGAGACCAAAACAAGTTGTTTTGGTTGAAGCCTGAGCCTCCTCTGCTGACAGCAAGGCTGAAACTGCCAATCTGCTGGGGTGCAACCATCACTTTATAAGGCTGCAACAGCAACTCCGCTGGACTGCAACCACGTCTTAAAGACAGCCCGAGCTGCGCTTTTCCGAAGCGAAACAGCCCTCAGACTGCAATCAAGACAGCAACTCGCCATTCTATTCTAAATCGCACATAAAAAGTCCGCAACTGCCACTACGTTGTCGAAAAAGTCACATTTTGGGAGCGGCAGTGTTTTTTTTGCACAAAAAGTTTTGAATTGTGCAAGCAAGATGTTATCTTTGCACAAAATTTTTAATATTGTGCAATGGAAAATATTCCAAGCTTCAATGCCCTGATAGAGAAGAGCATTGTTACCCATTGGGACAGGGATGCCCTGACCGACTACAAAGGAAAAACACTGCAATACCACGATGTAGCTCGCAAGATAGAGAAGCTGCACATTTTGTTTGAAAACAGCGGAGTACAGAAAGGCGACAAGATAGCTCTTTGTGGACGCAATTGCAGCAACTGGGCAGTGGCTTTCCTTGCAACGCTCACATACGGAGCGGTGGCAGTGCCCATCCTTCATGAGTTCACGGCAGACCAGATCCACAACATCGTGAACCACTCCGATGCCAAGCTGCTGTTCACCGGCGATGTGGTGTCGACGATTATCGACGCTACGAAGATGCCGGCACTCGAAGGCATCATCTACATTCCCGACTATTCGCTCATACTTTCGCGTACCGACAAGCTCACATACGCCCGCGAACACCTCAACGAGATGTTCGGCAAGAAGTATCCCAAGTACTTCCGCGCAGAGCACGTGGCCTACTACAAGGAGCAGTCGCCCGACGAGCTGGCTCTTGTCAACTACACGAGCGGAACGACGGGCTTCTCTAAGGGTGTGATGATTCCCTACCGTGCCATCTGGAGCAATGCCGACTTCGCCCAGCACGTACTGGGTAAGGTGCTCCATCCGGGCGACAACGTGATCAGCATCCTGCCTATGGCCCACATGTACGGTATGGCGTTCGAGTTCATCTACGAGTTCCTATCAGGCTGCCACATCTTCTACCTTACCCGTGTGCCCTCTCCGGCCATCATTGCGCAGGCTTTTGCCGACGTGAAGCCAAGGATTATCATCGCCGTGCCGCTGATTATCGAGAAGATCATACGCAAGAAGGTTTTCCCGAAGATACAGAACAACCGCATCCGCCTGCTCATGAATATGCCCGTGATAAGCAAGAAGGTGAAGGAAAAGATATGCGACCAGGTTTATCAGGCTTTCGGCGGCAACGTCTACGAGGTAATCATTGGCGGCGCAGCCCTCAACCAGGAGGTAGAGGGGTTCCTCAAGAGCATCAATTTCCCCTATACAGTGGGCTACGGTGCCACGGAATGTGCTCCGATTATCTGCTACCGCGACTGGCAAACCTTTGTCAAGGGCTCGTGCGGACAGGCTGCCTACCATCAGGAAGTGAAGGTACAGAGTCCCGATCCGGCCAACGTGGCTGGCGAGATACTCACCAAGGGACCAAACGTAATGCTTGGCTACTACAAGAACCCCGAGGCAACGGAGGAGACGGTGGACAAAGACGGATGGTATCACACTGGCGACCTGGGGCTGATGGACAGCGACGGCAACGTCTTCATCAAGGGACGTTCAAAGAATATGCTCCTTGGTTCCAACGGACAGAACATCTATCCCGAAGAGATAGAGGACAAGCTGAACTCTCTGGTGCTGGTAAACGAAAGCGTGGTGATACAGGAAGGCGAGAAGCTCGTGGCCTTGGTTTACCCCGATTTCGAGGAAGCCAGAGCAACCGGACTTAGCACCGAGGACCTGAAAAACATCATGGAAGAGAACCGCAATCAGCTCAACCAGATTGTTCCGCACTATAGCAAGGTGGCTGAGATACGCATCCACGACGAGGAATTTGCCAAGACGCCGAAGAAGAGCATCAAGCGCTTCCTCTATCAGCCAAAGGTGTTCCAGTAAAGACTCTCCTACAGACAACAATAAACAAAAGGTGAGAGATTAGTTTCGGTGTTTGGGTAGCCCCACGGCCCACACGAAACTAATCTCTCACCTTATTATATATATACGCGCGCGTAGCTACTCGAGCAGCGTTGACGAGCGCACACGACTCAATGTCTCTGGTGTCATCTGCAGATAGCTGGCAATGTAGACGAGCGGAGCACGCAGCACAACCTGCGGCCACAGCTTGCACATCTTCTTGTAGCGAGCCTGCGCTGTCTCGAAACGCACCAGATCGGCATGTACCTGCGAAATGATAAGACTCTCCTCGAGTATCTTGCGATAGAGAATCTGTATGTTCACGTTGTGCAGTGCCACCTCCTCAAGATGCTGCTTTGGCAGCGCATATACCAAGGTAGGCTCCAGAGCCTCGACCTGCAACTTCGTCGGCTCCTCGCGGAAGAGGCTCTCGATGCACATCACGATGGTGTGGTCTTCGCCAAGATGCTCGGTTATCTGCTTGCCGTTCTTGAAGTAGAACTGACGCACAAGGCCCTTCTCGATATAGTATATGTTCTCACATATCTCTCCTTCACGCAGTATCATGTCGCCCTTGTTGTAGCGTATAGGCACGAGTATGCTCTCAAGCACGTCCAGTTCGTCGTGGGTCATGGTGCTGTATTTGCGTGCCAGTTCGCGGGCAATATCCCTTGTAGCATAGATACTTTCTTTCATAATGTCTTCCTCCTGTAAAAACGTGTAATAGTTAGATGTTTAAATCTTTGTTGTTGTTTATTAAAAGTGTGTTGTTTGTCGTTTATTGAATTTATGTCAGTCGAGTTTCAGCACGGCGAGGAAAGCCTTCTGCGGCACTTCCACGTTGCCAATCTGCTTCATTCGCTTCTTTCCGCGCTTCTGCTTCTCGAGCAGTTTGCGCTTACGCGACACGTCGCCGCCATAGCATTTGGCCGTAACGTCCTTGCGCACCTGCTTCACCGTCTCGCGTGCCACTATCTTAGCACCGATAGCTGCCTGTATTGCAATGTCGAACTGCTGGCGCGGAATGAGGTCTTTAAGCTTCTCGCACATCCGCCTTCCCAGCGTAACGGCATTGTCGTGGTGGGCAAGTGTGGAGAGCGCATCCACCGGTTCGCCGTTGAGCAGGATGTCGAGCTTTGCCAGCTTCGACGGGCGGAACGAGTCAATATGATAGTCGAACGAGGCATATCCCTTAGATATCGACTTCAGCTTGTCGTAGAAAT
>JAEEGL012939833.1_pt1 | contig 13425 bp, 16 predicted proteins | sample 9134231 | NCBI WGS metagenome assembly JAEEGL01 (sample SAMN16246548, study PRJNA631951) | gut metagenome | biome: gut microbiome; feature: rumen; material: fiber-attached | host: Bos | place: Iran: Karaj | collected 2018-10 | reverse complement strand
GCGCTGCAGGCGGCGTTTTCGGCGCTGATGCTCTGGTGCGGCGTGCGGCTGCTTCTGGGAGGCTGACGATGCATCTGTTCTCTTATCTTGCCGCCTTTGCCGCCGGCCTTTGCGGCGCCATGGGCTTCGGCAGCGGCACGGTGCTGCTGCTCTATCTGACGACCGTGCTTGCCCTTGACCAGCAGACGGCGCAGGGGATCAACCTGCTGTTCTTTCTGCCGTGCGGCGCGCTGGCGTTCTGCGTCTACGCCTGCCGGCGCGCATTGCCGCTGCGGCGGGCGGCGGCGCTGGTCCTGCTGTCGCTGCCGGGGGCGGTGCTCGGCTTTTTTTTGCTGCGCCTTTTGCCGGTTGCGCTGCTGCGCCGGGCCTTCGGCGGCTTCCTCGTCGTGCTCGCGTTCGCGGGCCTCCGGGGTATGAAAAAGCAGCGGCCGGACTGACCGCTGCTGTTTGATTTTCCGTTGATTCAAGAATCCCGCCGTGCCGGTCCGGCGTGTATAACCTGCATAAAGCAGGGTGGTGATAGCCGTGCAGGTTCGCGCTCCCTTCGTCCGCGAAAGCGGGAGGTCTGCAATCCGCTGCGCGAGCATCTCTCCTTAAAAAGGGTGTTGGGTTATAATCGTCGGGTTGTCGCACACGGCAGGACATTTTCAGTATTTGTCAGTCTTCGTCGTCCGATTCATACTTTTCGATCAGCCGGTCTTCGAAAATATTGCCGATTTCGTTGAATTCGTCTTCGTCTTCTATCTGGATGAGATAGTGTTCTCCGTCCTCCTCCAGGACCTTGAGAATCAGCACGTCGCCGTCGTCGTCCAATATTTCCTCGTCGTCCTCCAGGACAGGGATCAGCGCAACATAGCGGTCGCCGGAATCGGTCTCGATGCGATCCAGTTCTTCGAAGAGATGTTCTTTACCGTCGTCGTCCACGACAGTTACGAGATCCATATCCATATTGATTTCGTTGTCCATGGGACTCACCTCTTTCTTCCGGTTTCCGTCTTTATTGTAAACGAAAACGGCGCGATTGTCAATAGGCAAGGTGACGAATTCACGGGGGTGAATTTTTCCATAAAAAATAAAAAGATTTTTTGCAAAGAAGTAGTTTTTTTGGGAGAAATATGTTATACTGAATTCTAATAGATCAATGTTGAAAAGGGGATGACACCATGTCTCAACTGTTCGATCCCGTATTCGGTGACTGGTACACCGAAACCCAGCTCGGCTCCGGCACGGACGGCAAGGCGTTCACCATCGTGCGGACGGACGAAACGGGCAAAAAACACCGCGCCGTGCTCAAGACCATCCGCGTGGGCGATTACCGCAACGAAAAGAAATCGTTCAACACGCTGGGCGACGGGCCGCAGAAGCCGACGAAGGAGGAGCGCCAGCACCAGAAGATCATCCGCAACATCACCGAGAACATCGACATCATCCGCCAGGCCGACGGCGGCAAGCACTTCGTGCGCTATGAGGAATGGGAAAAGCGCCAGACCAGCGACGGCAAGGGCACGCTGATCCTGATCCGGCTGGAGGAGATGCGCTCGCTGGCCGACCTGCTGGGGCAGTTCTCGCTGACGCGGGAAGAAACGCTGCGGCTGGGTATCTCTGTATGCCGCTCGCTGATCCGCTGCCGCGACTTCGGCTATATCTATCCGAATCTCAAGCCCGAAAACATCCTCTTCGACCGCAAGGGCGTCTGCAAGCTGGGCGACTTCGGCTCGTTCAGCTGCCTCGAGCCGTCCAAGAGCTCCATCGCCTATAAGCGCACGCAGTATTACGCGGCGCCCGAATACATCGTTTCCGGCAAGATCAACTGCACCGCCGACACCTATTCGCTCGGCCTCGTGCTCTATACGCTGATCAACCGCGGCCGTCTGCCGTTCACCGAGCCCTATCCGCAGGAGCTTTCCATCGGCTCGTTCGACCGCTCGCGCGAATGCCGCATCGCCGGCGAAGCGTTCCCGAAGCCCGCGCTGTATGACGAAGACCTGTGCCGCATCATCGGCAAGGCCTGCGCCCGCCGGCCCGAGGACCGCTATCTTTCGCCCAAGCAGATGCTGCAGGATCTGGAAAGCGCGCTGCTGCACCGGCCGTTCGGCGAAGCGGAGTTTGACGAGGTCTATTCCGACTCCGAAGCGCCGGCCCCCGCGGACGCGCCCGCGCCGCAGCCGGAAGCCCCGGCGACGCCCGCCCCGGAAGAGCTCCCTTTTGAGGCGCCGGCGGTCGATCTGCGCAGTGAGATCGCCATTCCCGAAACGGCGCCCGCCGCGCCCGCGGCGCAGCCCGAAGACGGCACGCAGGACGAATACGTGATCCCCGCGGCGCCCAAGCCCAAAAAGCCGCGCAGGACGCGCGGAAAGCCGGGCGGCAAGTTTCTGCTCGCGCTGCTTCTGATCGTGATCCTGCTGGTGCTGCTGGTCGTTTCCGTTCTGTTCCGTCTGAAGGGAGACGAGACCGTTACCACCGCGGCGCCCGAGGCAATCGCCGCGATCATGCCCTATGTTGGAGGAATCGGCTATGGTTTATGATATGATCAAGACCGTGCTGCAGGCCGAGCAGCTTGCCCGTCAGAGCGAGGAGGAGGCCAGACAGCAGGCACAGGCGATTCTGGAATCGGCCCGCGAAACGGCCGCGTCGCTGGAGGAAGCCGCGCTTTCTCAGGCGCAGAACGAAGCGAAGCTGATTCTTTCCGAAGCGCAGTACACCGCCGACGGCCTGCTCAAGCAGGCGAACAAGCTGGCCGACCTGCGCGAAAAAAAGGTGATTGCCGACACGGAAAAGCGCTATGACGAAGCGATCCGTCTCGTGCTCGATCATTTGACCGACTGATCCGCGCCCGACGCGGAACAAGGAGGTGTTACCGTTTGGCAAAAATCAAGCTCATGCAGTTTGAACTGGTCGCCATGCTGGAAGACAGCAAACGCCTGATCGACTATCTGCAAAAGCAGGGGATCGCGGCGCTTTCCGACACCGACCACGAAGAACTGACCAAGTATCAGACCCGGCCCATTGCGGCCGTGTTTGAACGCAACAAAGAAAAAATCGGCGCTGCCGTCAGAACGCTGGAGCGCTGCTGCAAAATCAAGCGCTCCATCGTGCAGCAGCTCACCGACGTCACCGAGATCGACTTTTCGCAGTACCGTCAGGTCACCGAGCAGGCCGACAACATGATGTCGCTGGTTTATGAGATCAACGCCCTGCAGGAGCAGATCACGGCCAGGCAGACCGAGATCCTGCGCAAGCAGACGCGCATCGACTACTACCGCCCGTGGGAGCCGCTGGATATCCCGATGAGCACCGTGCGCACGATGACGTCCGCCGTGTTCATCGGCAACTTCAAGAGCCAGCTGAGCGAGCCGCAGATTCTTGCGCTGCTTGCAAAGGAGGCGCCGGAGCTCGACGGCGTGTCGGTCGAGGTGGTCTCTTCCGACAAGCTGCAGACCTGCTGCGTGGCGGTCTGCCACCGTTCGGATGGCCCGGAGCTGGAGCGCGCGCTCAAGGCGGTCGGCTTCATCCGGCCCGACCATCCCGCCAAAACGCTGCCGCGCATCGCGATCGAGCAGCTGCAAAGCGAGATTTCGGCCGCCGGGGCGGAGATTGCGGAGATCGAAGAGAAGATCGCCTCCTACGGCGAATACTACGACACGATCCGCCTGCTGGCCGACTATGAACAGGCGCAGGCCGAAAAGTACCGCTTTCTTGCCTGCGCGGCCACGTCGCAAAGCACCATCGTGCTGCATGGCTACGTGCCCGCGCGCGACGCCGAACAGCTCAAGTTCGACGTGGAGCGGCGCTTCGTCTGCGAAATGGCGCTGGAAGAGCCCGACTATGAAAACGAGGACGTCCCGGTGCTGATCGAGAACCGCGACTTTGCCGCCGGCGTGGAAAGCATCACCAACATGTATTCCCCGCCCTCAAACAGAGACCTCGACCCCAACCCGGTCATGGCGTTCTTCTATTACTTCCTGTTCGGCATCATGTTCTCCGACGCGGGCTACGGCCTGTTGATGGTGATCTTCGGCCTCGTGATGAAGCACGTCATCAAGGTGCGCGGCAATCTGCGCAAGACGGCGTCGTTCGCCCTCTGGTGCGGCGTGTTCACCACCTTCTGGGGCGCAATGTTCGGCTCGTTCTTCGGCGATCTGATCCCGACGATCTGCACGAACTTCCTCGGCATCGCCGACCCGCCGCAGCTGGCGCTCTGGTTCGAGCCGACGAGCGATTCCATCAAGCTGATGCTGTATTCCTTCGGCTTCGGCATCATCCACCTGTTCGCCGGCCTTGCCATCCGCTTCGTTACGCTGGCAAAGCGCAAAGACTGGCTCGGCGCGATCTGCGACACGATCCCGGTCTACATCTTCGTGACGGGCCTCGCCATCGTCGGCAAGGACTTCATTGAACCGGTTTCGCCGCAGCTGAAATCGATCGGCGCCAAGGTGCTGCTTGTCGGCGCCGTCCTGATCGTGCTGACGGCCGGGCGTTCGGCCAAAAACATCGTGGGCAAGCTCGGCGGCGGCCTCTACGCGCTTTACAGCGGCGTCACCGGCTACCTCGGCGACATTCTCAGCTATTCCCGTCTGCTGGCGCTGTGCCTGGTCACGGGCGTCATCGGCTCGGTGGTCAACATGCTGGCGGCCATGATGGGCAACGTGGTGGTCTTCGCGTTCATCTGCATCCTCGGCCACTCGCTGAACATCGCGATTAACCTGATCGGCACCTACGTGCACACGTGCCGTCTGCAGTACGTCGAATACTTTTCCAAATTTTATGAAGGCGGCGGCAAGGTCTTTACCCCGCTGAAAATAAATCTTCAACATTTCAAATTCAAGGAGGAAACTATCAATGAGTAACTTAGGTCTGGTTCTGGCGCTGGTCGGCGCCGCGGCAGCGGTCATCTTCGCGGGCATCGGCTCCGCGAAAGGCGTCGGCATGGTCGGACAGGCGTCCGCCGGTGCGCTGAGTGAAGATACATCCCTGTTCGGCAAGGTGCTGATCCTGCAGCTGCTGCCCGGTACGCAGGGCCTTTACGGCTTCATCATCGCCATCTTCGTGCTGATCCGCACGGGTCTGCTTTCGGGCACCGTGGCGGACCTCACCTGGCAGCAGGGTCTGCTTTATCTGGTGGCCTGCCTGCCCATCGCGGTCTGCGGTCTGCTTTCCGGTATCCATCAGGGCAAGGTCGCCGCAGCCGGCGTTTCCCTCGTTGCCAAAAAGAACGACCAGTCCGGCCGCGCCATCACCATGGCGTCCCTGGTTGAGTTCTATGCCATTCTGCCGTTCCTGATCTCCTTCCTCGCCGTGTTCCGCATCGGCTGATTCTTTGAAGAACGGAACCTTATTCGGAAAGGAGTGAACCCGCTTGACCGGATTGGAACGGATCGTGGAAAAGATCGCCGCCGAAAACAAGAGCGCGACCGACGCCATGATCGAACAAACCAGCGAACAGGCGAACCGCATGCTGGCGTATGCGCGCGAACAGGCCAACGCCAAAGCGCAGCGCGTGGTGGACGACGCCAAAAAAGAGGCCGACCGCATCGTCAGCGTTGCCAAATCACAGGCGGAGTCCGTCACCCGCAAACGCTATCTTGAAATCCGCAACGCCGTGGTCAACGACGTGCTTTCGGCCGCCTATGAAAGAATCGCCGCCTTTGACGACGAGCAGTATTTTGAGCTGCTGCTGCGCCTTTGCATCCGCAACGCGGAAAAGGGCGAGGGCGTGCTGTATCTCAACGCGCGCGACCTGGCGCACATGCCCGCGGATTTTCAGGATTCCATCAACGCCGCCATCTATGAGACCGGCGCCGTGCAGGTGAGCCGCGAGCCCATGGATATCGAGAACGGCTTTGTGCTCGTCTACGGCGACATCGAAGTCAACTGCACCCTGCGCGCCGTGTTTGACGAAAAGATGGACGCGCTCAAGGATTTGCTGCAGCCGCTGCTGTTCGCGTGAACGGAGGGCGTATGAGAGAGACTGATTATGCCTATGCCGTCGCGCGGATCCGCGCCAACGAGGGGAAGCTGCTGACAACGGCCATGCTCGACGAGCTCGTGGCGGCCCCGTCGTTTGACCGGGCGCTTGCGCTGCTGCGCAGCCACGGCTGGGCCGAAGAGGGCGTCACCGACGTTTCGGCCCTTGTTGCGGCCCAGAACGAACGCCTCTGGACGCTGCTGCAGGAGAGCGTGCCCGACAAAGAAGAGCTGCAGGTGCTCACCTCGCTCAACGATTTCTATAACCTCAAGGCGGCGCTCAAATGCATGCTGACGAACGTCGACCCCGCGCCGTACTATGTGCAGCCGACGATGCTCGATCTTGGCCTTCTGACCGACGCCATGCGCCGCCACGCCTTTGAAAAGCTGCCTCCATCCCTTGCGGACTGCGCCAGAGAGGCCTATGAAACGGCCACGCGCACCGAAAGCGGCCAGAGCGCCGACGTCATCATCGACGCCGCCGCGCTCGCCTGCCTTTCCAAGCAGGCGGACGAGACCGAAAGCGCGCTGCTGGCAAAGATTCTGCGCTTCATCTGCGACAGCACAAACATCAAGATCGCCGTGCGCTGCGCGCGTACCGGCAAGGATCTTTCCTTTACGCAAAGCGCCGTCGGCCCGTGCTGCGGCTTCGACCGCGACGGCCTGTGCGCCGCCGCCGTGCAGGGCGAAAGCGCGCTGCTCGGCTGGCTTTATGCAACGCCTTACCGCGACGGCGTGACCGCGCTGCAAAGGAGCACCACCGCGTTTGAAAAGTGGTGCGACGACAGCATCGTTGCGTTGTGCCGCGAAGCGAAATATCTCTTCTTCGGCTTTGAGCCGATCGCCGCCTATTACTTTGCCAAATCGGCGGAGATCAAGGCTGTGCGGATTGTGCTTTCCGCCAAGCTTTCCGGCGTTCCGGCCGAAACCATCAGAGAAAGGGTGCGTGATCTCTATGTATAAGATCGCTGCGATGGGCGACAAAGACAGCATCAGCGGCTTTGCCTCCATCGGCCTCGAGATCTGCCCCGTCACGGATCCGCGCGAAGCACTGCGCGAGCTGCGGCGCATGAGCGAGGAAAGCTACGCCGTCGTGTTCGTCACGGAGGCGCTTTCGTCCTCCCTCGGCGCCGAACTCGACCGTTACCGCGAACGCCCGGTGCCTGCCGTGATTCTGATTCCCGGCGTTTCGGGCAACACGGGCGAAGGACTGCGGTCCATCAGCCGCAGCGTGGAGCAGGCGGTCGGCTCGGACATTTTGAAATAACAGATTAAAAGCAGGTGATATACATGCAAACAGGAACGATCACAAAGGTTTCCGGCCCGCTTGTCGTGGCAAGCGGCATGCGTCAGGCGAATATGTTCGACGTGGTGCGCGTCAGCGAACAGCGCCTCATCGGCGAAATCATCGAAATGCGCGGCGACCGCGCCTCGATTCAGGTCTATGAAGAGACCTCGGGCCTGCGCACGGGCGAACAGGTGGAGACCACCGGCGAGCCGCTTTCCGTGGAGCTCGGCCCCGGCCTGATCGGCGCCATCTTCGACGGCATTCAGCGCCCGCTGGAAGAGATCATGCGTCTGACGGGCAACAACCTGACCCGCGGCATCGAGGTGCCGTCGCTGAACCGCGAAAAAGAGTGGAAGTTCACGCCCTGCGTCGCCGTGGGCGACAACGTGCAGGGCGGCGACGTCATCGGCACCGTGCAGGAAACCGACGTTGTGACCCATAAGATCATGGTGCCGCCCGGACTGCGCGGCGTGATCCGCGAAATCAGCGAGGGCTCGTGCACCGTGGAGGATACGGTTGCCATTCTGGAAGACGACAAGGGCCGTCCGCAGACCGTGGGCCTGATGCAGAAGTGGCCCGTGCGCCGCGGCAGACCCTACACCAAAAAGCTGGCGCCCGACAAGCCGCTTGTCACCGGCCAGCGCGTGATCGACGCGCTGTTCCCGATTGCAAAGGGCGGCGTGGCGGCCATTCCCGGCCCGTTCGGCTCGGGCAAGACCGTGACCCAGCACCAGCTGGCCAAATGGGCGGAAGCGGACATCGTGGTCTATATCGGCTGCGGCGAACGCGGCAACGAGATGACCGACGTGCTCGGCGAATTCCCCGAGCTGATCGACCCACACACCGGCAAGTCGCTGATGGAGCGCACCGTGCTGATCGCCAACACCTCCGATATGCCCGTGGCCGCGCGCGAAGCCTCGATCTACACCGGCATCACCATCGCCGAATACTTCCGCGATATGGGCTACAGCGTGGCCCTGATGGCTGACTCGACCTCCCGCTGGGCGGAAGCGCTGCGCGAAATGTCGGGCCGTCTGGAGGAGATGCCCGGCGAAGAGGGCTACCCGGCCTACCTCGGTTCGCGTCTGGCGCAGTTCTATGAACGCGCGGGCAAGGTGCTCTCGCTCGGCTCGGAGCCCCGCGAAGGCGCCCTGTCGGTCATCGGTGCGGTTTCGCCCGCCGGCGGTGACATTTCCGAGCCCGTCACCCAGGCGACGCTGCGCATCGTCAAGGTCTTCTGGGGCCTCGATTCGGCGCTGGCCTATAAGCGCCATTTCCCGGCGATCAACTGGCTGACCAGCTATTCGCTCTATGCCAGCTCGCTCGGCAAGTGGTTCAACGCCAACGTCAGCGAAGACTGGATGGATCTGCGCGCCGAAATGATGCGCCTGCTTTCGCAGGAGGCGGAGCTGGAAGAAATCGTCAAGCTCGTCGGCATGGACGCGCTTTCGCCTTCGGACCGCCTGACAATGGAAGCCGCGCGCTCCATCCGCGAAGACTTTTTGCACCAGCTGGCGTTCCACGAGGTGGATACCTACACCTCGCTGCACAAGCAGCTTTTGATGATGCGTCTGGTCGTCGCGTTCTTTGACCGCGGCGCCGAAGCGCTCGAGGACGGCGGCGATATTGAAAAGATCGTCAACATGCCCGTGCGCGAAGAGATCGGCCGCTTCAAATACGTGGCCGAGGACGAGACCGACGCCGAATATGAAGAGACCCTGCGCCACCTGACGGCGCAGCTGGAAGAAGCGAAGAAAGGGGAGGATGACTGATGCCGAAAGAATACCGAACCATTCAGGAAGTGGCCGGCCCGCTGATGCTCGTGCGCGACGTGGAAGCCGTGGCCTATAACGAACTGGGCGAAATCGAGCTGGCAAACGGCGAAAAGCGCCGCTGCCGCGTGCTGGAAATCAACGGCACCAACGCCCTTGTGCAGCTGTTTGAATCCTCCACCGGTATCAACCTTGCCGATTCCAAGGTGCGCTTTCTCGGCCGCCAGATGGAGCTCGGCGTTTCGGAGGACATGCTCGGCCGCGTGTTCGACGGCCTCGGCCGCCCGATCGACGGCGGGCCTGAGATCATCCCCGAAAAGCGGCTCGACGTCAACGGCACGCCGATGAACCCCGCCGCCCGCGCCTATCCGCAGGAATTCATCCAGACCGGCATTTCGGCCATCGACGGCCTGAACACGCTGGTCCGCGGCCAGAAGCTGCCCATCTTTTCCGCCTCCGGTCTGCCGCACGCCGAGCTGGCCGCGCAGATCGCCCGTCAGGCGAAGGTGCGCGGCACCGACGAGCCGTTCGCCGTGGTGTTCGCCGCCATGGGCATCACCTTTGAAGAGAGCAACTTCTTTGTGGAATCCTTCCGCGAAACGGGCGCGCTCGACCGCACGGTGATGTTCTCGAACCTCGCGAACGACCCTGCCATCGAGCGTATTGCCACGCCGAAGATGGCGCTGACCGCCGCGGAATATCTCGCGTTCGAAAAGAATATGCACGTGCTGGTCATCCTGACCGACATCACGAACTACGCCGACGCGCTGCGCGAAGTGTCCGCCGCCCGCAAAGAGGTCCCCGGCCGCCGCGGCTACCCCGGCTATATGTATACCGACCTCGCCTCGATCTATGAGCGCGCGGGCCGCCAGCGCGGCAAGACGGGCTCGATCACGATGATCCCGATCCTGACGATGCCGGAAGACGACAAGACCCACCCGATCCCGGACCTCACCGGCTACATCACCGAGGGCCAGATCATCCTGTCGCGCGAGCTGCACCGCAAGAGCATCACGCCGCCGATCGACGTGCTGCCGTCGCTGTCGCGTCTGAAGGATAAGGGCATCGGCGAGGGCAAGACCCGCGCCGACCATTCCGGCACGATGAACCAGTTGTTTTCGGCCTATGCCCGCGGCAAGGATGCCAAGGAGCTGATGGTCATTCTCGGCGAAGCCGCCCTGACCGATATGGATAAGCTCTATGCCAAGTTTGCCGACGCGTTCGAAAAGATCTACGTTTCGCAGGGCTTCGACTGCAACCGGCCGATCGAAGAGACGCTCGACATCGGCTGGAAGCTGCTTTCCATCCTGCCGCGCAGCGAACTGAAACGTATCAGCGACAAGTTCCTCGATCAATACTATATTGAAAAGTAGGTGATACCATGGCGGTCATGAACGTCAACCCGACGCGGATGGAGCTGACGAACCTCAAACGCAAGCTCGTTACCGCCAGACGGGGTCACAAGCTGCTCAAGGACAAGCGCGACGAGCTGATGCGCCGCTTTTTGGAGCTGGTGCGCGAAAACAAGGCCCTGCGCCTCAAGGTGGAGGCCGGCATCAAGCGCGCCAACGGCCACATGGCGCTGGCCCGCAGCGTGATGAGCGACGAGGCGCTTTCCGTGGCGCTGATGATGCCCGCGCAGAAGATGGAGCTCGACGTGCAGGAGAAGAACATCATGAGCGTGATCGTGCCGCAGTTCCGCGCCGAAGTGAAGGCCGCGAAGGACGGCGAGATCTATTCCTACGGCTACGCCTTCACCTCCTGCGATCTGGACGACGCCGTGCTGGCGCTCTCCGAGATTATGCCCGACCTGCTGAAGCTGGCCGAGATCGAAAAGACCTGCCAGTTGCTTGCCGGCGAGATTGAAAAAACGCGCCGCCGCGTCAATGCGCTCGAGCACGTGATGATCCCGCAGTATGAGGACACGATCAAGTATATCACCATGAAGCTCGACGAAGCCGAGCGTTCCTCCACCACGCGGCTGATGAAGGTCAAGGATATGATGCTGCAGGAAGCGCATCATTATCAGTAAGCAGGGGACAGGAAGCCCGGAATCAGACAGGATTCCGAACAGAAAGGAAAACAATCATGAAACGTGTTGTGCAGGGTCTGTGCCTTCTGCTTGTCCTGCTGCTGCTTGCGGGCTGCGTCGGCGGGCCGAAGGGCGAAGAGACCGTCCGCGGTTCGTTCCGCACCTATACGAAGCTGAGCGACGGCACCTGGGAATGCGAGGGCCACATCTACAAACACCGGCTGGAGATCACCGGCCGGATGCCCAACGCCGCCGCCGATTCCACCTTCGTCTACCTCAGCAATCTCGACGAGATCCCCTTCGAGCGCGCCTATCTGGCCGCCGGCGTCAGCAGCTCGACGGACGATTATTTTTCGCCCGAGGACGCGATCCTTGTTGAGATGTCAACCGCTCAGCCTGATTCCTGAATGATCATGGAAAAGCCCGTCACTTTGGCGGACTTTTGTTGAAGAAAGAGGGAAATGGAAATGTCTTTCGGCTGGATCAATCTGGTCAACGCCGCGTTTGTCGTCGATCTGATCGTGATGAGCGCGCTCGGCCAAAAGAAAAGCGGCCTGCCGCCGATGCAGAGCCGCCGCAAAGTGCTGAACCTGTTTGAACAGGTCGGCCGCTATAGCTGCATGGCGCTGATGGTGCTGCCGCTGGCCCCCGGCCTCGAGTTCGGCTTTGCCTCCTCCGGCGCCATGGTCGTCTGGCTGCTTTCGTCGCTGGCGCTGCTGGCGGTCTATACGCTGCTTTGGACGCAGGCGAAAAAGGGCGGTTGGGTGCTGTATGGCCTTGCCATTGTGCCCGCCCTGCTGTTCTTGTGCTGCGGCGTTCTGCTGCGCCACTGGGCGCTCGTTGCCGCGGCGGTGCTGTTCGGCGTGAGCCACACGCTGATCGTGCGCGAAACGCTGGAAAGGGGAGAGACGCCGTGACCGTAACGATCCGGCCCGTTGAGCCGCGCGACAACGCGGGCGTGGAAGCGCTGATCCGCACCTGCCTCATCGAGTTCGGCGCAAACCACGCCGGCACTGCCTGGGCGGACCCCGATCTCGACCGCTATTCCGAGGTCTACTCTGCGCCGAACAGCTGCTACTGGGTCGCGGTGGACGCCGACGATACCGTAGTCGGCGGCGTCGGGATCGGCCCGCTGCCGGGCACGCCGGGAGTCTGCGAGCTGCAAAAGATGTACTGTCTGCCCCAGACGCGCGGCACGGGCGTGGCGCACCGGCTGATGCGGCTTGCGCTCTCGTTTGCTGCGCAGCACTATGACCGGTGTTATCTTGAAACGCTTTCCAACATGACCGCGGCGCAGCGGTTCTATGAAAAATACGGGTTTTGCCGGGTGGCGCAGCCGCCCGCGTCGACGCCGCATTTTGCCTGCGACGTGCGCTATCTGAAAGACCTGCGTGAAGAAAAGAAGGTGCAAACGCCGTGAAACAACGTCTCAACGGCAATCAGATCAAGCTGATCGCCATCCTTGCCATGACGGTCGACCATCTGACCTGGATGTTCTTCCCGGGCACACAGGCGGTGTGGTATGTGGCGCTGCTGCATATTATCGGCAGACTGACGGCGCCCATCATGTGGTTCTTTATCGCGGAGGGCTGCCACTACACGCGTGACATCAAAAAATACATCGGAAGACTGTTCCTGTTTGCGTTCGTTTCCCATTTTGCCTATAACTTTGCCTTCGGCATTCCGCTGCTGCCGCTCAAAACCGGTGTGTTCAACCAGACGAGCGTGATGTGGTCGCTGGCGTGGGCCGTTGTTCTGGTCGCCATCCTGAAGAACGAGCGTTTGCCGGCCTGGGCAAAATATGCCGCCATCCCGGTCGTCTGTCTGGTGTCTTTCCCGTCAGACTGGTCCTGTATCGCCGTGATGTGCCCGACCTTCCTGTTTCTGCACCGCGGCAATTTCAAAAAGCAGGCGGCGGATATCGTGCTGTGGTCGTTTCTCTATGCCGCCGGTTACTTTCTCTTTGTGGACAAGCTCTACGGCGCGCTGCAGATGTTCACCTTCCTGACGATCCCGATCCTTGCGCAGTACAACGGCGAACGCGGCAAATGGAAGGGCATGAAATGGTTCTTCTATCTCTATTATCCCGCCCATCTGGTCGTCATCGGCCTGCTGCGCCTCTGGATACAGGGCGACTTGCCGATCATTTTCAAGTGAGGAATCCGCCATGACCGACGACGAAATCCTGCTCTCGCACGCGCGCGACCTCAAAAAGCAGTGCGCCGACCGGGGCATGATCACCCATACGGCGTTTCTGGACCTGCATCAGCGTTCGCTGCTTTTGCGGCTGGAGCGCGAAAACAGCGCCGACGTGCAGACGTTTTATCACGGTGGCTGCAAGGACGCCGAGCGCGTCTGCGCCGTTTTTG
>JAEEGL012302314.1_pt1 | contig 13425 bp, 9 predicted proteins | sample 9134231 | NCBI WGS metagenome assembly JAEEGL01 (sample SAMN16246548, study PRJNA631951) | gut metagenome | biome: gut microbiome; feature: rumen; material: fiber-attached | host: Bos | place: Iran: Karaj | collected 2018-10 | reverse complement strand
CTGCGGCGCCGCCTGCCGCTGGCTGCGGGAATGAGGACAGAATGAAGATCATACAGACGGAAAAGCTGGTTTTCAGCTATGAACCGGAGGAAGAAGGGGAACCCATCCTGAAATCCCTGGATATCGGGATAGAATCGGGCTCCTTTGTAGCCGTGTTGGGCCACAACGGCTCCGGAAAAAGCACCTTTGCCAAGCACCTGAACGGCATCCTGCTGCCCACCGGCGGCAAGGTATGGATCAACGGCATGGACTCCGCGGACGAAGAAAAGCTGCTGGAGATCCGGCGCACCGTGGGCATGGTGTTTCAGAATCCCGATAACCAGATCGTCGCCAACGTGGTGGAGGACGACGTGGCCTTCGGGCCGGAGAATATGGGCGTCCCCTCCGGGGAGATACGGCAGCGGGTGGACGAGGCGCTGAAGGACGTGGGTATGTATGAATACCGCACCCATGCCCCCCATCTCCTCTCCGGCGGCCAGAAGCAGCGGGTGGCCATTGCGGGCATCGTAGCCATGCGGCCCCGCTGCATCGTGCTGGATGAACCCACCGCCATGCTGGATCCTGCAGGCCGGCGGGAGGTGCTGGAGACCGTGCACCGGCTGAACCGGGAGCTGGGGATCACCGTTGTCCTCATTACCCACCATATGGACGAGTGCATTGAAGCGGACCGGCTTATCGTCATGTCCGACGGGGAGATCGTTGCCGACGGCACGCCCCGGGAGGTTTTTCCCCAGGTGGAACTGATGCGCTCTAACGGGCTGGACGTACCGGCTACGGTGGGATTGCTGTATGAGCTGAAGAAGCTGGGCTATGATGTTCCGCTGGACGCGCTGACGGTGGAGGAATGCGCCGACGCGCTGTATCACGTATTCAAGGGAGAAGGGGAAGCTTGACGCCGCTAATCGAGACAAAAAAGCTGACGCACATTTACAGCGAAGGCACCCCTTTTGAACACGTCGCCGTCAAGGACGTGGATTTCAGCGCGTCCAGAGGGGAATTCATCGGCATCATCGGGCATACCGGCTCAGGGAAGTCCACCTTTGTGCAGCACCTCAACGGGCTGCTGAAGCCCACCTCCGGCAGCGTCCTGGTGGAAGGAGAGGAGATCTTTTCCTCCGCTGCCCGCACACGGCAGGTGCGTTCCAAGGTAGGCCTGGTGTTCCAGTATCCGGAATACCAGCTGTTTGAAGAAACGGTCCGGGCGGACATCGCCTATGGGCCCAAGAATATGAAGCTGGGCAAAGAAGAGATCGAACAGCGGGTGCTGGAGGCGGCGGATTTCGTCGGGCTGGATCCCGACATGCTGGACAAATCCCCCTTTGACCTGTCCGGCGGCCAGAAGCGCCGCGCCGCCATTGCCGGCGTCATCGCCATGCGCCCCGACGTGCTGATCCTGGATGAACCCACCGCCGGGCTGGACCCGCGGGGCAGGGAGGAGATCATTTACAACATCCGGCGGTATCACGCCGCCGTAAACGGCACGGTGATCTACATCACCCACAGCATGGAGGATATCGCGCGCTTTGCCACCCGTCTTGTGGTCTTCAACAAGGGGTCTATCGCCATGGACGACACGCCGGGCGAGGTTTTCCGCCATGTGGGAGAGCTGGAACGCATGGGCCTCACGGTCCCCAGCGTCACAAAGGTCATGTCCCTGCTGAAGGCCCGCGGCCTCCCGGTGGAGGACGGCGTCTACACCGTGGACAAAGCGGTGGAAGTGCTGCTCCGTCTGAAGGGGGGTGGAGCCGGTGCTTAAGGACATCACCCTGGGCCAGTATTTCCCCGGTGATACCGTCGTCCACCGGCTGGATCCCCGGACAAAGCTGATCCTGACCATTCTGTATATCGTCCTGCTCTTCATTGCCAAGAGCTATGCTTCCTATGGGCTGGTCTTCCTGTTTCTGGTGATCTGCATCCTCCTGTCCCGCATCCGGCTGAAGGCTGTCCTAAGCGGCCTCAAACCGCTGGTGATCCTGATCGTCATCACCGCGCTGCTGAACCTGTTTTACACCAGGGGTGAGCATCTGCTGTTCCGGGTATGGCGGCTGAACGTCTACTGGGAAGGCGTGCGCACCGCCTTCATCATGGCCCTGCGCATCATGCTGCTGGTCACGGGCACCCTCATGCTGACCTATACCACCTCGCCCCTGCAGCTGACGGACGGGATGGAAAAACTTCTGAACCCTCTGAAAAAGCTGCACATCCCGGTGCATGAGCTGAGCATGATGATGTCAATCGCCCTGCGCTTCATACCCACCCTCATTGAGGAAACGGACAAGATCATGAGCGCCCAGAAGGCCAGAGGTGCGGAATTCGACACGGGGAACCTGATCCAGAAGGCAAAGGCAATGCTGCCCCTGCTGGTGCCCCTGTTCATCAGCGCCTTCCGCCGGGCTGACGAATTGGCCACCGCCATGGAGAGCCGCTGTTATCACGGCGGCGAGGGCCGCACGAAGATGAAGGTGCTGAAAATGGCCCGCCGGGATTGGATCGCGCTGGCCTGCGGTGCGGTACTGCTGGCCCTGGTGATCCTCCTGCGGAGGCTGGGGCTGTGAACTGCATCGCCCTGCGCCTGGGCTACGATGGCTCCGCCTACCACGGGTGGCAGCGCCAGAGAAACGCGGCCACCGTTCAGGAAACGCTGGAAGCCGCGTTGTCCCGGCTTTATAAGGAAGAAATCCACGTCATCGGCTGCGGGCGGACGGATGCAGGGGTACACGCCAGGAAATACCTCGCAAATTTCCGCACCGGCGGCAGCATCCCCACGGAACGGCTACCCCTGGCGGTCAACGCCCTGCTGCCTCACGACATCGTGGTCTCCGGAGCCTGTCCGGTGGAGGAAGAATTTCACGCTGTATTCTCCTGCACACGGAAGGAATATACTTATTATATCCGCAGCGGCGGCTGGCGTGACCCCTTTGAGCTGCGGCGGGTCTGGTACAGGCCGGAAATGCTGGATCTGGACGTGATGAAGCGGGCGGCAGAGGGATTTCTCGGCACCCACGATTTTGCGGCGGTGCGCAGCGTGGGCACCAACGTGAAAACCACGGTGCGGACCGTTTACGATTTTGAGATCCGCCGGGATGGAGAACTGTTCTCCTTCCGGATCGCAGCCAGCGGTTTTTTATACAACATGGCGCGGGCCATGGTGGGCACGGTGGTCTATGCTTCCCTTGGGAAGCTGGATCCGGCGGACATTCCCCGCATCCTGGATTCCGGGGACCGCTGCCTGGCCGGTCCCACCGTTCCGCCACAGGGGCTGTATATGACGGATGTGCGCTATCCCGGCGCGGCAGGGAGGCTGATGGAAGGGTGAAAAAAACCGGCAAGGTCATCGGGAAACTGCTGATCGGTCTGGTGATCCTGGCCGTCGCGGTCCTGGCCGCATCCGGTGTCATCGGAAGCAGGCTCAACAAAAAGGATAATTCCAGCTTCAGCGCCGATCTCCTTGGTTTTGAAAACGCGAGATTCGCCGCCGCCGGCAGCGGTTTCGCGGCGGTTTCGGACGTCTCCTGCCGCCTCTACGGGCGGAACGGGGAGACCCTGTGCACCGCGTCCCGCAGCTATCCCCAGCTGCAGATCGCCGGGGCGGAGGATTTCGCCGCCGTATGGAGCGAGGGCGGCAGCGGCATTACCCTGCTTCGCCGCGACGGCGCTGCCGACCTGGACTTTTCCGGCGGCGTTACCGCAGCGGATGTGAATGCAGCCGGAACGGCGGTGATCCTGGCCGGAGAGATCGGCTACAAGGGTTCGGTCACGGTGGTGGATAAGGAAAACAACGCCGTCTACCGGGTCTACATCGGAAGCGGGTATCCGCTGGATGCGGATATCTCACCGGATTCCGATCGGGTGGCTGTCCTGAGCCTGACGGCGGAGGGGAGCACCGTTTCCGTTTACAATACCGACAGCGAGCAGCTCCACGCGGAGTACAGGGAAGAAGAAAGAAGCTGCTTTGACCTGGAATACCTGTCGGACGGGCGGCTGCTGCTGGTTTCCGCGCAGCAGGCCACGTTCCTGAAGGACGACGGGAAAAAGCTGGGCGAAGTATCCTTTGAAGGCGAGTTTCTGAAGGGCTATGCGTCGGGAGACGGATATGCCGTTCTGATCCTGGGCAGCTATAAAGCAGGGAGAGCCGGTCAGATTCTGATCACCGACACGGCAGGGAACCTGCTCCGCAGCCTGGATACCGACGCCGAGACCGAGGGCGTCAGTGCTGCAGGGAAATACCTGGCTGTTCGCTTTGCGGATGAAACCGTGATATACGATACCGAACTCAATGTCCTTGGGAGCCTGCAGGATACGGCGGGCATCCAGGCGGCGGTCATGCGCGCTGACGGGAGCGCCGTGATCATCTCCGGCGGCAAGGCTGCCGTCTTTGAACCCCAGTAACCTTAGAGGAGGCGTTCATCCATGCATTGGATCATTGATCTGGTTCTTCTTCTGATTATCCTGCTCTGTGCCTGGCGCGGTTTCCGCAACGGCCTGATTGCCGGGATCCTTGCCGTCTGCGCGGTGCTCTTCTCCGTCTATGCGGCAGACATTCTTGCGGACACTTATTCCGGGGAATTCACGAAAATGCTGGAACCCTTTGTCACCGGCGTGGTGGACACGGCCAACGCTTCGGCGGAGGATTATTTTGAGAAAAAGGGAACGGAGCCTACGGTCTATAATGTGACTGAAATGACCGTAAAGGGCATCGGATTCATGAAATCTGCCGCCGTGAACGTGTCCGAGGAGATCGCGAAGGAAGAAACGGAGACGGGTCATGTGCTGCGCAAGGCCATCGTGGATAAGCTCTGCGTTGTCGCGGCTTACGTGCTGACCTATATCATCATGTTCATCCTGCTGATCATCATTTTCGGTGTGATCGGCAACCTGTTCAACCTGGCCTTCAAGCTGCCGGGCCTGGAGCTGGTCAACGGCGTCCTGGGCACTCTGCTGGGCCTGGCCAAGGGCCTGGTATACGTGTTTGCCATCGCCTGGGTCCTGCGCTTCACCGGCTTGCTCCTGCCGGAGGAAAAGGTGAACAGTACCATTCTGCTGAAATGGCTGATGGATACCTGCCCGCTGGTGGGATTCCTGGGCCTGTAAGCACTGGTAATACTTCGATTTGCCTGTCGGCGCGGACAGTGGTATAATACCCGCGATATGTAAAAATGCATCCAATCAGGACAGGTATCGTCCCCTCCCGTTTTGCCGGGATGCGGGACGTGACATAAGCAAGCCCCCATCCGGAAAGGAAGGTGTCATCATGCAGCCCCCCCTTTGCTCCCGCTGTCAGAAAAATGTGGCCGTCGTCTTCATCCGCAAGGTGGAAAACGGGAAGACGGTGAATGAAGGCCTCTGTCTGAAATGCGCGAAAGAGCTCAACATAAAGCCAGTGGAAGACCTGATGCACAATATGGGCATCACCGACGACGACATCGAAGGGCTCAGCGCCGAGATGACCGAGGCGCTGAACGGCATTGAGGAGATTCCAGTTTCCGATGAGCCCAACGACGATAACGGAAAGACAGCCACCTTCCCGTTTTTGAACAAGCTGTTTGGCGGGAACCCCACGCCGCCCCCACCCCCGGAAGCGCCCCGTCCCGGCAGGGAAGCGCCCAAAGGCGCCGAGGGCGGCCCTCCCCGCGGGCAAAAAAGGAAATTTCTGGAGAGCTACTGCCAGGACCTCACCGGTAAGGCCAGGGCGGGAAGATTGGACCGCATCGTGGGAAGGACCACGGAGCTGGAGCGGGTGATCCAGATCCTGAACCGCCGCCAGAAGAACAACCCCTGCCTCATCGGCGAACCCGGCGTGGGCAAAACCGCCATCGCCGAGGGCCTTGCCCAGAAGATCGTGGACGGGGAAGTGCCCTACAAGCTGAAGGACAAGGAGGTTTGGCTCCTGGACCTGACCAGCCTGGTGGCCGGGACCCAGTTCCGCGGCCAGTTCGAGAGCCGGATGAAAGGCCTCATCGACGAGATCCGCAAGCAGGGCAATATCATCCTCTTCATCGACGAAGTGCACAGTATCGTTGGCGCGGGAGATGCGGAGGGCAGCATGAATGCGGCCAACATCCTGAAACCCGCCCTGTCCCGCGGTGAGATCCAGGTCATCGGCGCCACCACCTTCGCGGAATACCGGAAACACATCGAGAAGGACAGCGCCCTGGAGCGCCGCTTCCAGCCCGTCACCGTCAGCGAGCCATCCATCGGCGAGAGCATCGAGATCATGAAGGGCATTGCCCATTATTATGAGGAATATCACTGCGTGAAAATCTCCGAGGAGATGTGCCGCCAGGCGGTGATCCTCTCGGAGCGGTATATCACCGACCGCTTCCTGCCGGACAAAGCCATCGACCTGCTGGACGAAGCCTGCAGCGACGTGAACCTGAAGAACAGCGACATTGCCCGCACCGCGGAGATCAAGAAGGAGCTGGAAGCCCTTGCGGGGCAGCGGGAAAAGCTCCTCTCCGCCCCTTCCGGCGGCGACAGCCAGGATTATGAGCAGCTGGCAGCCCTGCGTACCAGTGAATTCCAGCTGGAGGAAGAGCAGAAGCGTCTGGCCGACAAGGGCTGGCCGGCGCTGACTCTGGAGAATCTGGCAAGGGTCATCGAGCTGTGGACCAAGATTCCCGCCAGCAGCATCAAGGAGGATGAATTCCAGCGCCTCAGCAAACTCAACGAGCGGCTGAAAGCCCACATCATCGGCCAGGACGAGGCGATCGACGCGGTATGTGCCGCCATTAAGCGCAACCGGGTGGGCATTTCCGCCAAGCGGAAGCCCGTATCCTTCATCTTCGTGGGCTCCACAGGTGTAGGCAAAACGGAGCTGGTCAAGCGGCTGGCCGCCGACCTCTTTGATTCTCCGGAATCCCTGATCCGGCTGGATATGTCGGAATTCATGGAAAAGCATGCCGTCAGCCGCATCATCGGCTCTCCTCCCGGCTATGTGGGCTATGACGAGGCGGGGCAGCTGACGGAGAAGATCCGCCGCAAGCCTTACAGCGTCGTCCTCTTTGATGAGATCGAGAAAGCCCATCCCGACGTGATGAATATCCTGCTGCAGATCCTGGACGACGGGCACATCACCGACGCCCACGGCAGGAACGTGAATTTCGAGAACACGGTGATCATTATGACCACCAACGCCGGGAGCGAGAGGAAAACGGCCAGCGTGGGCTTCAACCGCAGCCTCACAGAGCAGGAGAAGGAAACCTCCATGAAGGCACTCAACGAGTTCCTTCGTCCGGAGTTTATCAACCGCATCGACGCCGTTGTCTCCTTCAACCGCCTGTCGGAAGAGAATTTTAAGGAGATCGCCCGGTTGATGATGACCGAGCTGAAGGAAAGCATGGCGGACCGGGGTTATACCCTGGCTTTCGACGATGCGATCCTCGCCTATCTGGCAAAGAAGTCCTACTCTGTAGCCTACGGCGCCCGAAATCTCCGCCGCCTGATCCAGACCGAAGTGGAGGATGCCATCACTTCCATCCTGATCGACAACTATGATAAGCACTACAGCTTCCTTTCCGTCACGGCGGAGGAGGACAAGGTGAAGATCACGCCGTATCAATAACAGACTGCCGGGGGGCCGCAAGGTCCCCCGGTTACGTTTCAGCCTTTGTCCAGTTCCCGGATCCTTCGCCGGAGACTGTCGCAGAATTCTGCGGCGGCCTCCATTTTGCAGCTTTCCGCCAATATGCGCACTTCGCCGCCGCCCAGCCTGCGGACGGTAGCGGAGGCCTCGCCCCGATGCAGCCGCACGCCGTTTACGGTTTCCGCCTCCGGGTCTCGGGAGAGCTGCCGGAGCACTGCAGTGTCGGGGCCATCCAGCCGCACCACCTGCGTGAAACTGTGATACTCCGGCAGGGTGTCCATGAATCCCGCCAGGTTTTCCGCCGTTCCCAACTCCCTCAGCCTGGACAGCAGCCGCAGGGCCAGGGTCAAACCGTCCCGGAACCAGGGAGCAGCCCTCCGAAGCCTGCGGGCATCCTCGCCGTCCCGTTCCAGGCGGTAGACCGTGCCGTTTTCTTCACGGGCGATCCGTTCCGCCAGCAGCGGGGCTTCGTAGGGCAGCGCGACCGCCTGCACACCGCAGCGCAGCTCCGCTGCCGTCAGTGCGCAGAGCAGCATATCCCAGGGCCATTCCCTGCCTCTTTCGTCCACCCCGCAGAGGGTGAACCCGTCCTCGGAAAGACGCAATTCCGCTGTCCCGTTCCCCGACGGGCAAAGCTCCGCCCCCGCCAGCAAAAGCGCCTTTTGAAGCAAACCGGGGGAAGAGACGATCCTCACGCCGCCCAAGGATGCACCGGCACGGAGCACCGAAGTAAGATACGCCTCCTCCGTTCCCGTCAGCAGCGCAAAGGTATGGCTGGCTTCTGTATTCGAAGCAGGCACGGCACCGCCCAGGGCGCTTTCCATTTTCCGCTGCTCTTTCCGTTCCAGGGGAAGCCCGTCGCCGTCAAAAAAGCGGATGGTCGTCTTGTCTCCCTTCTGGTGGAAGAAAAGGCATTGGTCCATGCCGTAGATGCTGCCCGCCGCAGCGGCAGAGGAGGCCGTAGGCGCGTCTGCGAGAAAAGTCCGCTTTCCGGCGGCACCGGCACCCAGAAGGAAGGCTTCCGCCAGAAGCCGGGCATAGCTGCCGCCGACGGCTGCTGCGACGACCCGACCAGCACCGCAGCCCCGGCCCAGACGCAGGATCCGCTCCGGGGTAAGCTCGGCACCGTTTTCTCCCCGGATCAGCCCGCCCTCCCGGAACCGCAGCGGCACGGCATCCGCGCCGCTGCGCTGATCCTCCGTCAGGACACTTCCAGCTGGCAGGGTCAGTCCCGGCCAGACCCGGAGGTTTTCCGTGAGCAGGCTCCCACCGCCCACGGTGACACCCTCTGCCAGCACACAGCCGCTGCGAAGCTGCACGCCTCGGCCCAGACGGACGCCGCAGGAGAGGATCGAATCCTCCGCAGTGCTTCCGGTCTGCAGATATGCGCCGTCGACGACGCAGCCGGAAAGGCGGCAGGCGCCTTCCACCGTGCTGCCGCGGCCGATCACCGTGTAGGGCCCCACTTCCGCTCTTTCCGATACAAGGGCTTCCGGAGATACCCAACAGGGGCCGGAAGCCCTTATTGTCCGTCCCTCTGGAATGGGAAGCGGGAAGCGCCCGTCCAGTACGTCCCGGCAGGTGGCCAGATAGGCCTGGCAGGAGCCCACGTCGTTCCAATATCCCTCCGCCTGCCATGCATGGATGTGATGTCGGCCTCGCAGCATCCGGGGAAAGACTTCAACGCCGAAATCCACACTGCGGCCGCGGGGGATCTCCTTCAGTACAGCGGGGGAGAGCACATAGACACCGGTGTTGATCAGGTCGGAAACGACCCGCTCCGGCCCCGGCTTTTCCACAAAGCTGTGCACCCTGCCGTTATCATCCGGCAGCACAAGCCCGAATTCCGATGCCTCCCGGCTCTTCCTGACAAGGATCGTGGCGTCCGCGCCGCTGAGACGGTGCTTTTCCATCATTGCCCGAAGATCATAGGAACAGGCGGCGTCCCCGCTGATGACGAGAAAATCCTCGTCCCCTATGAAATCACGGCAGGCGAGTACGCTGCCTGCGGTCCCGGCAGCCTCCGTTTCCGTGCGGTATTCGATGCTGACGCCCAGATTACCCCCGTCGCCGAAATAGTCCCGGATGACCTGGGGCAGGTAGTGGAGGGTCATGCACAGCTCCGTAAAGCCGTTTCTCTGCAGCAGCAGGACGATGTGCTCCAGAAGAGGACGGTCAAACAACCGGATCATGGGTTTGGGTTTCATCAGGCTGAGCGGCCGGAGGCGGGTTCCTTCGCCGCCGGCGAGAATGATCGCTTTCATGTTTTCTTATCCTTTCCGGACACCGGCCGTCGGGCATCCGGGGATAATTTGACCGGTTTCCGGCGGGAAATACACGACACGGGCGTATAGAGGGAAAATGCATTGAAATTTCCTTTGGTCTATTGTAAAAGCTTGTATTATTTGATAGACTAATCCAATCTGGGAGGTTATGTCATGGAAAAGAAAACGAACTCCAACCCTCGCGGCGATTCGGCCTTTCTTCGCTTCTTCCGGCCTTCCATGCGCATGTATTTCTGCATTCTGGTGTTCTTCGCCATCCTGACCCTGGCCTTCCGGCATTGGGAGCTGGGCATCCTCGAACTGGTGGCAGCCGGGCTCCTGCTTTTGTATTCCCGCTTCGTTCACAGCAGTCAGGAACGGAAGGTGCTGGATTATCTGGGTGCCTCCCTTCGGGAGCGGGAGGAAGGGAACATCGACACGATCCTTACCATGCCGCTTCCCATGGTAGTCTTCAACCTGAAGGACGGGACGATGCTCTGGGGCAACGACGCATTTCTGGAGATCACCGGAGAGCGCAGGCATCTGTTTGAGATCACCATGGCAGATATGGTGCCGGGCTTCAGCCTCAAATGGCTTTCCGAAGGCCACAAGGAAGCATCGGAGCCCGCAGTCATCGGCGACAGGAAGTTCCGGGTCTACGGGAACAGGTTTTCCATGGAAAACAGCTCCGCGTCCGGCAATAACTGGGGCATCACCTATTTCATGGACGTGACGGAGTATGAACGCATCTCTGCGGAATACACCGCTTCCCGTCCTGTGGTCAGCGTCATCATGCTGGACAACTATGACGAACTGATCAAGAATCTGAACGAGACCGCCAAGTCGGCCATCCTGGCGCAAATCGACCATCGGATCAGCGACTGGACCGCGGCCTCCGGCGGCTACATCTGCCGCTATGACCGGGATCGCTATATCTTCATCTTTGAAGAACGGAACATGCAGGGATACATCGATGGGCATTTCAGCCTGCTGGATTCCGTACGCGGCCTGCAGAGCCCCAATGGGATCACCGCTACCGTCAGCATCGGCCTGGGCCGCGGCGCGGGCAGCCTGGAGGAGGCTTATCAATTTGCCATGCTGGGCATAGAAATGGCCCTCTCCCGCGGCGGCGACCAGGCGGTCATCAAGACCCCGCTGAATTTCGAATTCTACGGCGGCAAGGCCGTGGCGGTAGAGCGGAGGACGAAGGTGAAATCGCGGGTCATGGCTTCCGCTCTGGGCGAACTCATGGGGGACGCTTCCAACATCCTGGTCATGGGACATAAGTTTGCCGACCTGGACAGCGTGGGGGCGGCGGCGGGCATTTGCTGCATTGCGCGAAAGATGGAAAAATCCGCCCGGATCGTCATCAACAAGGACACCAGCGTGGCCATGCAGATGGTCCAGCGGCTGCAGCGCCTGCCGGAGTATGCGGACGTCTTTATCGGGGAGCAGGAGGGCTTTGTCATGGCCGACGGAAGGACCCTGCTGGTGGTGGTTGACACCAACCGTCCGGATCAGGTGGAATCCGAAGACCTGCTCATGAGCTGCAACAAGATCGCTGTGATCGACCATCATCGCCGAGCCGCGGACTACATCGCCAATGCGGCCCTGAATTTCCACGAGCCCTACGCCTCCTCCGCCAGTGAATTGGTGACGGAGCTGATGCAGTATCTGGTGGAGACGGCGGACATCCGAAAAACGGAGGCGGAAGCCGTGCTGGCGGGCATCGTGCTGGACACCAAGAATTTCACCATGCGCACCGGCAGCCGTACTTTTGAGGCGGCGGCATTCCTCCGCCGCTGCAGCGCGGACACCACCGAAGTGAAAAAACTGCTGCAGAATGACCTGCGCAGCACCGTAGCCCGCTTCTCCATCGTGGAAAAGGCGGTGGAATACAAGCCGGGTATCGCCGTTGCGGAGGAGCAGTCCTATCAGGACCGGATCATCGCTGCCCAGGCGGCGGACGAGCTGGTGAATATTTCCGGCATCGATACCTCCTTTGTAGTGTTCAAGTCCGATGAAACGGTCAATATCTCCGCCCGCAGCATCGGGGATGTGAACGTACAGGTCATTCTGGAAAAGCTGGGCGGCGGAGGCAATCGCTCCGGAGCAGGTGCCCAGATCCGGGATATGACGGTGGCGGAAGTCAGCGAACGGCTGAAAAAGGCCATCGATGAATACTTGAGTTCTGAAGAAGGAACGGAGGGAAAGACATGAAAGTCATTCTGAATGCAGACGTAAAGGGCCAGGGGAAAAAGGGGGAGATGATCGACGTCTCCGAGGGCTACGCCCGGAATTATCTTCTGCCCCGCAACCTGGCCGTGAAAGCCACGGCGGACAATATGAATGCGCTGAAGCTCAAGGAACAGGCCAAAAAGGCCCAGATCGAGCGGGAGAAGGAGCAGGCCAAGGCCTATGCCAAGCAGCTGGGCGCCGCGGTGGTGAAGGTCCGCGCCAAGGGCGGGGAAAACGGCAAGCTCTTCGGCTCCGTCACCAGCAAGGAAATCGCGGAAGCCCTCAAGGAGCAGCACGGTATTACCCTGGAGAAGAACCGCATCGTGCTGGAGGAGAACATCAAGAGCTTCGGCTCCTATGACGTGAAGTGCAAGCTCGGATACGAGATCAGCGGCACCATCCACGTATTGGTCATCGAGGAATAAACGCAGCACAATCTGAAAGCAAAGGGGGGAGCAAGATGGATGAGTTGTTTTCACGGCAGATGCCGCACAGTCTGGAGGCGGAGCAGGCCGTCCTCGGCTCGATCCTGATCGACTCCCGCTGCGCAGCCCAGGTCATCGCGGCTCTGAAGCCGGAGGATTTCTATACGGAGCTGAACAAAGGCATCTATGAAGTGATCGCCTCCATGTTCAACTTTGCTAAGCCCATCGACGCCGTCACCGTGCTGGACGAGATGAAGCTGCAGGGCATCTACAATCCCCAGAGCTCACAATCCTACCTGGTGGAGCTCATGAACGTGACACCCACGGCGGCCAATGTCATGCGTTATGTGGAGATCATCCGGGATAAAGCACTGCTGCGCAATATTGCCACCGTGGCCTCCGACATCACCGCGGCGGTCAACGAAGGCACCGGTTCCAGCGAGGACGTGCTGGAAACTGCGGAACGGCGCATTTACGCCCTCAGGCAGGGAAAGACCCTGGGCGGATTGGAGCCCATCTCCACCATTCTGGGCCAGGTCTATCAGAACCTTGCCGAGCTGAGCAAGACCAAGGGCGGCATCCCCGGTCTGCCCACGGGCCTGGGCGAGCTGGATGAGACCATTATGGGCCTGAAGAATTCGGATTTCATCATCCTGGCCTCCCGCCCCGGCATGGGAAAGACCAGCCTGGCGCTGAATATGGCTCTGAACGTGGGGAAAAAGACCGGGAAGGCCGTGGCGATCTTCTCCCTGGAAATGTCCAAGGAGCAGCTGGCCCAGCGCCTCCTGTCCAGCGAAGACTCTGTGGATTCCAAGAAACCGCAGACAGGCATGATCCCCAAGGAGGCATGGCAGAAGCTCAGCGGAGCTCAGGCCACCATCAGCCGCACGAAGCTCTATATCGAAGACAATTCCAT
>JAEEGL011498254.1_pt1 | contig 13425 bp, 2 predicted proteins | sample 9134231 | NCBI WGS metagenome assembly JAEEGL01 (sample SAMN16246548, study PRJNA631951) | gut metagenome | biome: gut microbiome; feature: rumen; material: fiber-attached | host: Bos | place: Iran: Karaj | collected 2018-10 | reverse complement strand
CCAATCCCCAATCCCCAATCCCCATCCCCATAATAATATATAAATAATAAATAAAACTTCTTAATTATTTATTATTCCATTTTATTAAATAAAAAATAAATTTAATTGAACTAATAATATAAATATTTAAGTTTATTTATTAAAAATATTTCATTTAAAAAGTTGAGTCTGAAAATTCCAATAAACATTCCAACAGAAAAAGAAGAAATAATTATAAAAAAGATAATGGAAAAAGATTTCGAAGGAGTTTTGACTATACTAGATGAATCTCAAATAATTAATGAAAATGAAGAGCTATTCATTACTATGATAGAATTTATAATTCATAAATTAATAAATGAGAAAGAATTCAACAAAGCATTCGATAAAATCAATAATTATAAAATGAAATATAATCAATATTCTAAAATCAACGAAAAATTTAAAGAACTGGAATTTTTAATATATTTTAATTTGGCCAAGCAAGAAATAGAAGAAAGAAATTTCGACCAATCTTTGAAAGATTTTGAAAAAGCATTAAATTTTAAACATGATAGTAAATCTTGTCTATTATACATACTTAAGATTCAAATCGAACATAAAAAATTATATGATGAAGCAATAAAAAAAATAAACGAAGTTGAAAAAAATTATAATTTTGATGAAAGATATATTTTACTAAATTTAAAAGCTAAAGCTTTAATTGGCAAAGCAATGAATATATTCGAAAATGATATAGAAAAATTTCTATTATTAATAGATCAAGCAATGGAAATTAAGGAAGAAGAAGAAGATGAAATTATAAAAATAAAACAAATCAAACTAAAATACTTAATTAAATATATAGAAAGCCAAAATGATAAAAATGACTTTATAAATTTAGAAAAATATTTAAATATAGTATTGGGTTTAAAAAATGAAATAAAAGAAGAAATGCAGGATATAGAAGAAGTTGAAAAAAAATTAGAATGTTTTCAAATAGAATTTGAAAAAAAGAAAATATTAAATTTAATGGAAAAACATAACTATAAAGAATGTATAAAATTATGTGACGAATTCGTTAAAAAACACCCCAATCAAGAATATTATATTAGAGAAATCAAACAAATTAAAATAGATTGTCTTTTAACTATTAGTGATAATTTAATACAGCAAGACCAAAAAGATGAATTTATAAAAATAATTAAAGAAATATCAATATTACAAAATGAGATTGAATCTGAATTAGGTATAAATGAGAATAATACAGATTTAATTGATATAATGATAAAAGTCATTGAGAAAAAAGCTGAAGACTTTAATAGAAATAATTTATACAATATATCTGAAAAAATAAGCGATTTAGGTCTTGAATTAAGCCCAAATAATTTAAATCTATTAACTGAAAAATCTATCAGTAATTCAATGAGAGGATTTTCCAGGAAAGCAATTGATATTAATGAAAAAATTTTAGCTATTCAACCAGATAATTTAAGTACAAAATTAAATACAATTATAGATATTCTAAAATTAAATATAAAAGATCTTAATGAAACACATATTAATGATCTCTTTGAAAATATTAAAAAAACAAATATAATTGATGGAGATTCTAAAGTGCTTGTGGCAAGATCTATAGAAGCTTTAACAGAATTAATTAAAAAATATGGCATCAAAATTTGTGGTTTGTTTAAAAACATTATTTTTCCAAAGAAAATATTAATAGATTTTTCTTTTGAAATGAAAGAATTGCAATACGTTTCATCAGAATTGCTTAAAGCTTTTTATAATTTTTTGGATGAAAAAGCATTAATCACTGATAATTATTCATCTTCATGTTTTTGGAAAGGCGAAATAAAAGAAGATGATAAGCATATTCTAGAAACAATAGAAAAAATTATTTTAAGTGAAAATATTCAATTAGAAATAAAAGTTAATATACTTTTTTTATATAGTAAAATGGATTCTTATTTTATAATGAAATTAAATTGTGTGAAAATTCCTTTTAATTTTATTGAATTTTTGTTCAAATTCAGAGATGATTACTCTGAATTTATAGATATTAGTTTAAAAGTAATATCATCTTTAATTGAAGTAAATAATGTTATATTAAGTGAATCAATAAAAAGATATTTAATTGAATATATAGAAAAGAATATAAAATATAATAATTTGATGATAGATAGGGCAGATATTGAAGAATATTTAACAAAAAATAAATATGATAAGTCTAAATTGGAATTTAATATGGAAAGTCTAAAAGAAAATTTCAGAAAAAAATTAAATGAAGAATTAATAAATAAAGTATTTACAGAAGAAGAAATTGATATAAACTTATTAAAACACTTACAAAAATATGGAATTAATTTAGAAGAAATTATAAATAAAAATAAAATAAAAATAAAAAAGAATATTGAAACAATATTTTTTATATTTTTTAATTATATAAAAAGTAATGTCAATAAAATTATAACTGAAGACTTGAATTATATAAATAATTTATTTGAAATAAATAATGATTTATATATAAAAGATAATATAATTAATTTTATTTATGAAATATCGAAAAAAAACTATAAAAATGAATTACCAAAGAAACTCCTAATAAATATATCCAGCGAAATAGTTAAAATATCTAATCCTTCTTTTTTTGATAATAATATTGATAATTCGACATTATTCTCTAGTAAAGAATCTATTTTAATGACAAATGAAGAAAGGATAAATATTCTAATTGATATTTTATATAATTTTAATTTTTCCAAAAACAAAAGTTTTTTGGACGATTCTATATTCAATAATCTATGTTTTTATATAAATAAACAAAAAGAAGGCAAAATAAATCAAAAAATTTGGAAAATATTAAATGATAATAAAAAACGATTAAAAGGTGATACTAGAGATATATTTGAAATTGTTGATAACACAAATAAATTAGAGAAAAGTACTTCTGATAATGATAAGATTGAATGTGTGGTTAATATTGAAGAAAAAGTAAAAGATGGGTTTGAATTGAATCCTGATACTACAAAATCTTTAAATAATTTAATAAAAAAGAATAAAGGTAATAATAAAATAATGAAACAAACAATTGCATTAGTTAATACAAATATAATTAATAATAAAAAAATAGATATTAATTTATCCGAACAATTAGTGAATATGTTCCTAGATGAAAATACTGTATTAAATAAAGATACTTTTGATAATTTAATCATTTGCTTAATTAATATAATTAAATATTGTAAATTAGATGAACAATTAAGTACTATTCTTTACAATAATTTATCTAATTTCAGTGAAAAAAAAGTTTTAAATAAGTTAGAATTAGCAGTAGTTTCACTTAAAATTTTCACACAAAAACATTATTCCTTTAATAAAAAACCAATATTAAACTGTCTTTGTTTCATTGCAAATGAAAACATTGTAAAATCAAATCCATTTTTTAAAGAGATAGAAGATATAATTTTAAAATCTTTTAATGAACAAAATTTAGAAAAGGAAATATTTAATGTTCTTTTTGAATTATTAAATAAAAATCTTGATTTATTAGATTGCATTTCATTATGTTTGGCAAATAGTCTCAAAAATAAAAAACAAGAAGAAATTGATATTTTGGTAAATTGGAATTACAAAAAATTTGAAAGTATAATATTGAGTAATCATATAAATAAAAATATTGTTGATATATTATGTAAAGCTTCTCCTAATAGTTTTAAAAATTCTGAAATAATAAAAGAATTCGTTTTTTTTGCAAGAACCTTAAATAGATTAAATGGAGACAATACAACAAAAGATATAGATATATTAAATAAATATATTTCTGAAAGTAAAGTGAAGATATGTGAATACCTCATAAAAAAAATAGAAGAGCATTTAGATGCTGATGGTAGTTTTTGTCTATTAATGAAAATGATAGAAACAAATGAAATTATTTTATTGAAAAAAATTAATTTACATAAAATAACAAAAAATTTATATTTTGATTTTAAAACGGGTATTCATTTATTAAATAAAATAATTAAATTGAAAATAAATTTTGACGATGAATCGCTAGGTTATTTATCCGATCATTTATATGATAATCATCAAAAATATGTTGATTTAAATACATATATTCATATCGAAAAATTATTATCAGATATTTCTAATATTCAAAGTTTACCAGAAACTGTAAAAAATAAATTAGAAATAGAAAATTTTTCTTTCCAAGGAAAAGTGACAAAAGAAAAAATTTGTCTTTTGAGGAATATATTATTAGAAAATAAAATGCCTGAAAGATATTATCCTAAAATAAAAAATATTATAAATAATAATTATATTGAAAGTGATTTTAAAATAGAAGTAATTACTGATATATTTTTATTCTCTTTAGAAAAAGGTGATAATCTAACTAATGAATTATGGGAAATGCTATTTTCAATTTTAAATGATTTAAAAGAATTATATAAATTGAAATATATATTAGTAAATAAAAGTTCAAACAAATATATGAAAAAATTATTTTGTAAAAAATTCCAATTATTATTCTTTAATAATAAGCAAAAAATGAATAAAGATGAATTATTATCTTATTTTATTGGTTATTTCATGTATGTTTGTAGACCTATTGATTTTTCAAATGTTGAACTTTGTAATTATGAAAATAAAATAGATTATTTATTTAAATTAATTGTTGTTATAGAATTTAAAAATATTCCTTATGATGATTTAAAAAATGATATAATTAATTTATTAAATAATAAGACGATAAAAGAAAATGAATTAATCCAAATAATATTTTGGATAGTAAAAAATAATCTTACTAAATCTCAAAAAACATTATTATTTAATATTTTAAAAAACTCTTCTCTAAAAAAGTATTTAAATGAAATAAATGTTGAAAATAACTTTGAGAAAAAAATAAGATATAATCTTTATAATGATTTATTGAATAAACAAATAAGAGCATTATGTGAAAAATGTGAAGAAAACTTTGAATATATGAAAAGTGCTATTATTCAATTTAGTCCGATTGAAATTGAAGAAGATATTGGAGGAATTATATTAAAATATATTCAATTCTTGAATAATATTATAAAAGATAATAATAGCAATTTAATTATCAAAAGAATTTTCTCATATATAGAATATTTTTCTGTTATAGATCTTGATGACAATACAGAAATAATAAGTGATAAAAAATATTTGGATAATTTAAAAGAGAAATGGATAATGTCAACAATTAAAAAAGAAAAAAATTACTCTGATGATATTTCAAAAATATTAATAGAAAGATTCGTTAAAAACGATTTTGAAAATAATATTATTAAAAATTTTATAAAAGTAATAGATATAGATAGTGAAAATAATTTAAAAAAATTTTTTGAGTTTTATGAAAAAAAAAATATAAATAAAGATTTATTAACTAATCTTTTATTCAATGATTTAAAAAAAAATATTTCCTTAGATGAATTGACTGATGAATTTATATTAGATTTAATTAATAAATATGAGCAAACCGATGATACGACCAAAAAAATGGCAAAAACTATATATAAATCTAATAGATGGGATATTGAATATATATATAAATTTTTAAATTTTTGTAAAAATTATTTCGATAAATTCAATCAAACTCAAATAAATATTATTGAAGAAACATTTAAAAAAACTCAATTTAGTTTTAATAAAAAAAATAATAAAGGAGAAACTTTATTTGATATACTTCAAAATTATAGCTTTAATGATTTGGAATACAAAATAAAACAATTAGGTCTTTCAAATTCAATTGAAAATGAAAGGACTTTAGAAGAAATTTTTTCCGAAATATTAAAAAATAATTCTTCAGTAAATGATGATCTTCTTCGAACTATAGATGAAATGATTAGCATTTTTTATGAAATTGAATTTGAACTTCATAGAGATAGAGGAGAAGGACAAAAAGAAATAGAAAAATGGGATGAAAACGATATAAATATTTGGGTAAATTCAGAAAGAACAAAAAAAAATATAAATGAATTTTCTTTTATACCCGAACTTTTATCAGTAATAAGCCAAGCAAATAGATTAGCTGATGGATATCTCCCTCGAAAAGTTCAAATAGTGTCTATTCTTTTATTTTTATTTACCCCGAAAAATAAGGGGTTGTTCACTCAAATTAAAACAGGAGAAGGTAAAACCACCATTGTGGCAATTTTAGCGACAATTAATGCATTGAGAGGAAAAAAAGTAGATGTATTGACTAGTTCTGAAGTATTGGCAGAAACTAATGCAAAAGAAAAACAGAAATTTTATTCTTTGTTCAATTTAAATGTGACTCATGCAAGGAAAAATAAATTTCATAAATTTGACATAGTTTATGGAGATACGCTAAGTTTCGAAGGAGATTTTCTCAGAGTTTTATTTGAAAGAATGCCTGATGAATCAAAAGTTGAATTAGAAAGAGGACAACAATGTATAATAATTGATGAAGTTGATAATATGTGTATTGATAATTTATCAGCATCAACTCGACTTGTTAGTGAATTTGGGGGATATGGAGCTTTAAATGGGATATATCCTTTAATTTACCAAAATTTAAATATTATTGATCAATATATTCTTCAGGGAAAATTCCCTGATATTACCGAGGAAAATAGAAAAGAAAAAACAATAGAAAAATTAGGAGAAGCTACTCGAAAGATAATTGAAGAAGGAATAGAAAATAAAATTTTTGTATTTCCTGAACATATTGGAGAATTTGCAAAAAATCAGATAAAAAATTGGTGTGAATCTGCTTATCTCGCAAAAAATTTTTATAAGCAAAATATACATTATGTTATTTCAGGAAAAGATGGGACAAGAAAAATATCTCCAGTTGATTATAAAAATACAGGAGTAGTTAATATAAATATGCAATGGAGTAATGGACTTCATCAGTTTCTTCAATTAAAGCATGGTGTTAGATTGGAAAATGAAACTTTAAATACAACTTTTTTATCACATTATATTTTTATAAGAAAATATATGTCACCAACTGATAATAATATATATGGATTAACAGGCACTTTAGGAGGTGAATCAAGTCAACAATTACTTAGAAAATTATTTAATGTAAATATTATCATAGTTCCAACTTTCAAAAAATCTAATTTTATAAATTTAAGTCCAAAAATATTATCAACTGAAGAAGAATGGAAAAAAACAATTATTGATAATATATTAAATCCAATTAATAATAAAAGGGTAATTTTAATAATATGTAATACTATCGAAAAAGTACAAATGCTATCCGAAGAGTTAAAATCGAAAAATTATCCAGATTATTTAATAGAAAAATATCAAAGAAATGATTCTGATTTTAGATTAAAAGAAAAATATGGTCCTGGATATATTATTTTTGCTACTAATTTAGCAGGTAGGGGCACAGATATTAAATTAACTGATGAAGTGGAAAAAAATGGGGGAATGCATGTCATATTGAGTTTTTTACCTGTTAATCAAAGAGTTGAAGAACAAGCACTAGGTAGAACTGCGAGGAATGGGAAAAATGGTTCTGGAATTATTATAACTCAATATGATTTAAGTAAAATAAGTTTAATTAATGAAAAAATGGAAGAAGTTAAGATAGATAAAAACTTTCAAATTTTATCGTTATTAAGAGAAATCGACGAAAAAGAAAAACTATCAAATGTCGAAAAAAATGAAATAAATTCACTTAAACTAAAAGCAGAATTATTTGATAAATTTACTGAATTGCTTATGAATTTAAAAAAAAATTTTAAAAAAAAAGGATATGATAAATCAAAAATAAATGGAATTGCAAAAGATGTTGAGGAAAAATGGGGTTTATGGATGAAAAAATATGGATTAGATGAGGAAATACATTACAGCAAAAAAAAAGAAATAATAAAAGCTTATAAGGAATTTGAGAAAAAAATTAAAAAAGAATATTTTAAATCCAAGTTACAATTATTAAATCCTTTTAATTATTTTACTTTCGATGATTATTCATCAGCATATGAACAGGATAAATCTTCTTGTTTTTTCGCTAAATATTATCAAGAAATAGGAAGTTTGGGAGAAAAAAAAAATGATGAAGAAAAAGAAACATTAAAGAATAAAGTAAATGAGACATGTGATGAATTACAAGATAATTTACAAACTTCTTTAGAAGCTATGTATTCTACAATTTCAAATTTACATAATATTTTGTCTGAAGAAAATAAAGATTTTAAACCTTATGAGGATTGTCAAATTGATATCAAAAACAAATTAATTATAATTAAGAATATATCGGAAGGTCTAAAAAAAAACGTTGAAATAATAGAACAATCAAAAGGTAATGACAATCAGATATTAAAAAGAAAAAACTTTGTGAATATTTCTGACTTAACAAAAAACAAAGATATACAAATATATTTTATTTCTTCTATGAAAATCTATGGTTTTTGGGAAATTAGTATTGAAGTGAAAAAAGATTGGTTTGCAATTATTTTTACAGTTTGTTTGGGAGCTTTAGAAATTATAGGGGGTTGTGTTTTATTATGTTTAACTGATGGAGCATTTGGATCAGAATTCATAGAAGAAGGCTATAACGATATAAAATATGGAGTGGAATGCATGCTAGGAAAAAAAGCTTTTTCTTGGTCTGAATTTAAGAAAAAAAAAATAAATTTTTTGATCAAAACAGCAGTCAAAATCGTTATAAAATTATTAACTTGCGGCATTCCTATCAAGCCTCTTAAAGCAGGAAAATTAGGAGCTGTATTTAAGCAAGTTGGGAAAAAACTTTTGGTAAAAGCAGCAAGAGATGTTGGAACTGCAATTATAAATCATTTTATTGGTCCTGATGTAATTCAAAAAATTATTTCAAAAATTGAAGGTGTTTTAAGGAATGGAGTAATAAATTTTTTTGGAAACAAATTAAAACAATTAATTCATGATGAATTTGGTTCTGTAATGTGTGTTAATATTATGGTTTATAAAGGAAAAAATCCAATTGAAAGACTATTAAAAGAACAATTAAAATTAGGATTAAGAAATTTGGGTAATTTAATAAAGCTATTAGTTAGGATTTTAAAAAAAATATTTTCTGCAATAAAAAATAAGGATGTTGGAGGAGTTTTAAAATCTATTTTTGAAGAATCAAAACATGAAATATTAGAATTATTAAATAGCGGATTAAAAAAAAGTTTGAGCAGTTTAGTAAGCGGAAGTCTATCTGAACTAAAAAATTTGATAATAGGAAAAATCGGAAAAGATAAAACAAATGCTATTTCATCATGGAGTGAATATTTATTAGAAGGGGCAAAAGTTTGTAGTACTATTGCTGAAGCTGAAAGTTTAACAAGTCTTTTGGTTGATAAAGGTTATTTATCTTTAGAAGGGGAATTAAAAAATAACAAAAAAATAAAATTAAATTTGGGAATTGATACAAAATTAATAAGAAATATTGGCAAAAAAATCAATTTTGATCCTATAGAAAAATTTGACAATATTATTTATGATATAAAAGGAGAAATTAAATCTAGTATAGAACGAGAATTTTCATTTATAATTAGAATTAGTGATGATATATTTAACACTGGTATTATTTTTTTAATTGAGGAAAAAGATAATATGAAAAACACTATTTTAAAAGGGGTAAATAATTTCAAAGATGAAATAATCCAAAAGTTAATTTGTAGCATAAATAATATGAGAAATTCTATTATAAAGTCTTCTGAAGATGATAAAATTTCTTTTAATGAAAAATATAACAATTTAAAAGAAGTTCTAAATTTAGAAGATATATTAAATAAAAAGATAACAGGATTAATCTCAGATAATTTTTGTCAATTTGATAATATCATAAAAGCAATAAATGAAAAAGTAAATATCAATGGACTTTTAGAAAAAATAAAAGAAGTAACTGAAACTTTAACCAAAATTTTTACAAAAATATTATTCAAATATATACCTCTTATTGAAATAATAAATAAATTTATAGAACAAAATGAAATAAGTGAAATAATAGGAAAGGTAAAGAAAATAATTGAAACAATTCAAAATGTAATAAATAAAATGATTAGCCCAATTATCGAATATGTAAGCAATATTAATAATGTATTAAATGTAAAAGGTTGTGCAACTTTTATAATAGATAAAGTAAACATTTCAATTAATTCATTAGAAATAATGAAAAATTATAAAAAATGTTATAATTCACTAAATAAATCATTACATATTATTAAAAATGATTATAATCAAAAAAATGAGATTATTAAAGATGGAATAATAACAAAATTAGATGAAATACTAGATATTATATATGATTTAGATTGTCTAATAAACGAAAAAGAGGATGAAATATTAGAAAAATTATTTCAACCATGTGATATATTAATAAATAAATTACAAAAAATGCAGGATATAATTAAAAAAAAAGTTGAAAATATGATTTCAGCCATAATAGGAGAATTAAATAATGCTTGTGACGAAGTAATACAATCAAGTCATAATTTAATCCAAAATTCTCCAAAAAAATTTAAAAATTTAAGCTTTGGAAATATTAATAAAGCACTTGTGAAAGGAGATGAATTATTTCTTAAAATTAAGGAAAATATTAATCCACAAAAACTAAATCAAGCGATAAAACATATACAATCTTTAAATGAAAGAATGGAAGAATATGAACGATCTTCTCAAATGGATGAAACCATTAATATATTAAATGATATATTAATTAAAGAGTTGTTTGAAATTTTATTATCAGCTCTGAAAGATAGTAAAATAGGTGAATTGATTGAAAAAGCTTCTAAAGCTTTGTTGAATCAAATAAATTCAATGAAAAAAAATTTACGAGAAGAACTAAATGAATTAGATATAATACCAAAAAATGAGATTAATGCTTTAGTTAAACATAATATAAATATATCAGAGGGAATTACAAAAAAAGATTGTTATAAATTAAAGTTTGAAAGAATTAGAAAAGTGTTCATAAAAATACAAATAATAATTGAAGAAAAAATATCAAATTATTTCAGAAAAGATTTAAAATATTCGGAGGAAGACAAATGTATTATTTATATAAATTCAAAACTTCCAGAAAATCCTTTTCAAAAATTATTAGATAATCAATTAGCAATTTGCCTATCTACTTTTAGGGATTTAATACCAATTGTAGGTAAACTTATTAAAAATGTAATTTCTGTTTTAAAAAATGAATATTTTGACTCTGGTTTAAACTTATTAAATGAATTTAAGGATAATTCTTTTATAAAAATAGGAGAAAGTTTAGATAAATCATTAATGAATCTTAAATCAGGATTATTAATTGTCATAAGTGGTTCTAATCTTTCAAAAAAAAATAATAATGATTTAATATTAACCTGGTCAGATTATTTCATTAAAGGACTAAAAATATGCAAAAATGTTTCCGAAGCGGAAAAATTAAGCACATTATTAATAGAAAATGGTGTAATATCAACAGATGGAGAATTAAATAAGAAGATATTTTTACCTATTGGAGATTTAAAACATATTAAAATCAAAAATTTTAAATTGAAGTTAAAATTAGATTTAAAAACAAAATATAAACAATTGAAATCTCATACTAAAAAAAAGGTTAATAATATAATACATTTTTCACTAAAAGAAAGAATAGATGTTATAATATTTGAAATAGAAAAAGAAATAACAAAAAAGGCTGATTTAGTAACTCAAAACTGTGCAAAAGTTGTTACGGATGTTATTGAGTACATTTTGAAAATAAAAAATGACTATATAAAAACAATTAAAAAAGAAATAAATTCTTATGTAGAAGTTTTCATTAAAAAACTGATTCATGAACTTTTTCTTGGAAAAAATATGATTGAAGAAAGCTCTGATATTGCCTTAGATAAAATTAATGAAATATATAACTCAATTGGAAATAAAATAAATACTATTGAGAATGAAATTAATCAAAAAATAAAAGAAATAACAGAAACTGTTTTTAATAAAATGAGAGGGAATTCGCAAATTAAAAATTTAAATGAAAAAATTAATTCTTTAATTAAAATTATAATAATGAAAATATCTAATTTATCACAAACAATTAGTGATTCTATATTAAATATTAAAACAAAATTTGGAAATGAGATTAGTCAAGCAAAAGTTAGAACTAAAGAAATTTTAATGCCAATAAATGAAAAAATAAATGAAAAAATAAATAATTATTCAAATTCTTTTATATATCAATTTAATAATGATATAAAACCAGTTAAAGATGAAATAGAAAAAATAGGATATAAACTAAATGGAATAAATATTAATGACTTTTCTAATGAAAAAATATATCTTCCTTATGAAATATTGTCTATAATTAATGATATAAAGAAAAAATATAAAGATATTAATTCTATTATAAAAAATATTGATAACAAAAGATTAGAAATATTTAATAATTTTGAATATTTAATTTTATTATTAGAGAAATTATATGAAGTAATAGATGAAAACGTGGATAACATTTTAAACAAAATTTTCAAACCTTTTGATAATATCATAAAAAATTTGAAAGATAAATCTAATCAAATCCAAAATAAAATTAATAAAGTAATATTGCCTATCATATCATCCATCATTAAAGATTATGTTGAAAAAATTAAGAAATTTTGTTTTAATATGATTTCTAAATTAGATAATCACGGCGATGAATTAATAGAAAAAACTGAAAATAAAATTAATAATGAATTAGTTAAATATAAGAAAAAAGCTGTTAATGTAGTTGATAAAGGATTTAATGATGTTAAAAATGCTTTACAAAAAATAAATTTTAAAGAAGCAGAAACACTATTAAATTCATTTAAAGATATATGTATAGGAATTAAGGATTATAATGAAGGTTATAATTTATCGGAAATATGTGATGATATTAAAAATGAATTAAAAAAAATAATGTGTGAATGCATTAAAGAAAGTGAATTGTGTGAATTATGTGAAATGGATTATACCTCTTTAATTAAAGGACTTAACTTAGATTAACTAGAAAAAAGATAGCTTTTAAATATTATATGTCAACAAACTAATTTTGATATAAGAATAAATTATACTAAAAAAATAAAAGATATTATTATATTATTATTATTAATGATAATCGGTAATTTAATTATTAAATCATATTTTCCTTATTTTTTTTTACCAGCGATAGCATTATTTATATTTGAATATATTAAATTTTTACCTACTCTATCTTTGAATAAAAAATAATATGTAAATAACATTTTTGCTTGCTTTCATTAATATATTTTTTGGAATTATCCCCAGTTTTTGCGAAAACTTCTATGAAATATTCAAAATTTATTTTTCAAATATTTATCTTCTTCATATCATATTCTCTTTTCCTTTTTTAAATCACTTTTTTCTCATACAATTATTTTTCTATTATTATTAGTTTTTCCATTTAATCCTCTTATTTATGCTTCAATTTGTTTATATTTTTTAAATTCATAATTTTTTTTGCTTAAAATTAAACACCCCTTT
>JAEEGL011406569.1_pt1 | contig 13425 bp, 12 predicted proteins | sample 9134231 | NCBI WGS metagenome assembly JAEEGL01 (sample SAMN16246548, study PRJNA631951) | gut metagenome | biome: gut microbiome; feature: rumen; material: fiber-attached | host: Bos | place: Iran: Karaj | collected 2018-10 | reverse complement strand
GATACTCATCCGTATCCAAGGTAAAGTCAAAATCCTCCTCCGGCGGAAAGTCCATGTCATAATGTTCGGTAAAACAGATTTCCTTTAATCCCCGCTCTATTGCGCTCTCTGCGACAGCCTCCATCGGCTCGTCAGAATCGCCTGAGTGGGAGGAATGGAGATGAAGATCAGTTACTATCATATAACCCTTACCCTCTCGGATGAGCCTTGGAATAGACCTCCCTGATATGACTGTGATTCATGACAGCATATATCTGCGTTGTGGATATATCGGAATGCCCAAGCATTTCCTGAACAGCCCTTAAGTCCGCTCCGTTCTCCACAAGGTGTGCTGCAAAGGAATGCCTTAAGGTATGAGGCGTTATATCCCCCTTTATTCCGGCCCTCTTTGCATAATATTTGATCAGTTTCCAGAAGCCCTGTCTGCTCATCGGGCTTCCCGAGCAGTTTACGAACAGGATCTTTGACTGTTTATCGTTTATCATCGTTTCCCGCGAGGACTTGATATACCGTAAAAGAGCCTCTTTCGCATTGTTTCCGAAGGGGATGACCCTCTCCTTGCTCTCGTCCCGGCACATTATATAGCACATTTTAATATTCACATCATCAAGCGAAAGATTGATAAGCTCGGAAACCCTTATCCCCGTGGCATATAAAAGCTCCAGCATTGCCTTGTCCCGAACCTCCTTCGGGGTGTCGGCGTTAGGCTGCTCCAGAAGCCTTACCACTTCCTCCATGGTAAGTATCTCGGGAAGCTTCTTTTCTATCTTCGGGGACTTAATATCCTTTGAGGGATCGGTTTTTATGAGCTCCATTTTTCTGCAGTACCCGAAAAAAGCCTTTATGGAGGCGATATTTCTGGAGACGGTAGCAGCTTTAAAGCCCTGTTCGGAAAGCGAAGCGATATAACCGGCAAGATCCTTGTCGGTTATCCCTTCCAGGTTATCTGTATCGATATTACATTCCTTCAGATACTTTTGAAGCTTAATAAGATCGCGCTTATATGATAGTTCAGTATTTTCTGAGGTCTTCTTGGTATTATGTAAATATGTTATGAATTCTGAGATTCTGGTTTCCATGCAATAAAAAAGCCTTCCATTCGTAATGTCCCGCAAAAAGCCTCCTGCAAGGACATGAAAATGAAAAACTCCCCGTCACTTGTTACATTATAATCAGAATCTTCCATATTTGCAATCTTTAAAATTCCTGTATTCCAAAGGAATAGTGCGGAAAAATCACAAAAAATACAACATATCGTCCGGATCGATTTTGTCGGTTCAATATGTTGTACTTTAGAAAAATATTATAAAAATTTCAGAATTTTACGAGGTAACATAAAAAAATCACCTGAACTGTTATGTATACCCGGTCATTAACCTGTCACAACGATGCTTTTATATGCAAGAACAGCCGCCATTGTCTTAGAATCAACAATATCACCGTTTTTTATCATTTCGGTGAGTTCCTCTACGGTAAAGGCCGAAACATCGATAAATTCATCATCATCAAGGTGCTGGCTGGTTTTTTCGAGATTTCTTGCGAGGTAGATATCTATCTTCTCATTACAGAAGGCTACGGTTGTATAGAGGGAAATCAAAAAAGAAACATCGCTCTTTTTTGCCCTGTAGCCTGTTTCCTCCTCGAGCTCTCTCCAGGCACAGTCAAGGGTAGGCTCATCCGCTCCGTTTTTCCCGCCTGCCGGGATCTCCAGAGTATAATCATCTATGGCATTTCTGTACTGCCTGACCATAAGTATCCGTCCGTCCGGAAGGACAGGTACCACAGCGGCTGCTCCTTTATGTCCTATAAAATCAAAATACTCTACCCTTCCATCCGGCAGCTGCATCGTGTCGCGGTAAAAATTAACTATCGACCCCCTGTGAACCAGTGTTCTTTCCATTCTTTCAGCTCTGGGAAGCATTTCCTCTCCTCCTTTTTAATGTAAATACAAAGTTACCATTCACGGCCCTGCCTTAAATCGACATTGAGAAGGCTTGCCTTCTCAATGTCGCACGCGCGGGCCGCGTCCGGCGCAAGCCGGAAACTTTCCTTTCGCGGCCCTGCGCATAAAAAACATGAAGCCCTAAATTTTTCAAAAAAACTTAGAGCTTCACTTCTTCCTATCTGTTTACCTCGCATAATCAGTGACACGACTCTCCCTGATAACATTAACCTTTATCTGTCCGGGATAATTCATCTCAGCCTCGATCTGTTTACTGATATCTCGAGCCATAAGCACCATATCGTCATCACTGACCTGATCAGGAATAACCATGATCCTGACTTCTCTGCCCGCCTGAACGGCAAAGGACTTCTCAACTCCTTTATAGGAATTTGTAATATCTTCTAATTGTTTTAATCTGTTAGTATATGCATCCAAGGTCTCTCTTCTCGCACCCGGTCTTGCCGCAGAAATAGTATCCGCCGCCTGTACCAGACATGCTATGAGAGATTGTGGCTCAACATCACCGTGATGTGATTCCACAGAATTTATAACAACCGCTGATTCCTTAAATTTTCTGCATATCTCGACGCCAAGCTCTATATGAGAGCCTTCTTTCTCATGATCCACCGCCTTGCCTATATCATGAAGCAAGCCGGCGCGTTTGGCAAGCCTTATATCCACTCCTATCTCTGCGGCTAACAGTCCGCAAAGCAGCGATACCTCGATGGAATGCTTAAGAGCATTCTGTCCGTAGCTGGTTCTGTATTTCATCCTTCCCAAAAGCTTTACGAGCTCGGGATTGAGTCCATGCACTCCGGTCTCCAGAGTCGCGGCTTCTCCCTCTTCCCTGATGGTATTCTCGACCTCTTTCTGTGCCTTTTCTACCATCTCCTCGATCCTTGCGGGATGGATACGTCCGTCCACAATAAGCTTTTCGAGAGCAATCCTTGCGATCTCCCTTCTGACGGGATCGAAGGCTGACAAAACAACAGCTTCCGGAGTATCATCTATGATAAGATCCACTCCTGTCATGGTTTCGAGGGTTCTGATGTTTCTTCCCTCTCTTCCGATGATCCTTCCCTTCATATCATCACCGGGAAGCGGAACAACGGAAATCGTGGTTTCGGCAACATGGTCGGCCGCGCACTTCTGAATGGCGTTTACTACATATTCTCTGGCCTTCTTGTTTGCCTCTTCTCTTGCCTTCTGGTCAAGTTCTTTGACAAGCACAGCGGTTTCATGCTTGACATCGTCCTCGACAATTTTTAAAAGATATTCCTTTGCCTGTTCGGAGGTAAGTCCGGAAATTCTTTCCAATTCCTGTACACGTTGTTCATTAAGCTTGGAAACTTCTTCCCTCTGCTTATTCAGCGCCTCTTCCTTCGCCTGTAAAGCCGCCTCCTTTTTTTCGATGGCGTCAGTCTTCTTGTCTACATTTTCCTCTTTCTGCTGTAGTCTGCGTTCCTGACGTGAGAGCTCGGCCCTTCTCTCCTTGGTCTCTCGTTCAAGCTCATTCTTGGTCTTGATCGATTCCTCCTTTACCTCAAGAAGTCCCTCTCTCTTCTTTTCCTCCGCAGTCTTAAGGGCGTTGTCGATGATCTCGCGGGCTTTCTGTTCCGCACTGCCCATCTTCTGCTCATCGTCCTTAATCCTTGCGGCGTAGCCGGCCTTGTAAGCTAAAAAGCCTACAACGATAAGAAGAACCACTGTGATAAGAACAAATACAACGATCTTCACAGGGCACCTCCTTATTTAGTTTTCATTGTACAATTTTATATATCCGGACTTCTCCCTGGGGGAAACAGCCCGAAACAATAAATACCATATTATAAAAAAATACAATAAAATGATTTTATACTTTTAAGATGCTTATGTCAAGATTCTTCTCAAAACCTTTTCAACCTTTGAAACCGCAAACCCCTTCCGATACATTGATGCAAACAGCTTATTTCTCTCATCTTCCGACAGCTCATCCGCGGAAGGATATTTTTTTCTGATAAGCCTTTCGATAGTCTCCTCTTCGGTGAGATCATCAATAAAGCCTTCCTCATAGGCCTGAGAAAACGCTTTTTCGATATCATCACCTGAGATACCCTTTTCCGAGAGCTTATGGCTCAGGCTAAGCCTGCTCATACGCTGTGAAGAAAGCCTAATGTAATTAAACGCAAATCTCACATCGTCCAGATATCCGAAATCTTTAACGTAGCTAATGGCGTCATCCGCCAGCTCCTCACTGTAGCCGGCCCCGGAAAGCTTTCTCCTTAAGTCTCTCTCTGTCAGATCCCTCCTCTGCAGCTGCTTCATTGCATAAAGCCTGGCCTGTTTTACGTTCTTCTCTTTTTCAGTCTTTTCGTTTTCGTCCTTTTCTGTCACGCTCATCAGTCTTTCCCTGCCGCCGCAGCCGCCCCGCTCTTCCGGGAAGCATCGGTATTATCAGTCTGAGCAGCCGTATCCTCGCTCCCTGTATCAGCCTCGGAAGCAAAGAAATGATTCCTTACCTTTGTCTCACCCTCCGCGCGGACCTCGGGATGCTCATCGAGATAAAGCTTTGCGTTTTCCCTTCCCTGGCCTATCTTCTGGCCCTCATAGGCGTACCAGGCACCGGATTTATTTATAACATCAATGCCAGCCGCAAGGTCAAGGATATCCCCGGTGGTAGAGATCCCGGTGCCGAACATGATATCGAACTCTGCTTCCTTAAAGGGAGGCGCAACCTTATTCTTGACCACCTTGACCCTGGTACGGTTTCCTATGACCTCACCGCCCTGCTTGATGGACTCTATCCTTCTTACATCCAGGCGGACAGAGGAGTAGAACTTAAGCGCTCTGCCGCCGGTAGTGGTTTCGGGATTCCCGAACATTACGCCTACCTTTTCACGCAGCTGGTTGATGAACACTACGGTGCAGTTCGTCTTGCTGATCACCGCGGTAAGCTTCCTGAGGGCCTGGGACATGAGCCTTGCATGAAGACCCACGTGAGAATCTCCCATATCCCCGTCGATCTCAGCCTTGGGCACGAGAGCGGCTACAGAGTCCACCACGATAATGTCAATGGCCCCGGAGCGCACCATGGTCTCCGCTATCTCCAGCGCCTGCTCTCCGTTATCAGGCTGGGAAATATAGAGATTATCTATATCAACGCCTATATTGGCGGCATAAACGGGATCCAGCGCATGCTCCGCATCTATGAAGCCGGCTATCCCGCCGTTCTTCTGAACCTCCGCTATCATATGAAGGGTCAGGGTCGTCTTACCCGAGGATTCCGGTCCGTATACCTCCACTACCCTTCCCTTTGGGATACCGCCGATCCCGAGGGCTATGTCCAGGCTCAGCGAGCCCGTCGGTATGGTTTCCACGTTCAGGTTCTTTCGGTTATCTCCGAGCTTCATCACGGAGCCTTTTCCGTACTGCTTCTCAATCTGCGCAAGCGCCGCGTCCAATGCTTTTATCTTTTCTTCTCTTTCCATTTTCAAATCTCCTTATTTCATCCCCTGACATCATCGAACTTATGTTCGTAAATGATGATAAAACATATGTTCGATAATGTCAAGCATATTTTTACATAAAAAAGTACAATTTACCCATACCAAAAGCACAGGCACCTTGTACCATCCACTTCAGGCTGCATCTTCGGACCCTTCTATAAACGCATACCTGCAATATTCACTTTTTCAGATCATCCATGCCCTCACAGTTTTCAAACTGTGAACACAAACGACCGCGAACCCAAGTATAACACGGCCACTCCCCAATGTAAACCAATATTTCATAGTTTTCAGAGCGATCGCCTGAACCATTAGTAACTATAAAGAGGCTCACACCTCAAAATTCTTCTCACTGTAATACTTCAGGACACAGCGTCTGATAAGCGAGAGGGCCTCCGTAACAGCCTGTTCCCTTATCTGGTTTCTGTCGCCTCCGAAATGGCATTCCTTCGTCACTATCTTTCCCTTGATGCAGCAGCCTACAAAAACCGTTCCCACCGGCTTCTCATCGGTGCCGCCGTCAGGCCCCGCGGTTCCGGAAACCGCAACGCAGATATCCGCCTTGGAGAAAAACGCGCCACCCTTTGCCATCTCCCTGACCGTCTCAGCGCTGACAGCGCCGTACCTTACAAGAGTGGACTTTTTAACCCCCAGCCTGCTCCTCTTGGCCTTGTTGGAATAGGTGATAAAGCCTTCCTTGAACACCTCGGAGATCCCCGGCATATCTACCAGTCTTGCCGCGATCATCCCACCGGTGCAGGATTCCGCGGTAGACAGAGTCAGGCTGTTGCTGCGCAGAAGATCAAAAACAGTCCTTGCAAGGCTCGTATCCCTGTCAAGGGCATAGATCTTCTCAGAAAACCGGCTCTTAATCTCCTTGACAACGGGCTTTGCGATCTTTTTCGCGCTCTTGTCACCCTCCGCTTTTGCGGAAACTGTGATATGTATCTCCCCGTTATAAAATTTCATATCCATTGAAGGATTTTTCCCGGAGATCAGATCACGCGTAAGATTTCCGGCCTCATCCATAGTGATCCCGCAGATCTTGAATATCTGTTCATAGCTCTCCTGATCCTTTTCGGGAAGCCCGTCACGCATCTCCTCTCCTGATTCCTCTTTCATATCCCTCTCAGATATCCTTTCCTGCTCCTTTTCCTTTTTATCCTCTTTATGTCCCATAAAGACCTCTCTGCCCTTATATTTCCGCCTGTGCGGCCGCCCCAAATACCGGTCAAACGGTATTTGATTTATCCCGCACAGCCCTATTTATTTCTGCTTCTTCATGACCCCTTTATTTTTCATGATATAATCGATCAGGGAAACGACAGTCATTATCACCGCGATGGCCGTGACTATCTTTGTGAGCACCTGGTATACCGGCCAGTCGATATCCACCATAAGCATTATGATCATCGCCATCTGAAAGACCGTCTTGAACTTACCGTACATGCTGGCGGCAATGACCACCCCGTTATCTGCGGCAATAAGCCTGAAGCCGCTGATGATGAACTCCCTTGCGATGATTATGACCACTATCCACGCAGGCAGCTTCCCCAGCTCCACAAAGCAGATGAGGGCCGAGCACACCAGGAGCTTGTCCGCCAGAGGATCCATAAACTTGCCGAAATCCGTGACCAGGCCGTATTTTCTGGCTATCCTTCCGTCAAACCAGTCGGTAAGGCTCGCTATTATAAATATCGCAAGGGCAATATATGAGGAAGCCTCACCGCAAACATCGGTCAGGAGAAAAAAAACAAAGAACGGTATGAGGATCATCCTGAACACTGTCAGTTTATTCGGCAAATTCATACAACATCTCCAATAAGATCATAATTATCGGCGTCCGTAACGACCGCCTCCACAAAGCTTCCGCTAACCAGCTCTCTTTCCGAGTTAACAAAGATCATCCCGTCGACCCCGGGTGCATCCATATAGGTTCTTCCTACATAAACCCCTTCATCCGCAAGCCACCCCTCTATGAACACCTTAAGCCTGCGGCCCTTCTGCGCCTTCGCCTTTTCAAAGGCTATCTCGCGCTGAAGCTCCATAAGCTCATCTCTCCGCCTTTGAGCGATCTCTTCGGGAACCTTCGCTGGAAGCTGTGCCGCCCTTGTCCCCTCCTCTTCAGAGTAGGTGAAAACACCCAGCCTGTCAAACTCCATTTCATCACAGAAATTATAAAGCTTAACAAAATCCTCCTCGGTCTCTCCCGGAAAGCCTGAGATAAGGGTGGTCCTGATCGCTATGTCCGGGATCCTCGTACGAAGCTTCTCAATAAGCTCCCTGAGCTTTTTTTCATCGGTCCTTCGCCCCATGGCCTTCAGGATATCATCGGAGGCATGCTGGATTGGAATATCCAGATAATGGCAAACCTTCGGCTCGCTCTTTACGGTCTCGATGAGCTCGTCCGTGATCTCCTCGGGATAGCAGTACATAAGCCTTATCCATTCGATGCCGTCTATGGCGGCAAGCTCTCTTATAAGCTCCGGAAGAAGCTTTTTCCCGCCAAGGTCCATGCCGTAAACCGTGGTCTCCTGGGCAACAAGAATAAGCTCCTTTACGGACAATGCAGCCAGGCGTCTTGCCTCATCCAAAAGCGCCTCCATCGGAAAAGACCGGTAACTTCCCCTCATAAAGGGGATTATACAGTAGGTACAGCGTTTATCGCAGCCCTCCGCTATCTTAAGGAAAGCGTAATGCCCTCCCGTTGAGAGCAGCCTTTCACCGGTGATCTGAGGCGAACGGTTGATATCCTTCAGTATGAAGCTTTTTTCTCCCTCAAGGACAGAGTCGATCACCCTGCCTATCTCATCGTAGGCAGTGGTTCCCACAACCGCGTCCACCTCCGGAAGCTCCTTCTTTATCTCTTCGGAATACCTCTGGGCAAGGCAGCCCGTAACGATCAGCGCCTTACATCTGCCGCCTCGTCCTCCGCCCGTCTTGTACTCCCCCAGCTCGATTATGGTATTTATGCTTTCTTCCCTGGCATCACCGATAAAAGCGCAGGTGTTGACGATAATGATATCCGCCTCGGACTCGTCATCCGTAAATTCAAGACCTCTTTTAAAAAGAAGCCCCGTCATTTCCTCCGAGTCCACCAGGTTCTTATCGCAGCCAAGAGAAACCATCAAAAGCTTCATTACGCTTCTTCACTGTCCTCGTCGGAAACTATCTTGATAATACCCTCATTAAGCTCCTCGACCGCAACGGACAGAGGCTTCTTGTCCCAGGCCCCGTTAATGGGCGTAGGCTCGCCGTCTATAAGCTGTCTGGCTCTCTTTGCGGTTGCCATGACTATGGAGTAACGGCTGTTTACAACGGGATGTTCTCCCTCCTCGACCTCCGAATTGACCACCTTCATAAGATCACTGTATGATGGATGCAGCATTTTTATTCCTCCTGATCATATATTGTTACTCATCTATTATGGGCAGATTTTGCGCCTGTAATATCTGACTTGCGGACAACAGTCTAACCGGCTATTCACAGCCTTCGTGCCTGTGATAGTGTCTTTACTTAATTAGTTTCCTGCGCCGCAAAGGCCTTAAGCCCCTTTTTCATCTCCTCTATCCTTGAACCGCTCCTTGACACCTTAAAATGCTCAGAGCGGATTATCTCGTGAACCCTTTTGACGCAGGCGTCGAGCTCATCGTTTATCACGAGGTAGTCGTACCTTTCTATAAACTCAGCCTCCTCGCAGGCCCTGTTCATCCTCTTAAGGATGACCTCCTCGGTCTCCGTTCCCCGGGTTTTAAGCCGGTTATATATCTCCCCGGCCTCCGGCGGCATAATGAACAGAAGAAGGGTATCCGGATATTTTTCCTTTACGATGAGAGCTCCCTTTGTCTCTATCTCAAGGATGACATCCTTTCCCCGGGAAAGCTCCTCCTCCACATAGCTTCTGGGAGTTCCGTAATAATTGGATACATACTTTGCATGCTCCAGAAGCTCGTCATTTTCTATCATGCGCTCAAATTCCTCAACGCTGACGAAGAAATAATGCTTTCCGTTCTCCTCTCCCTCTCTCGGGGCTCTGGTCGTTGCGGAAATGCTAAGGGAATAATCGTCATAGCCCGACAGCAGCTCCTTCATCACCGTGCCCTTTCCGGAGCCCGCAAAGCCTGATACCACTATCAAAATACCCTTTTCTGACATATCCCACCTCACTCGATATTCTGAACCTGCTCTCTTACCTTCTCGATCCCGGTCTTCAGATCTATGGCCCGGTCGGAGGTGGCAAGATCATTGGCTTTAGAGAGGATGGTGTTGGCCTCCCTGTTCATCTCCTGCGCTATGAAATCAAGCTTCCTGCCCACTCCGCCACCATCCTTAAGGTTCTTAAGCATGGCATTGATATGGCTCTTAAGCCTTACCAGCTCCTCATCCACGCAGATCTTATCCGCATAGACGGTCACCTCCGTAAGGATCCTGGAATCATCTATGGAGGTATCCGCCACAAGCTCCTTGACCTTCTCATAAAGCTTCTGGCGATATTCCTCAAGGATCGCCGGAGCCCTCTTCTCAATATAATCGACATCGGAGAGCATCTCCTGAAGCTTCGCCTCGATGTCCTTTCTTAAGTTCTCACCCTCCCGTATCCTTGAATCAACAAAATCGGAAAGAGCAGCTCTCAGCGCCTTCTCAAGCCCGCTCCAGAGTTCATTCTCATCCACATCCTGCTCTTCAAGGGTAAATATCTCCGGATATCTTGAAAGCCTTGAAACGGTCACATCATTCTCGAGAGAGAACTCTTCCGCCATGCGTTTCAGATACTCCATATATGAGGCAGCCACGTCTTTATTATACCTGACGCAGACATTATTCTCAGTGTAATCCTCACAGGTGATATATACGTCTAATTTCCCTCTTTCGGTATACTCCCTTATCACGCCCCTCATAGAGGCTTCAAAAATGCTGAGCTTCTTGGGCATCTTCAGATTAATATCCAGATACCTGTGATTAACCGATTTCAGCTCAATGGTGATCTTTCTATCGGCATCCGATACCTCACCCCGCCCAAAGCCCGTCATGCTTTTTATCATTCTTACAATCTCCTCAGACAGATGACCTGTTAAATTCTATTATAAATTCCGCCGCCCTAAATGTAAACCCGTATTCCGTTTATCCCCGGCTCAAGCCCTGTTACCATTATTCTGTGTTTTGGTCAGGTATGCGCGAAGATCGGCAACATCGTAATGCAGCTCGATCCCGCTCCTGGTATTAGTCCTGTAAAAATCCGCCATGATGCGGTTTATGATCTGCCGGATGATATCCTCCTCCAGCCCCACCAAAAGGGCGATATGCTGAACATTGCTGTAGCGCATCTCGAAATCGTTTCCGCGGATCGATACCCTCACGGACCTCTCCAGAAGCCCCATTATCTCGTTTCTCTCCTCGATGTCCATGGGATCCTCTCCGGTCCATCTTAAGGAGAACAGCACTATGTATACCTTCTCCCGGCCGTTCTTCACAAGGATACTCACGGTATCGTAAAGGGTTTCAATGTCCGGTACATGATCGAGGCTTGTATTCCTGCCCTTATCCGCCAGATATTCGATAAGGTACTTAAGATCGGCGGAGTTTGCCACCGCCACGTCGTCATCCTCGTTAACATCGATCCTGTGGTAGAAAAAGCTCCCCTCCCCGTATTGCTTGGCCACAAAGAGAGCCTTGCCCGCATTCTGATAAAGAACCATTACCCTGTCCTTCTCCGTAGCTACCTGGGTTATCCCGATAGATACAGAAAGCAGGTCATAGGCGGGATCCCCGGATGCTATTTCGCGCATGCCGGCTTCAAAGCTTTCTGCCACCGCTATCGCGTCTTCCTCCTCCTCGACATCCGGGAAGTATGCAACGAATTCATCCGGTCCGAAGCGGCTGACGGTTATGTTTTTGGCCAGCTTTTTTATCTCCTCCGCGGTGATGCTTAAATACCTGTCTCCCCTGGCAAAGCCTTCCCTCTCGTTGACCCTCCTGAAATTATCGAGGTCAAAGACAAAAATCGAGCCCTTGCCGTATTTTGCTATCTCGTTCTGTATGAACCGCATCCCGTGCTCCCGGCTCATGGTGCCCGTAAGCTCATCGAAATGGATATCCTCGATGGCAGTCTCCTCTGCCTTGTCAATGACACGGGTAAGGATCTTCGTCGCCTGCTTTATCTCAAAGGATTCATCGTCCATATCGGGCCTCGGCATCCTGTTTTCCTTGATAAGCCTGAGCAGGACATCGCAGGCCTCGGGATCGAACTGTTTCCCGCGGCCGTTCTCAAACTCCTCCAGAACTCTGTCATAATCCAGATGCTTTCTGTATACACGATTGGAGGTCATGGCATCAAAGGCATCCGCCACCCCGATGATCCTTGCTATCTTCGGGATATCCTCTCCCATGAGGTTTTCGGGATAGCCCAGTCCGTCATAACGCTCATGATGATATTTGGCGCCCACATCCAGGTCACTGATCATGGTAATGTCCTTAAGGATATCCCCACCGGTGACCGTATGCTCCTTCATAAGCTGGTACTCTTCGGGAGTAAGCTTCCCGGGCTTATTGAGGACATTATCCGGAACTCCTATCTTTCCGATGTCATGCAGCAGACCGATAAACCTGATGTCCCTCAGGTCATCGCCCGTATAGCCCATTTCGGCGGCTATGGCCACTGAGTACTCCGAAACCCTCCTGCTGTGACCTCTGGTATATTCGTCCTTCGCATCGATGGTATTTGCTATGGTCATGATGGTCTGCATCGCCATCTCCCTAAGCTCCTCATTTTTCCTGAGAAGATCCTGGGAATACCTTCCAAGCTCGGCGTTCATGGCCTCAAGCTTCTGTGCCTGAGAAAAAAGCTCCTCCTTCTGTTTGATTATCTCATTGTTGTATTCCCTGTTCTTCTCGTAGATCTCCCGGTAAAGAACGGTTGCAAGATAGAGCCCGATATAACAGAAGAACAGCACAAAGAGCCTTATCCTTATGTCCCTGTCAAACAGATCCTGTATCTCTCCGTTGGAATATTCCGTGATCAGTGCCGCAAGGTTGAGCACCAGTGAAATGACTCCGCTGAAGATGATGAGCGAGGGGGTATGGTAAAGAACCAGAAGCGACAGCATGGGAAGGATATAGGTCCACACATCGTTGGTATTTGCGGTAAACAGGACAAAGCCGTACATGACAGAGAAACAGGCAACAATAACAAAACGCAGCCTCTCGCTGTCGGGGTCCTTAAGATACATGAACATGGGAATGATCATGGGGATAACAGCAGCGGCGCTGAAGGCCGCCACATAGGACGGTGTCCGAAAGCCCCTGAAGACCTCCATCACATACATTAAGAAAAGAATGACAACAAATACCGACCAGCCGACAAGCAGCGCCTTATTTGTTCGTCTTGATTCTGAAAGCATATTACACACTCCCTTTGGTTAACGGGGATCTATTCAAACATCTTCTGTTTTCTGCCGATCATCTCATCGATCTTTTCGATATAGAGATTCACATCCTTTACGTTGTCACAACGCTCGATGAGGCCTGTGGGCTCGCCGCTTTCCGGGTCGAAATGCACCCTCTTTGAAACAGTTCCCGTGCCGAGAGCCACGATGTCCTGGATCTCTTCCATGATCAGCACATTATAGATGCCGTATTTGCCGTCCCGTGCAAAGCCGATATTCTCAAAATTCCCCGCCATGTTCTTCTGACGGTACAGATAGTAGGGAAACAGCCCCATATCCCTGCATCTTTTAATGGCAAGCTCCATCATCTCGGGCGTATTGACGCTTTTAAGCGCCTCATGCTCCTTAAGGTATCCGCTCATGCCCGCGGCCCGTTTGATAGCCATGGAATGGACGGTCACCGAATCCGGCCCCAGCCTTTCTATCTCATCAAGGGTTCTTTCCTCCATGGCGATGTCCTCGCCCGGAAGCCCCAGGATAAGGTCCATGTTGATATTGTCAAAGCCCTCTTCCCTTGCAAGATAAAAGCTCTCCCTGACCTGATCGATGCTGT
>JAEEGL010887232.1_pt1 | contig 13425 bp, 4 predicted proteins | sample 9134231 | NCBI WGS metagenome assembly JAEEGL01 (sample SAMN16246548, study PRJNA631951) | gut metagenome | biome: gut microbiome; feature: rumen; material: fiber-attached | host: Bos | place: Iran: Karaj | collected 2018-10 | reverse complement strand
TTACTTCTTTTGTTTTTATTATTGTATATTGAAGATTAGTATATGATTTATCTATTGTAGAATTCCATTTTCTTACTGAATATATTAAATATAAACCATCTGGTGATAAAATTGGAGATGATATTCTATTCATTTCTTGAAATTCTATAAAACTAAATGGAGAATAATTTGTGATGATATTTATGAAGAATATTATGAAAAGGGTTATTTGGTATATCTTCATATTTTTTTTATATATTATTTATTTTTCAATTACTTTTTATCATTTATTTTATAAATTCATTAACTTTAAATTTTTTATTAATAATTATTTTTTTTTATAAATATAAATTTTTAGCATTTAGGGAAATATATAAAATTAAAGAAATGTAATAAAATGAATTTTAATACAATTGAATTTCTTTTTTAGATTAAAAAGAATGAAATTTAAATCTTATTTATTTAATGTAGAAATTATTAAAGATAATATATTTGATTTAATTATTAATCAGACTAATAGACTATTTTAAAAGATTCAAAATTCTTTTCTTTTTTTATTTTAATTATATTATTAAATGAATATTCATAAATAAAAACAATATAATTTTTTTATATATTGTGAAACATTTTACCAAAAGTAAATTAATAATTATCTATGAGGAATATTAATATAATTTATTTTATATATTTTATAATCATGCTTTTCACTGCTTTTATAAAAATTCATTTTATCAATAAATTTTGACTTAAATAATTTTTAATTATTTATTAAAAATAAATTTCTCTTGTTTTTTTTATTTTTTACTTTCTTTATTTTTTTAAAATAATTTAAAAATGAATAAATTCTTTTCATAAAAAACATATTTCTATTAAAAAAAGTTGAATCATTTTTTATAAAATTAATAAAAATTATAAATCACAATATTTTTAAAAATTAATTCTATTAAAGTAAAATCAATAATTATGTTAAAATTATCTCTTCAACTTCATCCTCTTGAGCAAAATAATAAGTTAAAGTAACTATCCCATTTCTTTTATCTGTTTCAACTTTAGGTTTACTACTTGTAATAAGTCCATCACAAATTGCAAAAGTTAATTGAAATCTAAATTCACCTTCTGTTAAGTTTTTATCTAAAATTTTCTCATTGCTATCAACAGGTAATTCAATTCTTCCAAAATAAGTAAAAATATAATTTCCACCACCAACATTTATTTTCCATTTAACTTCTTCTGAAATTAATCCTGGCAATTCAATTAAAATTTCCATTCTATCTTTATATCGTCTATAACTATATGAAGGTTCAATTATCTTTCCATAAAAATTAGAAAGTCCTATTTCATTTATAAAACACTTTTTAAAAATAATATCTTCTCTTGTTTCATTAATTTTCAATTTTCTTTTATTTTCATCATATTCAATTTTTTCAATTTCAATAGGTTTTTCCAAATAAATCCCTGATTTCATTGATAAATATTTTTTAAAAGATTCAATAATATCAAAATTTTTAGTAAATGTTTCTGTAATTATTTGTTTTCTTAAAAATTGAATTGTACTATCATTATAATAATCACCTGCTTCACTTCCTTGTTTTGCCATTATTAAATGTATTATATTTGCTTTTTCATTCATTGATTCTATTGATTCTTGATAATAAATATTATTTCTTTTATCATCATTTTCACCAATTATATTTATTTCTTTTAAATTATTAAATGTAATTGATTTTAAAATTGTATCTTCAATTATTTTTTTAGCACTTTCAATTGTTTCTATAAACATTAAATTATGAATAATAAAAATATTTTTTTTATTCCCTTCCATTAATTTAATTCTATTTATTAACTTTTGATCATCATTTGTTAATTGTCCAACAATAACAAGTAAAATATTAGAATTATTATAAATAAATTCTTGAAGAAAATTTTCAGTTGCAATTTTATCTCTTGCTAATTCACTGACAAATTCAATATCATAAATATTATTTGATGATTCATTTTCCATATTCTCATTTTTAACTAATGGAGCTTCACTTCCTGCAGAATCAAGAATAATAAGAGATCTAAATTCAATTTTTGGATATTTCACAGAAATTCCTTTAGTTGTAACTGAATATCCTCTTGGTAATTCTTCATTTGATATTAATGATAGAATATATGATTTACCTTTATTTGCATTTCCTATTACTCCTATTATTGTTGCATTTTGAGTTTTTCTTTTATTATAATTTTCATATCCTTTATCTGAAAATATAACATCAAATCCTTTATCTGTTACACATGCTTCTTTTAATGAATCAAAATCTATTATTGTATCATAAAATTCTGTTGGATCTATATTATTATATTTTGTTGTATGTAAATTATCATCGTTGTTCATCTAATTGTTTTAATCTAAATATTCAATTTAACTATTTAACAATTAAATATTTTTTTGATTAATATATAATAAATTAATTAAATATTAATTTAATTTTTGTTTTCATAATGTTTTATTTCTTTTATAAATTATTTAAATGATTAAAATAATATTATCATTAATATAATAATTATATGGTGATATTTTAAAAATTATTATTTCTTTTTTCTATTTTTGTTTTGTTATTCTTTCCTTTATTTTTTGCTTTTTTTCTTTTAATTTTTCATTTTAACATTTTTAATTAAAAAAGTTATCTTCAAAAAAATCCAAAAATTTAAAAGGAAAAGTCAAATTTTAAATAAAATGATTAAATGAAAATATTGAATAATATATTTTATAAAGGAAAATAAAAAATTATTATGAAAACAAAAAAAAATTGAAAAAAGTTGTAATCATAAAAAAAAATAGTGAGTAATTTTAAAATAATATATATTTACTGATAAAATATAAAATAAATAATAGTAAAAAAAGTAATTAATGAATTGTATAATATTACATTGAAATAATAGTATAAATAAAAATGATGTTTTAATTATGAAAAAAATGGAAGTTGCAATATATTTTATATTTTCTTATATTACAAGAAAAAAAATTAGATAAAAATATTAGAGATGGATTTAAAATAATTATTAAAAATATGAATTATTTTTTGAAAACTATAATGTTAATTTGTTCATAAAAAAAAATTAAGTAAAAAATTAAATTATTATTAAATAAAAGGATTAAGGGTAAAAGATAAGTATTAAAGATATATTTTATTTAATGAAATCAATGAATATATTAATTGATGATATTGGAATATCATAATAATAACTATTTTGATTTATTATATTAATAGATAATAATTGAAAAAAAAGAATACTCTATAATAATAATTGAATAATAATAAATTCAAAAATAAAATAACAAAATATAATTAATTTAATAAATATATTATAATAAGAATTAATATTATTTTATTATAAATCCAATAATTTTTGAATATAAACTCTTTATTTTCATAAATAATCTATAACTTATTAACATAAATTATTTTTCATATAAATAAATATTAAAAATAAGATTTATCATATTATTTTAGATATAAAATAAAAATTGTAAAAATACTAGTTTTAAACTTATGAAATTTTTTAATCTTTCTATTTTTTATAAAAAATTTAGATTGAGTATTAATATTAATTTATATTATAAAATTTTTTATTAACAAAAAAAAAATTAAATTAAAATGAATAAAATTTTTAATATCAAATTAAGTTAAAAAACAAAAATAAATATAAATATAAATATATAAAAAATTATATATGAATATTAAACATACATTTAAAAATTAAAAAAAACAATTTATATTTTTTAAACAATTTATTTTTTATCATCATTAATTTTAAATTGACCAATATCTAAAGGAAGTCTTTGAGATAATCTATTATCAGTATTTGGAATACCATTAAAAATTCTTTTATTACTTTGTGAAGAAGGAGGTTTACCAATTAAAATTTGAGGTAAACTAATTGTTACCTTTTCTTTTTCATTATTATTATTATTTAATTGAAAAGACTTTTGACTATTTAAATTTTTATTATTATTATTTAAATTACAATTATAAGTTGGTAATAATTCATTTAATTTATTTATTTTAGTATTTTCTCTTTCTTTTTCCATAATTACTATTTCATCTATTTTCTTTAATGAAGGGATTAATTTAATTAAATTTTCTCTATAATCATCAATTTTTGATATTGGATTTCCTTTTAATTTTATTTCTATTAAATATTTTAAATTTGATAATTGTTTTAAATAATTAATATCTTCTATTTTATTATCTTGAGAAGATAAATATTTTATTGCATTAAAATTTATTAATCCATTTATATTTTTTATTAAATTATCATCACAAATAAAACTTTGAAGAGAAGGTAAGTCACCAATATATTTTTTTTCAACATTATCAATTTTATTATGTGAGACATCTAAATAAATTAAATTATCCATATTATTTAAAGAATCAATTTTTGAAAAGTTATTATTTCTTAATATTAATATTTTTAAATTTTTTAAATATTGAATTCCATTTAAATTAACTATTTGATTATTGGACATTACCAACTTTTCTAAAATTGGTAAACCCATTATTCCTTTTCCATTTATTATTTTATCTCTCTTTGTTATTACTTCAACAAAATTATTAAATTCAAAATTAAGTTCTTTTAAATTTGGTAAAGAACCAAAAATAGAAAATGTTTTAAAATTATTTTTTGATATATTTAATTTTCTTAATTTAGGATAATTATCTTTTGAAAAAAGATTAAATTGATCTTTTAATTTTAAATTAGATAAATCTAATTCAAGAACATTTCTAGTATTATAATTTTTTCCTAATCTCTTTTCTAAAATATAACCAGTTAATCTTCCAGCAAAAAAAATTTTTGATTTATATTTTTCAATCTCATCAATTATAATTCTATTAAATATTTTTAATTTAGGACAATTCTCAATCATTATTATTCTTAATTCTTCATTATTATTACATACTTCATTCCCATATAAATCTATTGTTTCAATTTCTTTTAGTTTTTCTAATTTATAACATTCTTTTATATTATTAATATTATTTCCACTTAAATAAAGTTCATTTAATTTTGATAATTTGATTATTTCATCTAATTGTTCTATCTTATTATATTCTAAATTTAACCATTCTAAATTATTACAATTTGATAAATTATCTAATTCTTTTAATTCATTATTACTTAAATCTAATTTTTTTAAATTTTTTGGCAAATTTTCAATTTTAAAAATCTTATTATTTTGAATAAATAATTCTATTAAATTTTCAAATTGTAATAAATTATTAATTTTTTGAATCTTATTTAAATTTAATATAAGAACTTGAATATTTTTTCTTCCATTTATATTCGGAATAGAAAGTAATTTTTTTTTTGATAAATCTATAGTTTTTAATGAGGTATTTAGATTAAATTTTTCTCTAAAATAAAAATTATTGCAAAAATTTAAATATTTATCAGAATAAGAATATTGATTATAAACATATTTAAAATTTAAAATTTCATTTTCAACAATATTTAAATCTTGAGTAATTTTTAATGGTACATCTTTAGAATTTTTAAATCTAATATATTTTTCATATTCATCAATAATGTAAATTTTATCTTCTTGACTTAAATAATAATTTGAAGGATTAAAACAAAAAGTTTGCTCACAAAAACAATCATATGGATTAGCAAAAAATTTAAAAAATAATAAAGAATTAAATTGTTTTAAAATTAAAACTACATATGAAAAATCATTAATATTATTAAAAGTTATATCTATATTATTTACATTATTTGTAGTTTCTTTTGGTTCATATATAATAGTCTTTATTTCATTATGAGATAAATCAATTTCTTTCACATTTGGAAATAGTTGACAAATAAATGCTAAATTAATTGATTCCAAATGATTTTTTGCTAAAATAATTTTTTCAATTTTTTTTGTAAATACTAAGATTGTTGAATTTGCTTTACTTAAATTATGAATTTGATTTAATAATTCATTTAAATGTAAATCAGTATATTCATTATTAAATAGATTTAAAGATTTTATTTTATTTAAATTTAATTTTTCATTTTCATTTGTTGAAAAAAAAGAATTTTTAAAAGTTTTTTTTAATTGTGTAAATGTTATTTCATTAATTTCATCATTTCTAACTTCAATTTCTTTTTTAAAATCTTTCACATTACAATTAAAACATTTTAATAAATAATTTAAAATACTATTCTTTGCAAAAAAAATAAAATTATCATCTAAATCATCAATACTAATAAATTGTTTAAAAAAATATTTTGTAACCATTTCTTTAGAAAAAAACTGTTTGTTTCCTTCAGAGCATAAATCTTTACAACAACATTCAAATTTATTTCCATATTTACTAGAAATATCTATTTTTTCATCAAAAGAAGAAAGAATAATTTCTTCATTTTTATTATTATTTTCAATATTATAATATTCATATTCAACTATATATATTGGCTCAACTGCTCCTTCTATTTTATAATAAAAAAATGATGAATTGTGTTCATTCAATAATTGTAATTTTAAAATATCATTTTTACTATTTAATGATTTTATTTCATTAATTACTTCATCAATAGAATTAAATTTTTTTTCAGTTTTAAATTCTTCTATCATTGAATCAAAATTTATACATTTACATATTATAATTATAAAATTAGTATTTTTTTTATTGTTATTTATAAAAAATTGATCTAATAAAGAAATATTATCGGTTAAAATTATTTCTTTTTCATTTTCTTGTTTTTCAAATAAAAAATTAAAAATATATCTATATGTTAATTGTTCTTTTTTTGGTAAAATTAAAAAATAAAAATCAAAAAAATTTTGTTCAACACCAAATTTACCATTTAAATCAATTAAATTTTCATATAATGAATCAAAAATTATTTTCATTTTTTTATTATGAACTTTAAAAACTTTATTAATTTTCCTTTTTAATTTATTATTATTTAAAAATTCATTGAAATGATTTAGTTTAAATAATTCTAAACATGATTTAACCCATTTTAAATTCATATTACCTGGTTCTATTTTAAAATTTCCATATGACTCAATTTCATAAAAAGTAGTTACTATTGATAAATCATTTAAATCAGAAAGATATTGTTTAATTATTTTGAAATTTATTCCTATTTGATTAATTTCAGTTAAAAGATTTAATATTTTTTCCCTTAATATAATTAATTCTTTTTGAGAATTTGAAATTTTTAAATCAGAATTTGCTTCTAATTGTTCTTTTTCATATAATTGATATTCTAACAATTTTTGTTGTTGTGATAATACTCTTATATTATGATATTTAATACCTTTAAACAATAATTTATGAGCTTTTAATAATTTATTTATTTTTTTTGTTATTACTTTATTATCTCTAATTTTATTTTTATAAAATATAGTTTTTTTAAAATATGAATATTCAATTTCTTCTCTTTCATCAAATGTCATTTTATATTGGTCTATAATTTTTAAATTTTTAAATGAACGAATCATCATCATTCTATAATTTTGAAAATTACAAATTGGATTTTCCCCAAAATTACAATTATTTAAGTATAGAATTTTAAGTTTTTTAAATTTTTCCAATATATATATATCTTTAAAATCAGTTATACAATTTCCAGCAAGATTTAATATTTCTATTTTTTTATATTTATCAAAATCATTTGGTATATTTTCAATTAAATTACGTGCAATCCAAAAATCTTCAATATTTTCAGGTAAATTTTCAATTATTTTAATTTTATTATCACAAATCCAAAATTGTTTCAATGAAATTAATTTAGAAACTCCATCATCAATTTTTTCAATTAAATTAAAATTTAAATGTAATTTTTTTAAATTTGGAAGCAATTCCATAAATTTAATTGTTTTAATATAATTTTCATTTAAACATAAATAAATCATTGCATCTTTATTAGGAATATTTTCTATTATTGTTCCCATATCGTTTATCATATCATTTACTATTGATAATGATGTCATTTTTGTAAATTTTTGTAAATCAGTAACTTTATGAAAATCATAAAAATCTCCTAAAACAAATTCTACAAATTCTTTTTCTTCATCTTTTTCAATTTTAAGATTGTTTTGAGATTGAGAAAATGAATTTTCTTTTAATAATTGTGAACTTCTTTTTAATAATTTATTTGAAATTGTAATTTCAATATTTTTACCTGATTTATTAGTTTCAATACTCCTTAAAGAAATATTATTTGAATTAGTCATACTTCGTTTCATTATTAAAAATAAAAAAATTATTTACTTAAATACAATATTTAAAGTATTGGAAATTTTATTTTTTTTAAATAAAAAAAATTTATATTTTTTGAAAAAATTATAAAATTCTAATCTAATAATTAAAATACAAAATTTAAATCACATATATCAAATAATAAACTAGTAAATATTTATTTTAAGAAAATTAGAAAAAATATCAATTTCCATATTATTATATAATGGATAAGTATTAGATGCAATCATCCAAGTTCCATTATTTGAATTTTTATCTTCATAACCATCATTTAAAATCCAAACATTTTCATTAATTGAAAAAGTTAAAGTACATTGAATTTTAGAAATATTCATTTTTGATTCTAAAGAAATTTTACAATTATTCCCTTTTCCAATTGTAATTATTTTTTCTTTTTTTTCAAATTCAAATTTTCTATCTTCTTTTAAATTAATTAATTGTATTGAACCATTATTTAAATTAGGAATCAATTCAATAATTAAATCTCCAAATGAAATAATTTCTTTTTGTTTTATTGGAATACTCATTTGACCAAATAAATGAATTGAAATTTTTCTCGAAAAATTTTCATTGAAATCAATAATATATTTTTTATTTTCAACATTATAATAAATCATAAAAATATAAAAATCATTTTCTTTTTCATTTTTTGCATTTAAATTTAAAATATAATCTTTATATTCAAAAGATGAATTTGGTAAAACAAAAAAAGTAACTCCATCTTTTTTCTCTCTTCCTCCAATTAAACCTCCTGGATTAATTATTAATTTATCTTTTTTTAAAATTGAACTAGAATAAATTTCTTCAATTGAACAAATTGGACCATTTATAATATCTTTATTTGTAACTTTTATTTTTGGAATTTGAATTCTTTTTTTGCTATTTTTATTTTTTAAATTTTTTTTTGAATTATCAGACTTTATATTTGTTGAATTTTTGGTTTTTACTTTTTCTTCTTGTTCAATAATATTTGAATGAATTGAATTTTGTTTTTCATTTTTTTCATTTAATTCTATTTCATTATTTTCTATCTTTTCGTTATTGTTAAGATCAACAATTGCTTCATTTTCTCCATTTATATCTTTTATTTCAGGGGAAGAACAACATTTCTAAATATAGTAAATCTAATAAATAATCAAAAAATTTTACAAACCAATTTGATAACATTTTCTTCTTTTGTAATTTTATTTATTTTCAATTAAATTTTTTTTTTTAAATATTTATATTTCTAATTAAAAGGATTAATAAATAAATGAATTTTATAATTATTTTTAAGTTATTTTATAATATGTCATTAGAACAAAATAATTTAAATTTTCAAACCAATATTAATGATATTTATAAAATTGATGAAGCAAATACAACCTTTTCTCAACTCCAAAAAGATTTTATTTATAAAATTTTATATAAAGAATTAACAAGAGAAGTATTAAATTTAAAAGATGATATAAGTAAAAAATTTTTCGATTATGATAATAAAATGATAAATTATGTAAATGAATTAGAAAATAAAATTTCAAATTTAAATGAAAAATGGAATCGATTATTTGAAGATATCAATACAATGAAAGTAAAAAATGAAAAAACAGAATATTTAGAAAATAAAATGATAGATTTTCAAAATTTAATAGGTCAACATGATATAAGAATAAATAATTTAATAAAAGATTTAAATGATGCTTGTTATAAATATGATAAAATGTTTTTAAATAATTTACAAGTTCCAGGACAAATTGGGGATTGTTGTAAATGGAAAAATTTAAAAGAATATTTAATGTATACAATGAAAGAATTTAATTTACTTGATGCATATAAACAAAAAAATCAAATGAATTTTCAATCATATAAAGATAAATTAGATTTAATAACTGGTAAATTAAATAATCAAGTAGATAATTTTTTAAAAACAAGTTTTGAATATACAACAAATAAAATTGAAGATATTAAAAAAGAATTAAATTTTCAATTAGATTTAATAAATTCTCAATTACCTAAATTATCTCTTGAAAATAGTAATTTTGTAAAAGTTTTAAATCAAGAAATTAGTGACTTAAGAAAAGAAAGAGAAAATTTAAAACAATTACAAATTGATTTTCAAATTCAATTAAATAATCATTTTGAACAAATTTCATTAAAAGAAAAAGAAACCATCCAAAAAATTGGAGAATATAAATTAGAATTTACAAAAATAAAAAAAAATTTTACTCAATTAAGTGAATTTATTAAAGATGTTAGATTTAGAAGAAATATTAATGATGATGAAATGATGAATAATCAAATTAATAAATTAGTAACCAATTTAAAAAAAAATGATGAAGAAAATGGAGGAGAAAAAAAAAATAAAAAGAAATTTAAAAATGTTGAATCAATTATTAAACAAATTATTTCTGGGAAAAAAATGGTTAAAAAAGAAAGTAATACTAAATCAATTAATAATGAAAAACAAAATTCAAATTTTGAAATTGTTACTAATAATGATGTAAAGAAAGATGAAAAGATAGAAGAAGGAAAAGAAGATGAAGAAAAAGAAGAAAAAAAAGAAAAAGAAAAAGAAGAAAAAAGAGTAAAAGAAAAAGAAGAAGAAGAAGATAAAGAAGAAGAAAGAAAAGAAGAAAGAGAAGAAGATAAAGAAGAAGAAAGAGAAGAAGATAAAGAAGAAGAAAAAATTTCAGATAATACTATTCTGATAAACCATGAAGGAAATAAAAATGAAATACAAATTGTTCACAATATAGAAAATCCAGATATAATATTAAAAAATGCTATTTTTACTAATATTGAAGGAAATAAAATAAAAAATAATATTGTCTTTAATAATAATATGTATACAAATAATTATTTTAATCAAAATAATACTAATTATAATAATCAAAATAAAACTAATATTGAAAGAAATAATGATAATGAGAATGATGAAAGAATTAGTAATACAAATTTATATAATTCAAAAAATAATTATTTAGAAAATAATAATAATTTACCTTATATAAATTTAGATTATAATAATTCAAAAAGAAATTCAAATATAAATAAGATATTAAATATAAATTCTTATAATAATATTGAAAAAAATAATAATGAAAATATTACTACAATAAATAATAATAATGATAAAATGAGAGAAAAGGAAGGAAAAAGGAAATTATCAATGAGTTTTAATAATAATTTAAATGAAAATATAAATTCAAATGATATATCAAAAAATGAAGAAAAATGTTTATCTGGAGAAAAATCATCATCAAAAAGATATAAATATAAAAAATTATTTAAACAAGAATCTGAAGAAGAAACAAAAAATAATAAGGATTTAATACCTAAAATAAAAGGAATAAATGAAATAAACTCAAAAAAACTTCAATCAAAATCAGATAATAAAATAGAAAGAATAGATATAAAAAATATAAATGATTTTGAAATTAATAATGAAAAAAAAAATAAAAAATGAGGAAAAAGAAAGAGTATTTTCTTCAAATAAAGTAATTGAAGAAATAAATGGACATTATATTTTAACAGATAATTATCATATAGATAAAAATTTACCAAACTTAAATTTACCTAAATTTAAAAATTATAAAAAATTTCCTCCTTCTAAAATTAAATCTAAAAATATTAAAAAAAATCCATTTTTAAATAATTCTGACAATATAATTGAAGAAAAACCATTATTTGAATTAAGATCTGAAGGAGTTAAATTTTATCAAAATAAAAAAAATTCACATGGGAAGTTAACTGAAAAATATGATAAAAAAAGAAATGAAGATAAAATACCTGGTGATATATATCATAATCGTTCAATGAAATTTTTAAAACCTTTAAAAAATTCTTTTATAAAGATTCCACAAACAAATTTAAATAATCCAGGAAAAAAAATGTGAATTTTATTTATATGTATTTTGTTTTTAGAAATATTAATTATATATTTAATTATAAATTTTATAAGATAATTTTATAAAAAAAAAATTTTGAAAAAATAGATAAAATAATTCTTTTTCATTTAATTATTTATTATTTTATATTGATAATAAAATAGTTAGTAAATAAATTGTAATTCAAAATAATCAAAATGGAGTCAAAAACTTATTTAAATAAGAAAGATTCATTATTAACAACAAAATATAATGATAGAGATCCAACAGAATTTTATGATACAATAATAGATTTTGATTCTTTGAAAGAATCATGTGAAACAGATGTAGGATTTAATGTTTTATTTTCAGAGAAAGGATATCAAAATTATATAAGTCAAAAAAAAAAAGATTCAACAATAATAGGAGTAATTGGAAATGCAAATAAAGGTAAATCATATATTCTATCAAAAATATCACATGAAGAATTACCAAGAGGATATTCAGTTACAACTAAAGGAATTTCTGTGAAATATCCAAAAATTGAAAAAAAAAGAATTATTATTCTTGATTCAGCAGGAAGTGAAACTCCTTTAATAAAAAATAGTAATATGGAGAATATTAAGTTATCAAATAATCAAGATATTGAATTAGTTAATGAATTAGCAAGAGATAAAATTGCAACTGATAATTTTCTTCAAGAATTTATTTATTTTCATTCTAATATTTTACTTGTTATTGTAGGACAATTAACAAATGATGATCAAAAGTTAATTAATAGAATTAAATTAATTTATGGAAATAAAAAATATATTTTTATTATTCATAATTTAATGTTTATAGAAACAATTGAAAGTGCTAAAAAAATAATTAAAGATACAATTTTAAAATCAATTACATTTAATAAATTAACTAAAATGCGTTATTTTGATGAAAATGATGATAAAAAAAATCAATTTTATTATCAAGAATCAATAAATGATAAAGTAACTATATTACATTTAATTATGGCAAGAGAAGGAAGTGAAGCAGGTGATTATTATAATAAAAGTACAATTCATTTTTTAAGAAATAAAATAAAATCATTTAATCAGATAAAAAATTTTGATATTATAGAAAGTTTTAAAAATTATTTGTCAATTGCTTCTGGAAAATATATGGAAAAACCTCTTGAAATCGAGAATATTAATTATGATGAAGAAAAAAAAAAATTTATAATTAAATCAGAAAATAAAATAAATTTTAAAAAATGTTATGTAGATGAAATAGGTATTTCAAATTTTCAAGGAAATATAATAGAACCTCCTTATGATTATAAAATATTTGATAATAAAATAGTAATTCAAATTGAATTAATAGGA
>JAEEGL010646432.1_pt1 | contig 13425 bp, 10 predicted proteins | sample 9134231 | NCBI WGS metagenome assembly JAEEGL01 (sample SAMN16246548, study PRJNA631951) | gut metagenome | biome: gut microbiome; feature: rumen; material: fiber-attached | host: Bos | place: Iran: Karaj | collected 2018-10 | reverse complement strand
TATCTGTCCCACCATGGATCTTGACAAGTTTGCACTGTACAAGAATTTCTTTGATGAGACCGGCATAAAGCCGCTTCTTTGTATCGTTCCTGACAACAAGGATCCCAAGTTGGTAAAGGGTACATTCAACAGGGATTTCTGGGGACTTATGAGAAGGCTTAAGGATGAAGGATGGACCATCGGAATGCATGGAACCCATCATCTGTCCACGGGAAAGAGTGCCGGTATTTTATGCGGTGATGTTCCTACCGAATTTGCCGGAAGAACATACGAATCACAGCTTAAGATGCTCAGGGAAGGCAAGCACTTACTTTCACAGAACGGACTGGATACCGAGGTGTTTGTTGCACCTCATCATTCGTATGACAGAAATACTTTGAAGGCCTGCTCTAAGCTCGGTCTCAGATATGTGTCCGACGGCATGAGCAAGCACCCTTATATGCTTGAAGGCGTTAAGTGCATACCCGCAACACCTCTGTGGAAATATCACAGAAGCGGTGTTCTTACAATGTGTGTAAACTGCAGCCTTGAAAATCTTGACGGAAGAGAGACGATCTTTGAGTTCCTAAGAGAAAATCTTTATCATGTCATCACTTTCGAAGAGGCATGTAATTTAAAGACCAGACCTTATTTACTGGCTCGCATCAGTGAAAAGAGAGCGATCCGGAGATTTAACAGGATCAGATTATTTGAAAAGAGAAAAAACGGACAGGAGTAACTGTTCGTCGGAGGTTTTTGTAAAATGGAAAAACCCGCAATTCTCGGCGGAACGCCGGTGAGGGAGAGTAGAATCTATTACGGAAGGCAGTGGGTTGACGAAGATGATATCGCTGCTGTATCCGAGGTTTTGAGCGGCCCCTATATTACCTGCGGCCCCAAGGTTTCGGAAGCGGAGAGAATGCTTGAAAACTATACCGGTGCCAAACATGCGGTAGTAGTAAACAGCGGAACAAGTGCTCTTCACTGTGCATGTATCGCAGCAGGCGTAGGCGAGGGAGATGAAGTTATTACCACACCCATTACTTTCGCCGCATCAGCAAACTGTGCACTGTACTGCGGCGCAAAGCCCGTGTTTGCCGATATCGATCCCGAGACATATAACATCGATCCCGAGAGCATCAGAAAATGCATCACCGATAAGACCAAGGCAGTTATTGCCGTAGACTACACCGGACAGGTTGTAAAAGCCGATGAGATCAGAGCAATCTGTGATGAGTTCGGTCTTATTTTCATCGAAGATGCAGCTCATTCGATAGGTTCCAAATACAAGGATAAATATGTCGGAAATATCGCCGACATGACCTGTTTTTCTTTCCATCCCGTTAAGACCGTAACTGCGGGAGAGGGCGGTGCGATACTTACCAATGACGACGATCTCTATCAGAAGCTCGTACTTGCACATGCACACGGCATCACTCATGACGAAGCTTTGATGGAAGATGCCCCTCACGAAGGTGAATGGTATTACGAGGAGATCTCACTCGGATATAACTACCGTATGACGGACTTCCAGGCAGCACTTCTCATCAGCCAAATGAAAAAGATCGATAAGTTCGTAGCGCGTAGAAAAGAGATCGTTAAGAGATACGACGAAGCATTTGCAAATGTTCCCGGTATCATCGTTCAGAAGAATATTCCGGAATCGGATACCTCACGACATTTGTATGTAATAAGACTCGATCTTGATAAGCTCACCTGCACCAGAAGAGAATTCTTCGATGCCATGAGTGCGGAGAATGTTCAGTGCCAGGTTCACTACGTTCCCGTATATTGGTTCCCTTACTACAGACACCTCGGATACGAAAAGGGTCTTTGCCCCAATGCCGAGGAAGTTTACAAGGGTATCATGAGTATTCCTCTTTATCCCAAGATGACGGATCAGGATATAGAGGATACCATCCATGCGGTAACCAAGCTCGCAACATATTACGCTAAATAAGCTTACCGATCATAACACCATTTAAAAAGCCGGACGGGGGGACTTTTGCGATAAGGGGTAAAAGATTCTTTTCAGTACGGCTTTTATTATTTCGGATAAAGGAAAGATGATATGAAAAAAGCACTCATCACCGGTATCACCGGACAGGACGGAAGTTATCTTGCGGAGTTTCTTCTTGAGAAAGGATATGAAGTCCACGGAATTATCAGAAGAACATCCGTAGAATACAGAGAGAGGATCGCACATCTTGAGGGAAAAGAAAACTTCTCCCTTCACTACGGCGACCTCACCGATTCCATGAGTCTTGTAAGTCTCATCAGCAAAATAAGACCCGATGAGATCTATAACCTTGCGGCACAGAGCCACGTTCAGGTTTCTTTTGACGTTCCGGAATTTACCGCGGACGTTGATGCGGTCGGAGTCCTCAGAGTACTTGAAGCAGTAAGGATCGCAGGACTTGCGGATACCTGCCGTATCTATCAGGCATCCACTTCCGAGCTTTACGGCAAGGTTGAGGAAGTTCCCCAGAGCGAGAAGACTCCTTTCCATCCTTATTCTCCCTACGCTGTCGCAAAACAGTACGGATACTGGATAGTAAAAGAGTACCGCGAAGCATACAACATGTTCGCATGCTCCGGAATTCTCTTTAACCATGAATCCGAAAGACGCGGAGAAACATTCGTAACACGTAAGATTACCCTTGCAGCGGCACGTATCGCAGCGGGTCTTCAGGATAAACTTTATCTCGGAAATCTCTCATCACTTCGTGACTGGGGATATGCCAAGGACTACGTAAAGTGCATGTATCTCATGCTTCAGAATGACAAGCCCGAGGATTTTGTTATCGCAACAGGCGTCCAGCATTCCGTAAGAGAGTTCTGCACACTTGCTTTCCACTATGCCGGAATCGAGCTTGAGTTCAAGGGAGAGGGCATAGATGAAAAGGGATATGACAAAGCTACGGGCAAAGTTCTTGTGGAAGTAAGCCCCGACTTTTTCAGACCCACCGATGTCGTCAATCTTCTCGGAGATCCTTCAAAGGCGGCAAAGGAACTCGGATGGAATCCCACCGAGACTTCTTTTGAAGAGCTTGTAAAGCTGATGACCGAATCCGATATGAAGAAAGCAGCATTAGAGGCTAAAACAAGATCATGAATATAATTTTACTTTCAGGCGGTTCGGGCCGAAGGCTCTGGCCGCTTTCGAATGAAGTAAGAAGTAAACAATTTATCAAAGTATTCAGGTCTCCCGAAGGAGAACCCGAATCAATGGTTCAGAGGGTTTATCGTCAGATAGTGTCTCAGATCCCCGATGCGGATATCACCATTGCATCATCCAAGAGACAGCTTTCATCGATCAAAAACCAGCTTGGGGAAAACGTAAGCATCTCCCCCGAGCCTGCAAGAAGAGATACCTTTGCGGCCATCGTCCTTGCACTTTCGTATCTGACTGATGTAAAGCATGTATCACCCGACGAGCCTGTTATCATCTGCCCCGTAGATCCTTATGTTGAGGATGATTATTTTAGGGCACTTGTGTCTCTCGAAAAACTTGTAAGGGAAAAAGAAGGAATATGCCTTCTCGGTATAGATCCCACATTCCCTACAGCAAAGTACGGATATATCGTTCCGGAAAATAAAGAGCTGGTAAGCACCGTATCTTATTTCAAAGAAAAACCTTCGGAAGAAGATGCAAAGCAGCTCATTGAAAAGGGAGCACTCTGGAATGCCGGAGTATTCGGCGTAAGAGCCGGATACATACTGAAGATCGCAGAAAAGCTTATCGGATATAAGAGCTACGAAGATCTTCTGGCAAGATACGAACAGGTCGAAAGCACAAGCTTCGATATCGCTGTTCTGGAAAAAGAAAAAAACATCAGGGTTCTCAGATTCGGCGGCGAATGGAAGGACGTCGGAACCTGGAACACCATGGCTGAAACAATGGATTCATCATCCTTCGGAAATGTCGTATTCGGAGGAGATTGTGTAAACACAACAGCTGTAAACGATCTTGATGTTCCCGTCATCTGCATGGGACTTAAGGATGTGATAGTTGCGGCAGGTCCCGACGGAATACTTGTTTCCGACAAGCATCAGTCCAGCTATATAAAACCTGTGGTGGATGCGGTATCCGGTGATGTCAGATATTCGGAAAAGAGCTGGGGATCCTTCAAAGTAATCGATTCCACGGACAAATCACTTACCATCAAGGTAACGTTGCTTCCCGGACATCATATGTATTACCACTCCCACGAAAGACGCGATGAAGTATGGACAGTGGTAGAGGGTGAGGGAATCCTTGTATTAGATGACGAGCGTAAAACCGTAGGCCCCGGAGAAGTAATACATCTTCCCGCAGGCTGTAAACATACCATCATTGCAAAGACCAGACTTGAGATGATCGAGGTCCAGACAGGAACCGAGATCAGTGTATCGGATAAGATTAAATATGAGTACGATTTTGAAGAAAAATAAAACGAGATTAATGGCTGACGACAGGGAGATGATAAAGTTCAGTATCCCCCTGGTTCTTTCCTTTATCCTTCTTCTTGTTTTGAACATTTTTTGGGGACAGAACTGGATCGATACCGACATGTCCGCAGAGATGGTTTTCTCCGATCTTCTCGGAGACACCGGCCATTACATTGCATCAACCAATTGGTATTATTCCACGGAGTTCAGGATTCTTTATACGCAGCTTATCTTTGTTCCGCTCCTCAGGATCATCCCGAGCTGGGCTGCGGTCCGTGTGATCACCAACATGATCACTTATGTGATCATGATCTGCTCATACTTTTTCATGATGAAAGGATATGAGAAAAAATACGTTGCACTTACTTCATCCGTACTTCTTCTTCCCATTTCCGAAGCGATCGCACAGCATGTACAGCTCGGAAATACATACATGCCCCATCTGATCCTTATGTTCCTTTCGGTGGGACTAGTAAGAAGACTTGATACCGAAGAAAATAAGACGCTTAAGGCGGTATGGTGGATACTGCTTATTGTTCTCAGCTTTATCTGCGGAGCTTCGGGTGTCAGATATTTCCTGATAATCTACGCACCTCTTCTTATCACCGCTTTCTTAAGAACTTATGTTAAATGCGGTATCAAGGAGGGAGCGTTAAAGGTCTGGAGAACGGAACTAGGACTTTTCAAGATCGCATTCTTTTCATCCGCGGTAGCTTTTGCCGGATATGTTTTCAATGCGGCCGTCATCAGAAAGTCATATCAGTTCACCACTTATGAGACTCTTTCTTTTGCGACGATCAATCACGGGATCTGGTACGAGAGAGTGGCTTCCGTATTCGGATGTCTTCTCGAGATCTTCGGATATATTCCCGGAGGAAGCGTATTGTCCCTTCGCGGTGTGGTCACCATGGTTGCATTTGTAATGATCTCCCTGACATATCTTCTGACAAAGCGAGTTTCAGAGAATGTATTCGTCGGCTCCGGAGCACTCGGAAGAGATGACGTATATACCCCGGAAGATACAAGGGACATGTTTTTCGTCCATTACTTTATATCGGGATTTGCAATAATGGCATTCTTCCTGGTATTTACCGACACCACACTTACTCCGAGATACTTCTCGACCTGTATATACATGGCTCTTCCCGTACTTGTCATTTGGCTTAAGAGAGAAAGCGAGGAAGCGGTAAGACAGGTATTTATGATCATCCTTGCCGGATGCCTGATGCTCAGCACTCTTAAGATCTGTTATTCACTTGCAACAGTTGATAAGAATGCCGGCAGAAGAGAAGTTGCCGAATATATCCTCAGTAATCCCGATAAATTCGGATATCGCGGATATTCATTCTTTGAGGATTCGAATGTTCTTATGGAACTTTCCGACGGACAGCTTACTGTCAAAGGACTTACCAAAGATACTTTTGAAGTCTTCAAATGGTCGACCGCAGTAAGTTTTTCCGGAGAAACCCAAATGATGACCATGGATTCTTTGCCCAGATATTTTTATGTTTTCCCCGAGGGAACAAATGTGGGCGGAATTGACGGAGAACTATTTTACGGTGGAACTTTCGGAGGATATGATATTTATACGGGATATATCTACCCTTAGTTTGTTACTACGACTTAACGGCCTGCCTGCGAATCGGCACGGCTTCGAATATGAAAGCTGACAATTATCTTAAACTTCATCTGCTCACGGCTTTGTCCGTAATCATCGTCCTTGCCTTCGATGTCTTTTTTGCGTTTCAAAAAGAAGGCTATCACATGGATGAGATCTTAAGCTATGAGCTCTCAAATTCGGAATTCACTCCCTGGATCACACCGACTCAGCCTGAAGGAAGACTTGAAAAATATTATCGTAACGAGATTCACGATGAAAGATTCGGCAGAACCATCTCTAATCTTTTCTCTCAGGTAGCAGATGTGCTTAAGAGAAGAGGAGGATCGACCGCAGCTTCTTATACTGCGGATGTCTACGATAATCCCCAGTGGATGAGTGAGGACGATATCACTAAGTATGTGACATTCTACGGAAGCGACTCGGTCATTGCGCTTTCCGCATATTACAACACTACGACGGATAATCATCCTCCCCTTTATTTCATGCTCCTGAATATCTTCTCGGCGGTTTTTTCCGTATTTGCAAACGGAACTCTTTCGGTATGGCCGGGAATAATCCTCAACATGATCTTCATGGCTGGTTCGATCCTGATGATCTGCGGTTTTTTCAGGGACATTGCCGGAAGACCGTACCTCGGCCCTGTGGCTGCACTTATCTACGGACTTTCACCCGCAGGCTTAAATACTGTGCTCCTTATCAGGATGTATTCGATGACATCTTTCTTCTGCCTGGCGTTTACTTACGTGCTTTTCCTGAAGCTTCGCAAAGAAGACGAGCCCCGTTATAAGAATAAGCTTCTTACCCTTATCACCGTTTTAGGATTCCTGACTCAGTATTTTGTCTGCATCTATTATTTCTTCCTGACGCTTATCGTGGTCATCAGCCTGATAGTGTCTAAGAAGACCAAGATACTTAAGGGACTGATCAGGGCGCTTGTGATCTCTGCAATACTCGGACTTATCTTTTATCCCTTCGTATATCATGACTTCTTCGGAACATCCATCGGAAATTCCGTAAGAGAGAGCATGGCGGGTATCGGAGGATATATTGAGAAGATCGAAGCCTTTGGTTCGATAGTGGCAAGGGAATGCGCCGGAGGATACGCAGGACTTATCGTCCTTCTGATAACCATGGCCGCAGCTTTTGCAATAGCTGTCAAAACAAAACGTGTTAAGGTATGGGTCGTAGCACCCGCACTTTCCGCTTTCGGATATTTTATGACGGTATCCAAGATCGCACCCTATACCGTGGACAGATATCTGATGCCGGTTTTGGGAGTTGTTATAGTCAGCTTTGTGATCTCGGTTTCTTTTGTCCTGAGGATAGTAATGGAGAAGATCCTTAAGGATACCAAAAAGAGAAATACAGTTTTCGGACTTCTTGCGGCTGCCTTCTGTGCGGCAAGCATTTTGTTCGTTTTCGGGAACGATCCGGGTTATCTGTATAAGGGTTATGAGGATCAGCTTAAGATTTCAGAGAGATATGAAAGCTTCGATGCGGTGGTCGTATATGAGGGCACCAGCTTCTACCAGAACGTCCCGGAACTCATGAATTATGATAATTGCCTTTTAGTCAAAAGGGATGAACTTGCTGTATTTGACGAATTTTTGGATGCTCACGACGAGCTTATTGTGATCGAGGGACCGGGTATCGACAGAGGCGAGGTTCTGACCACGATGGGCGATATGTATGGCTACAGATCCGTTACCGTTTTAATGGAAGACGGGGTGTTCGGGGACAGGGTCTGTCTGCTTTCAAAGTAAGTATGATTGGTGTATAATATTCGTTTAGCGGAGTTTTATAGACAGAGGGCAGGAAGAGAATAATGGAGACAATTTATTCAGCGCTTAAAGTTAATAATGAGTTTGAACTTTGTAATGTTTATTCCGAGGAGGCAAAGAATCTTCTCGAACAGGCACTTCTCAAAGCAAGAATCTCTTATTATATGAATTACCCCAGAAGGAGACTGTTTGACCGTCACAAGTTCAACGTTATCTTTTGTGTTAACGAGAACAGTCTGGCGGAAGCCGAAGAGATCGTATTAGAGCTTTTCGGAGATGATCCGGTCATCAAGATGATCTCACAGAAGAATCCCGTGGATTATCTGTAAGGTTTAAAGGACCGGTTATAGTTTTACGGAGAAAGAAATGGACTACAGCAGAAGAGGCGTCGTTCAGAGAAGACGTCAGTTAAATTCATACGGAGACAAGATCGTCAGGAAAGTACTCCTGCTTGGACTCAAGCTTGTACTTGCTGCGATCGTTGCGGTATTTATATGCCTTGCGGCAGGCGGAATAGGATTGTTCAAATCAATCCTTGCAGGTACTCCCGTTATCCATATTTCGGATATCATCGCAAACGGACAGGCCACCATCGTCTATGATGCGATGGGTAACGAGTTCGACCACTATGTCGGTAAGGACGCAAACCGAATTGAAGTTACCTGGGACGGAATCCCCAGACAGCTTGCACTCGCATTTGTAGCGAGCGAGGATGAAAGATTCTATGAGCACAACGGTGTCGACTACCGAGGAATGGCCAGAGCACTTTACTGGTTCATCCGTACCGGCGGAGAGGAGACCCAGGGTGCTTCTACAATAACCCAGCAGCTTCTTAAGAACACCATCTTCGTTGATTGGACCGAAGAAGGCGACAACATGGTCAAGAAGCTCAAGCGTAAGATTCAGGAGCAGTACCTTGCTATTGAGGTTACCAAGTCCACCACCAAGGACGAGGTTCTCCTCAGATATCTCAACGCTATCAACATGGGACAGAATACTCTCGGTGTCGAGTCCGCATCACAGAGATATTTCGGAAAATCAGCCATCGATCTGAATCTTTCGGAGTGTGCGGTACTTGCTTCCATCACCCAGAACCCTTCCTGGTACAATCCCATCAAGCATCCCGAGAATAACGTAAAGCGTCGTAAGAACTGTCTCGATAAGATGCTCGAACTCGGTTTCATCACTCAGGAAGAGTATGATGAGGCGATTGCGGATACTGACGATGTTTATGACAGAATCCAGTATCACGATACTTACATCGCAGAGGCAGATACCCACGAGGGTAACTATTTCTCCGATTCACTTTACAATGACGTTCTCGACGATCTGATCAATGTTGCCGGATATGATAAATCCCAGGCAGAGCATATGCTCACCAGCGGCGGACTCAGAATCCAGTCAACCATGGATCCCTATATCCAGACCATCGTTGATGAGGAATTTTCAAATCCCGAGAACTTCAAGTTCAATGACAAATATCTGCTTAACTATGCGCTTACCATTTATGATGAGGAAGGTAATCCTCACAATTTCTCCAAGGAGAACATGGTAACCTGGTTCAAGACCAAATACGGTTACAGCAAATATAAGCTTCTTTACAGCTCAACCGAGAATGCTCAGGCTGCCATCGATGAGTACAGGGCAGGATGCTTTGAGGAACTCGGACTTGTTGAAACCGAGGATAATTACGACGAGAGCATTACATTTACCGTTCAGCCCCAGATGTCCATGGTTATCATTAACCAGTCGACCGGAGAGGTAGTAGCGGTAGCCGGCGGCCGCGGAGACAAGGTAGGAAGACGTACCCTTAACAGAGCAACCACATCCACCAGATCCCCCGGATCGGTATTTAAGGTTCTTGCTTCGATCGGACCCGGACTTGATACCGGAATGGTAACTCTTGCAACGACCTATGCGGATGCACCTTTCAATTACGATACCGGTACTGCGGTTCAGAACACTTCAAGATCCTGCAGTTACAAGAACCTTTCGCTCAGATACTGTATCGCATATTCGATGAACATCGTTGCGGTTAAGAACCTGACCTATATCGGACCCATCACAGGATTTAACTATCTCCAGGAACTCGGTTTCTCCCACCTTACGGCGGGAAAAGAAATCGGAGGAATGGTTTACTCCGATATCACCCAGTCCCTTGCACTCGGCGGACTTACATACGGTGTTACCAACGAAGAGGTTACCGGTGCATATGCATGTATCGCTAACGGCGGAGAATTTATCAAGCCTCATCTGTATACCACCGTTACCGATTCTTATGGAAACATAATCCTTGATAACAGGAATCCCAATAAAAAGCGCGTATTTAAAGAAACAACCGCATGGCTTCTTATTGATGCGATGAGATCCTGCGTAGCTTACGGAACCGGTAACAGAGTTAACTTCTACGGAGCCGACATCGCAGGTAAGACCGGTACCACATCCGACGGATGGGATCACTGGTTCGTAGGAATGACTCCTTACTACACCGCAGGTGTATGGACCGGATATGATGACAATACCGAGCAGAACTGGGATGAGATGCATACTTCCGAGATGCTTTGGAAAGCCGTAATGATGAGGATCCATGAGGAGCTTGAATACAAAGAATTCGTTATGCCCGAAGGGATCGTAGCTGTAGAGGTTTGTTCCGAGTCCGGACTCCTTCCCATCGAAGGTCTCTGTGACGGCTGCGTAATAACCGAATGGTTTGCGGAAGGTACCGAGCCTCAGTACACATGTGACCTTCACTATGCCGGAATGATCTGTGCATATGACAATAAGATCGCATGTCCCAATTGTCCTTTTGCGGTCGAAGGCGTAACGGTACTGCCCAAGATCGACGGATACCATCCGGATCTCTACATGGGTGATCCTTCACTCCAGGCAGGTAACACGGTCATTACCGATAACGGCGACGGAACGCAGTCGTTCCAGATACCCGATATGGACCATATGTGTCACCATACCGACGAATGGCTTGCAATACCCGGAAGCGAAAATGTTATCGCTCAGGAGATGGCTGCACTCGAAGCTGCAAGAAGACAGCACGAAGCAGAGATGGCAGCACTTCAGAATGCCAACGTTGCATCGCAGGACGGCTGATAATAAAAAAACGGCGGAAGATTTCTTCCGCCGTTTATAATATAAGTGATATCATTCGTCATCGGGATCAAAGTCTGTTTCTGCTTCGGGATCGAGTCCGTTCTTACGAGCTTCGATCTCACCGAGAAGTCTTTCCTTGCCTGATTCGGCATTCTTGATAGCCGTAAGATGCTTGATGTAATCAGCATCGGGGTTATCCTTGTTCTTCTCGTAATAGGCTTTACCGATCGCTATGAAGTTCTTGCGAATGACTTCCTCGCAGGTGGTTACCTGAGCTTTAAGGCTTGCTATATCAGCAACTTCCTTGGCTTTGCTCTTAACCTGCAGACCTGCCATATAAACAGATTCACCGATTTTTTCAATAACATCCATAGGTACGCCCCCTAAATAGTTTTTGCTCCATTACTATAGCATCTGACGGGGCTTTTGAAAAGGAATAAACTTGGCACTTAACGGTTCATACAATGTAATAAAAGAAAACGGAGAAAGCGAGATAGTCGTTACCAAATCCAGGTTTATCGGAAATCTCGTAAGTGTTTCGTCCGCATCCGAAGCAGAAGAGTTTATAACCTCCATCCGTAAAAAATATAACGATGCCAGACATAATTGCTGGGCTTATATCGTGATGGACGGTGACATGATAATAAATAAGTGTTCCGATGACGGAGAGCCTTCGGGCACTGCGGGAAGACCTATCTTAAGCATCATGGAAGGTGCGGGACTTGTTAATGCGGTATGCACCGTTACCAGATATTTCGGAGGCGTGCTGTTAGGAACAGGCGGACTTGTAAGGGCATATTCCGATGCCGCATCACAGGCGCTTGAAAATGCGGACGTTTCCCCTATAAGACGCGGTAAATACATTACCTTTACATGCGAGTACCAGGATGAGGGCGGTATAAGAAGGCTGCTTGAAAGCGAAGATTTTGCGATATCGGAATCCGGATATACCGACAAGGTTACGATAACCGTTCTGGGCCCCGAGGAAAAAGCGGACAGCCTCATGGGCAGGATCACCGATATGACGGGCGGAAGGGTTATTCCCGAATCGGGCGAAAGCGTGTATTATTAACGGGTAAGCTACTTCGAATTGACAAAATTGCGGGGCAAATATATACTACAAATCGAAATCATGTAAACGCTTACATTACTGTAAATATGCGTGGGGCATAATTTAAGGGGAAATGATTTATGAAGTATTTTTTCACATCAAAGATAGAAAAAGAAAACGATGAAGTAAGGATCAACATACCTTTCAATATCTGGGAGGTTTGCAAGCAGCGTGATGAGATAAGCGCGGAGCTTATTATCGATAATCAGTTCATCAACTGTAACCTGATCCCTCTCGAGAAGGGAATGTATAAGCTCATGATACCTGCGGGAACAGAGCTTAACATCGATATTAACACCAATCACAAGTTCCTTCTTCATATTACAGATACACTTATCAAAATGGATCAGAATTCTCCCTACAGCGTGGAGAAGCCCATCAGAAAGATTGATTCCATAGACCTTATAATCCAGCCCGGTGACGGACTTTGCGGACAGGCTTGTATCGCGATGCTGGCGGGGGTTACCATCGCGGACGTCGTTTCCGTAATGGATTGCCACGAGTGGCAGGGAACCATGGGCAGACTCATCTCCGCACTCAATTACTACGGAATCGACCACAGCCAGGTAATTAATTATCCCGGAGAAGGAGATAACGTAGTTCTTCCCAAGTGTGCGATACTTATGGAGAAGATGGGAAGATTCAGCCACTACCTTCTTTGCTTTAACGGAAAATTCTATGATCCCAATCTTGGAATCATGGATGAGTATGACATGACAAAACTTTTGGGTTATCTCGAGATCAATCTGTGATATAATACGTAAGGCTTAGTTATAGACTTCGGGGAAAATAATTCCCGGAGTCTATTTTTGTGTGATAGGAGTACGGTTTTGATAAGCAAAATTCTAAAAATAAGATTTTCGGATAAAGTACTTGCCGCTCTTTCTGTTGCGGCTCTCATCCTTGCGCTCATTCCGCTCTACAGACTTGCTTTTTATGCGGTTCCCAGATATGACGACTTCGGATACGGACTTAATCTGTGGAAAGAGCAGAGATACGGATACGGTCTTCTTACAATCATAAAGGCAGGATACGAGACCGCACTCAGTTCCCACTATTCATGGCAGGGAACCTACTCATCGATTTTCATGATGGCTCAGATGCCCGCTGCGCTCGGATATGACAAATACTTTATCGGTCCCATGATGCTTATTACATCCCTTGTGGTATCCGTATTTTTCATGTCCATGGTTCTTACCAGAGTCTATCTGAAAGCTGACAGATATAAGAGGATCATCTTCTCGGTTATCGTAACCCTTACGCTTACCGAATGCATCTATACCGCACAGCAGGGATTCTATTGGTATAACAGCGGAGTTCATTACGTTTTCATGCACAGCGTAATGTTCATGATGGTTGCGTTCCTCGTGCTTCTTTACAGGGAGACTCATCCCGTA